>Ga0187771_10003900_pt1 | contig 10476 bp, 6 predicted proteins | sample 0116_SJ02_MP15_1_FD_133139 | JGI IMG/M metagenome (GOLD analysis project Ga0187771, IMG submission 133139) | Tropical peat soil microbial communities from peatlands in Department of Meta, Colombia - 0116_SJ02_MP15_10_MG | ecosystem: Environmental > Terrestrial > Soil > Wetlands > Peat | place... | reverse complement strand
ACTGCTCGCCGGAAGAGCTGGAAGAACGTGTCAAAAGGATACAGAAAGAGTTTTACAGTTATGGGTCGATGTTTGCACGGTTGCCTTTCCCCGTGACAAAGGCAAACATCGCCTCCTGGGTTGTGAATCTGTCAGAAAGAAAAGTATTCCAGTCGGATGGCGCCGTGGAAGACTTTGACGCCTACTGAGCCCCGCTTAGCCGATGCTCTCCGTCCGAGTCGAGGGTTCCCCCAAAATCGAATAGAATCGCCTTGCATCCATAAAATCTCTCAGGATTCATACGACACCCGGAAACAGAATTCCCAATAGAGAGGGATTTACTAAGGATGAGAGATGGGTGCCAAACAAAAGGATGCCGAGAAGGATAAGCCAGAGGCTAAGTCTCCCAGGGTGAAAAGTCACGGTTCACTCTCTCAATCGGGTATGCTTCACCCTCTGTTTCACCCGCGTCCTTCTCGAGGGGCTTGGGCCGCTCCACTCCCTTTGGCGTCTTCACGGAAAGCCCTTGGATAAACGCCTCGGTCATATGAAAGGCCTCGTCGTCCGTGTATTGCCTTGGAGGATGCTTCATGAAATAAGCTGCGACCGGGAAGAGCACACCCGCTTCGCCGCGGTCCAATGCCAGCTTGCAGCACCGGATGGCGTCGATGACAATTCCTGCCGAATTAGGCGAATCTTCCACAGAGAGCCGAAGCTCCAGCTCCATGGGGACTCCGCCGAAGATCTGACCTTCCATCCGGATAAAGCAGACCTTATTATCTTTCTGCCAGGGCACGTAATCGCTGGGTCCGATATGAATATTCTCGTCATCCAGACGCTGGGATGTCACTGACTGAACAGCCTCCGTTTTCGACCTCTTCTTGGTCAGGAGCCGTGCGCGATTGAGCATATTAAGAAAATCGGTATTCCCGCCCGTATTGAGCTGATAGGTTCGAGTAAGCTTCACTCCGCGCTTTTTAAAGAGATCGACGAGTGTGCGATGGACAATGGTCGCGCCAAGCTGGGACTTGATATCGTCACCGATGACGGGAAGACCTCTCTTCCTGAACCGATTGGCCCAGACTGGATCGCTGGCAATGAAGACAGGCATGTTGTTGATAAACCCCAGGCCTGCTTCCAGAGCGCATTCCGCGTAAAAGCGGGTCGCTTGTTCGGACCCGACGGGCATATAATTCAACAAAATTTCAGCTCCGGATTCCTTAAGAGTCTGGATGACCTGTTCCCTGCTGGGCTCTCGCTGATCTGCCAGGACAAAAGTGGATTCACTGCAGTAATTCCGCATGTGCTCAGAGTATCCGTCTAGGACCCGTCCCATCTGCACGATTGTGCCCGTTGGGCGCACATCCGCACAAAAGACCCTGGTACAGTTGGGCTTTTCGAAAATAGCGTCCGCCACATCTCTACCAACCTTACGCTGGTCGATGTCGAAGGCTGCCACCACCCTGATGTCATAAGGCTTGTACCCTCCGATATCCCGATGGAGCAGGCCAATGGAATCTCGGCTCTCCGTTTGATAATAATGGATTCCCTGAATCAACGAACTGCAACAATTTCCTACTCCTACGATAGCGACTTCAATGTTTTTCATATGCCTTCCTGAAGATAATTGGTCCTTCTCAACCTAAAAAAAACATAAGCCTCCCGTCTCTCCATGTGAATGGTTTGGACTGATCCGTATGAAGGCTTCAGTCTACTCGGTTTGTCCTTGTAACCGCAATGATGGAATCGGGTGGACACTGTATTTCATGCGGGAAAAAAGACTCTACTTTGCTTCCTGATTTCCCTATAAAATTCTTCAGACTTATAATATCATAAATGCCTAAATATTGGAAATCAATTTTTTATTCACAGGACAGATAAATACGGTTATCAATTGCCCAACCTTCAATATCCCAGCCTGAGCCGAAAGGAAATTGTGGATGCTGTCGAGGAATTCTACGACCGCTACTATTTCCGACCGAGGGTCATCTTCAGGATCCTCCGCCGGGCAATCTTCGACGCCAGGGAATGCCGGCGGCTATTCACGGAAGCGAAAGAGTTCTTTCAGCATCGTAGACAGAGAAAAAGTTTTGTCGATCCTCAGATGACCTCAAGACCTATCCCGTCTTAGCTGTTGGCCTATTCGATCACACGATTGGGAAACGTTTCCATCTCTCTCCTTAAGCTTCACCAGATCGTCAAAGCTGATCGTCCGGATCTGTGAAGCTTGCAGAGCCTCCCGCAGGGCGGGATGAATCAATGCTTCGAGTTCCTTTGCGTTGTCTCCGGGATGGAAGTAGATTTCTGAGACTCCCGGGGGGAGGAACTTGAGGAAACGAAGCACCAGCTCGAGGTGGAGGTGGCCGCTGTCGTTCATGCCAAAAACAAAATCATTCGAATGCACCCCCACACGCTTGAACCTACTCCTTAAGAGAGATACCCAAGGCAATAGGAGAAGGCGAATGGCCCCCCTCCGAAGAAGTCCATCCCCCGACGCCCGCCACGAAGGAAGGGGAGGTTCGTAAGGCAATCGCATTGCTCTCATCCCATATTCTTGGCCCACTTTCAGGACGAGCCCTGAAACCGTGGGATGGAGGTGCATGTGGTGATGGGTGTTGGCGTGGTCGAGAAGGAGGCCCGTCCTTCGGAAGGCCTCAAACTGGGCCCGGATTTCCGCTTCTAATTGACGTTTGACCCGTGGTCTGAAAAAAAAATTGAATCCGGCGCGGACAAGATGTGAGGAAAATTCACCCGCGTGGTTCACCAAATCCGGAATTATCTGTGGCGGCAGGACCGACGATCCATCCACCAACACCAGATGCAAGCCAATCTTCAGGGAAGGACATCGCCTTGCTCGCTCCACGGCATCTTTCGTGGCCTTTGCCCCGACCATCAAACTCGCACCGTTGAGAAGACCGTGTCGATGGGCTTCTTCAACGGCTTCGTTCACTGACTCCGAAAGACCGAAGTCATCGCCGGTGATGATCAGTTCTTTCACGATGCCCCCTTCCTGGATGCCAGACGTCCATCGTGGCCCAGCATCAGCTCAGCACCGCGCCAGCTGACCGTTTTCTTGGTAAAAGCCAAGAGCCAGGAAATAAGAGCGGTGAGATCCCTCAAAGGCAGAAAGACAAGACTCCTTAGCCCTTCCCGATCTGAAAGTCCCCATCCCAGAATGACTGCTGCGGCGGCCAACCGAATCCCCGTCGCTCCCGCCAGAACCATTAACCCGCTGGCATCTCCCAAACGGCACGCTGCGAATAAAAATGCGAAGGGAACGGAACGGATCAATAGGGTAGCAAAAAAACCCACGGGTTGTGCGGCCCGTGTCTTTTGATCCCAACAGACTTGATGATCCCACCACTGGAAGAGGTTTTTGAGATCGACCACGATCTCGACAAAATAGGGCACCACGGCCACGCTTTTTCCGGAAGCCCAAAGACGCCTGCCTATCTCATAATCCTCCGCCAGATAATCGGCTAGGGCCTCCAACCCGCCCATCTCCTTGAGAGAGCTGCGCCGCAAAGCCACCGAGGAACCGAGACAGAACTTTGACGCTCCTGTCACCGAGGCGAAGATAACGCTGGGAATGAAATCGGCATTCAGGGTCAGCAGCTCCATTTTCTCGTACCATCGATCCGCATGGGTAGCCTTATAGAGGGTACAGACACATCCTACATTAGGATCGGCCAGAGGAGCGACGATCGCTTTCAGATAATCGGGTTCCAGGCAGACATCACTGTCACTGATAACCAGGATATCATACCGTGCGTAGGGGAGGGCACCGAAAAGGTTGTTGACCTTTCCGTTGGGACCGACTTGACGATTTCCGATCACCACGGATACTCGTTTAGAACCAAACGCTTGTTCGATTTTTTCCAAAAGGGGGAGGGCTGGATCGTCGCGGTCTTGAACCGAGAGGACAACTTGAAACTCGGGGTAATCCTGCAGGCAGGCGCTGCGCAGGTTATGCTCCAGGTTTTTTTCAAGACCCCGCACGGGCTTTAGGATGGTGATCGGAGGCCATTTGGAGAAGGAGTCACGGGATGAATACCTTGGCTGAGTCCGGAAGCGCCAGACCGCAAGCAAGCACAAAATCAAGTAGATCGATCCCGCGATGGTGGGAATCAAACAGAAGCCCTGCAAAATAGACCAAGAGATTTGCGCCATGAGCCCTTATTCCTGCACCCATCTTATTCTTTTTTGATATGATTTTCAATCCAGGGACCTGAAGGACGGGCGGTCCGTTTCCCCCCTTTTCACGAAATGCGGGCTTTCCCTCGACGTGGGGGAAAAGCTCCGTCCTTCGATGGGAGGTTATTCCTTAAGATCTGGATTTCTTTCTGTGGTTCTCACAAATTTCAACAAGGCGGGCAATAAAATGAGCGTAGTAATCATTAGAAAGCCGATGCAGATGGTGAGGAGCTTTCCCATACTCGCCATGCCGCGGTGGGAGGAAAACGAGAGCGCGCTGAAACTCAGGATGGTCGTCAGGGTGCTGAAAAAGAGAGCCCTCGCTGTGCTCGTTTCCAGCATGTTACCACTCGGTGGAGGGTCCGTGCGGAAACGGCGGACGAGATAGACGCCCTCCACGCCGCTGCCGATGAGAAGGGGAACAACGATTACGTTGGCGAAATTGAAAGGAATATCGAGGAGGACAGAAGCCGCTCCTGTCATCAGCAGCGAGAGCGTCAGGGGCAAGAGGACGAGAAAGGTATCCGAGAAGCTTTTGAGCTCGATCAACAAGTAGAGAGTGATACCCACAAGTGCGTACAGGGTTGCCAGGAGAAAGGAACGGACTACCGCATTCCCCGCCTCTCGTATGGCTATGGGGGCATCCATAGAATCGGGGGCCAAGGCGGTGACGGCTTCAACGAATCTTTTCAGAGCATCGGCTTTCAAGATATTTTCCCGGGGGAAAACCTCAATGCGATATCGTCCGTCCGAGGCCACATACCGGGAACGTAATTCCCTTGGTAAATCCGATACTGTCACCGCGTACGCTCGAAGAGAAGTCTTAAGCTCATGAAGCAGGAAAGGCAGGTTGGATAGGATACTCCGTTCAAGCTGATCAAGAGCACCCTCGCCGTCTTTGGGACGATTGAACGCTTTCTCGAATTTTTCCAGAGAACGACGGAGGCGGCTAAGGGAGGCGGCATAGCTGCCATGCTCCTTGGAAGCTGGAGAGAGGGCCTTTTTGAGAGCTCCTTCCAAACTTTCCATAGAAGCTACTTTCTTCTCGTAGCTCAACTTTTCCGGTTTCAACACTCCCAGATCGACGGGCATGAAAAGGGCAATGTCGGAGAGAATAGCGAGTTTCCTGGATTGATCTTCGGGAACAAAGCTGGCAATCGTGAGTGCCTCCTTGACTTCTTTAACCCCTCTCAGCCTGCTTGCCATCTCTTCTCCCTCTTTAGCATTTCGTGCGAGGACGGAGATAGTCCAAGGAGAGGTCCGGTCGTTTTCAAAAAGTTCCTTAATCGTCAGGACCGCTTCGGAACGGGGGTCGTAGAGATTAAGCGGATTGTAATCGAAATAAAGTTTCGGTATGAGGAGGGCAGCCACAATCCCGATCGCGGTCGCGCAGAGCAAGATTGCCTTAGCATATTTGTAAGGCAGTCGGTAAAGGGGTCTCTTGCGAGTGAATTCTTTTATGCTTGCTCCCTTAGGGGGCAGCAAGGAAAGGAGCGCAGGGAGTACGGTAAGAGTGGCAAGAAGATTAAGGAGCATTCCAGTACCGGCGATAAGACCGAGTTCCGAAACTCCGGTATAAGGAGTCGGCAAGAAGGAGTAGAATCCGATGGCGGCGGCAATGGTACAAAGCCGCAAACTAACGCCCAGTCCTTTCGCCGTTCCGACAATAGCCTCATGGTGTCCCTGACCCGAGGCAATGAGCTCCCTGTACCGGAGACAGTATTGGATGCTGTAATCAATGCCAAGACCTATGAAAAGTACCCCGAAGGCTACCGAAATGAGGTTGAGACGGCCTATGAAGCCAATGGCAAATCCAAGGGTCCATATGAAACCCATGAGGAGGGTCGCAAGGCTGGCGATGACGAGCCTGCCAGAGCCCAAGCCGATAACCAGAGCAATGGCCACGAGAAGAAAGGATGCAAGAGTGGTTAATCCCATTCCTTTGTTCACCACGAGCAGATTTTCATAGTTGAGGACCACATCCCCCGTGAGCCGGACCTTTATGCCGCTTTCCTCACGAAGGCCGAGTTCATCTCTGATGCGATAGATCGCTTTGATGCCGGCCTCTCCTCCGGAAAGTGTGCCGTCATCGGAGACTGGATCGACGATGATAAACTGACGGGTCGCCTCTTCCTCCTTCCCTAGAATGAGCTCCTGCCAGGAAAGCGGTTTCGGCCGGTTCGAACCTGAACTTTCAACCGCTTGGGCCAGGCCATCAATGAAAGGTGCGAGTCTCGCCTTTTGCTCGAGCTCCCCCTTCTCACTCACGATTCTTTCAACGACAGAGAAGAGACCGCGAAGAGTAAAGTCCTTTGCAATAAGTCCAAGCAGGGGCTGGGCACTTGCGAGGTTTTCAGAAAGGGCTTCGAGGTCCTTTATATCCAGATAGAGAAGACCGTTTCTCTTAAAGAATTCCCCGTCCCCTGGGACATAAACCTCCTTGTATAAGCCCTTCTCTTTCCGCAGGCGGTCAGCAAGTCTTTCTGTTTGAAGACGGGCGGTCTCAGAGGTATCGGCGTCGATCACAACCACGATGGTATCATTGAATTGAGGGAAGGCATTTTGAAATTCCTTCTCCAGTTTGCGATAGGGAAGCTTATCGGAAATCATATCCGTCAGTCCCGTATCAATCCGAAAATGGTTGAGCGTATAGATCAGTACTCCAGCCGTCGCAAGGATGGACAGAAAGAGGGTGAGGAAAGAATGACGGCCGATGAAATCGGTCCACCTCTCGAGAAGATGCGTTACATAGGTTCTAGCCCGTTCGATCATCGCAAGGGTCCATCGAGATCAATTTAATCTAAGGTTTTTATGATAAGAAAATATGACGTAAAAAACAAGAGAAGGGCGAATTCTTGAGAATTTTATGGGTACTTTTCGCTCCTGCCCCGTTTGTCTTTCGAAGCTCCTATATTTTCGGTGGAGAGCGCCTTCTTCACTTTTGGGTTGCATTGCGGCAGACGGCATGATAGCTTATTATTAAAGTTATTCAAAGATATCGAATTTATGTCCCCGCAATTGAAATTCAAAAAAAAGGAAGATACTTCGTACCTGGCAGACTCTTTTTTTGAGGAGAAGCTTGAGGAGGCCATTTTACGGTCTCGCGACACTTTGCTTGCTCTTCAGCGTCCGCATGGCTATTGGTGCTTCGAGTTGGAGGCGGACTGTACGATTCCCGCTGAATTCATCTTGATGATGCACTACATGGATGAAATCGATGAGGATCTTCAGGCCAAAATGTCCGTTTACCTCCGTAGGCACCAGGGTGATCATGGAGGCTGGCCGCTATTCTATGGGGGCCCGTTCGACATGAGCTGCTCCGTAAAAACTTACTATGCCTTAAAATTGGCAGGGGATAGCCCCGATGCTCCCCACATGGTGAAAGCCCGCGAAGCCATCTTGGCTCATGGGGGTGCCGCTCGCTGCAATGTGTTTACGCGCATCACCCTTGCGCTTTTTGGCCAAATTCCCTGGCGGGGCGTCCCTTTCATCCCTGTTGAAATCATGCTATTGCCTCCCTGGTTTCCTTTCCACATTAGCAAGGTCTCTTACTGGTCGCGGACCGTGGCCGTTCCGTTATCCATCCTCTGTAGCCTGAAGCCAAGGGCCAAAAATTCAAAGGGGATCAATGTGCGAGAGTTGTTTACTATTCCTCCCGAGAAAGAGAGGCACTATTTTCCTGTCCGCTCGCGCCTGAACCATTTTTTCTTGTTCCTTGACAGGGTGGGACATCTCATCGAGCCCTTCGTTCCAAAGAAAATTCGGGGGCTGGCAGTAAAAAGAGCGGAAGAGTGGTTTACCGAGCGGCTAAACGGGATCGATGGCCTGGGCGGGATCTTTCCGGCCATGGTCAATGCACATGAAGCCCTGGCTTGCCTGGGATATCCATCGAACCATCCTTACAGGGTCACTACCAAAGAGGCGCTTAAGAACCTGCTTGTGATCCGCGGCGAGACAGCTTACTGTCAGCCGTGTATGTCGCCGGTCTGGGATACCGCCCTTTCCTGCTTGGCGCTCCAGGAAGAAACTACTGGCATGGCCTCCGAGAATGTCCTACATGGCTTGGACTGGATCAAGGATAGGCAACTGTTGGATGAACCGGGGGATTGGCGCGAGAACCACCCGGACCTCAAAGGCGGAGGGTGGGCTTTTCAGTTTAACAATTCGTACTATCCTGATCTCGATGACACCTCTGCGGTTGCCTGGGCAATGGTTGAGACTGACCCAGAGCGCTACCGGGAATCGGTCCAACGTGCAATCGATTGGATACGCGGCATGCAGTCAAGAAACGGGGGGTTTGCTGCGTACGATGCTGATAATACCTACTATTATCTTAATGAGATTCCTTTTGCCGACCACTGCGCTCTCCTGGATCCACCCACGAGCGATGTGAGCGCTCGCTGTGCAACCGTGCTGGTTGAACTCGGCCGTCATGACCGTGTGCTAAAGGATTGCCTGGATTATTTGCGGGCGGAACAGGAGGAAAACGGTTCATGGTTCGGTCGCTGGGGGACCAATTATATCTATGGTACGTGGTCGGTGCTCGCCGCTCTTGAAAAGGCGGGTCCTCTCCCAGATCAAGAACCCATCCGTCGTGCTGCTGCTTGGCTAAAAAGGATGCAGCGACCTGACGGGGGCTGGGGAGAGGATTGTGATACTTACTTCTACCCTGAAAGGGCAGGAAGGGGCAATGCCAGCACGTCATTCCAGACAGCCTGGGCCATGCTTGGTTTGATGGCTGCCGGGGAAGTGGATTCACCCGAGGTACGAAAAGGGGTCGAATACTTGATACGCACCCAGCAGGCCAATGGCTCATGGAAGGATCAGTGGTTCACCGCACCGGGTTTCCCCAGGGTTTTCTACCTAAAGTACCACGGGTATTCAAAATACTTCCCTTTATGGGCCTTGGCACGCTATCGTAACCTTCGGAGTAGGAAATCGGTTTGAAACGCTTAGGCATCGTCGTAGCGATGACGGCCGAGGCCCGGAGCTTGGTACCAAAGTCCATGCTACTAAAGGATGGGCTGATTCCCATTTCCGGAGGGACGGTGATCCAGCTCTCCGGTGTGGGGCCACGAAGAGCAGGGGTGGCCGGAAAGAATTTGCTGGGACACGGAGCTACTGCCCTTCTCAGTTGGGGAAGCGCCGGGGGGCTCGTTGCAACTCTTTCTGCAGGCAGTTTGGTGCTACCAAGCAAAGTGATTGGTGCCGATCAATCTTTTTATTTGACTGACCCGGCCTGGTATGAGCGTCTCCTCGATCGATTGAAGGGCTTCGTCAACATCCATCAGGGCTCGTTGGCTGAAAGCGTGACTGCGCTGAAAACCCCCGCAGAGAAGAGGATTCTTTTTGAACGCACCGGCGCGATAGCGGTGGATATGGAAAGTGGCGCTGTGGCGAAAGTGGCTCAGGAGGCGGGCGTGCCGTTTATGGCCGTTCGCGCCATCGCCGATTCAGCGGATATGGCCATTCCTCAAAGTCCATTGAAGGCCGTCGATGAATTCGGAGAATTGAGTCTTCCGACACTCTTGAGTGGGTTAATAAGGCATCCTGCTGAACTTTTCGATATGATTCGTCTTGGCTGGAATTTCCGCGCTGCGCAGGTTACCCTGGCAAAGGTGGTACGCTTGGCAGGAACCCAGTTGCTCATTCCGTAATAAGGAATTGTAGGAAAAGTATTCCGTCCACCTACTCACTCTTATCCTCTCCGTTGCGCTAGGTTCGCAATACGGCCATTTACGGGATCGACGGCGTGCGTACCAAGACAGCGAGGATGAGGTTCTCCTCGGAGGTAGACCATGAAGACGCTGGTTACTGGCGCGCCTGGTTTCGTCGGATCCGCGGTCGCGCGTGCACTCATTGCAGCCGGTCACGACCTCCGGGCCCTGGTGCGGCCGCATAGTGATTGCCGAAACCTTGCCGGTTTAGCCTTGGAAATCGTCTACGGGGACATCAGAGATCGTGGGTCCCTTGATCGCGCGATGAAGGGCTGTTCTACGTTATTCCACGTAGCGGCGGACTATCGTTTGTGGGTCCCCACGCCGAGCCAAATTTATGAGACCAATGTGACCGGTACGCGCAACGTCATGCTCGCCGCCATGGATGCCGGGATCGAGCGCGTGGTTTATACGAGCAGCGTGGCGACTCTCGGAGTCAGCCTGAACGGAAGCCCTGCCGACGAAGACACGCCTGTTTCGCTCAAAGAGATGATCGGCCATTACAAGCGCTCGAAGTTCATGGCTGAAGTAGAGGTGAAGCGCCTCGCCGACGAGCGCGGTCTTCCTGTCGTCATTGTCAACCCTT
>Ga0187771_10003899_pt1 | contig 10479 bp, 7 predicted proteins | sample 0116_SJ02_MP15_1_FD_133139 | JGI IMG/M metagenome (GOLD analysis project Ga0187771, IMG submission 133139) | Tropical peat soil microbial communities from peatlands in Department of Meta, Colombia - 0116_SJ02_MP15_10_MG | ecosystem: Environmental > Terrestrial > Soil > Wetlands > Peat | place... | reverse complement strand
CATGCCAGTATGCGTCGTTGCATTGCGACTGGTAGAGATGATCGTGCATCCTCGTTGCCTCTGCATTCTTCCTCACGCCCTGATCGTTCAAAGCGTCGAGGGCGGCATGCACCTTCCTGCTTGCCATCATCATGCGCTTGTGCATGTGGTTGCTCTCGGAGTACTTGGCGAGAAAATTTCTCCATATCCCGCCTTTGATGAACGGTCTCAGGCCCGCGAAATCCGGTGCCTGTTTGACCTTTTCGAGGGCATCGGCATACTCTTTCATGGCGCGTGTGGGGAGCGCCCACTCTCCCATTTCCATATAGGAAGCGGTCGGCAAAAAGATCTTCCCGCGCGGCTGTTCTTTCCCGAGATAATCCGAAAAAGTCGTTGTCTCAAGCCACCCGCCGTTCTGCTCGAGCAGCGTGCAGAACCGTTCAAGCCATCCTTCCTCGTACACCGTGTGATAGGTCTCTGGCCAGACGCCGAACTTTTCGCCATCGTCCGCCATGACGGCAAGCCTGTTTCGTTCCGTTGAACAGAGGCTGGAAAGAAGTTCAATTGCCTTTTCGGGTCGGTGAAAGGGCATCAGGTACCTGAGTTTCTCGCTTCCCGGAAAGAGGCGGATCAAACTGTCCTGCTCTTCTGTGAGGTAATAGCCATCCAGCTCGTCGTCGCGGAGGCCTGCCATCTTGAAATGGAAATCGTCAACCACAACGTGGTCGATGCCAGCTGCGGCGAGTGATTTTGGCAGGTGCGGTTCCCATACCCGCTCTGCGAGCCACATGCCGTGCGCTTCGTAACCGAGCTTGTGGCGGATATAGTCCGAGAGTGACCGGATCTGTCCTACCTTGTCCTCATCAGGAAGAACTGCAAGGATAGGCTCGTAAAATCCACCCGACAGGATTTCCGCCCTCCCGTTATGCACCAGCTGTTTCAGCAGATCGATGAATTCCGGATGTTTCTGCTCAAAGAAGTGATACAGTATGCCGGTATAATGCAAGGAGATCTTGATCGAAGGGTGGCGTTCGAGCGTCTTAAGAAACGGGAGGTACGACTTCTGGTAGGCGTCCTCTGCAACGAACTCGAAATTCCCCACCGGCTGGTGGTTATGGATAGCAAAAATAAACTGTACTTTCGGCATCAAGATGAACCTGTTTCCCGGACTTTTCGCTGATAATACAGACAGATTTAGATATTAGCCCTATAGTCCCGAAAAGTCAATTAAAAACAGGGATTGAGTCGCCCTATGAGGAGGCTCAGACGCCGCCGACCGGCTCTCTGGAGCCAAGAATGTTCTTCTGGGGCCGGACCCGCAGCAGGAGAGAACAATCAGAGCTCACGCCGTCTGCTGCTGGCCTCGTGGGAAGGGGTCTCGGTATCGGCGTGCAGGATACTCCACCTGTGAGCGCGTACTTACGCAGGTTTCTTGACCATCATGCCTGCGAGATAGAAAAAAAAGAGGGAATAGGCTCCGAGAACGAGCGTCGAGCCAAGGGAAAAATTATTTCCCGAGGCGAGCGCGCGAAGCAGGAGGCTCGCGTGGGTGAGCGGATAAATCAGAATAAAGCTGTGAAAAGGCTCAGGTATCCTGTCGGGAGAAAAGAACGTGCCCGCCAGGAATGACATGGGGATAATGAAAAAACTGTTGAAATTGGCCATATCCTCGTGAGAACGGGCTATCATGGCCGCCGCCACCCCTGCCGAGCCGAAGCAGAATGCCGTCAGCCCGAGGATCACAAAAAAAGAGACCGACACATCCAGGTGCACCCCTGAAGCAAACCCGACAAGAAGGAGCGTGAGCGCCGAGAACATACCGCGCACAAGCCCGGTGAGCGTCCTTCCCAGAGCTATGTCCCAGTGGCTAACCGGAGAAACGAGCACTTCTTCGATCGTTTTGGTGTAGAGCTTGCTGATATTGAGCGATGTCGATACCGGACCAAAGCTGTTATTCATGGCCGACAGCGCCAGAATCCCGGGCAGCACGAAGTCGAGGTATTTACCGCCTCCCACGCTCATGCCCTTGCCGAGGCCCCAGCCGAACGTAACAAGGTAGAGGACCGGCATGACCATGCTCGACGCAAGGAACCGCCAGGGCTTCTTGCGGATAAGCATCATTTCTTTCCAGAAAATGGGATAAAAATTCATGAATGCTCCCCTCGTCAGGAGGCCGCGATACAAGAGCACGGGAGATTCCGGGCAATTCAGCCGCTCCGGCACTCCGGTCCCCCTCCGCCCTCCTGCCTCCTTGCTTCACTCAACCTTCGATCCGCTCTCCGGTCAGGCTGATGAATACATCTTCAAGAGTGACATCGCGGGCCACTACATCACAGCCCATGCCCTTGCCGGCTTCGAGCGCCTCTTCCCGGCTCCACAGGAAACGCCGTGGCACATCGTGTCTGCCGAGACATTCGAGGACATATCGTCCTACAACTGCCTTGAGGTCAGCGGGCGCGCCAAGTGCTATCATTTTCCCTGCACGCATGATCGCTACCCGGTCACAGAGAAAATCCGCTTCCTCGATATAATGCGTCGTCAGCAGGATCGTGATGCCGCTTTGCTTAAGGTCGTGTATGAGCCCCCAGATCATTCGCCGCGCCTGGGGATCGAGGCCCACGGTGGGTTCGTCCATGAACACCACGCCGGGTCGGTGCATGAGCCCCCGGGCGATCAAGAGCCTCCTGCGCATGCCGCCCGAAAGGTGTTCAACGGGGGTGTCCCTCTTGTCCCAGAGACCGACAAAGTGAAGAAGTTCCGCGGTCCTGGCTGTCCGGTCCGCAGAAGCCATCCTGTGGAGCCTGCCGTGATACTCGAGATTTTCGCCGCAGGTGAGGTCGATGTCGAGGTTCAGCATCTGCGGCACGACACCGATCGCGCGCTTGACGTCCAGCGGGGCAGACACCACATCGTGGCCCGCCACCATTGCGGAACCAGATGAAGGGGCGAGGAGTGTCGTGAGCATCCTGATCGTCGTGGTCTTGCCGGCCCCGTTCGGGCCAAGCAGGCCGAAGACCTCGCCCTTGCCGACGCTGAAGTTGACAGACTGCACGGCGCCTAAAGCGCCGAAGTATTTCGTAAGGTCATGAGTTTCTATCATATGATGAGTCAGAAGAGATGACGCATGCCGCCGATGCACACACCGTGCGTCCAGGCTGCACGTTCTTGCGCGCCGGCACGCGCTCGGTCCCCCCCACGGGTTAGATCGACGGCAGACCCTGTCTCCTTCGAGCCACGCGGACAAATATTCCTTCGCACCTTTTTTTACCCGTGCATGTTCCCTGCCCGGCTATGGCACTTTTTTCTCAATCCTCGGCTTCGATCCCCAGCGACTTGATCTTCCGGTGCAGGTTGCTGCGCTCCACGCCGATGGCGTCGGCGGTCTTGCTCACGTTCCCGCCGTGCTCTTTGAGCTTCTGCGAAATGAACTCGCGCTCAAACTCGGCACGGGCGTCCCTCAGGGTTGCACTGTAGTGCTGCGCCAGCATGCCGGCCGGCCCCTCCTGGGGTTTCTGTTCCGCGAATGAACCATTGATGGGCGGTGGGACGTCGTGGGCCGTGAGCACCGGCCGGGGAACCATGATCATCAGGCGCTCGATACTGTTCCTGAGTTCGCGCACGTTTCCTGGCCAGGGATATCGGACAAAAAGCGCAAGGGCATCCTCATTGATGACTTTGGTCTTCTGGCCGTATTCGACGGAAAACTCCTGCAGAAAATAGCGCACCAGGTGCGGAATATCGTCCTGCCGTTCGCGGAGAGGCGGTACCTCGAGCGGGATAACATTCAGACGATAATAGAGGTCTTCCCGGAAGGAACCCTTTTTGATTTCCTCCGCGAGCATCTTGTTCGATGCCGCGATCACGCGAACGTCGGTCTTGAGGGTCTTGATGCCGCCCACACGCTGGAACTCCTGGCCCTCAAGAACCCGCAGCACTTTGGCCTGCGTGGCCATGCTCATGTCGGCGATCTCGTCGAGAAAGATGGTCCCCCCATGGGCCAGCTCGAACTTCCCCCGCTTCATGCCCGTTGCCCCGGTGAAGGACCCTTTCTCGTGTCCGAACAGCTCGCTCTCGATAAGTTCCTGCGGGATAGCAGCGCAGTTCACCTCGATGAAGGGACCATTCGCGCGTTTGCTTGCCCGGTGGATTGCGCGGGCGACCAATTCCTTGCCAGTCCCGCTCTCGCCATGGATCAGCACCCAGCCGTTCGTCGGGCCCGCAAGCGCGATCTGCTGTTTGAGCGTCGTGATCGCAGCGCTAGCTCCCACAATTTCGTACCGCCGCTCGATGCTCTGCTTGAGGGAGGCGTTCTCCTCGCGCAGCCGGGATTCTTCTATTCCGTGCTTCACAACGAGCGTAAGATGCTGCAGTTCCGGAGGCTTTACGAGGAAGTCGTAAGCACCCATCTTCGTCGTCTTGACCGCCGTCTCGATGGTCCCGTGGCCGGTGACCATGATGACCGGCATGTCCGGCCTGATCTCCTTGAACCGACGGAGCGTGTCGATGCCGTCCATTTCGGGCATGGCGATATCGAGCAGGGCGAGCGACGGCTGAGTTTCAGACAGCGTCTCGATGCCTTCTTTGCCGGAGGACGCAGTCAGTACTTCATAGCCTTCGTCGCGCATCACGTCGGCAAGAGTTTTGCGCACGCTTTCTTCGTCATCGACGATGAGGATGAGCTCATTGGACACGTCGTTCCCCCTGATTCCGCAGTCGAAACGCCACGTTACCTCTTCAGTCCTTGTACGAGTTTCTCGATCACGCTGTCGACCTCCGCTTCCACCGTCTCCCTGCCGAGGCTGAACCGTATTGCACCCCGGGCGAGCGACGGGTCCGTGCCCATTGCCGCAAGCACATGGGATGGCTCGATGAGGTCGCCGTGGCAGGCCGCACCCGGTGACACGGCTACCCCGGGGAGGGCCTCCATCACGGACACCGCGTCAAATCCAGCGAAGCTGATGTTCCAGGTATTCGGAAGCTTCTTCTCGTGGTGGCCATTCAGCTGGACGTTTAAGCCAGACTGTTTTATTCCGTCGAACAATCTCCTTCCAAGCTTCATCTGGCGGGACCCTTCGCTCTCAATGATCGGCGCTGCAATCATGGCAGCAGCACCGAGGCCGACGATGAAGGCTGCATTTTCGGTCCCCGGACGCAAACCCCGTTCATGCCCTGCCCCGTGCAAGAGCGGCTCGATCGTGCGTCCGCTTTTGATGTAAAGGGCCCCGATCCCCTTCGGTGCGTAGAACTTGTGGCCCGCCACGGTCAGAAAATCCACTCCAAGGTCCCCGACCAACAGGGGAACCTTGCCGACGCTCTGAGCTGCATCGGTATGGAACAAAACACGGCGCGAGGATGCGATCCGGGCAAGCGCTCTAATGTCCTGAATGGTGCCAACCTCATTGTTCGAGTGCATGATCGAGACGAGCACGGTCTTCGGAGTCATGGCTTTTTCGAGATCGGCGGGGTGAACGTTGCCGAAGTGGTCAACCGCAAGATAGGTCACAAGGTAACCCTGCTTCTCGAGATGGCGGCAGGGTTCGAGCACTGCAGGGTGCTCGATCCTCGTCGTAATGATATGGCTTCCCTTGGGCGAAGCGGCTGCAACCCCTTTGAGAACCATATTGTTCGATTCGGTTGCGCCGCTGGTAAAGATGATCTCCGAAGCGTCACAGCCGAGAAGCAGCGCGGTCCGTTCCCGGGCCTGTTCGATGCCTGCTCTGCAGGCGACGCCGAAACTGTGGCTGCTCGAGGGATTGCCGAATTTGCTCTTCAAATAGGGCAGCATCTCCTCCAGCACCTGGGGTGCCACGGGAGTGCTTGCATTATAGTCGAGATAGATGGGATTCATCTGTTTCGAGGAACATTCCGGACGTCACGAACGTTTCTGGCACCGCTGCAAAGAGGGGCATGACGATGACGGCAGCAGTGGGAAATGAAGTGATTGCATATCCCGCCGTCCGCAGGCGCCACAACCCCCAGGACCGAACCGGTCAAGTATGTATCGTCCCGTGCCTGCAAATGCAGGCGGGATTCCTATGGATGGCTCTCGGGCGAAAGAGCATGTCCTTGGAGCAGGCCGAATCGTCTTTGAGCGACCGCCGCATAGTCACGGGATGAAGCAGGACATTCCCCACGCGGTTCACGAAAGCCTTCATGTGCTTGTCTTCGGATCGAACAGCCCCGTGGTCAGGTACCGCTCACCGACATCGGGAAAGACCGTCACGACTCGCTTGCCGGTGCCAAGCCGCGCCGCAACCCGGAGCGCTGCCCAGCATGCCGCGCCCGATGAGACGCCGACGAGCAGTCCCTCTTCCCGGGCAAGCCGCCGCGAGGTGTCCGCTGCGTCTTCGTTCGAAACGGTGATGACCTCGTCGTATATCTTGGTATTCAAAATCGCAGGAACAAAATTCGCGCCAATGCCCTGGATGGTGTGTGGACCGGCATGCCCCGCAGAAAGGAGCGGCGAGGCGGCCGGTTCGACGGCAACGATCATGATGTTTTTGAATTTCTTTCGGAACACCTCTCCCACGCCGGTGATCGTGCCTCCGGTACCGATGCCTGCCACGAAAGCGTCGATCTTTCTTGCGCCCATTTGCGCAAGGATTTCCTTTGCCGTGGTCCGGCGGTGCACCTGGGGGTTCGCGGGGTTCCCAAACTGGTCCGGCTTGAAATATTCCTTGCCCGAGGCGAGAATCTCATCCGCTTTTGTGGTGGCCCCTTTCATTCCCTGTGCCGCAGGCGTCAGCACCAACTCGGCCCCGTAGGCCTGAAGCAGTTTGCGGCGCTCGAGGGACATCGATTCTGGCATGGTCAGGATGATGCGGTAACCTTTGACGGCCGCGACCATGGCGAGGCCGATGCCGGTATTGCCGCTCGTTGGTTCAACGATCGTCATGCCTTTTCTGAGCTTTCCTTTTTTCTCCGCATCCTCGATCATGGCGAGGGCTGGGCGGTCCTTCACGCTTCCTCCCGGATTGAAGCCCTCCAGTTTGGCCCAGACTTCGGCGACGTCTCCGGCCGGCAACTTGTTGAGCTTTATGAGCGGCGTGTTACCGATCAGATCCAGTACAGTTTTTATCTTCGCCATGAAAGATCCTTTCCCGGGAAAGACACGGTAGTCTCACACAGAACTAAGGTAGCCGTATTAGTCCCGGTGAACGCGCTGGAGCAGGGAAGCCCCGCCTCTCGTTCGACCTGCCTCTCTGCATTCGTGGTGGATCGTGAGGCGTTGTGCATGCGGTACCCGTCACTCGGAAATAACGTGCACGTTCTCTCTTTCCCTGCCGGATACCAAGTTCTGTATTTCCATCACGATGTCCTCAACCGCGACCAGGCCCCCGCCCGGTCTGCCGTAGAAGGCAACCGGCGCCCTGCCGTTCACCGCTAACCGTACGTCTTCGACCATCTGCCCCAGGTTCATCTCGACTACGAGGAAGCGCTCCGTATGCACGGCGGTCTCTGCAATGACCTTTTCCGGGAACGGGAAGAGCGTTATCGGCCGTATGATGCCGACCTTGATTCCGTCAGCCCGAGCCAGATGAACGGCGGTCTTGGCAATACGCGCGGAGGTACCGAAGGCCACGAGGACGATATCGGCATCGTCGGTCAGCATCGTTTCGTACATCACTTCATGGTCGGCCATCCGGTCGTACTTGGCCTTCAACGCGTAGTTATGGCGCTCCAGCATCCCGTCCTCGCCGGGCAGCATGAAGAGCGAGCGGATGACCTTTCCCGGCCTGCCCTTTGCCCCGGTCAATGCCCAGGGTTTGTCCACCTGCACGGGTTTGATATCGGGCAATTCAACGGGTTCCATCATCTGGCCGAGCACCCCGTCTCCCAGTATCATGACCGGATTACGGTACTCATCTGCCTTGTCGAAGGCCCGGACCGTCAAGTCCACGATCTCCTGGATCGTGGAGGGTGCGTAGACGAGCAGCTTGTAGTCGCCGTGGCCGCCTCCTTTGACGGCCTGGAAATAATCTGCCTGGGACGGAGAAATGTTCCCGAGCCCCGGTCCGCCACGCTGCATATTCACGATTACCGCCGGCAACTCCGACGCCGCCATGAAGGAAAGCGCTTCCTGCATGAGGCTTATGCCCGGGCTCGATGACGATGTCATGGCCCGATCGCCGACGGCGGCGGCACCGTAAACCATATTGATCGCCGCGATCTCGCTCTCCGCCTGGATGAACGTACCGCCTACTTCCGGCAGACGTTTCGCCATGAATTCCGGGATCTCGTTCTGGGGAGTGATGGGATATCCGAAGTAGCGCTTGCATCCGGCCCTGACAGCAGCTTCGGCAAGTGCCTCGTTCCCGGTGATAAGTACTTTAGGCATAGTCGGTCCTCAACGCATAAGGTTAGAAATCGTGTCACGGCAAGAATCTGCCCGAGGCTTTCCCATCTCCGTGGTGAGCGTGACCGGTTCTACTTCCATACTTCGATCGCAATATCAGGGCACATCTCTGCACAGAGTGCACAACCCGTACAGGCGCCTTCTTCGCCGCAATATTCGACGACATAGTACCCGCTCTTATTGAATTGCGTGCCGATCTTCAAAAGTTTTTTTACACACGCCGTCGTGCAAAGCTCACAGCCTTTGCAGTAGTCAATATTGATGACGACCTTGCCCATGTCCTTACTCCACCTGTTTCGCTCTGCCTTGACGAGGCACTCCGATGGTTGTGCGACGTAAAAGGCCTCTCGTGCGGGCTTCACGCCCCGTACTCTTACTGCGAAGCGCTTTATGCTAGGAAGCTCCCCGTTCGATCATTTCCTCGGCATGCCTCATCGTCGCGTCCGTAATCGTCTTGCCTCCGAGCATGCGGGCGACCTCCTCCACGCGTTCCTGGGCATCGAGGAGCCGCACCTCCGTGCTTGTCCGGTCCTTCTTGACCGCTTTGGACACCCCGTAGTGGCTCGTGGCCATGCTCGCGATCTGGGCCAAATGAGTGATGCAGAAGACCTGATGCTTTGCCGCGATCCGCTTGAGCTTCTTCCCGACTTCCGCTGCAACCGCCCCCCCGATGCCGGCATCGACTTCGTCGAACACGAGTGTAGGAATTTCATCACCCTCAACGAGTATCGTCTTGAGCGCCAGCATGATGCGGGAGAGCTCCCCGCCTGATGCGATCTTCGCGAGCGGTTTCGGTTCTTCCCCGGGGTTCGGCGAGATGAGGAATTCCACGCGGTCCGCACCGCGAAGGCCCAGCTTGTGGCCGTCGAGCGTATCGCCGCCGGCGTCCTGGGTGATCATCACGGAGAAGGTCGTCTTTTTCATGCCGAGATGGCCAAGCTCCATCTCCACTTTTTTTTCGAGTTCTTTCGCTGCCAGGCCACGCTTCTTTGTGAGTTCCGCCGCTTTATCGGTCAACCCGAATTTGACCGCCTGAATTTCCGACTTCAGGCGCTCGATCTCCTCGGTGCTCCGCTCCACGCGCTCAAGTTCTGCGGCAGCCTTAGCCCCGAATTCCAGGATCTCTTCGATCGTGCCGCCATATTTTTTCTTCAGTTTCTGGATCGTGTCAAGCCGGTCGCCGATCTGCTCAAGGCGTTTCGGATCGAACTCGATGCTCTCCCGGTAGGAGGATATTTCGCGGGCGGCCTCTTCAAGCTGTGCACGTCCCGACTCGCACAGCTGGGCGGCGCCCGCAAGCCTGGTGTCTATTTCGGCGATCTCTTGCAGTCCGCTGACAGCCTTTTTTAGGTTGGTAAGCACCGAATCGTCGGCCGCATACATCGTCTCATCCACCATGGCTGTGAGCCCGGCGAGCTTCTCCGAATTGGCCAGAACGTTCTGTTCGCTCGCAAGCTCTGCATCCTCACCGGGCTTAAGCACGGCCGACTCGATCTCGTTCTTCTGATACCGGAGCATGTCCTCTCGCTGCGCCCTGTCGCGCTCTCCTGTTTCGAGCTCCGCCAGTGCCTTGCGTACGCCCTGCAAGCAGTGATACGCGTTGGCAAAGTCCGCGCGGAGGCCGTCGAGCCCGCCGAAGGCATCCAGCATGTCCATCTGATGGTCGAGAGCCAAGAGTGATTGGTGTTCATGCTGCCCGTGGATGTCCGCAAGGTTTGCGCCGAGCGCAGACAGCGTCGTGAGATTCGCGAGACTCCCGTTGATATAGACCTTGTTCTTGCCCGACGAGGAGAGGACACGCCGTACGATCAGGTCTTCGCCGGAATTTACTTCGATGCCCTGCTCATCGAGGAGGGAAACAATTTCCTTCGCGCCCGCGTGGTTCAATTCGAATGCCGCCTCGACTACCGCCTCCTGGCAGCCCGTGCGGATGAGGTCCGCGCTCGCTCGTTCGCCCAACGCCAGGTTGAGCGCATCGACTACAATGGACTTGCCCGCTCCGGTTTCGCCGGTAAAGACGTTCAGCCCCGGCGTGAACTCGACGCGCAGCTGGTCGATGATGGCGAAGTTTTTAATATTCAGTTCTTTGAGCATGATCCAACAACGCGCTCCCAGGCCCTTCCCTTCAGATCCGCCGGTACCTT
>Ga0187771_10003898_pt1 | contig 10480 bp, 9 predicted proteins | sample 0116_SJ02_MP15_1_FD_133139 | JGI IMG/M metagenome (GOLD analysis project Ga0187771, IMG submission 133139) | Tropical peat soil microbial communities from peatlands in Department of Meta, Colombia - 0116_SJ02_MP15_10_MG | ecosystem: Environmental > Terrestrial > Soil > Wetlands > Peat | place... | reverse complement strand
TACCCTGCTTGGGCATCAGGAAGCTTAGAGCTTGTATCGCCACCGCTGATCTCACATGGCAGATCATAGTGGCGGGCTAACTGTGTTAGGGCCGCGTTAAGGAGGGTGTTTTCTGCCGCTTCGATGTAGGATCCCGTTCTGAAATCCATGCTTCCGGGAGAACCCGCATAGATTAAGGGTGCACCGGGGGCCGCGAACTCCGATATCACCAGGTTTCCTAGGACCTCAGCGTTGTTTACGACTAGCGAGCCTGCAAGCGTAGCCGGCCCTGTCATCCCAGTAATGGGCATGGAAAGAGCAACCACCGGGACGCCGGCCCTAGCGAACTCGACGACAGCGTCCGTCAACCCCTTATCAAACCTGAGGGGCGCTACGGGGCACTGCACTGCTGAAATAATCGGCTTCCTCTTCAGCTCGTCTCTGCCGCCCGCAATTGCTGCAGCAATCTCAACCTCGTATTGAGCCTCCGTTGCGCTTTCCGCGAAATGTTCCACATGCTTCTCGGAGTTGCTCAGGCAAGTAAGTACTGCACTGAGCCTCTGCATGTGTTCTGGGACGTCTGTTGGATTCAGTGATGGCCAGATCACATGAACCGTCTCAAGATAGTCCGCCAAGACGGCCCAGCGCGCAAGGTCTTCTTGCGTCGAGTTTCTGCGCTCACCGGTCTCAGGGTCTCGTATGAAAACAGCGTATCCATTCGTAGTGAAGTGCGTAGCTCTCTTATCGAGCAAGAAAGAATTACTAGGGTTTCTAGCGCCGAACGTTAGAGTCTTCGGAGCCTTTTCAAGAGCCTGCTTGACCAGATTTCGAGGAATTGTGACACGATTCTTCTCTACGTTTGCCCCAGCCTCTTTCAAAATGTCTAGCGCTGGCTTGCTTAGAACCTCTAACCCAGGATTTTCTAGAATCTCCATGGAAGCGTCGTGGATATCTTCGACCTCGTCCCTCGTCAGCAGGTTAATACTCGATCTCCCCAATTTCTATCGAATCTGCAGCAGGAGCAGAAGGATTTGTGTACTTCTATTCCTTACCTAGCGTGAATTTGAGTGAGGATGAACTGACAAGCTCGAATGTTCTCGACGCGATCAACAAGGACCGCATGGTCCTCAATGCTGCTCGCGTATCCAGTCTACTCAGTTTCCGAGGTAGGTATTGCCCCAAAAGCATGAAATATGGACGGGCCGCGTCGCGTCCACGAACCAAGAAGGAGGTGAAAACTGATTGTACAGAATGCGCGTTGGAAGCGGTCGGCTGATCAAGATGACAAAGGAACAGATCAAGGATGATGTCCAAAGTGGCGCGAACGAAGCTGCTGAAAAGGCGCACATATCAGAGCTTTCTGGCTCAGACGTAGATCAAATAACCGAAATAATGACGGAGCCAACATTGACCGTTGGGCTCGAACCTGGGCGGGAAATTGTTCTCACAACCGATGGCTCCTACATGAAGTACGGAGGTATCGCACGGTATGCTGGTGTCCCCATGTCCAAGGAGCAAGCCCTTTGGACTTCAGAACGAGTGCTCGGCTTCGATACGATGGACCTCGGAACCACCGACTACAGCATCAAACCGGTAAAGTCAATAATCGTAGATGAAGCAGTCGAAATTGAGAACTGCCAACTGCTTTCCATAGTTCCGCTCTTCTACGGAGCGATGCCGAACCTGGGAATATACTATCAATCCCTCGGAGGAAAGTGGCCTTCTCCTGTAGATCTTCTGAAGAAAGGCAAAGTCGCTGAAGCAAAAGAAACGCAGGTGAATGCCGCCCAAGACCTGACGACAGACATAACCTATGTGGCACGCGTCATGCATCAAGCTGGAGCGGACGGTATTAACCTGGACACTACAGGTGCGGCCGGGGACGCTGAATTCTACGCCACCCTGCAAGGTGTAGAGAACGTAGTCAAGGAGACAGGCATGGCTGTCGAAGTCGGCATGTCCGGAGAAATGATTCAAGGAATGCATATGGAACTCAACTACAACGGCAAGCGGCTCGCAGGGTTGTGGGTCCACGAGCAGGGCAAACTCGTTGCGCAAGCGGGCGCAAGCATATTCGGCCCCACCGTGAATACCCGACTCGGAAAATCGTTCCCGTGGAATGTCGGCTACTCAGTAACTCTGGTTAAGAAGTGCGTCGAAGAGACCCCAATACCAATACATGTCAACATGGGAATGGGCGTGTGCGGAATCCCGATGGTTGAGACCGTTCCAGTCGAATGCGCATCGCGAGCAGCAAAAGCCATGGTGACAGTTGCAAACGTGGACGGAATATAGGTAGGGGTTGGCGACGTTGCGGGAACCGACCTCCCGTACAGACTTCTGTTCGGGATGGGCGGACTAAGGACTGCAGGCGACCTCGTAGCCAGAGCTCAAATGGGAAAGAAGCTGAAAATCGAGGATGCAAAGAAATACGTCACGAAGAAACTCGGAATAGATCTCGAAACAATGACGGACGAGTGTGCGATGAAAGAATTAAGAGAGAAACTCGACATAGGAAGTGCACTATCAACTGTGGGTCACTCTAAAGGAATAGCAGCAAAAGCGAGAATTGCTACGCTCTGTGGCTTCGAAATCGATTGTGTCAAGAAGTTCTTTGAAAAGACAAAACCGAGCGGCGCGCCGTCAACTTCAGAATAACCGGACACGTACCGGGCGAAATCCAGCGCTAGAGACGAGGCAACTCAAGGGTCAGGCAGCCTGATCCGAATGCCTCGGATGAAAATGCCTGTGAGACGGGCCTAGCGCTCACTTTTTCTCACGAATAAACCACTTAGATCATTTCGCAAAGCTACTCATGATTGGGCTTGTTCTATAGAACCGAAGGCATGATCGGAGATATGATTATCTCATCTCGTTGAGGGAACATGCTTTGGTTATACTGTCAATAGGATCTACATCACGTCGAGGCTGGATCCATCAAAATGACTTAGGGATCTGCCTACATGGCCAAGGTTCTGACATCTCTTCCTTATCATTGCTAGTCGCTCTAAACCAAAGCCCACTCCCACCCACGGATCAATTACTAGCCAGTTTCTATCCAGTGGGTGAGGGCCTAAGACCGCAGACGCGACTTCAAAATCGTCCACCAACACGTCAATCGTCTCACCATAAACCTCAGATTCAACTTTCCTGAATTCATAATTCCTCATCCCGACCGCGCTCAGACAGATATCGACCATTTCCTTTAGGCGTTCACCAGTGTCCTTTCGCGGAGCCAATTCAACGGCATTCAACATGGTAAACTCCTCAGCATGTTCACGTCCTTTGCTTTCTTTCCTGAAGCAAGAGCCTACCTCGAAAATGCTTACGGGCGTTATGATTCTTCTAAGCTCTCTCATTACATGGTAGAGGCTTGGAGCTAGCATCGGTCTGAGGCATCTTTTCGAATCTACCCAGTAAATCTGTTTCCAAAGACCATGGCTTTCGGTTATGCCCATGCGCATAATGGATTCTCGAGAAATTATGGAAGGCGTCAAAACTTCAGTGAAGTGAGCGTCTATTAGCGCTTGGGACAGCTCTCTCTCGATCTGCCTTAACGTTGGTCTTCGCGTTGACCCAAGGAGCGTTAGCAAACCTTGCTTGTTTTTCTTCACGAGGCCGCGCTCAAGCTCATCGAACTTCTTGTCGCGTTCGTTTGCATTCAGAAATCGTAATTCGCTGAAGCCATCGCCTCCAAGCTCTGTCAACCGTTGCTTCTGTGTTTCCGTTAATTCGCGGTTGGCGTCGTTTGCGCGCATTCATGAAACACTTCTTCTGAACCTCTCAGTTTTCCACTCGGGAATTCGACATGCAGAACATGCTTTCTTCATCCACCTGTTTCGAAGCCAACGAGACGCTCGGCTTCTTCTAGATGACCGGACTACGATGGTCGTGCCGCAATGTGTAGTTATTCTGATCAATCCGCCAAGGTTTTCTGCTCGTATCACGCCGTGTAGTGTTCCGCTTTTTGACGGCCAGAGCTTGATTTTGTTGACTAAGTCAAAGAGGTATGGATGTTTGTATATCGACATGAGTCGCCACGTCTTGCCATTTTTTGTTCGAACATGATATAGATTTCAGTCTCATTGTTGAGCGGAAATCAACTTTTGCGGGGGCCCCGGGAGTTTAACCCGGCTACAAGAGCTTAGAACCCTTGCGACCATGTCGGCCAGGCCCCCAAACAAGCTCTTCCTATTCGTTGAGGGGACTATTTAGTTGGCGCACGCTTCTACAGCCATTGTTGCAACGCCAAGTTCCAGTGAATCATGAACTAGGTGCCGCTCCGCTTTTCTTAGGCCCGCAGTTGTAAGGCCGAGCGGAATGGCCGGAGCCGAGATGAGTGTGTTGGCGTTGATCATGTTTGCTTTGATGATGTTTCTTGCTGGGGCAGTGTTGATAACGAAGTCAGTATGTTTCATCGCTTCAGTCAATGTGCGAAAAACTGTCACCTTGCGGCCGAGTGTTTGTTTCAAAGTTCGGACCCTGAGCCGATTAACGTCGACGGCTAACGGTTTTGCTTTTCGCAGGATAAGGTCCTCGACCGCAGCCCTTCCCACATGGCCAACGCCGATCACGAGAACGGGTTTTCCTATCAGGCCATTTGCCATTCGATCCAGAGCGGCGACGTAGGCTTTGGCTGTGGCTGTCGCGTTATCGACAACCCGATTAGTGAGCAAGTTGATTGCAACGAAAATCTTGTCGTCTGCGACGAATAACAAGTGGCTGTCCTTCTCGTACGCCTCCACTATCCCTGCTACGTCAGTTTCTCGAGTTGTTATTGCCTTGACACCTACGTGGTTCAGGATGGCCGTGACAGCTAGCGAGAACCCTTCGATTACACCGCCGCCAGATGTGATTGGTACAACGGCTGCCACCGTCTTCTTCAGTAATCTTCCGGCGGCCGCGTTGGTCCGGGCGGCTTCAACGGCTATCTCGAGAAGAGTGCAACCCGTCTTTTGCTTGAGTTCTTTGTCGTATCGGTCTAGCGTCTCCGGAATATGCGACACGTCGGTGGGTTTCAGTCGCGTCAAGCGTAGCATTCTCCTGGCGTCGGATCCGCAAATGACTCTAGGCGGTATTCCCTCATGATGTTCTCAACTACCTTTGCCATCTTCTTGAACGCGGTTGGGAGGTCTTGTGAGCGTACGATTAATGTAGCAACTTTGTTTGTCGACTCGCCATGAAGTTCTAAGTTAGTTATAGCTTCATCTGCGCCGAAGAATTCTCTTTTCAGTTCAAGCCCAGTAGCGTCAGTCATTACGTGTTCGCCTTGCACTCTGAGTTCCTTGCCTAAGACTTTCACGTGCTGATACACGACCGCACGTTGAGCTCGAATTTCGATCCGTGGCATTTCATCGTTTACGAATAATCTAACGAGCAGTTCGGCCATGTTGACTTCCGTGGAATGGTATACGACGCTGGGAGTCTGGCTTGGGAGTCTTGCGTTGATCTCGTTGACTTTTGGTGTCGAGCGTTCTAGTAAAGCCTGAACATCCACTAATCCATTCAACTCAAGGTTCCTGGCAATTTTCGCCCCAATTGTCCTTATTCTCTGTCCCAAATGGGGTGAAATTTCGACAGGGGCATACACTCTCTTGCAACCGTAAGTTTCATCGAATTCAAGCCCCGTAATTTGAAGTGGATGGCCGATTCCTTTTCTGCTTATCACTTCAAGAGACAATGCTTTTCCTTCGACGAATTCTTGGACAATGGGTTGATTATCCACCCTACTGACGTCCTCTAAGGCCTTCTTCAGCTGGGCGTTGTTATCAGCACGGTAAACACTCTCGCTACCGCTCCTATTGGATGGTTTGACAACAACGGGAAAGCCCGACTCAGGCCAAGTTCTTGGAGTAGATATTCGTGATTTGCGAAAAAACTGCATCGACTTACGCTTATCTGACGTTAACCAGAAAGCATCGTTGTCCTGCATAAACGGAATCTGTAGTGCATGACAGAGTTTGTATAGGGCACGAAGTGTCAGTGGATCTTCATTTGCCGGAAGCACCGCGTCGCACTGACGCAACGCTTGTTTGGCTTTCTCAGGTTTTGCTACAACGTTGATTTGATGGAACTCTTCACATAGTCCCTTGGCGGGAGGATCGTGATCCTTGTCAATTAGGACGGTCGAGAGGGCTGCTTTCGAGCAAAGATAAGCCGCCTCAATCCCTTGCAGACGTCCTCCTACGATGGCGACGCGCGTCTGGGTCATCCCGTAGCTCTAACCATAATTGAACACGCGCCATGAGGTTTATTGGCATAACTCTTTGACGGTCTTTCGAAACCGAAATTTCGGCTGGATGAACCCTCATGAGTTCAATGGACGACATCTTGGAGAGGCTGTCAACTTCTGTTATAGAAGGTAATTCCGAAGCCGCAAGAAGCGCGGCAACGGAGGCGCTGGCTTTGCATCTCGACCCTCTTGTCCTGATCGAGAAAGGTCTTGCCAGAGGGCTGAAGGAAGTTGGGCGGAGGTTTGAGTGCGGTGAAATGTTCTTGATGCAACTCATTCTCAGTGGGGAGGCGATGAAGACTGGTGTTGAGTTGTTGAAGCCGGAGATGCTAAGGCAGAAGAAGCAGCTCGCTGCATCTGGGAAGTTTTTGATAGGAACCGTTGAGGGGGATATTCACGATATTGGAAAGTCGATTGTGGCTGCGATGCTTACGGCTGAGGGATTTGACGTCGTAGACATGGGCGTCGACATACCTGACAAGGTCTTTGTTGAGAAAACGAAAGAACTTCAGCCCAACATCCTAGGCCTGAGCGCTCTGATGACTACTACAAGAACAAAGCAGATGGATGTGATAGAAGCACTAAGACAGGCTGGGAACAGAAATGCGGTAAAGGTGATGGTGGGTGGCGCAACGGTGACACCTGAGTGGGCTCAGCAGATAGGTGCCGATGGCTATGGGGAAGACGCCATCGAGGCGACGAAGAAAGCTAGGCAGTTAATGAGTGGCTAGCGACAAAAGTCAACGAGCGCATTGTGACCACTCCATCAGGATTTGCCTTACTGCGAGTTTCATAGTTTCAAGTTTGCCAACTGCAGTTCTTTTTGTTCATTGACCCATTTTGAGTATGATTTCTGCGAGGCGACTTTTAGGCCCAATCGTTCTATGAACGGCCTGACGCTTTCAACGGTTCTCAGCCCTTCATCAACGCCTAGATGTGGTTGAGCTACTCCTGCGAGTCCTGAACTAGGTGGTATGATAGAGGAAACAACGTTTGCACCTGATGCCAGGCGCAGTTCCAAGCCTTTGAGGCCATCGATATCAAAAGAGGCTGGCATCAACTTGTTCTGATGAACCAGTCTCATGACGGCCATGGTCTTCATTTCGTCGATGATGGGTGGAGATTCCTCTCGTTCCATTGGAGAGCCCTGCTGCGGAATGAAGCCCATGGCTCTGACTTGGCTGACTCCCATGCGCCTCATGGCGAAGATGGAGTCCACTCTATCCTCATTGCTCTCGCCAACTCCCAGTAGGATTCCCTCTTCAATTAGCAGGCCTTCCTTTCTAGCCTGAATCTTTGCGTTGATTCTCTCATTGTAGGTTTGACCGAGTCTAAGGGTAGAGTATAGTTTCTTGTTGTGGGTTTCTTGGTATAGGGCGTACCAATCCGCGCCAGCCGCCTTGAGGGACTTCAGCACTTTTCTTGGCAGGACGCCGGGAGAGACCATTATCGGTATGTCGACTCTGTCATTCACGGCTTTAACCATCTTAACGAGCAGATCGTATCGCCTTCCATGATGAATGAGCGGGTCCTCACCCATCGTGAGATCAACCAAATGCACACCAGAGTTCTGAAGTCGTTGCGCCATTTCGGCCACCTCTTCAGGGTCTTTCCGATATCGTGGTGCCTTGGTGTTCGTTTTCCTGTACAAACAGAACGAGCACATTTTCCGGCAGTACGTGGAGAAATATATGAACCCGTAGAGAAAGACTTGGTTGCCGAAATGCAAGGCGTTGACTCTCGACGCGGTTGCAAATAGAGAGAACGTATCTTCGATGTTTCGGCATTGCATCAGGCGTAATGCTTCTCGCTTATTGAGGTAGTTTCCTTGGAGCGCCTTATCGAGAATGTGCCTTATCCCAGCCTCAGTTAGTTGCTTGGGCCGCTTCGGGAACTCTTCGCGGGTTCCTCGGGCTTTGAGAGTAGTCTGAATTCTTGGCGTTTCTATGTGGCTGCTTGGGGAAGACAAGTACTCGACCCAAAGATTTTGGTGGGTAGCACTTTGATATGGGTTAGTCTCAAAACCTGTGTGCCGAAATCATCGTTGCGGACAGCCGGTGCTCTTTCCGTGCCGACTCCGAAATCAAGCGGATAAGTCGCAGAATAATATCAGCGACGGCGGGTGCATATTGAAGGTTGCTGCTGATTTTCCGGAACCGACTTCGAATCGCGCCTTATAGATGCGCTCGTTGGATGAGGCACGCGGTCGGAAGTTTCCTTGGCAAAACCATATTCCGAGCAGCCAATGCTACGGTTGTTGTCAACAGAACAGAAAGAACGCATTCATCTTGCCTCTCTAAAGATCTTGGAAGAGGTCGGCGTCATGATTCAGAATGACGCCGCGCTCAAATTAGTTGCTAGTCACGGCGCGGAAGTCGACACTAGAAAAGGAATTGCGCGCATACCGCAAAACCTCGTGAATGAATCTTTAGTGAAGGCACCGTCAACAATCAGCATGTTTAGCCGCAATGGCAAACATGACTTGATCCTTGAGAGTAACCGGGTTCACTTTGATCCCGGTTCGTCTACTTACTACATATTTGACTCTGATACATTTGAGATCAGACGGCCGATCTCAAAGGAACTTGCAGACTTCGTGAGGCTCACTGATGCGTTGGAGCATATCCAAGCGCAAAGCACGGCGCTCGTGGTTTCTGACGTTCCTAACGCTGTCGTTGACCGATATCGGCTATACATAGTTCTGAAGAATTCCCCTAAAACGATTGTAACAGGGTCATTCGGCGCAGGTGGTCTTCTGGACATGAAAGACATGCTTGCCGCCGTGGTGGGTGGAGAAGATGAGTTGGCCCGAAAACCTTTGGCAATATTCGACGCCTGTCCATCCGCCCCCTTGAAATGGGGAGACTTCATCATTCAAGATGTGATGGATTGCGCTCGGTACGGGATTCCCGCGGAGATACTTCCGATGCCCCAGCTTGGCGCGACTGGCCCCGTTACTCTAGCTGGTTCGTTGGCCCAATTAAATGCCGAATTTCTCAGCGGGCTAGTCGTTTCGCAACTCACTAAACCTGGCGCGCCGATAATTTACGGAGGTTCACCCACGACCTTTGATATGCGCCACTGCACTGCTCGTTTGGGCGCTATTGAAACCGTCATGCTTGGTTGCGCGTATGCGCAAATGGGAAAATTCTATGGCTTTCCGACGCACATGTACTTGGGCTTGACTGACACAAAGGTTGTTGACGCTCAGGCCGGGTTCGAAGCAGCGACTGGCATAATGTTGGGAGCTGCTGCTGGAATAAACGTAATTTCGGGCCCGGGCATGTTGGATCTTGAGAACTGCCTGAGCTACGAGAAGCTTGTGATAGATGACACAATATGTGGGATGGCCGAGCGGCTCATTCGAGGAGTAGATGTCGATGATGAGACGCTTGCCATTGACGCTATCAAGAGAGTGGGCGCGGGAGGACACTTTCTCGCCGACAAGCATACCGTACAATGGTTCAAGAAGGAACTGTTCATTCCATCTGAGCTGGTTGATAGGCAGGATTTGAAGCTTTGGAAGGAACAAGGATCAAAAGACACGTTCAAGAGAGCCAAAGAGATTGCGCGCCAAATAATGCGAGATCACAAACCAGAACCGTTGCAGCCAGATGCCGAGAAGAATCTGGACAATGTAACGAAGAGAATCATGAAAGCAAAGGGAGTAGACAAGCTACCACTAGGTCCATAATCTCACAGTTGCACTCGTCGAGGCGTCAATTACTCCGAGCGCAAGAGGCTTTCTCGCTATAGATCGTTCACTGTTTCCCCATGACGTGTAAGATGTATTGATCGAAGTCGTGAACGGTACTCTCAAGCGATGTGTACCGCCCTGGAACGAAGGCTCTTGACTTGACGCCTTGCTGCGTGAGTTCGCACACATGCCAATCTTGTCTGTTGATCAGGTCCCAGATCCTGATGGCATCCTGCGGGTCGAAGTCTGGCTTGGCCATCGTCTCGGGTTCGAAGTACCATTCGGAGAGAACTCTGGAATGTGTCGCGTCTACGGGTTGTACGATATGTATCAGCAGATAGTCTGGATGCAGGGAGAAGAACATGTTAGGAAATACAAGGAAGTAGTAGATCCTTCGCTTATCGGCATCAGATGTTCCTTTGATCGGTGGCCGTTTGGTCTTTCCTGTCCAAGTCATGGAGTCAGTGTCTGCTGACAGTTCCATCCAACCGCCGCTGATATCCCCCATTGACTCTTTGTCCATCAAGAAGGCGTAGTTGTAGCTCGATCTGTAGTACGTTATTCTGTTCAAC
>Ga0187771_10003897_pt1 | contig 10480 bp, 5 predicted proteins | sample 0116_SJ02_MP15_1_FD_133139 | JGI IMG/M metagenome (GOLD analysis project Ga0187771, IMG submission 133139) | Tropical peat soil microbial communities from peatlands in Department of Meta, Colombia - 0116_SJ02_MP15_10_MG | ecosystem: Environmental > Terrestrial > Soil > Wetlands > Peat | place... | reverse complement strand
GCCAATGCCAATCATCTGGCCGGTTTACTGGAGATGTCGCTGCCATTCGCGCTCGCGATGACCGCGCAGGCTGTCGAGAGGCGGAGGGTCCTTTCGATTATTCCGGCTGCCGCCTGTTGCGTGCTGATTTTCGCTTCTCTTCTCTATACCTTGTCGCGAGCCGGCTTCGCCGGAGCCATCGTGGCGATCGCGGTCCTTGCCGGGCTGCTCGCGTCCGGCAAGGAGCGCCGCCGCAGAGCTCTCGCGGCTTTCGCCATACTGGCCGTTTTCGCCGCGATCCTGTTCCTCGCTGTTCCCAATCAGCTTCTCGATCGCCTGGCGGACACGGACGGGGACGTTTTGCCCGACGTCCGGTTCCAGATCTGGAGAGAAACGCTGCGGCTGATCGGGGCGTACCCGGTATTCGGATGCGGCCTTGGAACCTATGTGTCCGCGATACAGCAGTACCGGGTTTCTTCGACACCGATCGCGCTTGTCGACTATGCCCACAGCGACTATCTGCAACTTCTGGCGGAATGGGGTTTCGTCGGCTTCGCGCCCGCTCTTGCCTTCGCTCTTCTGCTCCTCAGCCGCGGGCTGCGAGGGGCTGCAACCGCCGGGAGACGCGATCAACGCTGGCTTCCGGCTGCCTGTTTCGCAGGCCTCGTGGCGCTGGCGATACACTCGTTTGCCGATTTCAATCTCTATATTCCCGTCAACGCCATGGTCGCGGCATGGATCGCCGGAATCATTGCCGGACTCAATCTCTCAACCGGGCAGGCGCCTGATTCGTGACGCTGTACAGATGACTCTGCGCGGTCGCGATCTGCCGCCAGTCAAAGCGAAGCGCGGTCTCGCGGGCAGCCTGCTCGATCTGCTTCCGGCGGCGGGGATCGGACGATAATTGTCGAATCTGGTGGGCCATTTCGACTGCGGTGGGAGTCACGATGACATCGGTTCCGGCCGAGAGATCCAGTCCGTTGATTCCCGCCGGTGTGCTGACGACAACCCGGCCCATCGCCATCGCTTCGAGGACTTTGATGTTCGTGCCGGCCGAGGCGGTGAGCGGCGCGAGAACGAGTCCGGCGCGGGCGTAAGCGCCGCGGACGTCGGAGACGAAGGCTTCGAGCTCGATGCCGGGTTGAGTGAGGTCGACGGTGACGCGGCCGCGGTGGAAATCGAGGTAGTATTCCGGACGCGAACCGGCGATGACGTGGAGCGTGTAGCCGGGGCCGAGGAGCGGCCAGACGTCGCGCAGGAAGAACTCGAGCGCCAGCAGATTGGGCAGATGCGCGAACGAGCCGATGAACAGCAGCCGGTGCGGATCCGGTTCATTTTCAACAGGCTGGAATCGCTCCGTATCGACGCCGTTGGGCAGGCAGACAACCTCTTTCGCACCCGTGACCCGCGCCGCATCCTTCTCCGACATGGTGACGACGCAATCGACCTCCCGCCACGCGGCGGTTTCGAATGCGCGCCATTTTTCGAGCTGCTGCCGCAGCTCCCAGTTGTCGGGGCGGGTGGCGAGGAGCTGTTCCTGGAGGTCGAAAGTAATGTCGTGCTCCACCAGAATGGTGCGCGCCGAGGCGCAAGCTGAAGCATACTGTGCCATCCAGGTGAACTCGAGCTGCACGGCGGCCGGCTTCCACTGGTGAACCGTCTGTTTGAGGCAGGCGCGGAAGGTTTCGGAGTCGAACTCCTCGACGGTGTCCGGCCGGGGGCTCTCTTTCCGGTAGTGAGTGCCGTGCCGCCGGACGAGGATGACCTGATGGCAGATGGCGAGGAGTTCGGCGGGCGGAGGGGCGAGCTGGTCGCAGAAAGCAACCAGGATCTGGGCCCAGCCGGACGCCGTTCTCCGCATCAGGTTATACATTCGAACTGCACCGCCATGTGATAGAGGAAACGGGAGATACGGACTCGCCAAAACCACCATTGGCTTCGTTTTTTCGACTTGCCCGCGGAAGATCGCGATATCGCCGTTGCCGAGTGCCAGGATCTCGGTTTCAGAAAGCGGACCCGCGGCCGGAGCCGGCATCGGGCCGGGTTTCGGAAGGGCGCGCAGGGCGTCGAGCGAGTTGTTGAGCTGTAGCCGGCGGATGGCTTCGCGCCAGAGCCTGCGGAACAGGTCAGGCGAGCCGACGGCGTGAACCAGGAAGCGGAGGTAGTTGATCTCGACGAAGGTGCCGAGCTGCCGGGGCGTGAAGAAGCGGGCGGTGGTGGCGCGGTGCCGGTGTTCCACCCCGGCGTTCGCGCAAAAGACCGTCGGCCATCCCTGCTTCCAGGCGCGATAGCCGAAGTCGAGATCTTCCACGTAGGCGGGATCGTAGATTTCGCTCACACCGCCGAGCGCGCGGAGCTTCGCGGTATCGAAGAGCGAACAGCCGCCGCTGCCGTAGAGCACCCAGGTGAGGTCTTCGCCGGGAATCGGGTCGTCGCAGCGGACGGGGAAATCGAGCGGGTTTTCCTGACGCCAGACGGCCTTGCCGGTCTCCTCGCGGCGCACGCCGGGAGGGAAGAAGATCTGGGCAGTCGAGCAGAACAGGTCCGGAACTTCGCGGAAGGCGGCGCGCAGCGCTTCAACGAAACCGGGCTCGAGGACCATGTCGTTGTTGAGAAGCAAGGTGTGGCGGAAACGCGCGGCGGCGATCCCGAGATTCACGGCGCGGGCGAACGAGAGAGGTTTCACCGTCTCAATAACGCGGATATGCGGGTGATGTTCGGCCAGCCATCGCGCCGTGCCGTCCGTCGAACCGTTGTCGCTCACGATGATCTCGAGATCCGCCGCGGGCTCGAGTCCGGGAAGCAGGGTGCCGAGCAGATCGCGGCCGTCGCGGCTTGGAATCACGACCGTGACGCCTTCCGGCAGAACTTCCGTGACGCGGATGGGCGCCTCTGTTGCCGCCGGCCTTTGCCGTTTCCCGACGGCCTGCGCGAGGCGAGCGCGGATGGGGAGTTCGGCTTCGCCGGGATGGACAATGCGCCGCAGCCATTTCCTGGCGCGCGGCGAAGTGAGCGCGTTCGCAATCCGGCGAAGCCGGTACGCGCCGGCCGAGACTTCGCGCAAGTGCTCGTCGAAAGTGGTGAGGCACTGCGGAGCCAGTTGCCGCGCCGCGCGCCGCAGATCGTGGTGCGGAATGCCGGAGGCGAGAATCATTCCGACCGAGACGATCTTCCGCGATCCGAGCGCAGCCCGCAGAGCCGCGAGATTCGACTCGTAGCTGCGCTTCACATGCCAGGGAATCCATTCGCCCTGCGCCGGTTCGAATTCGGCGACAACGACCAGCGGCACGTCTGGCCGCGCCGCTGCCATGCGTTCGACGAGAGCGCGATTGACCTCCGCGCCGCCCGATGCAAACGCGGCCTGAATCAGATCAGAAGATGGCGGCACAACTTCGTTCCACGCTGCCACATTTCGAGCGCCTGCATGGCGAAAGCGGTCGAGACGGGATTGATATGCGGCGACAGAACGCCGTCGCGGCGTCCGAACGAGAAGCCGCCGTCGATGCGCGGGTCATCGCTCGCGCACTGGAAGGTTCGAAGCGCGTCGGCTTCCGCTGCGGCAGCCGCCACGTCGAGCGGCACGACTTCCTGGCCGTTGAGGCGCGCGCGCAGAAGCTGCGCATAAACATCCGAGCGCACGAACACCGGAGCGATCTGGCGCAGATGCCGTTCCACCGCCGCCATGGCCGTGGCGTAAGCCGACCGGCATTCGGGCCGGTCGAGCACCGCGGTCAGCGCTTCGAGGAAATAACTGTAAGCGTGCAGGCGATCCATTACGCCGTAGCGCGTGGTCTCGTCCGTCTCCTGCGGCAGGAACCGGGCATGGGATTCGAGCGCCGCGGCGAGCGAAGTCTCCCAGGCCGTTCGCAGCGCGGCGTCGCCCGTCTCTTCCGCGACATCGAACCAGGCGAGCGCGGCTTTGAGCTGGTAGCAGCCGGGGCTGCGCGACCATTGCGGGGTCCGTTCGAGGGGCGCCTTCGAGGGAAGCTCGAGGATCGGATGACACTCGGCGCCGGCGCCGAAGTCGCGGATCATCGACCGGCAGGTTTCGTGAGCGATGGCGAGGAGCCGTTCTTCGCGCGTCTCGCGCCAGACCGCCATCAGGCCGCGCACGATGATGCCGCAATCGAAGAAGTAGGTCAGGTTCGAAGGGTATTCGAAGGGGAACGTCTTCAGCTGCGGGTCCCAGGCGCGGTCGGTGAGGAAGCGTGCCGTCAACCGCGCGCGGTCGAGATAAGCTTCATCCTTCGTGACCGTGAACAGCCACGCGAGGGCGCTCGCAGTGTAGCCGGTGATCTCGGTCGAGACCGGCTTGTTGCTCGAAATTTCGGAACGGTAGAAACGCGCTACGCCGCCGGACGATTCCTGTATCCCCGATTCCAGAAACCACCGGCCGGCCCGCGCCAGCGAACAGGCGGACAATCCACTAGTCTAGCGTGGGGCTCTCAGAGCCGGCAGATGAGCAGTTCGCGCTCGTAGATGATCTCGGGCGGCAGGTGCGCGTGGAGATCGAGGAACAGCTCTTCGTGCTGGATCACTTCGTTCCGCCACCTGGCGCGGTCGAAGGCCTGCAGTTCCTCGAACTGATCGCGCGGGAAACGGGTCCCGTTCCACTCGATGTCTTCGTAATTGGGCATCCAGCCGATGGGTGTTTCGCGGGCGGCGGCGCGGCCATGCGCGCGGTCAATGATCCACTTGAGCACGCGCATGTTCTCGCGGAAGCCCGGCCAGATGAACTTGCCGTTCCTGTCCTTGCGGAACCAGTTGACGTGGAAGATGCGCGGCGTTTCGCTCAGATGGCGCTGGATTTTGATCCAGTGCCGGAAGTAATCGCCCATGTGATAGCCGCAGAAAGGCAGCATGGCCATGGGATCGCGGCGCACCTTGCCGGTGGCCCCGGCGGCGGCGGCCGTGGTTTCCGAGCCCATGGTGGCGCCCATGTAGACGCCGGCGCTCCAGTTGAAGGCCTGGTAGACGAGCGGCATGGTGTCGGCGCGGCGGCCGCCGAAGATGAAGGCGCTGACCGGCACGCCTTCGGGATCTTCCCACGCGGGATCGATGGTGGGGCATTGCGAGGCGGGCGCGGTGAAACGCGAGTTGGGATGCGCGGCTTTGGCGCCGGTTTCCCGGCCGATTTCGGGAGTCCAGGGGCGGCCCTGCCAGTCGATGCACTCGGCGGGAGGTTCGTCCGTCATCCCTTCCCACCAGACGCCGCCATCGGGAGTGAGCGCGACATTGGTGAAGATGGAGTTGCGGGCGAGCGTCGCCATGGCATTCGGATTGGTGTGATGCGAAGTGCCCGGCGCGACGCCGAAGAAGCCGGCTTCGGGATTGATGGCGCGCAGCCGGCCATTGGCGTCGGGCCGGATCCAGGCGATATCGTCGCCGACCGTCCAGACCTTCCAGCCGTCGAAACCTTCCGGCGGCACGAGCATGGCGAAATTGGTTTTGCCGCAGGCGCTGGGGAAGGCCGCGGCAACATAGGTCTTCTCGCCCTGCGGATTTTCCACCCCGAGGATCAGCATGTGCTCGGCCATCCAGCCTTCATCGCGCGCCATGTTGGAGGCGATGCGCAGCGCGAAACACTTCTTGCCGAGCAGCGCGTTGCCGCCGTAGCCGGACCCGTACGACCAGATTTCGCGCGTTTCCGGGAAATGCACGATGTACTTTTCGCCGTTGCAGGGCCAGGGGACATCCGCCTGTCCATCGGCCAGCGGCATGCCGACCGAGTGCATGCAGGGCACGACGCGTTTCACGTCCTTATCGATTTCCTGAAACACCCGCTCGCCGATGCGCGCCATGATGCGCATGTTGACCACGACGTAGGGCGAGTCGGTGAGCTGCACGCCGATCTGCGACATGGGTGAACCGATCGGACCCATGCTGAACGGCAGAACGTACATGGTGCGGCCGCGCATCGAGCCGGTGAAGAGATGCTTCAGCTTCCTGCGCATTTCATACGGGTTTTCCCAGTTATTGGTGGGACCCGCGCCGTCTTTCGAGAGCGAGCAGATGAAGGTGCGGTCTTCGACGCGGGCGACATCGCTTGCGTCGGAACGGGCGTAGAAGCAGCCGGGCCAGAGCTTCTCGTTGAGTTTGATGAAGGTTCCGGAATCGACCATCTGCTGGCAGAGGTCGTCGTATTCTTCCTGCGATCCATCGACCCAGTGGATGGCTCCGGGTTGCGTGATCTGGGCCATTTTTTCGACCCATCTGAGGAGATGCCGGTTCCTGCTGAGCGCAACCGCGGGGTTTCTCTTCATGAGATCCAAAATAGCAGTCAAAGGGCTCAGGCGGGGTATGAAAAGGAGCACACGAGGCGCGGCGGCAACGGACGCCGGACCCGGTCAGTGCCTCGGTGGAAACAAGGTTCTCCTGGTTCCCGGAAACAGAAAGTCGGAGGCAGCGTGCCATTCCTGCTGCGGCGAGTTGCGCGTTTCGGGGCCGGGAGCGGCGGGTAGCCGGAGACAATGCGGACGCCGCCATAACCGTAAGCCACAATTCCGCCCACTGTCCAGAACAGGACGCCCATTCCGATGACGATGGCGATCTGCAGCGAAGAGAGGTCGCGGAAGAGGATGTTGACCAGCGCAACGATGCCGCAGACGATGCCGGTATAGATCCACCAGAGCACCCAGGGGCGGAAGTGGACTTGATAGGGCATTCGGCCTCCTTCCTGAATGAGAGACGAAAGGATTCGATCCGGTGTCACTACCGTTGACACGGTACTTTTTCAGACCGGCCCACCGGAGCGCGGGCATGGCGCAGGCAGTTAGTGGAAATCGTGCGAGGCGGCCGCGGCCAGCGCGTATCCCAGCGGCTCGAACCTCATGGCCCGCACGTGAACCACGTTGTCGACGTTCTGGATCGGGCCTTCGATCAGCAGCCAGCGGTTGCCGATGATGGTCAGTCGGTTTTCGTCGAACAGATCCGGCATCACGACAACGTTGGCGATGCCGGTTTCGTCTTCCACGCTGAGGAAAACGATGCCTTTGGCGGTGCCGGGACGCTGGCGGACAATCACGCATCCGGCGATGCGCACCGGTTTGCCGGAAGGGATCCCGGCGAGCGCCGCGGCCGGCGTGACGCCGAGCGCATCCATTTCGGCGCGGCGGTGCGCCATGGGATGCAGCCCGATATTCACGCCGGTGCCGCGGTAGTCGGCATCGAGGCGTTCTTCGACGGTCATGGGCCGGAGCGGAGCCGCGGGATCGTTTTCCGGCACTTCGACGAGCAGCGGGCCGGAATACTGCGCGGCGCGGCTGGCTTTCCAGAGCGCGTCTCTGCGATGTTCGGCGTTCAGAGGATTGAGGGCGCCGGCCGCGGCCATTCTGGAGATCTCGTCTTTGTGGAGCTCCGGGACGCGGCGCGCGAGATCGTCGATATCGGCGAAGGGAGCGATTTCTCTCTGCGCGAGGAGAGCCTCGGCCGATTCGGCCCGCAGGCCTTTGACGTAACGAAGGCCAAGACGAAGGTCTTTGCTCGTATCGTGACGCGAAGCGTCACTCAGGTTTTCGAGCGTACAGTCCCATTCGGATTTCGTCACGTCGATGGGCAGAACGCGCAGGCCGTGATGCTGCGCGTCCTTGATCAGCACGGCAGGATGGTAAAAACCCATCGGCTGATTGTTGAGCAGCGCGCAGGTGAAAGCGGCGAGGAAATGCACCTTGAGAAACGCGCTGGCGTAGGCGAGCAGCGCGAAGCTGGCCGCGTGCGATTCGGGAAAGCCGTAGAGCGCGAATGCAGTGATCGACTGCACGATGGTGTCCTGCGTCGCGCCGGTGATGCCGTTGCGCGTCATGCCTTCGCGCAGCCGCACTTCAATGGTTTTCATACGCTCCTGCGAGCGCTTGAAGCCCATGGCGCGGCGCAGTTCTTCGGCTTCTCCGCCGGTGAAACTGGCGGCAACCATGGCGATGCGCAGCAGCTGTTCCTGAAACAGAGGCACACCCAGCGTCCGGCGCAGCACGGGTTCGAGACACGGGTGCAGGCAATCCGGCGCTTCTTTGCCCTGGCGGCGCGCGAGATACGGGTGCATCATTTTGCCGACGATCGGGCCGGGGCGAATGATGGCGACCTGCACCACGAGGTCATAAAAGGTAGTGGGCTTCATGCGTGGCAGCGTGGCCTGCTGGGCGCGGCTTTCCACCTGAAACATCCCGATGGTATCGGCATTCCGCAGGGCTTTGTAGGTTTCCGGATCGTCCGGCGGCAACTGGCCGAGATCGAGTTCGCGCTTGTAGTGCTGGCGGATCAGGACCAGCGATTCTTCGAGCACGGCCATCATGCCGAGCCCGAGCAGATCGACTTTGATCAGGCCGAGATCGGCGCAGTCTTCCTTATCCCACTGGACGACGACGCGGTCCGGCATGCTGGCGGGTTCGAGCGGAACGACGGAATCGAGCTGGCCCTGGCAGATCACCATGCCGCCCGAATGCTGTCCGAGATGGCGCGGCATGTCCTGAATGCCCTCGACCAGCTCGAGGAATTTGCGCACGCGCGGATGGTTCAGATCGAGCCCGGCTTCGGCGAATTGCTTTTTCGCGGTGTCGTCCGGGTCCTGCCAGCCCCACATGGGGATGAGGCCGGAGAGCCGATCGAGCGTTTCGGTTTCAAAACCCATCACTTTGCCGACTTCGCGCGCGGCGGACCGTCCGCGATATGTGATCACGTTGGCGGTCATGGCCGCGCCCAGTTTGCCGTAGCGCTTGTAGACGTACTGGATCACGCGTTCGCGTTTTTCGCCGCTCGGGAGATCGAGATCGATATCGGGCCATTCGCCGCGTTCTTCCGAGAGGAAGCGCTCGAAGAGCAGTTCCATGCCGATGGGATCGACGGCCGTGATGCCGAGCGAATAGCAGACGGCGCTGTTGGCGGCGGAACCGCGCCCCTGCACGAGAATGCCTTCGTCGCGGCAGAAGTTGACGATGTCCCAGACGATGAGGAAGTAACCGGCGAGGTTCAGTTTGTCAATGATGTCGAGCTCGCGTTCGATCTGCGGGCGCGCGCGTTTGTAGCCGGATTGATAGCGCATGCGCGCCGATTCGCGCGTGCGGTCGCGCAGATATTCCATTTCCGTCTGGCCGTAAGGGACGGGATAGTGCGGGAATTCATAGCCGAGATCGGAAAGCTCGAAACCGAGCTGGGCGGAGACCTCGAGCGTGTTGGCGATGGCTTCGGGGTAATCGGCGAAGAGGCGTGACATTTCCGCGCCGGATTTGAGATGGCGTTCGGCGTTCTTCGTGAGCAGGCGCCCGGCTTCAGCGAGCTTCACTTTGTGATGCAGGCAGGTGAAGACGTCGAGAACCTGGCGCCGCGCGGGCTGGGTGTGGCAGACGCCGTTGGTGGCGACGAGCGGGATCCGCAGGCTGCGCGCGAGCGAGATGACGGCCTGGTTGCGCGCTTCCTCATCGCGATCGTGATGGCGCTGGAGTTCGGCGTAAACGTTGCCGCGGCCGAAAGTGCGGAGGAGGAAGTCGAGACATTCGCGTCCTTTGCCGCGGCGGATGGCGCGCGCGAGAGGACCATCGCCATCGCCGGTGAGGCAGACGAGACCATCGGCGAATTCGGCGATTTCTTCCGGCCGGGCAGCAGCTTCCCTGCCCGGCTTCGGATGCTTTTCGGTGCGCAGTTTGGTGCGCGTGAGAAGACGGCAGAGATTCTGGTAGCCTTTGCGGTTTTTCGCGATGAGCGGGTAGCGGCTGCCGTCGGTGCAGAGAAGCTCCGTGCCGGTGTGGCCGCGCAGGCCCTGTTTCTTCATGGAAGAAAAGAAGCGCGGCGAACCGTAGAAGCCATCGCGATCGAGAAGAGCCATGGCCGGGAGTTCGAGTTTCGCCGCAACATCGGCGTATTCTTCGGGCAGCGATGCGCCCTGCAGAAAGCTGAAGGCCGAGCGCGCGTGCAGTTCGATGTATGGCGCGCTCAATCGTAGCTCCCTTCGAGAAACCAGCGGCCGGTGCGCAGATCTTCGTGGATGCGGTAGAGAGCGCCGTCAGCAAGCGCGATGTCCCATTCGGCGTGATCCCACGGCTCTGTTTGCCACCAGTCGCCGGAAGAACGCCAGGGACCGGCGTGGGCGAGCACTTTGCCTTGCAGGGAACCTGTCGCGATATGAACGGGGATTTCGTTTTGCAAACGAACCTGCGCGTGCCTGGGCGGACGATAACGGCGCAGAACGAGCGCTTCGTTGGCGGGCGCGTCTTCCGCGTGGCGCGCATTGGTGGCGGCGAAGCGGTTCATGCGGAAACTATCGGGCCGGTGCGTATCGAGCAGTTCCGGGGTCCCGACGTTTTCCCTGCCCAGCAGATTGCTGAGTCGCGACAGAGTGACTTCGAGCTTTGCCGGTTCCGGCGCCAGCGCGAGGAACAGACCATGCTGCTGGGTGCGCGGCTTCACCGGGTTCAGCTCGATGCGGATTTTCAGAATCGGCGCGCCGGGCGGCCTGGCGCTCAGTTCGAGCTGCAGGAGCTTGAGCAGCGTTTTCACGTCGCGCATGGGAACG
>Ga0187771_10003896_pt1 | contig 10483 bp, 9 predicted proteins | sample 0116_SJ02_MP15_1_FD_133139 | JGI IMG/M metagenome (GOLD analysis project Ga0187771, IMG submission 133139) | Tropical peat soil microbial communities from peatlands in Department of Meta, Colombia - 0116_SJ02_MP15_10_MG | ecosystem: Environmental > Terrestrial > Soil > Wetlands > Peat | place... | reverse complement strand
CTGGTGGCATCAATGCTGTTGTGAGTGGGGCCATCGAGCCCGAGAGCTTCCGCCATAAACTCGCGGTCGAGCGGTACGGTTGCGCCTGCCACGGCACCCGAGCCGAGTGGGCAGACATTCAATCGCTTGCGGCAGTCGGCCAGCCGGTCGGCATCGCGCAGAAACATCTCGACGTAAGCCAGCAACCAATGCCCGATCAAAACCGGCTCAGCCTTCTGCAGATGCGTGTATGCCGGCATGGCTGCCGCGCCAGCTTGTTCCGCCCGATCCACGAGTGCGCTGCACAATTCCTCAAGTTCGTGCCGCAACTGGTCAATCGCCGCCCGCACGAACAATCGCAAGTCAGTCGCGATCTGCTCATTGCGGCTGCGGCCGCTGTGCAGCTTGAATCCCAGCTCGCCGATAAGCGCGACCAGCTGTTTCTCCACAAAGTGGTGAACGTCCTCGGCCTCGCCGTCATCAAGAAATGCCGGCTCCGCCGCCGCGCGCTCACCGATCTGTTCCAGGCCTTCCAGAATGCTGATCAGTTCGTCGGCCGTCAGGATTCCGGCATCTTTTAGAGCCCGCGCGTGCGCTCCGCTGGCCTCGAGTTCGTAGCGCAGAAGGCGGCGATCGAATCCAAAGGACCGCTGCCAACGCTCGAAATCCGGATCCAGCGGTTGCCGGAACCTTCCCGCCCACATCTTCATTGAGCAACCTCTACGCGAGACTGCGCGCGGCAGCGCGACGGAAGTCCGAGAATGCGAATGAACCCGGCAGCGTCTTTCTGATCGTAACCGTCGCCCATCGTGAACGACGAAAGATCGGTCCGATAAAGCGAATGCTCCGATTCGCGGCTGACTACCGAAACGTTCCCTTTGTACAGCGACAGCGTGACGCTACCCGTCATGTTGCATTGCGTGCTCTCCACGAAGGCATCGAGAGCTTCGCGCAAAGGCGTGAACCAGAAGCCAAAATAGACTAGCTCCGCGTACTTCAAAGCGATGTGCTGCTTGAAGTGCGCGACGTCGCGCTCAAGACAGAGAGCTTCGAGTTCGCGGTGAGCGGTAATCAGGAGCGTGCCGCCCGGAGTCTCGTAACAGCCACGCGACTTGATTCCAACAAAACGGTTTTCGACGAGATCGACGCGGCCGATCGCGTTGCGGGCGCCGATTTCATTGAGAAGTTCGACGAGCGACACCGGATCGAGCGGCATTCCGTTGACCGACACCGGCACTCCCCGCTCAAAGCCAATGCTGACTTGTTCGTCCTTATCCGGCGCATCCTGCGGCGACCGCGTCATTTGCCACGTAGTCAGCAGAGGCGCATTTGCCGCGTCTTCCAGTTCGCCGCCCTCGTGACTCAAATGCCAGAGGTTGCGGTCGCGGCTGTGAATCTTCTCGCGGCTTGCGGCCACGGGGATTCCGTGCTGCTCGGCGTAGTCGAGGCAGTCTTCTCGCGACTTCAGTGACCACTCCCGCCACGGCGCGATGATCCTCAACTCCGGCGCGAGCGCCTGATAGGTCAACTCAAACCGCACCTGATCGTTCCCCTTGCCCGTACAACCGTGAGCGACGGCAACTGCTCCTTCGCGCAACGCCAATTCCGCCTGGTGCTTCGCAATCACCGGGCGCGCCAGCGAAGTCCCAAGCAGATACTTGTGTTCATAGATAGCGCCTGCCTTCAGTGCCGGGAAGACGCAATTGGTCAAAAACTCTTCGCGGAGGTCCTCAACGATCACTTTGCTGGCGCCGGTGGCATAGGCCTTCTCGGCCACCGCTTCCATGTCGTCGCCCTGGCCGACGTCGCCGACCATGGCGATGACATCGTACGGATAATTCTCCTTCAGCCAGGGAATGATGATCGAGGTGTCCAATCCGCCGGAATAGGCGAGTACAACTTTTTCAGGCATGTGCACTCCTTACGGGCAGGCGAACAGAGCCACCCAGTAACAGATAGAGAATGGCTTTCTGAACGTGCAGGCGATTTTCCGCTTGTTCGAAAATGAGCGAGTTTTCCGAGTCCATGACTTCGTCGGTCACTTCCTGCCCACGATGCGCTGGCAGGCAGTGCATGAACGCCGCTTGCGGCGCGGCCTTGGCCATGAGACCGGCATTCACTTGATAGGGCTCGAAAATCCGGGCCCGCTCGCCGGCTTCGTGCTCCTGCCCCATGCTGGCCCAGGCGTCGGTGTAGACAGCGTCGACGCCTGCGGCCGCAGCATGGGGATCCGTGAGAAATTCGATTCGTGCGCCGGTCTGCTTTGCGATCTCCCGCGCATCGGCAACGATTTGTGCGTTCGGCTCGTAACTCTCCGGTGTGGCGATCCGAATCGACGACCCCACACACGCGCACGTGAGCAGCAGCGAGTGCGCCATGTTGTTGCCGTCGCCCACATAGGCGAGCGTCACATTTTTCAAATTCCCGAAACGCTCGTGCAGCGTGAAGTAGTCGGCCAAAGCTTGGCAGGGATGCTCCAAGTCGCTGAGTGCGTTAATCACCGGCACGGAGGCATATCGAGCCATGCCCTCGATGGTTTCTTGCGCAAAGGTCCGCAGCACGATCACGTCCACCCAGCGTTCGAGGTTGTGCGCGATGTCGCTCAGCGATTCGCGGGCATCGAGGCGGCTTCGGGTTTGATCGACGAACATTGTCGTGCCGCCCAGGCTGGCCATTCCCGCCTCAAACGTAATCCGCGTTCGCAGGGACGGCTTCTCGAAGAACATCACCATCTGCTTGCCCGCCAGCGACCGCTGAAAGACCGACGGGCGCGACTTCATCAATCCCGCCAGATGCAGCACCGCGTCGACTCCCGCCGGTCCAAGATCGCGCGTCGAAATCAGATCCGGGCACGGGGATGCGCCAGGGAAAGTCCCCGGCCCTTCTGACGCTCCCTGTGGCAATGCATTATTCAACGCCGTCTCCTTTACGCGAACATCTTGTTGCTCAAACCCGCCGTGTCCTTCTACTCACGCAGAAATAACCTCCGTCCCGCACTCGATCTTGGTGAGGTAGAACTGCGGAAGCGCATCCGCATTGCTGGAAGGAAGAATCCTCACCCGTCCCACACCCTGCTGCAGCGCCCGCTTGGCGGCTTGCAACTTCGGCAGCATGCCTCCGCTGACCACCGACCCCGCAACTAAATCGTCGGCTTGCTTCATGCTTAACCAGGGAATCACGGATCCTTCCGCGTCCTTTACTCCAGGCACGTCGGTTAAGAAAATGAGCGCGTTGGCGTGGCAGGCTGCGGCGCAGGCCGCGGCCATTTCGTCCGCGTTTACGTTGTAGTATTCGCCGTCAGCGCCCAGGGCCAGCGACGCCAGCACGGGAATAGCGCCTTGTTGCCACAGCGCTTCGATCCAGCAAGGCTCGGCGAAACATATTTCCCCGACGAATCCCAGATCATTGCCGCGCACCAGCTTCTTGCGGGCGCGGAACGTCATGCCGTCACCACCGCAGAAACCGACCGCCGGCATGCCCGCTGACTGGATGGCCGCCACCATCTTCTTGTTCACCATGCCGCCCAGCACCATCAACGCGATGTCGCGAGTCTCGGCGTCGGTGACGCGAAGCCCCGCGACAAACTCACTCTGTTTGCCCAGTTGCTTCATCATGCGAGTGAGCGCGCTTCCGCCGCCGTTAACCACAGCGACTCGGTGGCCGTCCTGCGCCAATTCGGCAATGGCGCGGGCACATTTGCGCAGTGTGGCTGCATCTTCGAGCGCCGCTCCCCCGACTTTGACCACGATCGTCATTCGAGACCCTCGCCCTCCGGCCATCCGTTCATCAGATTCAGATTCTGCACGGCTTGCCCGGCAGCGCCCTTGAGCAGATTGTCGAGGCAGGAAATCAGCACCAGACGCCGGCGGTCTTCGTTGAGACAGAATCCCAGATCGCAATAATTCGTGTGCAGGCAAAACTGCACTTGCGGCAGTTTTGGCGTTTGGAAAATCCTGACCCAGCGCTTGCCGGAATAGAAGCTCCGGAAGCACGATTCCACCTGCTGTGGCGTTGTTTCCTGGTTCAAGTGCGCATAGATTGTCGAAAAGATTCCACGCGGAATGGGAAGCAGATGGGGGGTGAAAATCAGTTCCTGCTCGCCTAGCTGAAGCTGTTCCACCATCTCGCCCACATGCCGGTGATTGAACAGGGAATAGGCCGAGAGGTTATCGGCCACAGACACGAAGTGGGTTTTCGCCGTCGGTTCCTTTCCTGCCCCTGACACTCCTGATTTCGAATCGGAAACGATTCCGCGGGTTCGATCGATCACACCGGCCTTGAGAAGAGGAGCCAGCGCCAAAATGACCGAGGTCGCGTAACAGCCCGGATTGGCAACCAGCGTGCCATTCGCCACACGGTCCGCGTTTAGCTCGGGCAGGCCATATACCGCCTTCGCGGTGAGTTCGGCTGCTGCAGCCGAGTCCGCGTCTTGAAAATTGTAGACCGCTCGATGCTGCTCCTTCTTCAGTCTCCATGCTCCGCTGAGGTCGATCACGCGCAGCCCGTGGGCGAGAGCTTCGGGCACAAGCGCGCGTGAGATATCGTGAGGCGTCGCGAGAAACAGCAGTTCGACCCCGCGCTGCTTCAGCGCCTGCCAGGACAGCGGCTCAAGCGGATAGCCGCCATTGCCGGACAGTGCCGGAAACACATCCGCCAAGTCGGAGGCGCCGCGGTTATCGGAGGCGCGCCGCAGCAGCATCGGTTTTTCCAGCCGGGGATGGCGCAGAAGAAGTCGCGTCAATTCCAGACCGGAATATCCGGTAGCCCCCAGGATCGCGGTTTTGAGTCTTGCAGTCATTTGTTCGCCGCTGCTAGGCCAGCATCTCCTCGATCCGCCCTGCCAACTTCCGCGCTTCGTCGCGGTCTGGACAAACAATCAGAACGGTGTCGTCACCGGCAATCGTGCCCACGATTTCGCTCCAATCCGCCTCGTCCAGCGCCGCGGCTACAGGCTGCGCGCTGCCCACAATCGTCTTGATAACGAGCTGGTTCTGGGCCGAGCGAACTTCCAGCACAAACTCGCGCACCAGCCGCTCGACAGGAGGCAAGACCAGCCCGCTTGGGGCTTCCCCCGAGGGCAGGGTATAGCCGTGTGGGGTCTTGCTCAGATTCAGGTCACGGATGTCCCGCGAGAGAGTCGCCTGGCCCACCTTGAATCCCCGTTTGCGCAGCACCCGCTTCAGCTCCTCCTGGCTGGAAATCGAGCTTTCCTTCAGCGCTTGCAGCAGCGCGCGTTGCCGCAGTGTCTTATTCATGATGAATAAATATTCACTGAAGTGAATAAATGTTCCTCTATCTTACGTGTGCTGCTCTGGATGTCAAGGGAAAAACGCAGATCGGATTACTACGTGGCAACAACTGAGGTGATCGAGAGGGATCTGCCGGGCCAGCGAGTTGAGGCTGCCGCCAGTCGCGAAATGCCAGATTATCGGCCAAACCTAGGGAAGCTCTGATTAGGTTCGGGAAAAGCCAAAAGCAGGTTTCTCGACTCCGCAGGATTGCCCGAAAAACGGGCAATTCTGCGTCGCTCGAAATGACAGACTTGGACTTAATCAGAGTCTTCCTAAGCCTGCTGGTAAGTCGCTGATTCCGCTGCGCTACCCGACACTCGACGAGGTGGCGCGAAAAAAATGATTCTTCTTATCGAAAATATGAATCGAAATGTACACGAAAGTTGATTGACGACGGAAACTGCGCCGCCTAGAATCCAAACTCGAATGTCACAGTGCCTCAATCTTCGCGCCGCTTGCTGTTGCGCTTGTTGTTGTTGTCCAGGCGTTCGCTCTGGCGCGGGGAGGCTGCTGACCTAAGAATCGTTTCTTAATACCGGCACTCGTAACCCACCGCCAGATGCTCCTGGCGGTGGGTTTTTTGTTTTCTCTGACAAATGACGAACACGGCGGGAAATCTCGTGAAGGAAACCAAGGCGCAGCGCGTCGAGCGGCTCAAGCGCGCCTTGAATCCATGGCAAGGATTAGAGGAAATTCGCCGTTTCGCCCGCGAAGGATTCCAATCCATCCCTCCTGAGTGGATTGGAACCTACTTCCGCTGGTGGGGCGTTTACACCCAAGGCGATGGCGCCGGCGTAACTGGCGGGAAGGGCGGGGAAGGGCGCGCGATCGAGCGTTTTATGGTGCGCATTCGAGTTCCCAACGGCATCATGACCTCCCGCCAGTTGCGCCGCATCGCCGACCTCACCCGCCTCTACGGCAACGGCATCGCCGACCTTACCGTTCGTCAAAACGTCCAGCTTCACTGGGTCACCATCGAATCGCTGCCCGAAGTGCTTGAAGGTCTGTGGCAGGTGGGCCTGAACACCACCGGCGCCTGCGGCGACGTGGTGCGCAACGTGACTGGCTGCCCGGTGGCCGGAATCGACGCTGAGGAAATCTGCGACGCATCGCCCCTGGTGCTCGAAGCTTCGAGCCTGCTTGCGGGCAACGCCGAATTCTACAATCTGCCGCGCAAGTTCAAGATTTCGATCGCAGGATGCCGGTCGTGGTGCTCGTACCCCGAAATCAATGACATAGGCCTGACCGCGATCGCCCGGTTCGTCGGCGGCAATCCTCAAGTAGGCTTCTCCCTGCGCGTTGCCGGCGGCCTCTCAACAGAGCCGTATCTCGGCGCTCGGCTGAACTCGTTTGTGCGCTGGGAACAGGTTGTCCCGGTTATCAAGGGAATTACGGAACTGTTCCGCGACTCCGACGTGCTGCGCGAACACCGCGAGCGCGCCCGGCTAAAGTTCCTCTTCTTGCGTCACGGATGGACCGCCGAACGCTTCCTCGACGAACTGCACAGCCGCATTGGCTTCCATCTCGATCCCGCGGTCGAAGAGCATCCTCCCGACGATGTGTATCGCGATCACGTCGGCATTCACGCGCAGAAACAGACCGGTCTGTCCTACGTGGGAGCCATCGCGCTGCGCGGGCGCATCACAGCCGAGCAGATGCAAGCGGCTGCCGATCTATCTGAACGCTTCGCCAGCGGCGAACTACGCGCCACCAACATGCAGAATCTGCTGATCGTGAACGTGCCCACGATCAACGCCGATACGCTCGCGAAAGAGCTGGACGCGATCGGCCTGCGCGTGAGCGGGTCGTCGTTTGCGCGCGGCACGGTGGCCTGCAGCGGCACCGAATTCTGCAAACTGGCCATCACCGAGACCAAGAGCTTTTCGCGCTGGCTGGTCGAAGAAATGGAAGAGCGCCTGCCCGGCTTCGATCAACATGTGAAGCTGCACGTCACTGGATGCCCCAACAGTTGCGGTCAGCATTGGATCGCCGACGTTGGCATTGAAGGCAAGAAAATCAAAATCAACGACCGCATGGTCGATGCCTACTACTTCTGCGTGGGAGGCGCGCTCGGACTGCATCAGGCGACGGCAAGGCCGGTTGGCTATCGCTGCCCGGCGACTGAAGTGCCCGAGGCCCTCGAACGAATGCTGCGTCGATATCTTGCGGAGCGTGAGCCGGGCGAGAATTTGCGGCGTTTCTTTGCTCGCCACAGTGACGCGGAATTGCGCGCGTTTCTGGCAGGCGAAATCGTAAGCGCCGTCGCTCGCGATCTGCCCGACCCGGCCCGAAGTCTGGCCCAGACAGGAGGAATCGGTGACTAGCATGTTTCCCATGTTCATGAAGCTGGAAGGGCGGCATTGCCTGGTTGTGGGCGCGGGCGAGATTGGGGAATCGAAAATTGCCGGGCTTCTCGAAACCGGTGCGCGCGTCCGCGTGGTCGCCCTTGCGGCGAGCGCGGCAGTTCGAGAGTGGGCCGCCGCCGGAAGAATCGAGCTCGAACTGGGCCCGTTCTCGCCGGACGATCTTGACGGCGTGTTTCTGGTAGTGGTGGCTACGAGTTCGCGCCGTCTGAATCAGCAGATCTATTCCGAAGCGCAGAAACGCGGCGTGTTGTGCAACGTGGTGGACGTCCCTGACCTTTGCGATTTCTTCTATCCCGCGGTGGTTCGCCGAGGCGACCTGCAGATCGCTGTCTCAACATCTGGCCAGAGTCCGTCGCTGGCGCAGAAAATCCGCCAGCAACTCGAACAACAATTTTCCCACGGATACGCCGCGTGGGTCGCGGAACTCGGCGAGACCCGAAGGCTCATCCTCGCCAGTGATCTCGATCAAGAGCGCAAGCTCGATTTGCTGCATTCCCTCGCCAGCAGGGAAGCGGTGGAAGCGGCGTTGGCCGAGGCCCCGGCGCTCGTCGCCACTGGAGGGAAAAGATGAAGGGCAAAGTCTACCTGATCGGCGCCGGCCCGGGCGATCCGGAATTGCTCACCGTAAAGGCGCTGCGCCTGCTGCGCACGGCTCAGGCTGTCCTGCACGATGATCTGGTCGCTCCCGAAATCCTGCGTCTCATTCCCTCGACGGCTCAGGTTTACAGCGTCGGTAAACGCTGCGGGAAAAAAAGGATTCTGCAGGAAGAGATCAACTTCCTCATGGTTGCCCTCGCCGATTCCGGACTGCGGGTTGTACGACTGAAAAGCGGCGACCCGCTCGTCTTTGGCCGCGCCGGAGAAGAAATCGAGGCGCTGCGCCGCGCCGGAATCGAGTTCGAGATCGTACCCGGCGTGACTTCTGCGCTTGGCGCTGCCGCCGCCGCTCAAATTCCTTTGACCCATCGCCGCGCATCGTCAGCTCTGGTGTTTCTGACTGCTCATCAGGCCGAAGGAAGTGGATCAGCCAACTGGAGCAAGCTGGCCGGAAGCGGCGCAACGGTGGTCATCTACATGCCCGGCCACGACTACTCGGCCATCGCGGCGAAACTGCGAGCCGCGGGACTCGCCCCCGAGACTCCGTGCGCGGTGATCTCGCAAGCCACAACGCAATCGCAGCAAACCCACCGCACCACAGTCGCCGAGTTGGCGCGTACGCCCCAGTTGCGTGCACCGGCGCTGCTGATGGTCGGCGAAGTGGTTCGCTTTGCCGCCGCTTCATCTCTTATGCGGGAATTCAGAATGACAACGGGCAGCCAGCCTGCATTCCCCGCCACATTGTTTGCCGACTCGCCGTCTGACGCTGCCACTTCCCAAGGAAACGAGGAACCGAGCGCGTGAATAGCCATCTCCTAGATTCGACAAAAGGCCAGGTCAAAGACGAGATCGCGACCCTGCAGATCGCCGCCGACGCCTGGACTCCACAAAGAACTCTGGCTTGGGCTTTCGATACCTTTGGCAGAGATGTGGCGATTTCCTCGGCGTTTGGCGCCGAAGGCATGGCATTGATCGACATGGCTTCGCGCATCCGCAAGGACTTCCGGCTCTTCACCGTGGATACAGAATTCCTGTTTCCTGAGACTTACAGCCTGATGGACCAGATTGAAGAAGAGTACGGGATCACGATCGAGAAGGTTTATCCCGCGCAATCCCCGGAAGAACAGGAACGGGGGCACGGCGCGGCTCTTTGGAGCCGCAATCCCGACCTTTGCTGCAATCTCCGAAAAGTCGAGCCGTTGCGCCGCAAGCTCAGCGGTTTGAGCGCATGGATCACCAGCATCCGCCGCGATCAGACAACGGCTCGAGCCGGCGCTCGCCGGGTTGAATGGGATGCCAAGTTCGGCCTGGTGAAGATCAATCCTATCGTTGACTGGACATCGAAGCAGGTGTGGCGCTACATCCACGATCACGACGTGCCCTACAACCAGCTTCACGATCAGGACTATCCCAGCATTGGCTGCACGCATTGCACCCGTGCCGTGAGAGTGGGGGAAGATCCGCGGGCTGGGCGCTGGCCCGGTTTCGCCAAGACCGAGTGCGGCCTGCACTTCATCGAGCCGCTGGCAGGCTCGGCCTCCGCCGCGCATGAAATTTCGAGAGCGGACGAGGCTTCTGGTGCAGAATTGCAGGAAGGTTAGGCTTCCGCCTTCTTTCCCGCTAGTGACATCTGGCGCAGCAGCGTTATGAAAGCCTTGGTCGCCACTGATAGCGTGCGGTCCCGCCGGTAGGCCAATCCCAATTCGCGATAGAGTTCCGCGTCTTCAAGCTCAATCAGCTTGAGTCGACCGGAGTCGACTTCATCGCGAGCAAACGAACTGCTGATCACCGATACCCCCAGATCGGCCGCCACGAAACTCTTGATCATGCCGATGCTGGGCAGCTCCATGCGCACTTGCAGTTCCGCATTGTAAGGGCGGAACAGCTTGTCCAGCATCCTGCGCGCGTGTCCTGTTTTAGGCAGCAGCAGCGGATGTTTAACCACCTCGGACACCGGCACCGCCTTGTATTTAGCCAGGGGGTTCGAGGGGCTTGCCAGCAGCATCAGCTTGTCCCGGAAGATGGACTGGACCTTCAGGCTCGGCGATTGGATCGGCAGCGACAATATGCCTACTTCCACCGCGCCGTTTTCGAGCTTTTCGACGATCTTGTAGCTGAAGTTGCGGTAGATGCTGATCTGCACCGGCGGATATCGCCTGCAGTACTCCGCGAAAACCTCAGGCAGAACATAGAGGCAGGTCGCCTCATTCGCGCCTACGCGTAACGTGCCCCGCGGCGTGCGGCTGTGGT
>Ga0187771_10003895_pt1 | contig 10484 bp, 11 predicted proteins | sample 0116_SJ02_MP15_1_FD_133139 | JGI IMG/M metagenome (GOLD analysis project Ga0187771, IMG submission 133139) | Tropical peat soil microbial communities from peatlands in Department of Meta, Colombia - 0116_SJ02_MP15_10_MG | ecosystem: Environmental > Terrestrial > Soil > Wetlands > Peat | place... | reverse complement strand
CGCGCTGGTGCCATTTCGGCGTGCGCCTGCCGCGCTCGCGCGATCATCTGCTGATCAAGAACGCGAGCGTCCCCTACGAGGACGAGAAGTTCATCTACCTGGTCGCCGGCAAGGACCTGGGCGCGGTCGTACGCGGCCGGCGCGTCTTGGCCACACCCAACGTGAGCAAGGCCGGCGTGACCCTGACCCTATGCGCGCCGAACGAGGTCGAGCAGCGCGTCGTTGCGCGCCGACAGAAGGATGCTTACAGGGCGGCCAGGCGCTGCGACTGGGGCGACGCGGTCGAGGTCTGACGCTACTTCGCCTGCGCCAGCATTGCGTCTACCGCGGCGCCGCGAGTCGCCCGCTCGGCGGCAACCACCGTGTTCTCCAGCAGCATGGTCACGGTCATCGGCCCGACCCCGCCCGGCACCGGCGAGACATAGGATGCCTTCTTGCGCACGCCTTCGAAATCGATGTCGCCGACCAGCCGTCCGTCGGCGAGCCGGTTGATGCCGACATCAATCACCACCGCGCCGGTCTTCACCATCTGCGGGATGATGAGATTGGGCACGCCGGCGGCGACGACCAGGATGTCCGCCAGGATGGTGTATTGGGCGAGGTCCCGCGTGCGCACGTGGCAGATGGCCACCGTCGCCTCGTGCCGCAGCATCATCAGCGCCATCGGCTTGCCGACAATGTTGCTGGCGCCGACGATGGTGACGTTCTTGCCCGTCACCTCGATTCCGGCGGAATCGAGCAGCTTCATGACGCCGTAAGGCGTGCAGGGCGGAAACACGGTCTCGCCCAGCACCAGGCCGCCGACATTGTACAAATGGAAACCGTCGACGTCCTTTTCGACCGCCACCGTGCGCAGCACGGAATGGATGTCGTGGTGGGCGGGCAGCGGGAGCTGCACCAGGATGCCGTGCACCCGCGGGTCACGATTGAGCTCGTCGATACGCGCGATCACTGCGGCGGCATCGACGTCCACGGGAAATTCGTAGAGCTGCGAGCGGATGCCCACCTCGGCGCAGGCCCTGACTTTGTTGCGGACATAGAGCCGCGAGGCGGGATTTTGTCCGACGAGGATCACCGCCAAAGTGGGGATGACGTCGCGTTCCGCGCGCAACGCGGCAACGCGCGTCGTGATGCCTTCACGGATCTGGCGGGCGATGGCTTTGCCATCGAGCAGTTTGGCGGTCATCAGAGGTCTTCTCGCGCCTTTACGCCCGGCGCGCGATCTCCCCCATAGCGGCGATTCTGCGCCGCCGCAATGCGGCACTGTCTGACTGCGATGGCACGGGACTTATGCGCTGCCCCGTGCCTTGGCCGCTTGGCGAGTGGGCAGCTAGGCCACGAACTTGCTGCCAAGCCATAGGCCGATCGCCAGCGCGCCGAGGAATAGCACCAGGAAAATGCCGAACAGCCATTGCGCAATGGTCGCCGCGGTGGCCTCGACGTCGCTAAAGCCGAAAATGCCGGCGACGATGGCGATCAGCAGAAAGATGAAAGCCCATTTCAGCATCGGCAGTTCCCGCGCGTCGTTTCGTCTGCCTCAAATAGGCCTGCCGGCGCCCCGGTTCCAGAGCAACGGCGCCGATTTGTCGGGCAGCGTGCGCGGATCGCGCGCCGGCCAACGCCCGGCATCGACCCGGGAGAGGAAATCGCCGACCAGATGGTTGAACAGGTCGGGCTCCTCGATGTTCACTGCGTGGCCCGTCTTGGCCAGCATGATCAGCCCGGAGGCTGGGATCGTCTCCTTGAGGAACAGGCTCGGCTCGATGCAGCGGTCGTCCTCGTCGCCGACCACGATCAGCGCTGGAATCGTCAGCTTGCGGATTGCGTCCTCGAAATCGTAGAGCGAGGGCCGCGCGCCCTGGAAGCCGCGCGAAGTGTGCGCCGAGCCCTGCGCATCGTGCTCGGACAGATGCTGCACGAATTCGGCAAAGCCGCGCGCGTCCTTGACGGCGAAAGGCATGCGGCTCGGCCCGTTGCCGTAGGTCGCCGCCACCTTGGCCGAGCCGTCGCGCTCGAACTGCAGCGCCAGCTCGCGCGAGTTCTTGCGGAACGTCTCGGTGTACCAGCGCTCGCTGCCCGAGCCGGTTCCGGCGAGCGTGATCGAGCGCACGCGGTCGGGATGATTGAGCGCGACCTGCAGCGCGGTGTAGCCGCCCATCGACAGGCCGACGATGTGCGCCTTGTCGATCTTGAGATGATCGAGCACGGCGACCGCGTCGCGCATGACGTGCTGGTAGCTGTAGGCGGCGGGGTCGGCCGGCACGTCCGAGGGCGTATAGCCGCGCGCGGCATAGGCGATGCAGCGGTAGCGCTTGCCGAATTCGCGCAGCTGCGGCTCCCAACTGCGATGATCGCCGGCGAATTCGTGCGCGAACAGGATAGGCGTGCCCTGCCCGATCTCTTCGTAATAGAGCCGCACATGGTCGGATGCGAGCGCGTAAGGCATGGACGTTTCCCTTTTTTTAGCGGCGGCACTCTATACGCAGATCGCGTCGGTCCGAAAGCCGGGCGCCCCAAAGCAAGCGGCCGGCACGGCGCCGGCCGCGATCTTGTGTTCTTGCGGTGATGCTTAGCCGAAATGGCGGGACGCGAAGCCGAGATCGAGCCGCCGGCGCCAGACGTTCTGCCGCAGTCCGAGCAGCCGCCGCGCGGCGGTCTTGGCGTCGGCGCGGCTTGCTGCCGCGCAGGTGCGGTATTCGAGGCCGGCAACGCGCGAGGTCAGCGGCTGGCTTTGGAACAGCTTGGCGAAGAGTCCGGGCTCGCTGTCGAAATGCAACGCAGCGATTGTCTTCGCCACATGGCTGCTATGCCCGAACGCCATCACCCGGCCGGTCATGGTATGGCGCACCTCGTAGACGCCCGGTCCGCTCGGCGCGTCGAGCTGCCCGCCTTTCCTGTCGGGAAAACGTTTCCAGCCGCTCCAGGTCTGCATCATGGGAAAGCCTCGATTTGCCATGCTATTGAGCGCAGCGTTAACGCCGCAACAGTGCTTTGGTTTCGCCCCGTCAACGCCAAGCGCTGATAGACGCCGGCCATGTTGCGGCATTGACGCGCGTCAAACGTGACATGTTTATCGACGATGCCCACGGCGTCAGTGGCCGGGTAGCACCAGGACCGTCGGCTTCGTCGGCAGGCTGGTCTTGGATACCGCCGTCGACGGTACTTCGGCGAACTGCACGTCCCATTCCTGCCGCACGCGATCGAGGAAACGGTTGAGCGTGTAGGCGCTGAAATAGTGCATGGGAATCATCAGCGGCGCCTTCAGCGCGTGCAGCACCTCGACCGTGCCGTCGAGATCGAGCGTGAAATTGCCGTCGACCGGTACCAGCACCACGTCGACGCGGCCGATGTCGTCGAGCTGCTGCTGCGTCAGCGTGTGATGCAGATGGCCGAGATGGGCGATGCACAGATTGGCGATCTCGAAGATGAAGATCGAGTTGCCGTTGTGCTCGGTGCCGCCGTCGAAGGTGCGGATGTTGGTCGGCTCGTTGCGCACGCGCACGTCCTTGTAGGTGAGGTCGATGCGAGCCGGCTTCTGATCCTCCGCCCAGCCACGCAGCACGTATTTGATGGCGGGATCGGGGTGGTCGGTGTAGTGCGTCGGATGCGCGTGATTCATCGTCGCGATGTCGGGCAACACAGGCGGCCGGACATAATCGTTATAGTCGGTGGCAATGCGTACGAGCTGCGGGCTTTCGATCAGGAAGGTGGCATGACCGATATAGGTGATGCGCACCTGATCGGGCTCGAGCGCGGCGAGCCGGAACGTGGCCGGCTGAACGAACGGTGGCCGCTCGGCCACCGGGCCGGGACAGCTTTGCATCATTTCCGGCTTTGCCGCAGGCGGCGCCGCGCCTTGCGCCGAAGCCGCGCCGGCGCTCAGGAGGACGCCGAAGAACGCCACGAGACTATTCAGCACTGCGCCGCGCATGCCATCACCGGTCCGCGCGACAAATCTGACACGGTTTTATCGGGCGGGCTACGCCCTCACGCATAAATGAAGAGCGGCGGCGCTTTCCTGGCGCATGATCTTTTCCGAAAACCGATACTCACTTTTCGGGATCATGCGCCGGACGCCGCCATTTCAATGCAGTTTGAGGGGGCGTCAGAAATCCTCGAAATAGCGGCGGTCGCGCAGCGACACGATCATGCCCTTGGGCGTGAGCACCATCCAGCGGCCGTCCTGCCGCTTGACCGATTGCACCGGGCCGAGCCCCGGCAGCGGCGCGCCGAGCTGGACCTGATAGATCTCGCCGTGGTTCTCGACAAAGACATAGCCGTCGCGGGTGTCATGGATGGACCAGTCCGCCACCACCGGGATGCGCGCGGGCGGCGCTTCTACGGCAGCAATGCGCTGCGTCGGCCGCGGCGTCGGCAACGGCGGCGGCGCCGCCGGCACCCTCTGCGGCGCCGAGATCGAGCCGGTGATATCGGCGGCCTGATGGTCGAGCCGTTCGGAGATCTTGGCAATTTGCGTGTGCGCGGCCTTGTCGGCCTGCTCGATCTTCGCCTTCAGCGCGCTGAGGTCCTTGCTCAGGCGGGCGATCGATTGCTGCATCGCCTTGTTTTCTTCGATCGCCGCGACGTCGGGCTTGGCCGGCGCGGATAAGCCGCCGCTCGCCAGCGCGCCGATCACCGCGCCGAGCGCGGCTGCGAAAGTGACCGAGGCGGCGAGTACCGCATAACGCTTGTGGCGCGGCCGCAGCACGAAGCGTGGCGGCGGCGGAGCTTCTGCGGCAATGGCGGGGATGATCGGCGGCACGGCGATCGGCTCGAGCGCTTCCGCTTTGGCCGGCTCGGCCGCCGGCTCGGGCGTCGCCGGCGTTTCAGCGCCGGGCAACAGCGGCGGCGATTCGATAGCCGGCAGCTCGCTCCTCGGCGTTACGGCGCCTTCGCCTTCCGGCTTCGGTGCGGCTTCCATGACGGGTCCTCGCGATTGGCTGTTCACCACCAATCGCTAACCACGTTCCGTTACCAATTGGTTACCATTCGCGCCCCACACCGACGCCGTCACACCGGCAGACCGTTCTCCGCCGCCAGCGCCTTGAGCGAAACCGCCGGCCGCGCGCCGATATGCTGGATCACCTCGGCCGCGGCGAGCGCCCCGAGCCGGGCGGCGGTGCGGTGATCCTTGCCGCGCGCGAGACCCACCAGGAAGCCGGCGGCGAACAGATCGCCGGCGCCGGTGACATCGACCACCTGCTCGACCGGCATCGCCTGCACCGCCTCGACCCCATGCCGCGTCACCACCACGCAGCCTTTCTCGCTGCGCGTTACCACCGCGAGCTTGGCGTCTTGGCGCAGCGCCTTCACCGCGGTGTCGAAATCGGCGGTCTCGTACAGGCTATGCAGCTCGTGCTCGTTGGCGAAAATGATATCGACGGTGCCCCTGCGGATCAGCCCGAGAAACTCGGCGCGATAGCGGTCGACGCAGAACGCATCCGACAGCGTGAGCGCCACGCGCCGTCCCGCCTTGTGCGCGATCGCCGCCGCCTTGACGAACGCCTCCTTGGCCTGCGGCGGGTCCCACAAATAGCCTTCGAGATAAGTGAGCGCGGCGCTGGCGATCGTGTCCTCGTCGATGTCGGCGGGCTTGAGATCCTGCGCCGCGCCGAGGAAGGTGTTCATGGTGCGCTCGCCGTCCGGCGTCACCATGATGTAGCAGCGTGCGGTCGAGGGGCCGTCGTTCGCCGGCTTGGTGTCGAAGGCGACGCGCGCGGCGCGGATGTCGTGCGCGAAGGTGCGGCCGAGCTCGTCGTCCTTGACCTTGCCGACGAAGGCAGCGCGGACGCCAAAGCTCGCCACGCCGACGATGGTGTTGGCGGCCGAGCCGCCGGAGCTCTCCATCGCCGGCCCCATCGCCTGATAGATCTTTTCGGCGCGCGGCTCCTGGATCAGCGCCATGCTGCCCTTGTGCATGCCGTGTTCGACCAGAAAGTCGTCCTCGGCGCGGGCAATGACGTCGACGATGGCATTGCCGATGCCGATCACGTCGTAGCGGGGGGTGGCCATGCGTTGCCTCATCAATTGCGGGCGCACTATAGCGGCAGAGATATTTGAAGCAATCAGCGACGGTGCAACGCAATTCCGTCATGCGCGGGCCTGGCCCGCGCATCCATCCTTTTTGCGAATAACGATGGATTGCCGGGTCAAGCCCGGCAATGACGGTGGTAACAATGGGGCGGAGGCCCAGGCATGGCATTCGCGCGCAACATCGCAACGGTCGGCGGCGGCACGCTGGTGTCGCGGCTGCTCGCCTATGTGCGCGATGCCGGCATTGCCGCGCTGTTGGGCGCGACCGTGTTTTCCGACGGCTTTTTCGCCGTCATGCAGGTGATCAATTTCTTCCGCCGCCTGCTGGCCGAAGGCGCCTTGAACGGCGCCTTCGTGCCGATCTGGCTCAAGTTGCGCGAGGGCGAGGATGGCGAAGCCAATGCCAACCGTTTCACTCGGCGCACTTTGCTGGCGATGCTCTGCATCGCCGGCGTCCTGGCGGTGACGATCTACCTGCTTGCCCCGCTCATGATCGCCATGGTCGCGCCGGGCTTCGACGAGGACCGCCAGGCGGTCGCCGAAATCCTGCTGCGCATCGCCGCGCCTTACGTTCTGCTCGCCGGCATGACGGCGGTGATCGCCGCCGCGCTTAATGCCGAGCGGCGGGTGATCGCCGTCACCATCAGCACGGCGATGTTCAATGTCGTGATGGTTGCCGCGGTCGCGATGGCCTTCGACGAGCAGCTCGCATTGCTCGAGAAGAGCCTGGTGCTGGCACTGGCGATAACTATTGCCGCGCTCATCCAGTTTTTCATCACCGGCATCGCCTGGCTCATGACCGGCAAACGCTGGCGGCGCGTGAGCGTGCGCGCGCCGGCAAAGACGGCCGCATTTTTTCGCCGCGTCGCGCCCAGCCTGATCGCCGCCGGCATTCCGCAATTGAAGCTGATTGCGGCGACCGCGATCGTCTCCTCGTCGGAGGCGGCGGTCACCTGGCTCTATTACGCGAACCGGCTGTACGAATTGCCGCTCGGCGTCGCCTCCGTCGCCATCGCCGCCGTGATCGTGCCGCATCTCGCGGCGAGCCGGCGCGCCGGCGACGCGCCGGGAGAAGCGCAGTCGCGCGCCTACGAGATCGCGCTCGGCCTCGCTCTGCCGGCAGCGGCGGGCTTTGCGCTCTTGGCGACGCCGATCGCGGCGGCGCTGTTCCAGCGCGGCGCCTTCCGCGCCGAAGACGCCGCCGCCGTCGCTGCTGCGCTGACGGCAATTTGCGCCGGACTGCCCGGGCACGTGCTGGAGAAGGTGTTTGCCGCCGTGTCCTTCGCACACGAGGACACCCACACGCCGATGCTGACCGCCTGTTGCGGGCTCGCCACCGCCATCGTCGGCGGGCTGCTGCTGTTCCCGCATTTCGGCTATGTCGGCGTGGCCGCGGCGATCGCCATTTCCGCCTGGCTCGGCGCCGTGCTGCTGGGCCTCATTCTGCGCCGCCGCACGTGGCTGCAAGTGGACGCGCTGGCGGTGCATCGGCTGCCGCGCATCGTGCTGGCCTGCATCGGGATGAGCGCCGTCATCATCGTCGCGTCCCGCGCCCTGTTTCCGTTGGCGGCGGTCAGCTCGGGCCGCATCGCCGTGCTGTTCGCGCTCATCGCGCTCGGTGTCGGCGTCTATGTCCTGTCACTGCGGATGCTCGGCGTCGCCAGGCTGAAAGATCTGCTCGCGACGCTGCGAAGTTAGTTTGTTGGCGCATGCTCTTATCCGAAAACCGGTACCCGCTTTTCGGGAGCATGCGCGGGGCACTTGCGCGGCTGCGGCCCGCCATGGCATGGGACGCCCGCAACCAAGAGGAACGGCTATGGCGTTCAAGGAACGCGTGTTTTCCGGGGTGCAGCCGACCGGCAATCTGCACCTTGGCAATTATCTCGGCGCCATCACCAAATTCGTCGCGCTGCAAGACCGCTACGACTGCATCTATTGCGTCGTCGACATGCACGCGATCACCGTCTGGCAGGACCCGAGCGAACTCGCCCACGCCACGCGCGAGGTGACTGCGGCCTTCATCGCCTGCGGCATCGATGCCAAGAAGCACATCGTGTTCAACCAGAGCCAGGTCGCCGAACACGCCGAGCTCGCCTGGGTGTTCAACTGCGTCGCCCGCCTCGGCTGGCTCAACCGCATGACCCAGTTCAAGGAGAAGGCGGGCAAGGACCGTGAGAATGTGTCGGTCGGCCTCTACGCCTATCCGACATTGATGGCGGCCGACATCCTGGCCTACCGCGCCACGCACGTGCCGGTCGGCGAGGATCAGAAGCAGCATCTCGAGCTCGCGCGCGACATCGCGCAGAAGTTCAACAACGACTATGCGCGGTCGATCCAGATGCACGGCTACGGCGATGTCTTCTTTCCGTTGCCGGAGCCGATCATCCAGGGACCGGCAACGCGGGTGATGAGCCTGCGCGACGGCGCGAAGAAAATGTCGAAGTCGGACCCCTCCGACCAGTCGCGCATCAACTTGACCGACGACGCCGACGCCATCGCGCTGAAGATCCGCCGTGCCAAGACCGATCCGCACCCCTTGCCGAACGAGGAAAAGGGATTGGAGAGCCGCCCCGAAGCGGACAACCTCGTCGGCATCTACGCGGCGCTGCAAGGCACGACCAAAGCGCAGGTGCTGGGCGAATTCGGCGGCGGCCAGTTCTCCACCTTCAAAAGCGCGCTGGTCGACCTCGCCGTCACCGAGCTCGGCCCGATCGGCTCCGAGATGAAGCGGCTGGTGCAGGACCCGGTCTATATCGACAGCGTGCTGGCCGACGGCTCGCAGCGCGCGCAGGTCATCGCCGCCGAGACGATGAAGGCGGTGAAGGATATCGTCGGCTTCGTGCGGCGATAGGTTGGTCGTCCAGACATAAACTCGGTGCGCTTGTCCGGAGTCCGGATCGCCATTACGCGGCGTCCGGATTGACGCGGAATTTATGGGCGGTCGCATTGCCGGCTCGCCTTCCTGCCTTGTCTGTCCTCCGCCGGCCATGCCACCATCCCGACCTTGTGCGCTCATTCTCATCCCGGAACGGGCGAACAGGGGACGACGATGAGCACCAAGCGCCGCAGCTTCGAGGCCGGCCACAAGCGCAAATATCTGGTCGTCATCGACGAGACCGAGGAATGCGACCGCGCCGTCTATTGGGCGGCCAAGCGCGCCGGCCGTACCAAATCGCAACTCGTCATGCTGCGCGTGATCGACACCGGCGAGCACAGCCAGCAATGGCTCGGCGTCGCCGACCTGATGAAGGCGGAGGCGATGGAGGCGGCCGAAGCGGCTTTCGACAAGTTCGCCGCGCGCGCCAAGGCCGTCGCCAACATCACGCCCGACCGCGTGATCCGCGATGGCACCCCGGCCGAGCAGATCGTCAAGCTCATCGAGGAGGATACCGACATCGGCATCCTGGTGCTGGCCGCCGGCACCGCCAAGGAAGGCCCCGGCCCGCTGGTCTCCAGCTTGGGCAAGGCCTCGGGCACCTTCCCGATCCCGATCGCCATCGTGCCCGGCCATCTCAGCGACGAAGAGCTCGACGCGATGTCGTGATCTTTACGTCTCCCGCTGCGCCGCGAGAGGGAAGCGCCGGTTGACCTCGGTCAAGGCAAGCGCCATTTATTCCTCTAGTGCATGCCACCCGCGGGCCTTGAACCCGTAAGGAGCCGACCATGTTCATCCAGACCGAAGCCACGCCGAATCCGGCGACCCTGAAGTTCCTGCCCGGCCGCGCCGTGCTGGAATCCGGCACCCTCGACATCGCCAGCAAGGAAGCCGCCAAACAATCGCCGCTGGCGGAACGGCTGTTCGAGATCCCCAATGTCGGCGGCGTATTCTTCGGCGCCGATTTCATCTCCATCACCAAGAGCGACGGCGACTGGCAGCAGATCAAGCCGGCGGTGCTCGGCGCCATCATGGAGCACTTCATCAGCGGCGCGCCGCTCCTGGCGAGCGGAGCCGAGGCGGCGGCGGCCGACGAGTTCTTCGACGCCAAGGACGCCGAGACCGTCGACCTCATCAAGGATCTGCTCGAGACCCGCGTGCGTCCGGCGGTGGCCGGCGACGGCGGCGACATCACCTTCAAGGGTTTCAAGGACGGCGTCGTTTATCTGACCATGAAGGGCGCCTGCTCGGGTTGCCCCTCCTCGACCGCGACGCTGCAGCACGGCATCCAGAACCTGCTGCGCCACTTCGTGCCCGAAGTGACCGAAGTGAGGCCGGTGTAAGCTGTCATGCCCGCGAAAGCGGGCATCCAGTATCCCCGGCATCTGCGATATAACTCGTCGCTGGCGATTACTGGATCGTCCGCCTTCGCGGACGATGACCTTGGAGTTCTATGCGCGTCCTTGCCATCGACACCGCGCTCGAGGCCTGCTCGGCCGCCGTGCTCGACACCGAACAGCCGGCGCAGTCCGTGCACGAATCGCTGCCCATGCTGCGCGGCCATGCCGAAGCGCTG
>Ga0187771_10003894_pt1 | contig 10484 bp, 10 predicted proteins | sample 0116_SJ02_MP15_1_FD_133139 | JGI IMG/M metagenome (GOLD analysis project Ga0187771, IMG submission 133139) | Tropical peat soil microbial communities from peatlands in Department of Meta, Colombia - 0116_SJ02_MP15_10_MG | ecosystem: Environmental > Terrestrial > Soil > Wetlands > Peat | place... | reverse complement strand
TTCATGCTCAACGGCTTTGCCACCGGCTCGATCGTCTATCTCGACGGAGGCGGCCTTGTCATCTGAGCACGCCGCCGAGACGAAGCCTTACGTGATGGTCGCTCGCTGGCGCCCTCGCGCAGGCAAGAGCACGCAGGTCGAGGCAATACTGCGCGAGCTCGCCGCGGCGATCCGCCGTGAGCCAGGCAATCTGCAGTTCACCGTGCATCGCAGCCGCGACGACGCCGACGAATTCCTGCTCTACGAAGTGTATGCCTCGGAGCAAGCGTTCCGCGAGCATCAGCAGACCGAGCATTTCAAGCGGCTTGTGGTGGAGCGCGCCGTGCCTTTGCTCAGCGTGCGCGAACGCAACGGTTATTCCGTTGTTGACGACATTTGAGCCGCGCGAAATTCCGTTCGACGTTAAGGCGCTGAGCCGAGCAGATCGAGATCGCGGATCACCGGCGGCCAGAATCGTGTCTCGTGTTCAAGGTGCGTCCGAAAGACCACGGCGGTCGCGGGAACAATTTCTGGTGCCTTTATTGCGGACTCTTGCTCCGCTTTTATGAGAGCCGCCTCAATCTCCGCGACGGTTTCTTGCGTAAGCTTCGCCGGGCCGACTAGGCCGACCCAGTTCGTCATGACGACGTCCGCTAGACCGATTCTGGCGATGGGCGGTACGTCGGGCAAGGCCGGATGCGATTTCCGGTCGGTCGTGCCCAACGCGACGAGCCGGCCGGCGCGGATCAGCGGCAGCAGCGACATCAGATTGTTTAAGCTCAGATCGATCTTTCCAGCGACCAGATCGGCGTAGAGTTGGCGGGTGTCGGAATAGCGCGCGTGGCGCAACTTGATGCCGGCGCGGCGCGCGAACAGCTCCGCCGCGACATGCGGCGCGCCGCCATAGGCGGAGCTGCCGTAAGTCAGCGGCCGCTCGCGCGCGGCCTCGATCAGAGCCGCTATGCTGCGGATACCGGATGGCGCTGGCACCACCAGGATGAGCGGCGCCTGCAGCAGCAGGGAAATGGGCGTGAAGTCGCCCAGCGGATGATAGCCGCAAGCCGGGTTGCTCGCCGGCAGTAGCGCGTGCGTTCCGAGCGTCGCCATCATCAGCGTGCTGACGTCGGGTGCAGCGGCCGCCACCATGCGCGCCGCTATCGCCCCGCTCTCGCCGGGACAAAATTCCAGCGTCACCGACCGGCGCAAATTGGCGGCGAGCGCCGGCATGATCGCCTGCGCCACGTCGTGCGAGGCGCTGCCGGGGGAAAATCCGATGACGATGCGCAATGCGGGCGACGCGGCAATCACGCGCGCGCTCAGTCGAGCTTCAGATTGGCGGCGGCGACCACGCGCGCCCATTTCTCGGCCTGCGCGTGGACGAAGCTTGCGAACTCCTCCGGCGTCCCGCCCATCAGATCGAAGCCCTGACCTTGCAGACGTTTGCGGATTTCGGCGTTAGCAAGGGCGGCGCTGAACGCTTGGTTGAGCGAGTGGACGACGTCATCGGGCGTGCCGCGCGGAAGCATCACGCCAAACCACGTGACGGTTTCGTAGCCCGGCACACCGGCTTCGGCGACGGTCGGCAGGTCGGGCAAGGTTTCCTGCCGATGCGCGGAGGAAATCGCCAAGCCCCGGATCTTACCGCCCTTCATCAGCGGCTCGGCCGCAGGCATGGTGAGAAACGAGGCGTCGACGCGGCCGGCGATCAGATCCGTCGCGGCAGGCGATGCTCCCTTGTAAGGCACGTGCGTGAGCTTCATGCCGGACAGCGACTTGAGCTGTTCCATCGCCAGATGGCTCGGCCCGCCGATGCCGGACGACGCGTAATTGAGTGCACCGGGCCGCTGCCGCGCCAACGCCAACAACTCGTTCACCGATTTGGCCGGCAGTTGCGTGCTCACCGCCAACACGAACGGCACCGAGCCAAGCGCAATGACCGGCATGAAATCTTTTTCGATGTCGAATGGCACGTTCCGGTAAAGGCTCATGGCGATGGCATGCGCCAGATTGCCTTCCAGGATCGTGTAGCCGTCGGGCTGCGCCTTGGCCACTACCTCCGCCGCGATATTGCCGCCGGCACCGGGCCGATTGTCGATATAAACCTGCTGCCCCAATTTGTTGGACGCGAAATTCGCCGTCAGCCGCGCCAGCGTGTCGGCGCCACCGCCGGGCGTGAACGGTATGACAAAGCGGATCGGCGCCTGCGGGTAGGCTCCCGCGCGAGCCCGCCGCGCGGCAAGCAGCGCCGCCGCGACCAGCGGCAGAGCCAGCACCGATCGGCGTGTTGCGGCAGGTGAGTTCATCGTACTCAACGCTCGTCTCGCTCCGACTACTGGGTCGGGATGTTGCCCTGTTTCACGATGGTGGGCCATCGCTTGTTTTCATTGCGAATGTAAGCGGCGAAATCCGCCGCAGAACTATAGAAAGCCTCGGCGCCGACGCGTACCATCTCCTCGGTCACCCTGGGCGAGCGTAGAATTTCGGCAAGCGTGCTGTTGAGCCGTGTCACCACCTCGTCGGGCACGCCGGCGGGGCCGACTAGGCCGATCCAAGTCACCGCATTGAAGTCGGCGAGGCCAGCCTCCGCCAAGGTCGGAATGTCCGGCGCCGAGGCCGAGCGTTTATCGCTGGTCACGCCGATTGCGACCAGTTGACCGCCCTCCACATGCGGCAGCGCGGCGGGCAGGCTGCTGAAATACAAATCCACCTCCGCGCCGAGCAGTGCCGTGACGGCCGGCCCGCCGCCGCGATAAGGCACCTGCACCATCTTCGCCCCAGTCGCCAAGCCGAACATCACGGCCGAGAGATTGGTGATGCTGCCCATGCCGGCGGAGGCATAGTTGAGTCCGCCCGACTTCGTCTTCGAGAGCGCCACCAGCTCGGCAACGTTGCGCACGTTGAGGCTCGGCGGCACCACCAGGACGTTGGCAAAGATCGCCAGCGGCGAAATGGCGGTGAAGTCCTTCACCGGGTCATAGGGCAAATGCCTGAACACCGCGGCATTGATCGCCATCGGCGCCACATTGGCCATCAATAAAGTGTAGCCGTCGGACGCCGCATGCGCAACGGCCTCCGTGCCGATATTGCCGCTGGCGCCGGTGCGGTTTTCCACGATAACCGGCTGACCCAGGCGCTTCGACAATTCTTGCCCAACCAGGCGCACGATGATGTCGCCGCCGCCGCCCGGCCCGAACGGCACGATGATGTGAATCGGTCGGTCCGGGTAGCTCGCGGCCTGGCCGGGCGCAGGCACGATTATGAGCACGGCCCAGGTGAGCAGCAGGGCTCCGAGCACGCGCAAGAGGTGCGGCATTGCGCGCCGAAATTCAATGATCGTCTTCATTGCGCCTCCTCCAAGAAGCCACGTGTTCACTCCAGTGCGGCTCCTTATCGCCCTTCGGCTGCATTGGCCAAAGAGCATTAGAATCCGTATCGCCTCGCCGGATTGTCGACCAAGACGCGGCGACGCGTCGCCTCGTCGGGGATCCAATCCAGCAACAAGTCGGCGAGCGCGCCATCGTTCGGCATACAGCTGGTAATCGTGGTGTGCGGCCAGTCAGTCGCCCACAGCATCTGACCGGGCGCAGCCGCTACCAGTTCGCGCACGAACGGCGTCACGTCGGCATAGGGCGGCTCCTCGCGCGACATGCGCATCGGCCCCGACAGCTTGACCCAGACGCGGCCGGTGCGCACCAGCGCAAGCATGGCCTGGAAGTCCTTGCCCGCGACGCCCTCATCCACCGGCACCTGGCCGATATGGTCGACGACGATGTCGACGGCGAGATCGTCGAGCATGCGCAGCACGGCAGGATAGTTCTCGCTCATGATCCGGAATTGCAGGTGCCAGCCGAGCGGCGCGATAAGGCGCGCCAGTGCCGGCGCGATGTCGGCACCGACGCCATTGTCGAAACGCAAATTCAGCCGCAGGCCCCGCACACCGAGCGCATGCATGCGTTCGAGCTCGCGGTCGCTGACCTTGTCGCCAACGACAGCGATGCCGCGCATGGGCATCGGCGCCTCGGCCAAGCCGTCGAGCAGCGCCGTATTGTCGGTCATGTAGACGCTCGGCTGCACTAGCACCGCGCGATCGACGCCGAGCACCTTGAGCATGCGCACGTAGTCAGTAATCAGCGCGTCCGGCGGGGTGTAGCGGCGCTTGGGATCGTAGGCATAGCGGCTTTGCGGCCCGAAGATATGAGCGTGGCAATCGCAGGCACCCGCCGGCAGCGTGAAATGCGGCCGGTTCGTATTCGGTAGCGGCCCCGGAATCGTCGGCTTGGTGTAGGCGGCAGTGAGCGACATACGGATCGTTTCCTTCGGAAGATCAATTCAGATGTGCATTGGCGCGCTTGGCGAGGTCCGCCCACTTAGCGATGTCGACCTTGATCCTCTCGGCGAAGGACTCAGGGCTGCCGCCGACAGGCTCCAGCCCCTCGGCCAGTAGGCGCGAACGCAGGCCCGGGTCGAGCATCGCCTTAGTGACGGCCGCATGCAGCGCGGCAACGACCGGCGCCGGGACATGCGCCGGCGCCAGCAGCCCGTACCAGGAGCTGGCGTCGTAGCCGGACAAGCCGGCCTCGGCGATGGTCGGCACGTCGGGCAGCGCGGTGACACGCACCGAGCTGGTCACCGCCAGCGCACGCAGCTTGCCGGCGCGGATGAACGGCAGCGCCGACGGCGTAGTGGGAAACGAGATCGGCACGCGGTTGCTGATGACGTCGAGCATGGCTTGGTCGTTACCTTTGTAGGGCACGTGGGTCATCTGCAACCCGGCCATGGCGAGGAACAACTCGCCGGCGAGATGCGGCGGCGTGCCGACGCCGGCGGAGGCAAAGGCGAGCGGCGCCAGCTGCGCCTTGGCATAGGCGATTAGTTCCTTAACCGAATGTACTGGCAGCGCCGGGTTGATCACCAGCACGCCCGGCCCCGAGCAGAGCAGCGAGATCGGCTGGAAGCTGCTGATCGAGTCATAGGGAAGATTCTTGTACAGGCTCGGATTGACGGCATGGCCGGCGCTGACCAGGCCAAGCGTGTAACCGTCCGGCGCGGCGGTCGCGACGACGTTGGTGCCGATGACGCCGCCCGCACCGCCGCGGTTGTCGATGATCATAGTGCCGCCGAGCACCACGCCGACCTTCGGCATGATGGTACGGGCGACGATGTCGGTACCGCCGCCCGCGGTGAACGGCACCACCACGCGGATCGGTATATTGGGATAGGTCCCGGCGCCGAAAGCCGGTCCGAGGACGCCGGCGTAAGCGAGGACCGACAATGCGGTGCGGCGGTTCATCACGACTTCTTCCTCCTGCGGCGCGGCCTCTTGTCGGGCCATATCGCTAGCTACTGAACGTCAAGCGGGCGGCGCGACTCTTGCGGCGGCCGTCTGAAGCTCCTCGATGATGATGTTGGTAAAGGCGCTGGTGCTCGCCTTGCCGCCGAGATCCGCAGTGACCGTGCCTTTACCGATCGCCGCCGCCACTGCCTGCTCAATGAGCTGCGAGGTCGTGCGCGTGGCGTCGACCTTGGTGCGCTGATAGAGCCAGCGCAGCAACAACGCGGTGGACAGGATCAGCGCGGCCGGATTGGCCAGGCCTTTGCCGGCAATATCGGCTGCGGTCCCGTGCACGGCCTGCGCCATGGCGTGATCCGCCCCGGCGTTAAGCGAAGCCGCCAGGCCGACGCCGCCGGCAAGGCCCGACGCCTGATCCGACAATATGTCCCCAAACAGGTTGGTGGTCGCCACCAACCGGTAATCCTTGTGCCGGCGTGGAAACGACGAGCTAAATGTATCGACGCGCAACAGATTGAGCGCAACGTCTGGGAATTCCGATTTCAGTTCCTCGAACGCGCCGATGAACAGGCCCTCGGTCTGCGGCATAGCGGTGCGCTTATGCACCACGTGCAGCTGCCGCACGCCTGCGCTCGAGGCGTATTCAAGGGCAAACCTGGCGAAGCGTTTGCAGGCGACACCGGTGATCACGCGCAGCGACAAGGCGACGTCGTCGGTCGGTTTGAATTCGCCATAGCCCCAAGCGAGGTTGCGGTCCGGATAAAGTCCTTCCGTGTTCTCGCGCAGCACCGTGATATCGAGATCGGGAATGAGCGGGTTCAATTGCGGCCACGCTTGCACTGGCCGCACATTGGCGAACAGCTTGAAATTTCGCCGCAGATAGCCGCTCGGATGGCCCTTGATGCGATCGTCCTTCGGGTATTCGCCCGCAAACGTCGGGCCCATGATCCACGCATCGGCGTTGCGGAGCGTGTCCAGCGTCTCCTCGGGCAACAGGCTGCCAAATTTCTCCAGCGCCTTCCAGCCGACCAGCGCGGGCATCAGGCGCAGGCTCAATCCGGTACGACGCGCCGCCTCGCTCAACACATCGGCCGTGGCCGCGCTTACCTCGGGGCCGATGCCATCGCCGGCCAGCATGCCGATCTTGAATTCACGAGACATCCGCCGTGCCTCCCCAAAGCGTTAATGACGGCCGCGACAAGGCATCGCAGCGCGGGCGCGCTGCTGATTTTGGCGTCGCCTGTTGCCTATAACCTAGGCGGCCTTATCGGCGAACCTAAGCAAAATTTCGTGGCATGCTTTTGCGAAAATCGCAAAAGCGAGCGGTCAGGCTTGGCCGCGCACAAGCACGGGCGAGCGCCGGCGCCGCGCGGCCGCCTTCGCCTTCGGCGCGGGCTCGGCCAGCGCCTTCTCGATGACCTTACGTGTCAAATGCGACGCGAACAGCGCGATGAAGTCGAACATGAAGCCGCGCAGCATGCGGTTGCGATTGAGGCCCACGTGAATCGGGTTGGGCGCGAACAAATGTCTTGCGTCGATCGCTCTTAGATTGCGGTCTTCACGCGGGTTAAAGGCGATATCGCCGACCACGGCGATGCCGAAGCCGAGCTTCACATAGGCCTTCATCAGGTCGGCATCCGTCGCGCTGAGCACGATGCGCGGCTGCAAGCCCGCCCGCTCGAAGGCGGTGGCGATGGTGGCGCGGCTCGGGAAGTTGGGATCGTAGGTGATCATCGGATAGCGCGCGATCGTCGCCAGCGTGAGCCTGCCCGCTTTGAGAATGGGATGATTGGGCGGTGCGAGGACAATGCGGTGCAATTCGTAATAGGGAAGCAGGAGCACGCCCGGCATGGAAATTGGCGGCGCGGCGCCGATGAAGAGATCGGCGCGGCCGGTGGACACCCATTCGGCAAGCTGCACCGGCGTTCCCTGACGCAGACTGAGCGAGACCTTCGGATAGCGCGCGATGAACTTGCGCACGCACTCTGGCAGCGCGTAACGCGCGTGCAGATGCGTCGTTGCAATGACGAATTCCCCCTCGCTCTCGCGCAACCGATCGTCGCTGACGCGTTGGATACGCTCGGCGTCGAACAGCATGCGCTGGCCGATCGCCAGAACCGCCTCGCCCGTAGGCGTCAAACGCAGGATACGCTTCCCGCTGCGCACCAGAAGCGGACTGCCGAGCTCGGCCTCAAGCGCCTTGATTTGCCGGCTGATACCCGACTGCGACGTATTAAGCGCGACGGCCGCGCTCGACAATAGCATGGCGTGATCGACGATCTCGCAAAGATAACGGATTTGCTGCAGCTTCATGAACGAACTGTAGCACAATCGCTGCCGCGGCGATCGTCAAGACACCACAGACAGGATGCCGCGTCCCCTCTCCTGTCGAAAGCAACATGGCTATGCCCGATTCAAAAAAATGCGAAGGCCGCCTAGCGGCCTTCGTAACATGCTTTGCTGACCCAGTTAGCGGGCCAATTCCAGCTCGAGGCCACTCGCCGCCACGGCAAGATTGAAGCCGCGCTGCGCGCTGACCGACAGCGGCTGCAGCGAGATTGAGCGGTGCAAGCCGCCGATCAGCACATTGGCGCCGACGCCGCCGGACAGCGTCGCTTCTGCCGAGGCGCCGGCATAGACGCCGGCAAGCGCTCCCGGACCGCGGTCGGCCGGCGCATAAACCGCCCATGCCAGGCGGCCGCCCTGGGTAAAGCCGACGTCGAGGCCGACATGGGTGACGTGGCCGAAATAGTGCTCGCGCCAGCGGCCGTTCGCCGAGATATAGACGCAGTCGATCGCTTTCTGTGAGCCAATGAGGAAGCCGACGCCGGGTGCCACCTCGCAGTTGAGAGTGCCTGCGCGGATGCGGGCGTCGGCCTGCGGTATGAACGCCGGCAGCGCGGCCAGGCCCAGGGAAACCAACGCAAGAAATAACTTTTTCATGTTGTTCTCCATGCTCTCATCGCTGCGTGCCGCGGCCAATGACGCAGACCGCTCAGCAAGCTTTGGATAGCCGGAAAAGCGCGTATGCCCTTTGATCTGGGTCATGAATCGGCCCAGCAACGGTAAACGGACGCCGGTCAATTTTCCGCGATTCGATAACCGATACCGGGCTCGGTCAGAATGATACGCGGGTCGTCAGGGTGTTCTTCCACCTTTTGGCGAAGCTGGCCGACATAGACGCGGAGGTATTGCGTGTCGTCGGCATGCGCCGGCCCCCAAACCGCGGTCAGAATCTGCTTGTGCGTCACCACGCGTCCGGCATGGCGGGCAAGAAACGACAAGAGCTCGAATTCCTTCGGCGTTAGCTTGAGCTCCACGCCGGTGCGCGTGGCGCGGTGGCGAAGCGCATCGACCTCGAGGTTACCGACGCGCAGCACCGGGGTCTCCGCCTTGCGCTGCATGCGGTGACGCAGCGCCGTGCGCATGCGCGCCAGCAGCTCGCCGACATTGAACGGCTTGTTGACGTAATCGTCAGCGCCGAGATCAAGCGACTCGATCTTCTCGGTTTCGCGCTCGCGCGCCGAGAGCACGATGATGGGCAGGTCGGACCATTCGCGCGCGCGCTTGATCACATCCTTGCCGTCGCCGTCGGGTAGCCCGAGGTCGAGCAGCACGATGTCCGGCGTCTCGGCGGCAATGCGCTTGATGCCTTCCGCAACAGTGCCGGCGCTGGTCATCTCGTAGTTGTTCGCCTCCAGCGCCGGCTTGAGGAAACGCAGGATTGGCGCTTCGTCGTCGATGACCAAAACGCGGATTTTCCCGCTCATGCCGGCGCCGCCTCTCGCGGGAAGGTCATGATGAACCGGGCCCCGCGGCCGTTGGCGACCGGGCTTTCCGCAGCGATCGCGCCGCCATGCGCCTCCATGATGCCCTTGGCGATGGCAAGGCCGAGGCCGGTGCCTTTGCCGCCGTCCCCTGGGGCCGTATCGGCCTTGACGAACTTGTCGAAGATCTGCGGCAGCGCCTGCGGCGGAATGCCGGGACCATCGTCGGTCACCCGCAGCGCAACCTCGTGCGGGCCGATGACCGCATCGATCAGCACATGGGTTTCCGGCGGGGTGTGCACGACCGCATTGGCGATCACATTGCCGATCGCCTGCTCGGCGAGCGTCGCATCCGCCCGCACCAGCGGTAGATCGGCGGGCAAAGCCATCTCCATCTGCTGGCGCGCGCCACGCCGGCGCGCCGTGCTGGTGATGCGTTCGACGATCTCGCGCAGATCGATCCAATCGCGCCTGAGCTCAAGCGCGCCGGCATCGATCCGGGTAATGGCCAAGAGATTGCGCACCATCTCGTCGAGACTTTCCGTCTCCTGCTTGACCTGTCCCAGCAGGTCTTTCTTCGCCTCGGGCGCGAGCTTGTCGCCATAATCGATAAGGCTTGTCGCCGCGCCGAGGATCGACGCCAGCGGCGTGCGGAAATCGTGCGAGATCGAGGCGAGTAGTGTGTTTCTCACCCGCTCGGTTTCGGTCGCCGTCTTCGCGGTCACCATGTCGCGCGCGAGCGAGGCGCGTTCCAGCGCCGCCGCTGTCTGCTCCGACAGCGTGTCGAGCAAGGCGCGCGCTTCCGAATCGAGCCCCGCCGAATCCGGGGCTTCGGCAATGCCGATCACGCCCAGCGTCTTGTCGCCGAGGCGCAAGGGCACGAAGAACCACGGGATGATCGGCAGCGTCCCGGTGCCAGTGCCGGCTGGCTCGATGTGCGAATATGCCCAGCGCGCGGCGGTCATGGAGGCGGCATCGAGCGTATCTTCCGGCGGCCAGGCCGCCGTTAGCTCGAGGTCGTCGTCGCGCGCCAGCATGACCACCACGCCGCGGCCGAGGCTGGCGTGGATTTCGCTCGCCGCGCCTTCCGCCACTGCATCGAGCGCGGCGAGGCCGGACAGCCGACGAGTGAACTCATAAAGCCGGCGCATGGCGCGCACGCGGGCGGACGAAATCTTGGCTTGCTCGCGCACGCGGCTGGCCAGCACCGAGGTGACCACCGCCACGGCGAGGAAGATCACCAGCGCGAACAGCTCGTAAGGTTCGGCGATGGTGAGGGTATAGATTGGCTCGATGAAGAAGAAATTGTAGACCAGGAACGACAGGATCGAGGCATAGATCGCCGGCCAGAAGCCGAAGCTCACGGCGGTGAACAGCACCGCCAGCAGGAACACCATCGACAGGTTGGGAATTGGCGTGAGCCGGGTGAGGACCTCGCCCACCCCGAG
>Ga0187771_10003893_pt1 | contig 10484 bp, 7 predicted proteins | sample 0116_SJ02_MP15_1_FD_133139 | JGI IMG/M metagenome (GOLD analysis project Ga0187771, IMG submission 133139) | Tropical peat soil microbial communities from peatlands in Department of Meta, Colombia - 0116_SJ02_MP15_10_MG | ecosystem: Environmental > Terrestrial > Soil > Wetlands > Peat | place... | reverse complement strand
TCTCTCGGTCGCGAAATCCGGGCTTGGAGCCGCCGCATGGATCACCACCGCGTTCCGATCCAATGGAACTTTACGCGCAAGAAGGCTCGACATACATTTGACTACACAATTACGCGGTCACGGTACTAGTTGTATCACGATGATAGGCTGGGTTCTTGGCTCCGCGCGCTGTAATTGGAACCACGCGCCCGGCTACGGTGTCATGACTGACATGAGCATTCCAAAACTCCACGGGCGCGGCATTTGTGCGATTCTCGTCGGATTGCTATGCGGATCGTGCCTCGGCCAGAACGAACATCCTCCTGAAGGTCGCAAGGCGTTGATTCTTCCTCCGTCAGCGACAGACGTTAAGAGGTCGGATGAAACATGTCAGGAATTGGACTACGTTGTCGCCTCGACCTACCCTGGCGACGACATTCTCAACCTGATCTCAGATGAGCTTGGGCGACAGGGATGGTTGCCGGTAGATCGCGTTGAGCGGCGGTTCATGCGGAATCCCGGAGTGTTTAGGACTGCCGCCAGATGGGAACACTTCAAGAGCATCGCTGGAACGACCACCTACACGAGAGCGCAGCAATGGAGCAACGCGGCTGGAGACGTTGTGAGCTACAACCTTTGGTACGAAAAAGATGATCTCAAACGGCTCAGTGTGTTTGGTCGGTTTTGCGACCACGGGTACGTTGCAGAGCATCGGTGCATACCAGGGCCTCCCAAGCCTCACGACGAGAAGAAGTACGCAGTTTCGATGAAGATTGGTCGGATTGAGCCGGAGGGTAGGGACTTCAAAGTGTTTGTGAGCATTCAGAACATGGGGTCCGAGCCAGTCCTTCTCGGGCTGAATGGAAAACTTTCCGACGGTAGTCCCGAACTCTGGGTGCTGGAGGTGGAGCAGGAGGAACATGGCGAGTGGGGATATGTCGGGAGTGTGTGTGCGGAACATCCCGCATTCGATTGGATCACACTAAGGCCCGGACAGCGTGTTGAGAGCTGGGCGATGGCGGTGGAGTTCCCGGAGCCTGATCACTGGTGGGCAAAGTGCCAACGGAAGGTCGCGCACCTGCACGGCAGAATTAGGGCCTCAATCTACTACTACACGGGAGTTTGTGAAATAGAGAACCCCCTGGAGACTAAAGGCGCGTATTTTGCGGCTTCTGAGCCGATCGCACTTCCATCCAAGCCGGATTGAGTGCCCCGCCTCTTTGTTGGTGTCACTTGCTGGCGACCCTCACAAGATCCGCCAGCATTCCATACGCCGTCGCGTACAGGCCGGGGTCCTGCTCGGTGATCGCGAGCAGAGGAAAGATATCTGTGTTGAAAGCGACGTATGACGAGGTCCCTGAGATGCCCGCCATCGGCGTGCCAATCGGCACCTTTTCGGGACACACGCTGGCCTTCACGCCGTCGCCGACGCGCTTGGCGCGGCAGACGAGTTTGTAGGGCCAGCCGTCGCGGCGGGCGTTGCGCACGGCTTGCGGCGTCAGGTCGCGAATGTCTTCGCGCTCGATTTGATCCAATCGTACGGGGATGTCCATGAGAACGGTGATCAGTGCGGCGGTTTTCACGGCGGCGTCCCAGCCGTCAATGTCGTGACTGGCGTCGGTTTCGGTGACACCGAGGGCTTGCGCCTTTTTCAGAGCTTCGTCGAAGGTGAGACCGTTTTCCATTTCGCCGAGGATGACGTTGGTCGTCGAGTTGAGAATTCCGTGAAAGCCCTGCAAATGAATGGCAGGCAATTGGTCGAAAAGAGAAAAGATGGGAACGCCGTCCATCACGGTGGATTCGAATAGGAACCGTTTGCCTCGGGCGGCTGCGAGATCGCGCAGCTCGCGGTAAGCGTGAACGATGGGGCCTTTGTTGGCGGTGATGACGTGGGCTCCGTGGTCGAGTGCAGCGCGGATGTGATCGATGGCAGGCTGGCCAGTTTCGACGTTGAGGGAAGTGGCTTCGAAGAGAACGTCGGCGCGGGCGGCGGCGAGCCAGGAGCGTACGTCGAGGCAATTCTTCACCACAGAGGGCGCGGAGGTCACAGAGGAACCAGCGGGCCCTTCGGGTTCCTTTAGCGAGGACAAGTTCAGTCCGTTAGGATCGGCGATCCATCCCAGGCGGCGGGAAGCAATCCCCGTGATGCGAAAGCTGATGCCGTATTTCTCGCGCAGCTCAGCGGCGCGGTCTTCGAGCAGGCGGACGAGCGTCCGGTTGACGTTACCGAAGCCGAGGAAGCAGAGATTGAGAGTTCGGATGGGAATCTCCTCGCTGGCTTGTTGATAAGGATGCGCGCCAATCGCGCAATTTAGTCGCCTCGCAAAAGATGCCCTTCGAAGCGCTGCGCTTGCTCAGGGCAGGCTCGCGTTCGCGCGGCGCGCCCAGATCCCTCGCTGCGCAACAAACGCTGGCTCGGGATGACAAGCACGCCGTCTATCCCATCACCGTGGTGTGTTCGGGCTGGATCTTGTAGAGCACGCGGACTTCGCCAGGCTGGGCGTAAGGATATTTGTCCACGCCGAGATATTTCTTGGCCATCTTGTCGATGTGGGCGGCGGCGCCGTCTTCTGTGATCTCGACCACGCGGCCGCGAATCTCGAGGTAACGATAGGGATTTTCCGGATCAATAATGGCCAGGGACACCCGCGGGTCGCGGCGCACGTTCTTATCCTTTTGGCGTCCACGAGCGGAATTGAAGATGACGTGCTGGCCGTCAAAGTCGCACCAGACGGGAGTGACCTGGGGGCGGCCATCGGGCATGAGCGTGGCGAGGCTGGCAAAAGCGCGTTTGTGAAACAGATCGCGGTACTTCTCCGGGATAACCTGCGACATGGAAACCTCCAAGAGCGGAGCTTGCAGCAGCATTATAGACTGCGGGCAAGCCGTGGAAACGGCAATGCGGCTCGCCCCCTGCTCTTAGGGTCTTTGTTTAGAATAGTCACCTGCTCGACGCTAAGGAGATTGCGGTGGCTTCGCTCTGACGCGGCTGCTGAAACGCAGCCGCTCCAGGGATACGGGAGGCAGGGTTGCGAAAACGTAAGCAGGCAACGTCGTTGTGGCGGCGTGACGGGCGGCGCAAGACGCGGCGAGACGTCGTCCCTGCATTGGCGGTTGTTCTCCTCTTGCTGGCAGCGCCACTGTTGGCCGCGGAGGAGCCGGCGAAAAAGTATCCGCCTACGATCGTGTTCATGACGGACTTTGGCGTTGTGGACGACTCGGTCGCGATTTGCCGCGGCGTGATGTACTCGATTGCGCCGGACGTTCGCATCGTGGACCTGACGCACCAGGTAACGCCGTTTTCGATCCTGGACGGAGCGCGGTTTCTGTATGGAGCGACGCCGTACTATCCGGCGGGAACGGTTTTCGTGGTGGTGGTGGATCCGACCGTGGGCAGCACGCGGAAGGCGATTGTGGCGCGGTCGAAGCGCGGACAATACTTCGTGCTGCCCGATAACGGCTTGCTGACGCTGGTCGAGCAACGCGATGGCATCGAGGCGGTGCGTGAAATCAGCAATCCGGAGTGGATGATCGGGAGCAAGCTGTCGTCCACGTTTCATGGGCGCGACATTTTTTCTCCGGTGGGCGCGCATCTGGCGCGGGGAGACGACTGGACCACGGTTGGCCCGGAGATAGCGGTGAAGTATCTGGTCCGGCTCGACTGGAAGGCGGCGCGGCTCGACGAGCGCGGGCTGAGTGCAACGGTGATTGCCACCGACGGGCCGTTCGGGAACCTGGTCACCAATGTGTATGCCGAGGATTTCTTGAAACTTGGCTATGAGCGTGGGCAAGATGTCCCGGTGAGCATAGGCGGCAAAGAAATGAGGATCAAGTTCGTGAAGACGTTCAGCGATGTGCCGCTGAACCAACCGCTGCTCTATATCGACTCGCGGGGACGTCTCGGTCTGGCGGTGAATCAGAACAGTTTTGCCGCGATCTATGGCATTAACCCGCCGGTGGAATTGCGGATTCCGCGAGCGGGGAAGTAATACGTCGAGCTTACAATCGCTCGCTGGCAACAGTTCGAAAGGGTCCTGACTATGAATCGCATAACTTCGTATTTATTTCGCAAGACAGCGGCGGGGGCGTTGTTGCTCGGCGTTGCCGTGCTGATGCCGAGTTTGCTTGTGGCGCAGAGCTTTCGGGGCTCGATCCGGGGTGAGGTGACGGATCCCAGCGGTGGCCTCGTCGCCGGCGCCAAGGTCAAAGCCAAGAACTTGGACACCGGTCTGACCCGCGATACCCTCACGACCGGCGAGGGCACATTCGTGCTAGCCGAGTTGCCCGCCGGGATTTATACCGTGACCGTCAACGCGGAGGGATTCGCCGAAGTTGCGCAGAACGTAGTGGTCAATGTCGGCCTGGACACAACCGCCGACTTTGGATTGCTCAAGGTAGCTAAGGTCCGACAGAGCGTTGAGGTGACCGAAGAAGCTCCGCTGGTAGAAGCGACACGCGACGTGCTCGGCGAAGTGGTGGATCAGCGGCTGGTTTCTGATCTTCCGCTGAATGGGCGCGATTTCGGCAAGCTGGTGGCGCTGGTTCCGGGAGCGACGGTGGAACCATCGGGCGTGGCTGCCGTGCAGAGCGGGTTTGGGCAGTTCTCGATCAATGGCAACCGCGATCGCTCGAACAATTACACGGTCGACGGCACCGACAATAACGATCCGTTCTTCAACAACTCGGCGTTCAACCAGACGGGCATCGGCGGGGCGCCGGCGTCGCTGCTGCCGATTGACTCCATCCAGGAGTTCAATCTGCAGGCCAACTTCCCGCCTGAGTACGGACGCAACAGCGGGTCGGTCATCAACATTCTCACCAAGTCGGGCACGAATCACCTGCACGGGTCGGCGTTTGAATTCCTGCGCAACAGCGCCATGGATGCGCGCAATTATTTCAACCGGGCGATTGACCAAAACACGGGGCTGCCGGTAAAGAAGACCGCGTTTCGCAACAACAATTTCGGAGCGTCGTTGGGCGGGCCGATCGTGAAAGACAAAGTCTTCTTTTTCGGCGCGTATGAAGGGGAGCGGGAACGGGTGGGATCGGATTTCTCACTTCAGGTGCCGACGCAACAGCAGATTGCCCAAGCCGAGATCGATGCGGGAGGAAATGTCAATCCAGCACTGGTCAGCATCCTAAACTACTTCTACCCCCACGTAGCGAGTGCGCCAGCTTTGCAGCCCTTCGCTTTGGTGCCATATAGCGTGAAGGACAAGAATGACGGCAATTACTTGTTAGCGAAGGTCGACTTCAACTTTAGTCCGTCCGAAACTCTGACCACGCGTTACGCCTATGCGGGAAACCAGCAGACTTTTCCTTTGGGGAATCCGGGAACCCTGAATGCTTCACGGCTTTCTCAGTTCGCACAGAATTCGCCGACGCGAGTGCAATTGCTATCGGGCAGTCTTCTGTCGACGCGCGGTCCCTCGAAGGTAAATGAGGTTCGCTTCGGGTATAGCCGATATCGAACCTCGTTTACAGCTTCCGACGACACGCTGGATCCTCTAGCGACGTTCGGGATCAATTTCGGAACGGGCAAACTGGGCATGCCAGAGATTGATTTCGGAGGAATCTTCGACAATCTGGGAGCGACGGCTTTCAGCATCCCGCGCGGGCGCACCAGCCAGAGCTATCAGATTCTCGACAATTTCACTTGGCTGAAGGGAAAACACACGGTCAAAGTCGGAGGTGAGTATCGGCGCTTCGCCATTTCCAGCTTCAATGACAATCTGGAGCGAGGCGCTATCGTCCTGCCAACTGGGAATGGACTGGACCTAAACAATGCCGGAACCGATATTCTGGCGGCCTACTTCCTGGGGATTACATCGTTCACCCTTGGCGATCAGGGCAACACGCAGCGGACTACCTACAACAATGGCTTCAGCTTTTTCGCTCAGGATGACTTCCGGGTGAGTCCGAACTTTACCTTCAACTACGGGATGCGCTGGGAGTACTTCGGGCCGATCAGCGAGAAGGACAACATCCTGGCGAATCTTGGGACAGACGGCAACCTGGCGATGGTCGGAACCGATGGCGTCGACGGAGCGTACAAGCGCGACCTCAACAATTTCGGACCGAGGATCGGGTTTGCGTGGAATGCCTTGGCGAAAACTGTGGTGCGGGGAGCGTACGGCATTTACTACGACTATGTTCCGCAGGATTTGATGATCGCGAATTTCACCAACGACGCAGGACTGGTGACGCCGCCGATTGGGCCCAAGCCGGTTACGCCGCTCACCTACAATCAATCCGCCTTCGCGACCGCCCCTGCTCCCGGCACACCGCCGGCGCCGGTGTTCACGCCGTTGGGTGGGCCGTTTGACATTTTCTTCACCCCGCGCAACTTCGTCACACCCTATACGCAGAACTGGAACTTGAACCTGGAACAGCAGCTGGCGAAAGAGGTCGCACTTCAGTTGGGATACATCGGAAGCAAGGGAAGCAAGCTGGTGCGTTTGCGAGACGCAAACCAATCTTTTCCGGGCGGCGGTCGTCCCAACTCCGGCTATGGGTTCATGGACGAATTTGCCAATCTCAGTTCATCGATGTATGACGCGCTGCAGGCGACATTGCGGACTCGGAACTGGCACGGACTCAGCGGATTTGCGGGCTACACGTGGTCGAAATCGATTGATGATGCCTCCGACGGAATCAACTTCGCGAACACGGCGGCCTTGCCTCAGGACTCGAACAATCTGCGGGCCGAGCGCGGGCCGTCGAATTTCGATACTCGACACCGCTTCACGGCGGCGTTCAATTACTCCTTGCCGAATTTGGTCGGTCCAAAACGGTTCTCTGAAGGGTGGCAGCTGAACGCGATTGTGGCCGCGCAAAGTGGGCGGCCAATTCCTTTGGTATGCTCGTGCGACACCAGCGGTACCGGTTTCCCCACCCCAAGTAATGGCCTACAACGCCCGAACTTGGTTCCTGGGCAACCCATCATTAATTCGAACTGGGAATCTGCGCCGGATGCGCCCAATGTCGGATACTTGAACGGGAATGCATTTGCGGCGCCGCTGACCGGCACCTTTGGGACGCTTGGCCGCAACGCCATTTACGGGCCGAAGTTCTGGAATCTGGATTTCGCTGTGCTGAAGGATACGCGGCTGTATGAACATGTGAATCTGCAGCTGCGCGTCGAGTTTTTCAATATCTTCAATCATCCGAATTTCGCTCTGCCGGTTTTTTCCATCACTCCGGGAAGCAACGATGTGATCACGCAGACTCCCGATCAGGCGCAGACTAACCCCGGACTGGGTGGCGGAGGGCCGCGCGTGATTCAGTTGGGAGCGAAGTTGTTGTTCTAGGGTGTCTGTGTGGCGTGGGCACTCCGGCCCGCGCTTTTGTAGTTGGGGGATGTTGTGGAGTATAAGACCGTCAAGCGGCTTTTTCTGTGGCAGTTTCCTGCATATCTCATTGTCATGTGGCTTGTGGCGATGATTTCCTGGAAGCTGCTTCACGACTTCGCTCTCGCGTTTGCAGTCGCAGGAATGTGGTGCGTCGGATTCCTGGTACTGACCCTTAGGCTGGCCTTCTGGAAATGCCCGCGCTGCGGGCGCCGTTTTCGAATTGTGCGCAATGTCTGTAGAAACTGCGGCACACAGCTCTAGGTTAGTCGAGTTATTCGGCCAGACGCGGCAGCACGGCGCGCAGCAGAGACTCAAACGTCGTCTTCACGCGCTCGCCGGTTTCCAGAACATCAGCGTGAGAGAGTGGCTGGTCGAGGATTCCCGCGGCCATGTTCGTCACGCAGGAAATGGCGAGCACGTTGATTCCCATGTGGCAAGCGGCGATCACTTCGGCGACCGTGGACATTCCCACCAGATCGGCGCCGATTCTCCGCAGGTATTCGATTTCCGCAGGAGTTTCGTAGCTGGGGCCAAGCAGGCCCGCATAAACGCCCTCATGCAACGTTATGCCGAGCTTGCCCGCCTCTTCGCGGGCGATTTCGCGATAGGCGCGCGAATAAGCGTGCGTCATGTCAGGGAAGCGGACGCCGAAGCGATCATCGTTAAGGCCGGCCAGAGGATTCGTTCCCTGCAGGTTGATGTGGTCGCGAATGAGAACCAGAGCACCCTGCGAATAGCTGAGATTGATACCGCCAGCGGCGTTGGTGATGATGAGGGCGCGAATGCCCATGCGGGCGAAGACGCGAATGGGGAAGACGACTTCCTGCGCCGAATATCCTTCGTACAGATGCACGCGGCCCTGCATAGCGGCGACGGCGATGTTGCCAGCCTTGCCAATGACATTTCCAACAATCAGGCGGCCGGCGTGACCGATCGCAGTGGATTGCGGAAAGCAAGGAATATCCGCGTAGGGGACACGAGTCGCGTCGGTGAGCGAATCGGCGAAGCCGCCGAGTCCTGAGCCAAGGACTACGCCGATCTTTGGGCGTAAAGGCGTGCGCGCGAGGATGAATTGCGCGGCGGATTCGGCGAGTGTGAATTGGTCGGTCATGCCGTTCTTGTCATTCCGAGCGGCTTTTGCCGAGCCGCAAGGCGAGCCCCGAGCGTAGTCGAGGGGGAGGAATCTGCTTTCTTCGCGGAAACAGGTCTACAGATCGCCGTCGGCCAGATAGCGTCCGTGGCCGTTGCGTTCCAGCCAATCATACAAGAACGTCTGATAAAGAAATGACGCGACGATCTCCTCGCCGAGTTCGTGCGTCTCGGTACAAATGAATGGAACGCGCAGCCCCACGAGCACGGCGATCAGAGACTGCGTGATGCGGTTGGGATTGGCGGCGCGATAAGGATATTCGCTCTTGATCTCACTAAGTGGCGCGGTGATCACGAGGAGGCTGTGAGGGAGCTCGCTCATGCGCCGCAGCCGGTCGATGAAAACCTTCCTCTTTTCTGTGAACGACTGAATCAGATCGGCAAGGTCCTTGCGTTCGACGACGCAGGAGTCCTCCATGCCTTCGACCGAATAGTCCCCGAGGCGAAGAGCACGATGCTCGATGCGGGCGAACCATCCGCGGAAGCGGCGGAAAGAGAGAGGATTCTGCTCGCGCGTGTCAATGAGGGCGACCGGCAGCGGCGTGTGCAGTTGCGTGCCGCCGCGCTCCGCCAGAACGGGCAAGGGCGGAGGTGGGGCCGGCGTGGGGTGCGCCGTCCATTGCAGGGGCGAAGGGATCAGGGTGCGTTTGCGTGGCATGGGTGCGATCTTGCTTTACAGGGGAGATCCGGTGATAAGTGTAGCTGACCGGTTGCTGAGGTCAATGAGCGCTATGGCCTGTGGGTGCTGAAAAAGTCCCTTTTTGTCAAAACAGCCGAAATTTGGGGGATAGAAAATGTCTACCAAAACAGAGAACGTCGTTGTAAGGCGTTCCTAACGCAAGGTTCTTTCAACAGTCTTCCAGAAATCGGCTCTTTCAACACCCACGCCGGACTACAACAGACTGAGTCTCATCAGGGGCGTAGGTTATTGCCGAAGTCTGGATGTCTACCAGCTTGAATGTCTGACTTCCACTGCTTCAGCCTATCAGCTCCGTACTTCCAAAACCGAGAGCAGTCCTGCAAATACGAAAGAACCGCGTCCTTTTCGTTATGGTCGAGCAATTCGGCCGCGAGGGACATGCGCGGACCATATGAACCAAGTACGGGTGAACCGTTCGTCGAAGCTGAGGCATGGAGGCGACGTTTCGCTTCTTCTACGTCGCCGTTGCGCAGTGCAACACGTCCCAGCACGGTATTCCCTATATGGACTTCGTCTCCGTTGGGCTCATTTGTTCCGACATCTAATCGCGGATGAGCCAACAACTCTGTGGCGTAGCGTTTTGCCTTCGCCAAATCGTCAGCCTCGTAGGCCGCACTGGCGAGATCCATTTGATGCCACTGCCGCTTGTCTGAATTAGGTTCAATTGCTTCGTACTTCTCCCATGCTTCGAGAGCGGCCTTAGCGGCAGCTTGACGCCGCTCAGCAAAGTCAGCAGTCCTCATGTCACGCATGTAGGTGTCCGCCAGAAGTCCGAGTAACTTGGGATCGTTGGGCTTAATCGCTAGGGCTCGATTTGTCAAATCGCGCGACGTTTGCGCATCAAAGCTAAGGGCAGCCGCAGCGTTGGAAAGCACTGCGACGTTGCCACCGAGGGAGGCCGCTTTCTGGAGCCAAAGTGCCTTCGCCTCCGCGCAGTGCGGCTGTTCAGGAAAAATCGTTACGAAAGCCGCAATATCGTAGTCGTAATCGGGATGATGCCCAATTAGCCAAAGCACGTGCTGCGCTCTTTTTTCTTCAAAGCTCGATCCATCCGAAGAACTGATCGAACGTGTGAAGTAGTATTCAATCAAGTCCATTCGGGTGGGTAGGTCGTCCGGATCACGCACCAGCTGTGCTTCGGCCTGTGCCGCCTCCGCGTCGCTAAGCTCAGTTGAATGATGTGTTATCTCGTGAACAAATGTCCGAAACGCGTGATACTGTCGGAGCCTTTCGTAGCCTAGGTATCCAGCGGTGGCGACAAACAGCAGCGCCACAAGACTGAAAACAATTGCTCGCTTCACATT
>Ga0187771_10003892_pt1 | contig 10485 bp, 11 predicted proteins | sample 0116_SJ02_MP15_1_FD_133139 | JGI IMG/M metagenome (GOLD analysis project Ga0187771, IMG submission 133139) | Tropical peat soil microbial communities from peatlands in Department of Meta, Colombia - 0116_SJ02_MP15_10_MG | ecosystem: Environmental > Terrestrial > Soil > Wetlands > Peat | place... | reverse complement strand
CTCCACGCGCTTCAATGACGGCTTTCAGCTTGGCCTTGGGGCCGAGATCGGCATTTCCACTTCACGGCTCCATGCCTTCGGCCCCATGGGTGTTGAGGAACTTACGACAACCAAATTTATTGCCCTGGGCAGCGGCCAGTTGCGGAGCTGACAAGGGGAAGAACCGGAGAGGTAATGCCGCGACGGCTGGGCATATTTGGAGGGACTTTCGATCCCATTCACATGGGCCATTTGAGGGCTGCCGAGGAAGCGTTGGAGATAGTGGGCCTCGATGAGATAATTTTCCTGCCGGTTTCCGTTCCTCCCCATAAACCGGGCAGACATATTCTCTCATTCCATGACCGCTGGCGCATGCTCCAACTCGCCGTCGCGGGCAATTCACGCTTCCGGCTTTCAGACCTAGAGCAGCGGATGCCTGGAAAATCTTACACTGCTCATTCTCTGGGGCAGATCTGCAAAGAAAACCCGGATGCCGAGCTTTTCTTCATAGTCGGGTGCGACGCTTTCTTTGAAATGGATACATGGCATAGCTACAGGGAGATTTTTCGCCTGGCCGACATCGTTGTTCTTTGCCGACTCGAATGCAGTGAAGATGAGATATTGGAATTTGTTACCCGAAGTGTATCCGAGCTATACAGGATCGTCCCCGGAAACGGCCAAATCATGCACCCTGAGCTACGTTCAGTGCGCCGGCTCCAAAATACGAGGATGGATATTTCATCGACCAGAATAAGGGAACTTGCCGCCCTGGGGCGGTCCGTGCGGTATTTGGTCCCTGATGAAGTATGGATTTATATAGCGGAAAATATGTTATACGAGGTAATCGACGCTGATGCCTGATTTGTGTGTCTCGGCCGGTGCCGGGCGGAACGGCAAGGATTTCCGGATACCAATGAGCGGCAGGAAAAAAGCCATCCTGTGCGCGAGGGAGGCGTCGCGTTTCAAAGCCTTCGATCTGGTGCTTCTGGATGTTTCCGGCCTTTCCTCGTTTGCCGACTTTTTTATCGTTTGCAGCGGAAAATCCAGCAGGCAGGTCCAGGGGATCGCCGACAACCTCGAAAGCGGTCTCAAGAGCATGGGGATCAAACCAATTGGGACAGAGGGAAAGCGAGAGGGCCACTGGGTGTTGATGGACTATGGGGATGTAATCGTCCACATCTTCTACGAACCAGTGCGCTATTTTTACGATCTCGAAAGTCTGTGGTCCGAGGCTTCCAGAGTCGAGTGGGAGCAGGGGCCGAGTCCAACCATCTCTTAAGTTAAAGGCGCAGCCATGTTTTCTAAAGAGGTTTGCGGAAGGAAAATGAAAAAGGCGACGATCGGTCTCACCCTGCTTATTTTCACCTTCGTAATCCTGTGTCCTGCCCGCCAGGTGAACGCCATCAATCTGAGCGAGGAAAAAGAACTGGGGAAAAAGTTCGTCAAGTTGATTCGCAAGTCGATGCCCCTTGTCGAAGACGGGGAAGTGCTGACATATGTCAGAAACGTTGGCAACCGGGTCGCCGGTGAAGTGGGAATAACAACTTACCAGTTCCAATTTTTCGTGGTCGATGAATCAATTCCGAATGCCTTTGCGGTCCCGGGGGGCTATATATTTATCTATCGTGGATTGATCGAGATGATGTCCTCTGAAGACGAACTGGCAGGCATTCTATCTCACGAATTGGCGCATATCCAGGCGCGGCACCTGCAGAGGACCATAGATGAGGCGAAGATTGCGTCCATTGGGATGGTGGCGAGCCTGATCGCCGGAATTCTTCTGGGGGCTCCGGGGCTGGCGGCCGGAGGTATGGCTGCCGCCGAAACCGCCGGTTTACAATACAGCCGCGTCCACGAAATGGAAGCCGATCAGTTCGGGTTCAGGTTTCTTTGTGCATCGGGCTACGATCCTGCCGCTATGCCCTCTATGATGCATAAGCTGCTCGAGCGCACATACCTTCAGAACTCCAGGATTCCGAGTTATCTCTCCACGCATCCGGCACTGCAGGAAAGAGTCCAGTACCTTACTGAAATGGTCAAAAAACACAAAGCCTCGTCCCGAAAAGGGGTGGAACCCGCCAGAGGAGATTTCAAGATTATGCAGGCAACTCTCATAGCGGACTATACAGACGAGGCGCAAGCTTTTGACCGTTTTAAGGAGGGAATCAAAAAAGGTGACAATACGGCGGTATTCGGACTGGGCCGCCTCTATCTGAGGCAAAACAAGTGGTCCGACGCGGTGGACCAATTGAGACAGGCCGCTCGTTTGATGCCTTCCAGTCCCTTTGTGCTAAGCACGCTGGGGGACGCCTACCAGAGGGTGGGCAAACTGCACGAGGCGCAGGACACTTTGGAGTCGGCCCTTGTGCTGGACCCTTCCGCGGCGATAGCCCACTTCAGACTGGCCCAGGTATTGATGGATATGGGAAAGAAAGATGAAGCTCTGGACCATTTGATGCAAATCGAAGAGCTCTCGCCTATGTTTCCCGAGGTGGACTATCAACTTGGAGTGGTCCTGGGGCAAGCCAACAAGCTGGGGCTGGCTCATTTCCACCTTGGGCGCTATTACTACCACAAAGACAACAGGGAACTGGCAATCTCGCACCTGAAAAAGGCAAAGTCCCTAATCACGGACTCACCCTCGAAAATCGAAGAGATCAATGAGGAACTCAAAGATATGGAACCCAAGAGTAAGGGATTTTTTCATCGACCGTGACTAATGGAGAGCGTCAATTCATGTCTTCCTCAAGAACCGGAAGAGCAGGAAATAGACCGGCTAAACTGGAAATACCGCCAGTTGCAGATACCTCCGGAAGAAGCACCCTCTTATTGATCATCTCATTGGCCGGGTTGGTTATATCGGTGGCGAGCGGATTTCAAGAGCAGATCCCTGGTCTAAGGCACCTTTGTTCGAGCGCGTGCAAAGAAACCGTCGAAATTCATTTTCTCCACTTCCCTTTCTGGCTGTGGGGCGCACTTTTTTATTCAGGCACGGCTGTCTCAGCCCTGTTCAGACCGGAGATAGCGGCGCGGGTTGCAGGCCCCGCCGCCGGAGTGGAAGCCGTACTGATCCTCCTGATGATCCAGCTCAAAGCGCCCTGCGTCTTTTGCATAGCCAATGCAGCGGTTATCCTCCTGCTGCTTGCGGCTGCGTTTAGAAAAGCGCTTTTCTGGCAGCAGGCGACCCTGGCTCTTTTATTTTTTGTTGGGTTTTTTTTCTGGGTCCCTTTCGAGAACGGCATTTCGCATCCTGCGAGTGAGACGACTCCTGGTGCTGATGAATCAGGAATCGCAGCCCAGGTAGGCGATGAGGTCATAACTAACCGGCGGCTAGATGTGCTCCTGGGGGCAAGGCTTTTTGAGACCCAAAAAGATATCTACCGGATGAAAATGGAAAAGCTCGAGCAGTTGATAACTGATATGGTTATCGATAGGGAGGCGAAGCAGCAGGGAAAAACGCCGGAGGCCGTCATCGAAGGAATAGCCCCTGCCGGTTCGGTGACGGTTGAAGAATCTGAGGTGGACAAATACATACAGGACAACCAGCAGCGTCTCCAGGGGATTCAGGGGTCCATACCCGATCTGAGGGATCGAATAAAGGCGTTTCTCGAACAGCAGAAAAGATCGCAGGTCATCAGGGATTATGTTCATTCGGTCGAACCCCGATACGGTGTGCGTATTTTAGTGCCCATGCCCAATGCGCCCAAAATAAAAGTCGACACGCGTGGCGCTCCCAGTCTAGGTCCCTCGGATGCCCCGGTCACGGTAGTTGAATTTTCCGACTATCAATGCCCCGCCTGTCGTTCGACCCATCAGGTGGTCAAGGAGGTCAGGGCTGCTTACGGGGACAAAGTGCAGTGGATATATAAGGAGTACCCGCTCAAGCGGCACAAAGATGCTTTCAAGGCTGCCGAGGCTTCTCACTGTGCCGGGGACCAGGGTATGTTTTGGCAATATCAGGAAGAGTTGTTTACCGCTCAGGACCTGTCGCCCGACAATCTCGTCGATATTGCCGTCCGCTTAGGCATGTCAAGGGAGAAGTTTTCCAGGTGCCTCGAAGATTCAAAGTACAAAACTCTGGTGGAAAAGAACGCCCGGGACGCCGTGGAGGCAGGAATAGACAGGACCCCCACATTTATGATCAACAGGACCCTGTATGTCGGCGGCCCATCGTTGGAGATCTTAAAGGGACTGATCGATGATGAGTTGAAAAAAGCGGAGCCGCAGAGGCAAACTGTTGGCAAGGCGCAATGAGGGCCTAATGTTTCTTGACGCCAAAGGGGCGATAATGCTAGCCTTTAGTTTGGGAGGCACCTATGAAGATACTTGTAAGCGACAACCTGTCCGGGTCCGGGATAGAAAGGCTCATGAAAGTGCCCGGATTCGAAGTGGAAGTGAATACCAAACTCACTCCCGAAGAATTCAAGCATGTCATTAAGGATGTGGACGCCCTGGTGATCCGGAGCGCGACCAAAGTCACCGCTGAAATGCTGGAAAATGCGCAAAATCTGAAGGTGATAGGCCGCGCCGGGATAGGGCTTGACAACGTCGATATTGAAGCAGCCAGCAAGCGTGGCGTGGTGGTAATGAACACTCCTGAGGGCAATGTGATAACGACTGCCGAACATGCCATAGCCATGATGCTTTCCCTTACCCGTAACATTCCGCAGGCCTCCAGCTCTCTAAAGAAGGGCGCATGGGAGAAGAAACGCTTCCAGGGAAAGGAAGTCTTCAACAAGGTCCTCGGAATCATAGGGGTTGGCCGCATCGGACGTGTTGTGGCCGAGCGTGCGCAGGGGCTAAAAATGCAGGTGATCGCCTACGATCCTTACATCAACCCCGAGGTGATCGACTCACTAGGTGTACGGGGCGTTGGGTTCGATGAGCTGTTGGAGCAATCTGACTACATTACCATTCATACTCCCTTGACTCAGGAAACCCGCAGCCTGCTCGATGCCGATGCCTTTGGCAAAATGAAACAGGGTGTTTTCGTCATAAACTGTGCACGCGGAGGAATAGTGAACGAACAGGACCTCTACGAGGCGATCAAACAGGGGATCGTGGCGGGGGCTGCCCTTGACGTGTTTGTGAAAGAACCTCCCACGGATAATCCGCTGCTTACCCTTGACCAGGTGATTGCCACCCCTCACCTTGGAGCTTCAACCGAGGAAGCCCAGGAGAACGTCGCCCTCGCCGTTGCAGACCAGATAACGGATTTCCTGACACGCGGAACGATCCGCAATTCCGTAAACGCCCCTAACATTGACGGCGCTGTGCTTGCCAGACTGCGTCCCTACCTGAGTTTGGCCGAAAAGCTCGGATGTGTGCTCACCCAGATAACCAAGGGCGCCATTCAGAAGGTTTCCATAGAGTATGTGGGCGATGTATCTTCACTGGACACTCAGCCTCTGACGTTCTCCGTGCTGAAAGGCATGCTTACCCCGGTACTTGGCGACATGGTCAACTTCGTCAATGTCCCTGTCCACGTCAAGGAACGTGACATTAGGGTAACGACCTCGGTTCGCAGCGAGGCCGAAGATTTTACCAACCTGATAAGTATTCATGTAAAGACCTCGCAAGCACAAAATCTCGTTGCGGGGACCATAGTCGGCAAGAAAGAGCCGCGCATGGTGCGGATCAATGACTTCCGTCTCGAAGCGGCCCTGGAAGGCCATCTACTGCTGATCCACAATATCGACACTCCCGGAACGATAGGCGCCATCGGCACTTGTCTTGGACGCCACAACATAAATATTTCTTTGATGAATGTCGGGCAGGTGCTCGAACGAGGGCAAAATGTCATTTTTCTGCGTTCAGACACGCCAGTCCCGGTGCATGTCGTAGGTGAGCTGCTTTCGATGAAGAATGTGGACCTTGTGCAGGCAATAGAGCTTTGTTGATGAGGAAAGAAGGCGCCCATGGCAGAGAAGGAAGAGGAAAAGGGATTTGTGATAAAGGACCGGCGCAGGTTCGCTGAGAGGGCGGAAACGGAAGAAGACAAGCAGGGGGCCGGGTTTGAAGCGGCTTCCGCCGTAGGCGAAGAGGAGGGCGCACATGAAGAACTTTCCGCCGAAAGGGAGAAAGAAGGAGGTCCCCTGCCCGAAGTCACCATGGCCACCTTCATTTTTTCCCTCAGTTCATCGGCCTTGGTGCACCTGGGAGAAATTCCCGAGCCGGAGACCAATCGCTCGAAGGTCGATTTGCCCATTGCAAAGCAGATTATCGACACCCTGGGCATGCTCCAGGACAAAACGAAGGGCAACCTCGACCAGGATGAGGAAAGACTTCTCAAGTCCGTACTCTATGATCTGCGGATGCGCTATGTCCAGAAATCAGGAAAATAAGCGGCAGCGAAGAGCAGGGGGGAGGAAGCGGACCTCCTGCTTCAATCTGTGATTTAGGAATTGAGGAATTGTGCAGCGAGACTCGGGTCATAGCATGGGAAGCTCCCGCAAAGATAAATTTGTGGCTGGAGGTGATCGGAAAGAGGAAAGACGGCTATCACGATATTTCCAGCCTGATGCTGCCGATCTCGGTTTTTGACATCATGTCGATAGAGGTGCGGCCGGGGGATGAGACCATTTCAATCGGTTGCGACACACCCGAAATCCCCTGCGATGAACGAAACCTGGCTTGGCGTGCGGCCGAGGTTTACGTGAAAAACAGGGGGATAAAGGCCGGGATACATATAGATCTGAAAAAGAACATTCCAAGCGGCGCGGGTCTTGGGGGCGGCAGTTCGGACGCGGCAGGCGTTTTAGTGGCTCTGAACTCATTTTTTGAAAATGCCCTGGGCCCTGTCGATCTGGAAAGACTGGCTGTCAGCCTTGGGGCCGATGTGCCTTTTTTCCTGTACTCACGGCCTGCCCTGGCGACGGGGATAGGTGAGAAGCTGCAATTCGTGGAGATGGCGGCTTGCTGCCCGCTACTGCTTATAAAACCGCCCGTAATTGTGCCGACGGTTTGGGTGTATCAAAGTTTAAAATTGACAAAAGCCTTAGCGCAGATTACACTAAATGGTTTAGGCGAGGGACTGCGGCAGCTTGGCGACCTTGTTCAAAACGATCTTGAATCGGTTACCATGCCGCGATATCCAGTGATAGCGGAACTCAAAGACTGGTTGATCGCACACGGCGCACTGGCGGCCTCTATGAGTGGAAGCGGTCCCACGGTATTTGGGATTTTCGACACCCAGCCAGCGGCAAAAGAAACCGCAATGATTGCAAGAAAAGACTGGCCGGATTGCTGGGTCCATACTGCTCAAGTTATCAGTTATTAATTTAAAGACCAATTGGGGCGTGGCCAAGCGGAAAGGCACGGGTCTTTGGAACCCGCATTCGGAGGTTCGAATCCTCCCGCCCCAGCCATTGTTCAGTGCAATCATGTGGAGCCGCCTTTCCCTCTTTGCGGGAAATTCAAACATCGCCCTGGCAGCCAAAGTATGTTCACGGCTGGAGATAGATCTGGGCAAAGCTCTCATCACCCGCTTCAGTGACGGAGAAGTCAGAGTGGAAGTGGGCGAAAATGTCAGGGGCAAGGATACCTACGTGCTCCAGTCCACTTGCCCGCCTGTCAATGAAAATCTCATGGAGTTGCTGGTTATCATCGATGCGCTCAAAAGGGCGTCCGCTCGGCGGATCAATGCAATAATTCCTTACTACGGCTACGGCCGGCAGGACCAAAAAGACAAGCCAAGAGTGCCGCTTGCAGCCAGAGTGGCAGCGGATCTCCTTAGCGTTGCGGGGGCTGAGCGGGTAATCACAATTGACCTGCACGCCGAACAAATCCAGGGGTTCTTCGATATTCCGGTGGATCATCTTCTCGGCACGATGGTCCTGGCTTCTGCGCTGAGGGAGGGGATTCGCGGGGGGGAGATCGTTGTGGCCCCCGACTCCGGTGGGACCGAACGCGCCAGGCTTTTCGCCTCCCGGCTTAAGCTTGATCTGGCCCTGATGGACTATCGCGAGGACGACGGCATCTACCCGAAGATCGTTGGAGATGTCAAGGGCAGAAAGGTTATTATTCTTGACGACCTGATCGATACCGGGAAAACCGTCTTGCGAACGACAATCGCGGCCATGAGGGCGGGGGCGGAAACGGTCGAGGTCTGTGCTGTCCATCCGGTGTTCTCGGCTGACTCGGTGGAAAGGTTAGACTCCTCACCGATCACGAAACTGATGGTGACAGACACCATTCCTCTTTCCGAAAGCGCCGAGGCCTGTGAAAAAATCTTCACCGTGAGCATGGCGCCCATGCTGGCCGAAGTCATCAAACGGGTGCACTTTGAGGAATCGATAAGCTCGATATTCAAGGAGACTTGAAACCTTTTGCGCACCGGTAAGCGCGGAAATACCAGGAGGCACACAGAATGGCGGCAGAACTCGAAGCGGCAACCAGAGACGGGACTGGAAAAGGGGCCGCAAGAAAAGTGCGCCGTGATCTTAAGATTCCGGCAGTGCTTTACGGGCCGAAAACCCAGGCGACCTCGCTTTCGGTATCGGCACTGCACCTGGAGAAATATCTCAGAGAGACCGGGGGCGAGAGTAAGCTTCTCAACCTTAAGATCGACGGCGCCCAGGCCAGGCAGGTGCTCATCCGTGAGATTCAAACACACCCTTACAGGAGACGTTTCCTGCACGTCGATTTTTATGAGGTGCCACTCGATCAGCCGATCACTGTGGAAGTGGCTGTAGAGTTGGCGGGAGATTCCATAGGTGTGCAAAAAGGCGGCGAGATCAACCTCATTCAACGAACGCTCGCGGTGCGCTGCCTTCCAAACCAAATACCGGAAAGCATCCGAATCGACGTGAGCAAGCTCGATCTGGGGGAGATACTCCACGTCGGGGACCTTGTGCCGGGAGGTTCCTATGAATTTGACGAGGACTCGACCGTAGGCGTGGTAAGCGTGTTGGCGCCCGAGAGCGCCCCTGAGCCAACTGAGGAAGGCCCAAAGAAATAAGACGGAAGACGACCGGTATCGTTTTATCTGTTCACTGACCACGGGTTTTATCCGTTCACCGTTCACTGCTCACTGAATATGGATGATCTCTGCCACAAAGAAGAGCAAATCCTTGCCCTTATCGGCCTTGGTAATCCGGGAAAGCAATACGAACACACGCGACACAATGTGGGGTTTGAAGTTATTGACCGGCTGGTCGCCCACTATATGCCTACGATGATGGAGCGCAAGTTTCGCGCTTCCTGGGGATTTGCGATTGCCGAGGGGCGAAAGGTCCTTTTTGTAAAGCCCCTGACCTACATGAACAAAAGCGGTGAACCAGTCGGTGAGATCCTGAAGTACTTCGGGATTAAAGTGGGCCGGATGCTTGTCATACACGACGACCTGGATCTACCTTTTGCGCGTGTTCGAATTGCCCAAAGAGGCGGTTCAGGAGGGCATAAGGGCATTCAGTCCATAATAGACCACGTCGGGAGTTCCGATTTCGCGCGCCTAAAAATGGGGATCGGCCGCCCGAAACAAGGAGAGCCGGTCGAGACCTTCGTACTTCAGCCCCCATACCCCGAAGACCGGGAAGAGTTCGAAAAAATGACGGTGCAGGCCGAAACCGCAGCCCGGGCCATCCTCGCCACATGCCTCTCGGATGCTATGAATCAGTTCAATCGGCAAAGACAAGACATCAAGCAGGATTAACAGAGCCTGCCCGGACTCGATCGGGGGATTCACAGTACTTACTTGATATCTTAAGATTCCTCAAAATCTCCAGCAAATCCGGGCGCCAGGAAAGAGGTTGCAACCTGGTTAACGCACCCATAGCTACTGAGAGTTCGGTGATTTCGGGAGGAGATATGGGATGAATAATCTCCTGAGGTCTACCCAAAGCGCTGACATTTAGTATCTGCTGAACTCCCTCCCAACTTACGGGTTGGCATGTCAGAATAAGTTTCCAACGAGAGTCCGCAGACTGAAGTTCCAGCGATTTGATCAGTTCGCAGGCGTTCCCGCGAGATCGGGGCGAGAATTTCTCCTCTGCGTCGAGCACAAGAAGATTTTTACCCTTTCCAGATGACTTAAATAGTCGGGGGAGTGGGTGGACAAGGCCATGAGACTTTGCAATCGCGTTCAGCCCAGAACCCTCGAAAAATTCTTGATCCAGCCAGATCACACGGCCAAAAGACACGCTTCGAGCTAATTGTTTTGCAATCGCAGATTTTCCACTTCCTGATTCTCCCAGGAGTACTGCCGCGTTAAACTTGGTTAGTTTTTCAGCGACTTGCTCGATTACTTGCGCTCGTGGGATCCTGATGCCTGGGTCAGGGCCGATCGTTGTTCGAATCCCGGATAATAGATCATCAGTTATGCCGCCCAATGCATTCCAGTCTGCATGGTAGTCTGGGTGATCTTTAAGACTGTATTTCTTTAATTAATGGCCTAAACCACTGACATGGTCAGTGGTGGGGTGTGGGGGCGTAGGCCCCACACCGATAGTGAAGCAACATTGTTGCTGAGCAGAGATGACCTGTTGTAACTTGGAGTCGGAGGGACTT
>Ga0187771_10003891_pt1 | contig 10487 bp, 11 predicted proteins | sample 0116_SJ02_MP15_1_FD_133139 | JGI IMG/M metagenome (GOLD analysis project Ga0187771, IMG submission 133139) | Tropical peat soil microbial communities from peatlands in Department of Meta, Colombia - 0116_SJ02_MP15_10_MG | ecosystem: Environmental > Terrestrial > Soil > Wetlands > Peat | place... | reverse complement strand
CCGGTGGCTATTGTAGATGGGTTGGCATGTTCGTAACTATGCTCAATTTGATCACTGCTGCGATGCTTGACGGTGGTCATGTATCGCATTCGGTTCTTGGTGAAAAGGCTCGGTCGGTTCTCACCGTTCTTTCTATAATATACTTGTTTCTTGTGAGTTTACCATTGACCATTTTCGTCGTATTCCTGTCCATGTATAAGCATCCAGGTCCTTCAGATGATGTTTCAGGTTTGTCACCTAGAAGAAAGCTTTTGACTATTGTTCTGGTTATAATTTTTGTCCTGTCTTCATTTTTATGATTTTATCTATATTTCACAGGGATTCCTGTGTGGCTTAAGAATTAATACTCTGTATCTATGTTCTACGTTTATACGATAAGGTTTATTAAATATTGCTATATCAGATTGTATTGAGGGACAAAAGCTCCAAACAGCCACTGTGAGTGAATCCAAATGAGGGAAGCAATAATCCTAATATCCTTCTTCTTAATTTTCACATCAGCGTCGCTTCTGATCTCTTCGCCTATGTTTCCAGGAAGCTTTTTCTGCACGTTGATAGGAGAGGACGTGATAAGGGAATACTCTAGATATTTCAGTGCGATTTTTAATGGTGTCTTCTATGGTGTTATCTTTTGGCTAGTTTTTTCAGTTATAAGTAGAAGACTTGAAAAGGAAGAGTAGCTTAAAACGATTTTCAGAAAATGACTTTATTCTTGTGATCGTGAAAGGAAGCCTACAAGCTTAATCGTACTTCTACATTTCCTGCACGTTAAAGTCAACTCTGCTAACTCGTCATCTTTGACTTTTGTGTCAACGATCTGATAGTTTTCTTCTGTTTCATCGTCTGGGGATATCACAGTTCCACATTTTGGACAAGGAAAAGCTCCATCTCCATCAATTCTGGTCAAATCAATCGTGTACATGCTTTTCTTAACAGCTTCTTTCTTCATCATTTTGAACACCTTCTATTCCTTGTTTCATGTTTTGTTTTCCATGGTTAGCCCAGAATATAATTAACCATTATGAATTTAAAATATTTATTTCAACTATGTCTCCACGTCGTTTAGCGAATTCAAACTGCTTGAATAGTACAACAATGGTAATGCAAGTAAAACTATATTCTTCCCACCTGTTGTGAGTCCATATTTCACTCTCAGCGGAGGTCCGGTTTCTATCGTTCTTTCAATGTACCCGTACCTTTTTAGCATTTTAAGCTTGTCTGACAATGTACGAGAGTTTACACCGAGAATTTTTTTTATTTCGCCAAAATTGGTGTTTCTCAGAAAGAGAGTGTAGAGTATTTCGAGGTTCCATTTTTGGAATAGCCTGTTGAAGCTTTCCTCGAGGCTCTGTATGTCCTCTTTCAAGTCTCCCACGTTTATTTCCTGATCTTCTAGTATGTGTTGAAGTGTATCTTCGATTCCTTCCAGTGTGTGCTCCATGCGTGATTCGACAAGTTTGCGCAGTTCGTTGCTTAATGTTACTTTTGAGTTCACCTGTCTACACCCAGTGTGAAGGAGCTTACTTCACAATTTATAAAGGTTTACTTATACAACAAAGTATAGAAAATATATTTGCAATCAGGAGAAGAAAATTGGAAAAGTTTGACGTAGTCATAGTTGGGGCAGGAACAGCAGGCTGCCTCGCTGCAAAAACAACGGCCGAAGCAGGCTTAAAAGTGTGCCTCATTGAGAGGAAAAAGAGAGAAGAGATTGGAGAAAAAATCTGCGGAGATGCCTTAGGCGAGCATCACTTAAAGGAATTACGCTTGGAAAACCCACAGACTGGCGAGATAGAGAAAAAAATCGAAGGTGTTAAAATTTACTCTCCAGATCTAGAAACAATCTTCACGATTGGACATGAAGATTTCGTTGGTTACATTTTAAATAGGCGCCTCTTCGGACAGTGGCTTCTGAGAAAAGCCCTTGATAAGAATGTTGTTCTTCTTGATTCCACACAATTTTTGGAGCCAATCTTTGAAAAAGGCTTTGTGACTGGCATTTTAGCTAAAGACTTGAAGAGTGACAAAAGCATTCATATGAAAAGTAACATGGTGGTGGATGCTAGTGGTTTTTTGGCTGTTATTCGGAGAAAGCTTCCCAAAGAGATGCAAATAGAAAATGAAATTGCAAATGAAGATGTTGAAGCTTGTTATCGAGAGATAAGACAGCTTAAACAAGAACCAGAGGATAGAAGTTACTGTGAAATCTATCTAAACCAAAAGGTAACCCCTGGAGGCTACACTTGGATCTTCCCTAAAAATGGGGCGAGGGTCAACGTTGGTTTGGGAATTTGCATGAGAGACAAATTTCCTAACCCGAAAGATCAACTCTACAAGTATGTTCTGGAAAAACCACTTTTTAGCGGTTCCTTACTTCTGACGGGCGGCGCTTGGTATGACCCAACACGTAAGCCCCTAGACAACATGGTCGGTAATGGGGTTGCAATTCTCGGCGATGCGGCGTGTCTAGTGAACCCCATTCATGGCGGAGGAATAGGGCCATCCATGTTAAGCGGCTATTTCGCTGGCAAAACTATAGTTGAAGCTTTAGAAAAGGGGGATGTTAGCCAAAAATCGTTATGGTCTTACAACCTTAAGTATATGCAGTCCTATGGAGCAAAGCAAGCTGGGCTGGGTGTTTTCCGTCTGCTTCTCTTGGCGTGTCGCGACGAGGATTTAATTTATGGACTGAAATACAGGCTTGTAACAGAAGAGGACGTTCTCAAAGCTAGTTTAGGAGAAGATTTGCACTTAAACGTGACTGAAACAGCTAGGCGTGTTTTCAGAGGACTGAGAAAAATGCATTTTCTCAACAAGTTAAGGATTACAGCCAATATGATGAATCAAGTGAAAGCCCATTACAGAAACTATCCAGAAAAACCTGAAACCTTCAGTGAGTGGCAAGTAAGAACAGACGCTTTATTTAGAGAGGCTAAGTCGAAAATAATAGATAACAATTAGGACGAATAATTATTCAAATGCGCGCGTACAAGGCACTTAGACTACTGCTCTCTTTTTATATTCCACGAATATTCGACTTCCAATATTGTTCATCTGGTAGGCTATGTTTTTGTGCTAGTGTGGACTTGTCACACAACACAGTGAAGGTGTGAAACTGTTATGCGCATCGCAGTTTTAGCCACTGGTGGGAAAGACTCCACTCTAGCTCTATTCGAGGTCTTGAGTGAGGGTTATGAAGTGAAGTATCTTGCAAGTATGATTCCGCTGAGAGAGGACAGTTGGATGTTCCATTATCCGAACATTCGCTTAGTGGACTTGTTTGCGGAAGCTGTAGAAATTCCGCTTGTAAAGGCTGAGACTTCTGGAGTTAAAGAGGAAGAGGTTGAAGACCTTAAAAGATTGATCGAGAAGCTCGATGTGGATGGGATAGTTTCTGGAGCGATAGCTTCTGAATATCAAAAAGCCAGAGTTGAAAAGATCTGTGAAGAGTTGAAGCTAGAGTGCATATCGCCCCTTTGGCACAAGAACCCCCTAGACATTTTAAAAGAGATTGTAGACTTAAAATTCGATGTTGTTATAACTGGAGTTTGCGCCTATGGCTTTAGCGTCAAATGGCTTGGAAGGAGAATAGATGAGGCTGCGATTAAAGACCTAGTAGAATTAAACAGAAAGTATGGTGTTTCGCTCGTAGGAGAAGGAGGAGAGTATGAAACTCTCGTTCTTGACGCACCGCTATTCAAAAGGCGAATAAGAATAATTGAAGCAGAGAAAGTGTGGAAAGATCAAAACGGCTATTTCCTAGTTAAAAGAGCAGAACTCGAGAACAAATGATACTCTTAAAAGCGTGAACTCTAGTCGTAATGCCACATTTTAAACTTGGGAAAAAGAAAAGTTATGGATAATACTTTTAGAGATATCGACACGGTTGAAAAGTTGAAGAAGCTTTACGAGTTGCAGTATGATCGATACCCAACTCAATCATTAAGGGCTTGTCTAAAATTGAAAAAGATTAACGTTTGCAGTGGTCTTAAGTTGCTGTCTGCGGAGCTCTAAGGCTATCTCTACAAACTCTCTCAAAGTTTGATTTGTAAACTCCCAGGTTGGTCTTCCATATCTAATACCACAGCACGAGGAATCTGCGTACACAAAGAGTTCACTTGCGCCATATCGATACGAGGCTTCATTTGCGTATCCAAAATCGGGTTTACTCAGAATTTTGAAGGGCCAGATTTTACATGCCTTAGGTTTCATGTATTGTAGCCCGCATGAGTGCAAGTTTGAAAAGTCTTGCAGAAAAATGCACGAGCCGTCACCTCTTCTTTTTATGAATAACTTACTCAAGTCCGAAGCAGTCTTATCTACCCCATAGTTTTTGACGATACTCAGCCACTCTGGAAAGTTTAGTACGACACTGTAGTCTTTGCAGCACTGTCCACATGCATTGCATTTCCAGTCAAAGATGTTCTGCCATGGAATGAACTGCATTCTTTTTACCTACGTGCCTCTTGCTAACGTTTTCAAAATTGTTTTCTCTTAAAAACCTATTTGCTGAAAGGCCTTAGCTTCTCAGCAATTTCTTTTGGAATTGCCACCGCTTTTTGCGTTTGTTTATCCGCCATGACGATCACCATGTAGCCTTCCGCCAACAGTGTTCCAGCCTCTTTATTGAACATTCTGAAACCATACTTAATGGACTTCTCCCTCAATTCCTCCACTGTTAATTCCACTTCAATTAAGTCATTAAATCCAGCTGGTTTCTTGTATCGGCAGAAGACTTCAACTCTGGGAAGCCAAAGCCCCGTTTTAGCGATGTCGATAAAGCTGAAGCCTAAATGTCTGTAAAAATCTTCCTCCGCTCTTTCGAGAAACCTGAAATAGTTAGAGTAATGCACTACTTGAGCTGCATCTGTATCTGCCCAAGTAACCCTAAAAACAGTCCTAAAGGAAGTTAGCGACATGCTCCTTTCACTGATAAAGGGCTAGGGTTTTTTGTAAACATAAATAGTGTGAGAGGGGTATCCTAAAGTTTGATTTTCGCAGAAATTCTCGACTTTAACGGGTTTCCACCCCACTATCTCATAATCGTGAGAAACCACACGGACTCCTTGTTTAAGCTCTGCTTCCAGTTTAGGCTTGACCTTTTCATTTGCACTCGTTGTTAAGTATAGGAAAACAACGTCTGCGGATCTCAAGTCTACATTAAACATGTCGCCGTTCACTATTGTAACTCTGTCCTGAAGACCACTTTCATAGATCGTGCTTAACGCTTTTTTAACAAGGTCTTCTCTCAATTCTACGCCTACAGCTCTTGCGCCAAAATCTTTCGCGGCCATTATAACTGTTCGTCCATCACCGGCACCCAGGTCGAAGAAGACTTCCATCGGTTTTAATTCTGCTAGGATTAGCATTTGGCGGATCACTTGCGGCGGACTTGGGACGAAAGGTGCAATATACATTCATGTGCCCTCATTTGTTTGTGTTGTTCTTGTTAGCTATCCAATACTTTGGTCTCTTAAAGTTTTTCTGCATTACTAAGCGACATATGTGGATTTTTTGGGTGCTGGTCTCTTGGCTTCTCCACATTTCATGCAGCTTTGAGCACACAACTCAAGATATTTATCTTCATCTCCAGAACCAACAGCCTCAGCAGCCTTGCGGCATGTTTCACTTGCTTCTGTGCATGCCTGTTCTTTGCAAAGGTTCGACACAGAAAGGCAAATGTCGCGCACGTCTTTAGGGTCTAGCACGGCTCTGTTTGTGCGGACAAGTAAGCAGATTTCGCGTGCCAAAACACAGTTTTGAACGTATTTGACTCTCTCGAGGACTTCTTCCCGAAGTTTCTTTCGACTTATCTCCAAGCGAATTTTCTCCTGCATTAGATGATGAAGTGTTAAGCACAATAATGCAGTCTTTAATTTAAAGTTGTTGTAACTGTTTGCCGTTATTCGAATCTCTTGCTTATGGCTTTGCGCTCTGCATCAAGAACAAGCTCGTAAAATCTATCATCAAGTTTGGGCTCCTTCTCAAGAACGCTAATGACGTCTGATGGCTGGATTCTTCTGGCAGACAAGGCAACAGCTGCAGCTTTTCCGTATTTCGCGATCAGCTGCGCCGTTTGCAATGCTTGCCTATGCAGTTTTTCCTCGTTTTTAGTGAGCTTCTCTCCTTTCTTCTCGAGGATTGGAAGTAGTCTTTCTTCCTCCGCTTTTAGGAGCCCGAGTGCTGGAGAGCCACATCTTGGACATTTGGGTTTGTCTGCCAAGTCTTTTGTTCGTATCATTTCCATATAATTCCAGCAGTTTGTGCACATGAAATCGCATGTTTCGTTGAGTAATCGTGCCTTCGCAGACTCTATCAAGACGGCGCGCATCCTTTCTGGAGGAATCAGGTCGGTTTTCATACTAACACGTTCTATGCCGACGCGGGCCACTGGCGTGGCATTTCCGCCAGTTTCAACTTTATGCAACTGAATTTCGCCGTCTCGAATTTTTTCGAGAACATGAACGAGCTTTTGAAGGTCCAAATCTTTTGTGAACACTTCTTTGAGGGCTTCCTCGTATATGGGTGTGTCCTCAAAACTCTTGATCAGTCTCTGAAGACTGACACTGCTGAAATCAGCCCACTTCTTTATAGCTCCGAAGCGCCTTGCAACGTGGATCATTCTCCTCTTGAAGAGTCCAGTTTTCACAGTGGCTCTTGTTAATGCGTCTTTAATCGCTTGATCTGGCATAGCCCGAATCTCATCGAATAACCTGAGTATGTATTCAGAGTTTGCTGCACCCATTGTTTGTACAAAAATGCGATAGGGATCGTGTTGAACCACAACCCCGTATCCGACTTTTTCCGTGAGCAGCTGACCGAGTAATTGGGCTAGTGCTCGGTTCGTAAGTGAACCGAAGTTAGCATGAAGTATGACGAATTCTTCCCAGTCTTCGATTATTATTCGTTTGTCCGTTGGAACTGGAAATCTGGACGACACGTGCTCGATTGTTTCAGTTAAAGCACGTAGAATAGTTTCCTTATCAGACGGATACTGCTCACTCAATCTCTCAGCTATTCCCCCGCTTGAGAGCCCCTTTTGTATTTTGTCTTCAACAAAGCCTCTGATTGAGCCCACTTCCTGCGCAACTTCAAAGGGAACCGGAATTTCTTCACCTATCCAGCTGGGTATGGCACCCGTTGGGTCGTCAACTGGTTTTACGTAGATTTTTTCTTCGGCAACATGCAGTATTCGCCATGGGCTTCCTCTGATGATAAATTTTGTCCCTGGTTTTCCATATTCAGCCATGAAGGCTTCGTCTAGGACTCCCACGGCAGAATCGGTTGATTCGTCTACCACAAGGAACTGTTTCTCTTCAGGTATCATTGATAGGTTCTCAAAGTAGTATTCAAACAGAGCCTTAGTTGTACGAGGTTTCAGGGCTACTTTATCTTCAAATGAAACCCATGCGAGGCGCGGAAAGCGCTGATGCATGTACCTGAGTATTTTTTCAACGTCTTCCATTTTCAGGTCCTCGTAAGGATAGGCATTCCTAAACACTTCCAATATTTCAGTAAACTCCAGTCTTCTGTTCTTGAGCAACAAGCCTGCTATCTGGTGAGCTAAAGCGTCATAGGGCTTGGGCGGGATTACCACTGGTTCAAGGTCTTCGTTTAAGGCCTTTTTAGCTATGGCCAAAGCTTCAAGAGAGTCATCAGAATCCATTGCAATGATTATACCCTCTGCTATGCGCCCAACTCTGTGACCGCTCCTGCCCACTCGCTGTATCAACCTCGTCACCTGCCTTGGGCTCATGTACTGTATAACTAGGTCTATCCTGCCAACGTCTATGCCTAACTCTAGACTACTCGTGCAGACGAGTCCCTTCAACTCGCCATTTTTCAGCCCTCTTTCAGCAGCTATACGTGAGGGCTTTGCAAGTGAGCCGTGATGAATCGAAACCGGGAAATCCATGTCCCAAACTTTTAATCTGCTTGCTAAAACCTCTGATATTGCCCGCGTGTTCGTGAACAAAAGCACAGATTTATGCTTACTAATGTAGTCGCGGATTATCCGCAGCCTCGATGCAACTTCAGGATGAGTATACAGCTGTGAAGATAGCTTAACGTCTTCAGAATCTGGCTTTGGAAAAATTATTTTCAGGTGCATCATCCTGGCAACTGGAACGCGGACAATCTCAACGTTTCTGCCCTTTCCAACAAGGAATTGAGCTACTCTCTCGGGACTACCAATAGTAGCTGACAGTCCTATCGTTTGAAAGTCTCTGCCAATCATTGATCTAAGTCTCTCTAAAGCCAAAACAAGTTGGCTTCCACGCTTGCTGTCAGCCATCTCATGCACTTCATCGATTATCACCCATCGCACTTGTTGAAGATGCTGGCGCATGAGCCATCCTGGCAATATAGCTTGCAAAGTTTCAGGCGTCGTGATTAAAATCTCGGGCGGGCTTCTGGCTTGTCTGGTTCGTTCCTTTGTCTCGGTGTCGCCGTGTCTAACAGCCAATTTTATATCGAGGTTGTTGCACCACCATTCAAGCCTCTCCAGCATGTCACGGTTTAAGGCTCGTAAAGGCGTTATATACAAAACTTTGATGCCTGGCGTTCCTTGCTGTCCTTGCAGAAGCATGCTCAAAACTGGCAGGAAAGCAGCTTCAGTCTTACCAGTTGCAGTGGGAGAGATGAGGAGAACATTTTTTCCTTCCAGAATCTTTGGAATAGTTTTTTCTTGAGGTTCCGTTGGTTTCGAGAATCCTCTCTGATCAACAAGCCTTCGAACGGGCTTTACGAGCAAATCAAAAGCATTTTTCGGTGGTTCTTTCAAGTTTGGTTAAACCCCAAGTGCCAAAGAATACTGCAGACGCGATGGTAAAAGGATTTTGGAAACACTTTCAAACAAACTATATCTACCTGTTCTGATCTAAACCATGAATAGTGCGCCCTATAGGGTAGTAGTTCTACCGAAAGGCAATGAAAAATATCAGGGGCTGGTCAAAAAATCTTTCTTGGTGTTTTTTGTCATCTTTGATGCAATTTCGAATAAACTAGCTATATGCTTTTGATTGAACATGTTTGAATGGCTGGATAATCATCATGATTAAATAAGGCTACGCTATTTCTAGCCGTGAGGTCAACTATTTCTTCCTAGATTCTATTTTAAGGGGTCATCATAAACCTCTGAATCAAATTGGAAAAGCATCGTTCAATAGTGTTCCATGCAACGATCTGAGCATGTTAGAGAGGAAATTGCTTCTGAAGATTCTTTCATGCCTATCTTTTCTGGCCATGGAGCGTTTTTAAGTCTTGACTAACAAGTTTTCATAAACTTGATCCATTGCTTTGCAAAAAATTTGTCTAAACTTAATGTTTGAGAAAAGATTTTCTATTCGAAAACAATGGAAAGTTTTTTATGTATCATCATATCAAACCATGGTTATCGAGAATATGGGAGGAAATTAAATGGCTAAATGTCCAAAATGTGGAACAATTGTTTCGACACCTAAGAAGACGTGGAAAATGGCTGGTCGTCCAGACAAGGCAGGCAAGAAAATGCAGCTTGAAATTGGGCTTTTCGACTGCCCAAAATGTCATAAACCATTCCGAGAAGTACTGAGTAAAAAGAAGATTTAAGGATCTGACAAAAACCTGACAACTTTACGTGTCTAAGGATCAAGCCGAAGAACTTTAAGGTCATCCGTCTTCCCCCTATTTTTCCATTTTGAAAGCGTTAAGTTTTATAGTATGCAAGGGTAAATTAATAAGAACGCTCCGTCTTATGGAAGGCGCAACTTTGGCTCTGGAAAAACTCAAACGCGTTTGGAAAAATGAGTATTTCCAAACAGCCATTGTGGTTGTCTTGATGCTGGTGATAGTTTTCGGCTTCTGGTACGGCTCCCAGCTGGTGCTAAACACGCCATATCCAGCACTAGTGGTGGTCTCCGATAGTATGCAACCCACGTTGAATGTAGGCGACGTGATAATTGTTCAAGGAGTATCCGCATCCCAAATCGCATCCCAAATACACGCTAACCCTATCAACGGAGACATTGTTGTTTTTGCGTATCCATCTGATCCGAGCTTTCGCATAGTTCACAGAGTAATTAGTATAGTGAATAATACTGATGGCACTTGGACTATTACTACGCACGGAGACAACAATGCTCTTGGTGATAATGAGCAATGGAATTCAGCAGATCTTATCGGAAAAGTAGTTGGAGTAGTTCCATACGTGGGTAATTTTTCTATATTCGTTGGTAAAATAGGAGATTTTTACTTCTTTGTTCTTATAATCATAATCATAATAGGCATCTTGCTATCACTTTTCACTGGTGGCGAAGAGAAAGAATCTGCTGAAAAGAAACCGACTGAAGAAAAGATGTTGTTCGGAAATCTGGACATGAGAACAGTTGTTAAAGCTTTAAAGATAGTTTCTTTCATAATTCTAAATGTGATCCTTTTGGGTCTAATAATTTTTAGTTTATTTGGAAGTTTCACCTTTTATCAAATAGGCGCTGACCCACAACCAGAGT
>Ga0187771_10003889_pt1 | contig 10490 bp, 15 predicted proteins | sample 0116_SJ02_MP15_1_FD_133139 | JGI IMG/M metagenome (GOLD analysis project Ga0187771, IMG submission 133139) | Tropical peat soil microbial communities from peatlands in Department of Meta, Colombia - 0116_SJ02_MP15_10_MG | ecosystem: Environmental > Terrestrial > Soil > Wetlands > Peat | place... | reverse complement strand
GTCCCCGTTTGCCGCATCGGTTAAGGCCGATCGCGGACCATCGCAAAGACGTACTATGCACGTGGGGGAAATACTTCCAAGCCTGGCCAAGCCGCTGCCGGCCGTCTTGGCGCAAACTTGTCGCACAGGTACCCGAGGCGCGCGGCAAAGCCGCACCTCGAAGGATGCTGCTCGCGCGCTCGGGCCTCATCCTTCGCGGGCCGCATAGCGCGTCGAAGGCGCGCGTAAACGCGCTTTTTGCGACCGCCTCAGGATGAGGAATCCCGGCGTATTTTAGTCCCCGCTCGACGCGCCCCGACGCCGACGCGCTACTTCGATTACCAGCACTTGCCGGGGTGCGCGAGACTGACGCCCGCCGCCTGCCGATGGCAATCGTTGCTATAGGTTTTGCCGTCGCAGCCGCAGACCGGCATATAGATTTTCGAACAGATACCAGGCCTGAAAACGCAGTTGCCTTCCAGCCATGGCCAGAGACACGTGCCGGTCGGCTTCTGACAAAATTCGTGCGGACCGCATTGCAGCGGGATAATGCCCCCGCATCGCTCCCCGACCTTGGCCAGGCTGGGCGTGCTCGACAGGCCGGCCAACAGAACTCCCAGCGCACAGATTCCGAGAAATTTCGACATGGCTACCCCCTTCGTCTGGTTTGGCAAATTTCCCGCCATCCGGTCGTGCACGAAAGCGCCGCGCTTAAAACCGCGATCGCAGGCTTCATTCAAGAGATGCAGGAAATAATCTCACAACTATCGCGTGAGCGCAATCCGGTCATGAATCCGGTCATGAATCCGGTCATGGGCTTGTGTCGCGATGGCCGCGCGCTATTCCTCCGGCTCGGTGGTGAAGAACAACGGATAGCCTTTGCTCTTGCCGAGTTCGGTCCCCTCCTTGGCCTTGGTCTCGGCGACGTCGCGGGTATAGACCGCGATGACGCAGGCGCCGCGCTGGTGCGCGGTCATCATCACCCGGTAGGCCTGATCGCCGTTCATGCGGAACACCGCCTTGAGCACCAGCACGACGAATTCGCGCGGCGTGTAGTCGTCGTTGAGCAGGATCACCTTGTAAAGCGGCGGCCGCTGCGTGGTGGTGCGCACCGCAGTACGCGGCTTGACGAGGATTTTGCTGGTCATGGCGGACCTGACACGGCGCCAACAATAGCACCGCAGGAGCAATCAGGCGTGTTCAAAACAATATCGTCATCCCGCCCGGCGGCCCAGCGCCGGCGGAACCGGCCGCGTCGCGCGGCGTTGACCAGCGCCGGAATTTCGCCACTATGCCCGACATTCGCACGACATGATTTAAAGGCGCGTCATGCATATTATCGGCGTCATCGTCATCGGCTTCGTCGCCGGAATCATCGCGCGGCTTTTGGCTCCCGGCGCCAACAATCCGGCCGGCTTCATCCTGACCACGCTGCTTGGCATTGCCGGCGCATTGGTCGCGACCCTGATCGGTCAGACGATCGGCTGGTATGCGCCGAACGAGGGCGCCCATCTCCTCGGCGCCGTCGTCGGCGCGGTCATCATCCTGTTGATCTGGCACCGGCTGGTTGCGGCGCGCGCTATTCCCGACCCCGGTAACCGGCGCCGGCTGTAGGCGTCATCGCGACGCGGCGCGAAGGGCGGCGTTCGACCACAACGGCGCGCGAGGCGCCGCCGCGGCCGGCAATGGTGACGTGGTCGGGCTCCTTGCGGTGAGCCATTTTACGGACCGCGGTGCGCGCGGCTTCGGCGGACACTCGCATCAGTGAAGTGATGATCTCGACTTGGCTGTCGACATCGTCGGTGAGGCCCCGTGCCGCCAGCACCGCGTCCTCCAGCGTCGGCGGATCGCGTCGCACGCGGCGGGGGCCGTCCTTGGTATTCCAGACCTCGCTCATCGCCCACCTCGCTTGCCGATTCTGGCCGTTGGGCCCGTATTATCAACCATTTACCGCGTTGCAGCAAGTCCATTGTGCAACGCACTCGCGGGCAGCGAAATTGTACGACATTGGGCACCGCGGCCGAGAGCGCCCCGAACATTCGTTATCGCCGATGACGGCCTAAGCAGGTATGTCCATATCGTCGAGGAGGCTTGCGCTTCCGCTACGAGCGAGAGCGGTCGTTGTTGCGCGCCGGCCTCACCTCAATATTAGTCGCACGCGTGGCTGCAGACGGGCTTGCCTCACGACCGAGTGCGTACTATCGGAAAGTTCCCGGCTAGGGCTTAACAGGGAGCTGACAATGAAGCGTCTGGCTTTTGCAGTTGGCGTATTGGCGCTGACCTTTGCCGCGTCCGTTCCGGCGCGCGCTGATTTCGCCGTCGTCAGGTTTGAACTCGGCTTTTGCCGGATCTGGTGGGCAACCAGCGCCAAACCATGGGGTGCCGGCTGGACGGTTGTCGCCACCTCGCCCACTTTCGCAGGCGCTTGGGCCGCGCAAGACGCCGCGGTCAAGAAGGGAAAGTGCAAGTAATCTAGACCCTTCGACTTGACTGTCCTGCTGCCGCCCGCCAATGGCGGGCGGTGCTTATGCGCAACGCAGGTATGCCGCGCAGCCGCGGCGATCAGCTTCCTTATCAGTCAGCGCACGTTTTGATTGTTTCTTCTGCGTTTTTCGCGCGCCCGTCGCGCGGGCAGCACCCCAAACGAATCGCAGCCGAAAAATTAGAGCATGATCCCGAAAAGTGGAAACCGGTTTCCCGCCTTCGCGAAGCGCGCCAAACCCCAGTCGCTCCCGCGTCTACACGCCGCTTCGGCGGGCGAAGCAAGGTCGGATAAGATCATGCGCAAACGGAAAATCTAGACCTGATCCGATTCAATCGAACTGGATCAGGGTCTAAAGTCCGTGACTGGGGTAGTATGACGCCCCGTGCTGCGGATTGAACAGCCGGCGGAGCATGTTTCCAAGGCTGGGAGGCGGCTGCTGGTTCTTGGCAGCCGCAGCAGATTGTTGATGCTTGGGCTTCTTCTGCAGCGGCGGTGTGTCAGGGGTCGCCTCTTCTTGCGGATCCGTTACCACCGATACGGTCGCCGACCCGGGCTCCGACAAAGCGGCCATTCCTAGTGCCGGCCTCGGCGCGGCGGCAACGCTCGCTTGGCTTGGGCCGGAATCAATCGGCGCCGATTTGACCGGCGGCGCGGCATTCGCAATTGACGGCGTGGCCACGACTGGCGCCGGGGATGGGGCTTGGTTTGCAAACGGCGTGCTCGGCGGCACTGGCGGCGCGACTGTGACCGGCGCGACCGATGCCGCGGCCGACACAGTGGTTGGCGGCGGCGCGGCGGGAGCGGCGGCAGCAGAGGCGGCGCGTGCGGACGGGGCGACGGCGACGGCAGGAGCGGCAAGCGCGGACGGGGCGGCTTGCACGCTGGTGACGATCGCTCGCGCCGCGACCGAGGTTTTGTCGGCCTCCGCGGCCGGCCGGTCGATCAGCGCCAGCACAACACCGGCGCCCGCCGTTGCGCCGACAGCGGTGGCGACGAGCACGATGCGGGCGGTCCGCATAAAACTCGGCGCCGGGGCAAGATAACCCCATTCCGGACTGAAATTACCCGCCGAACGCATCACAACCTCACAACCTCACAACCTCTCAGACAGGACCGGCTCCTGCCTGCACCCGCAGACTTCAGGCCACATAGCGAACTTCACGACGTTCGCACTCGCGCCCCGATTACAAAACACTGCGCCCCTGGAGCCGGTTCCCGAGACTTCACTACCCATGACTTAACGAGGGTGACCGAACCCGGCAAGACATCGCCGGTCGGAAAATCGGTCGCTGTTGCCAAAAGGCACCAGCGGACAGGGACGGTACTCCGGTAACCGTTCGGCCGGCCCACTGATCGGCGCGCGGCGGCGTCAAGACGCCGTGAATGGCCGTCCACCCGGCAGCGCGCCGCCGATGCGCTCGCCAACCGAGGCGAACACATTTCCGATCGCGGTGACGACGTTCCGCGTCGCGGCAACGACGTGGTCTTTAATATCCAGCGTCTTGGCGAGCAGCGAATCCGGATCGCGCGCCAGCCGGTCGGCAAAGGCAATCCCGCCATTGCTGTACTGCTGCGCTTGCGCGATCACGAGCGGCGCTTGTGCCGGCGGCGCGACCGCGGCTGCCGGCGCTTTATCACGCGCCGTCCTCACCGCGACCGTCGTCTTGACCGCGACCGCCGCGCCACCGTGCTGCGGCGCCGCATAGGCGGCGACCGCACGGTCCGCCGCTCTGGCGTCGGCGGCGGCCGCATCGTCGGCGATATTGCGGCTTCGCTCGGCCGCGATCTGGCTGTTGAGATAATTCATGATCGCGGCATGCTCGTCGCGAACCATTGCCATCATTTCCGCCGATGCCGGTTCCTCCTGCTCGGCGACCGGCCGCGGCGACGCCTGATGTCCGAACTGATAGTGAGTGACCAGCACGCCGCCGATCACGCTCGCCAGCGCAGCGGGAAGAATGTCGAGCACGAATTTGCCGACAAGGCGCGGCAGCCAAGGCCGCTGCGGCGGAGCGGCCCAATCGGTCCGCACCATCGACTGCCGCTGCATGATCGCGTTCGGCTGCATGACCTGCCCTCGGATTTTTCAAACGGTCGGTTGAATTTCAAACACGCGTTCCGGGCAGGTCAAGGACCGGAACAAGGAATTTTTGCGGCATTCCCCGGTCTTGCTTGGCGGCGGCGCGGCCTAGCCGGCCCGGCCGAGGCCGCCGATCACCCAATGACTAATGGTCTGCGACAGCCATTCGAGCGTCGCCGCGTCGAGTTCGAGCCCGACCGGGGGCTGCGCCAGGATCTCGCGGTTGCGCAGGAATGTGCTGCATTGGCCGATCAGCCAGACCGCCGCGACCGTGATCGTGCGGCGATCCGCGTCGGGCAGAAAGCGGCGGACCAGGTCCGAGGCCAGGCCCATGAACGGCGTGGCCTCTTCGCTGACGAGATTGCGAAACACCGCCGTCGGGCGCACCGTTTCCCAGTTGAAGATGCGCAGTTGGCGGGCCAATTCGTCGCGCGCCATCAACGGATGAAGCTGACGGCGGATAAATTCGCGCAGCGCCTCGTCGGGCGACATGGCGCGGACCTCCTCGGCATGCGCCAGCTGCTGCTCGGTCAAAGCGCGGAACGCCGCCCGTAACACCGCGCGATAGAGTCCGTCCTTGCCGTCGAAATGATAATTGATGGCGGCCTGGTTGACGCGGGCCTTGGCGACGATGGCGCGAATGCTGGTGCCGTCATAGCCGCGCTCGGCGAACAGCCGCTCGGCCGCCTTCATGATACGCTCGCGGGTCACCTCGGACGGTCGCGTCATCGCCGCTTCCTGCCGTTTTCAAACTTTCGTTTGAATTTCAAATAGGCGCGCGGAGGCGCAGATGCAACCGGCCGTTTGCCGCAGGCGTTGTTGGACTTTTCCCGGCGAAGCGGGGTTAAGGGGGCTTGGAACTCCGTCGTGTCACATTATTCTGCGCCAATGGGGCGCTGTTCCAGCCGTCACCAATGGGGAGGATGCCATGAACCAGCAGCGGCTACCGTCCGACGTCATCGGTCTATCCAAAGTCATGCCGCCGTTGTCGCGGCGCGGCTTCATGTCGAGTTCGGCAGCAGCAGCCGCCGGCTACACGCTCGCCGCCGGACCGGTTCGCGCCGACGTCATTCAGACCGATACCAAAGGTCTCGATGCCGGCATGACCAAGATCAAGGTCGCGGGCGGCGAAATGCCGGCCTACTACGCCCGCCCAGCCGGGCTACGGCATCCGCCGATCATTCTCGTCTGCATGGAGATTTTCGGCCTGCACGAATGGGTCAAGGACATTACCCGGCGCGTGGGTCATGCCGGCGCGTTCGCGGTCGCGCCCAATTATTACTTCCGCTATGAGACCAACGGGATCGACCTGACCAAGATCGACGACGTCCAAAAGCTGTTCCCGATCGTCAACGCCAAGACCGACACCGAGCTCTTCTCCGACCTCGACGCCACCGTCGCCTGGGCCAAATCGCAGGGCGGCGACGCCAACCGGCTCGGCATCATGGGCTTCTGCCGCGGCGGTCGCAGCGTCTGGCATTACTCGACCCACAATCCGGACCTCAAAGCCGGCGTCGCCTTCTACGGCAGCCTGATCGACAAGAACGATGCGGCGCCGAAGAATTCGATCGAGCTGGCATCGGCGGTCAAAGAGCCGGTGCTCGGTCTCTACGGCGCCGAAGACGCCGGCATCAAGGTCGAACAGGTCAACGACATGCAGGCGGCGCTGAAAGCCGCCGGCAAGACCGCCGAGTTCCACATCTATCCCGGCGCGCCGCATGGCTTCGTTGCCGACTATCGGCCGAGCTACCGCAAGGAGGCGGCCGAGGACGCCTGGAAGCAGATGATCGCCTGGTTCAAGAAATACAAAGTCTTGAGCTGATCGAAGCCCGGATGAAACCGAACGCGGCGCCGTCCGGCGCCGCGTTTTTGCTGCCGGCAACGGCGCGCGACCAACGATGAGAAAGGCCTGCCATGGCTCGTATCGATGACATCAAGAGAGAACGGCTTTCGCCGCGTCAGCAACAACTCCACGACGACTTTTTGCGCTCGCGGCCCCGCCCCACCCTGACCGGGCCCTTCTCGGTCCTGATCCATACGCCCGACATCGCCGAACCGGCAGACCGGCTGGTGGATTATTACCGCGGCGATCCCAAGCTCGGGCGGCGGCTCGTCGAATTGATCATCCTGTTGGCCGCGCGCGACGCCGGCGTGCAATATGCCTGGGCCGTGCACGAGCCGATCGCGCTGAAGGAGGGATTGTCCCAGCAGACCGTCGACGCCATCCGCGCGCGCAAGCGGCCGGATTTTTCCCGCGACGACGAGCGCCTGATCTACGACGTGGTGACAGAGCTTCTCGCGACCAAGAGTTTGCGCGCGGCGACCTTCGAGCGCGCCAAAGCCGCGTTTGGCCTGGAAGGGGTGATCGAAGCCGTCAGCTGTGCCGGCCTCTACGGCATGATCGGCTTCGTGCTCAACGCCTTCGATATTCCGCCGCCGCCGGGCGCCGCAGCCTTGGCGTAGACTTCACGCCGCGGGTGCTCTGGCTTTCGCAAGCGCGGCGCGGCCGCGCGGAGTGAGCGCGATGGTGCGGTGGCCGTCGTTCTCGATGCGCACCAGGCCGTCGACGATCGCGTCCTCCCACGCCGAAATGTGCGGGCAAGAGTGCCAGGCTTCCACCGCCTGATCGCGCGTGCGCGGCCGCTCCGCCGCCCAGTCGAGGAATTGCACCATGATCAGGCTCAAGGAATCGGACATCGCGGGCTCCACTAAAAACATTATACGACGGAACGCATGTCGTTGCAGCCCGATGTCCATAACCCCGTTGCTGCGCGGCCTGACGCTCTTCTAAGATCGACGCGTGCGCCGCATCGAGGGCTACGTCATCGTTTCCGCCGACGGCATGATCGCCGACGCCAAGGGCGTCATGCCGGATTCACTCAAGAATGCCGCCGATCAGCGTTTTTTCCAGGCCGCACTCGACCGCGCCGTCGTGATCGTCCACGGGCGACATTCGCACGAAGGCGGGCCGCGGGCGGCGCAGCGCAAGCGAATCATTCTGACGCGTCAGATCGCGGCGATCGCACCCGATCCGGCGCACCCCAATTCGCTCTTGTGGAATCCGCTTGGCGCGAGCCTCGACCAGGCGCTGGCGCAACTCGGCGTCGGCGACGGCGCCATCGCGGTGATCGGCGGCACCGACGTGTTCAGCCTGTTTCTGCCGCGTTACGACGCCTTTCATCTGTCGCGCGCGGCAAACGCAACAATCCCCGGCGGGCTGCCGGTCTTTGCCGAAGTCGGGCCGAATGCCACGCCGGAACAGGTGCTGGCGCGCCACGGCTTGCGGCCGGGGCCGCGCCGCGATCTCGATGCGGATGCCGGCGTCTCGGTGGTGACCTGGGAGCGGTGAATTCCTGCTATGATGCCGCCATGAACTTCCGTCCGGTGCCGCCGGATCGAGAGCGCATCGTCGCGCTCGATTATGAAATCGCGCAGGAGCAGGCTGCCGCGCTCGGCCGGCTGGGTCGGGCACTGGAGGCGGCGCTTGCCGCGCTATCCGAATACGACCGCGGCCAGGCCGCGCCATCCGCCGCGCGCCGCCGGCTCGTGGTCCAGGCCGGCGACGCGCTCTGGTGCTTCGTGGTTCAACGCGAGGCTTGCGGGCTGCGCGACCCGCGGCCGGTCATGCGCGATTATCGCGTGCCGGTCGAAGTGCAAAACCGCATGGGCGCCGTGGCCGGCCGGCACCGGACGCTTGAGCGCTGAGCCGCACTTCTCGCCGTCCGGCCGCCGGACGGGGCTCGCAAGCTCTCGTTAACCGTTCACGACTGCGGCGGCATTCGACCGGCAAGGCTTTATTCACCCTTCCCAAGGCATTGTTGGCGCTGCTTCAACGGCGTAGCGGCGCCCGGAGTATCGATGCGTACCCTCCCCTTGCTTGACGAGCTCGAGACCGCGCTCGCCACCGGCAGCGTCGCGCGCAGAATCGACATCCTCACCCGCGTCACCGATCTCTTCATCAACAGCGCCGAACGCTTTTCCGAGGACCAGGTCGGGGTGTTCGACGACGTGATGGCGCGGCTCGTCAACACCATCGAGGCCAAGGCGCGCGCCAAGCTGTCGTACCGGCTGGCGCCGATCGCCAATGCGCCGGCGAACGTGATCCATATGCTCGCCTTCGATGACGACATCGAGGTGGCCCGCCCGGTGCTGACGCACTCCGCCCGCCTCGACGACCGCGACTTGGTCACCGCCGGGGCCAAGAGCCAGGACCACCTGTTCGCCATTTCGCAGCGTCAGTCGCTATCCGAAGCGGTGACCGACGTGCTGGTCGAACGCGGCGACCGCGACGTCGTCCATTCGGTGGTCAAAAACACCGGCGCGCGGTTTTCCGACGCCGGCTTCCGCATCCTGGTCAAGCGCTCGACCGGCGACGACGCGCTGGCGACCGAAGTGGGGTTGCGACCCGATATTCCGAGGCCGCATTTCCTCCTGCTGTTGGAGAAAGCCTCGAACGCCGTGCGCGAGCGTTTGGCGGCGGAGAATCCGCAGGCCGGCACCGCCATCGAGGGGATCGTGGCCGAGGTGGTCGGCGGCATCCGCGTCGAAGCGCGCAACGCCTCGCCGGACTTCGCCGCCGCGCAGGCCGCGGTCGAGCGGCAAAACCGCATCCGGCGGATCGGCGAATCGGAAATCCACCAATATGCCCGCGACCGCAAGTTCGAGGAGACCGCGATCGCGCTGTCGATCCTGTGCGATACCCCGATCGACGTGGTCGAGCGGGCGCTGCTCGATCCGGGCGCCGAAATCGTACTGATTCTCGCCAAAGTCGCCGGCCTATCCGCCACTACGACCAAAGCCGTCCTGCTGTTGCGCGCGGCCGACCGCGGCATGTCGGCGAAGGATTTGGAGCAGGCGCTGTCGAGCTTCAACCGGCTACAGCCCGATACCGCCCGGCGCGTGCTGAGCTTCTTCCGCACCCGCGTCAAGAAGCCGGCGGGGCCGATGGTCCCGCCAGCGGTCGCCGTCAACGGCTAAAGCGGCGGCTCTAGCAATAATTCGGCGCCACCTGCAGCCAGGTGCCGTTCGGGTAGCGGTAATAGCAACCGCCGCGCCACCAATAATAGCCGCTGCGCCGCCGCTGCGCTTCCGCGGCAATGACCGCGCCGGTGGTGGCGCCGACGATGGCGCCGGCGACCGCGCCGCGTCCGCCGCCGAGCGCGCCGCCGACGACGCCGCCGAGCGCACCGCCGACGATGGCGCCGCCGACCGGATCCTGCGCCCCGGCGGGCGCGGCCGGCAGCAACGCCGCCAGCGCCAAAATGATCGCAGCTCCGACTGTCCGTTTCATGTCGATCTCCCTCCTGCTCCGTCCCGGGCTCGCAAGCTCCGTCGCCGGGACATGAGTCTCGTCCCATCATAGAGCCTTCGCGGCCGAAAATGTGCGCCGCGTAGCGGTGCGCGGCAGCGGCGAAGGGACGCCGCGCGGCGACGGCGGCAACGCCGGAAAGTGCCGTGCCACGGCCATTTCTGCAACGTCTCGCGCCGCCGCGAGCGCGCCGCCAAGGCTGCTTCAGGTCCGAGGGCGCGGGGGCCGGTTACACGAAGGCGGGCGCTCGAAGACAGCGAGCGCCCGCCGCGGCCTATCCGGGGGCTCGGTCGCCTTAGAAGTACACGCGCGTGAACAACAGGCCGTCAACGCCCGAGGCGAATCCGCTAAAGGACGTATTGGGGTTGTTCGCTCCGCTCGTGCTGTGGCCCGGGAAGAGGATCATCAAGCTGTCCCGCAGCTCCGCTCCGAAGGAGAATTCCCGGATGATCGAATACTCGACCCCCACCGCGGGGATGAAGTCGAGAGAGGTCTCGGTCAGGGAGTCCGAACCCGTCAGGGCCCCGCTGACGCTGGCGCTCACGCCCGCAAAGCTCACGCCGATCCGGCCGCCCAAGTAGACGTCGACGGCGTGCGCCGGGTGCATGAGGTAGAAAGCGCCGCAGCCGAAGCCGAAG
>Ga0187771_10003888_pt1 | contig 10491 bp, 5 predicted proteins | sample 0116_SJ02_MP15_1_FD_133139 | JGI IMG/M metagenome (GOLD analysis project Ga0187771, IMG submission 133139) | Tropical peat soil microbial communities from peatlands in Department of Meta, Colombia - 0116_SJ02_MP15_10_MG | ecosystem: Environmental > Terrestrial > Soil > Wetlands > Peat | place... | reverse complement strand
TGACGCCCGTCAGCGCTACCCTGCGTCCAGCTTTGTGACGAGAAACATAGGCACTCACCAACGAACCGAGACCGGACGAATCCATGTAGGGGACCTCGCTCAGATCGAGGATGATGGTCTCAGCAGCTTCCTCCCGGCGAAAGGCGTTCTGAAAAGGCAAGACATTTTCGATGGTCAAGGGACCGCGCAGGCAAAGCACACCTTGACCTTCGACTTTGCCCACTCGTTCGACCGTCAGCGGGTTCGCAATCATCGTAGCAATCTACGGCTGGCCTATTGTAGCGCCGCGTAGGCTGAGCAAGCCGCTTCGGTGTTCGCCGGCGGGCCGCTAAGCGCGGGAGTGGCGCGAATGACCGCATCCTCGTTGGAGCAGAAACCACGTACGCCTGTCTGGTTGAATCCAGCCGGAGCGGCTCCCACAGTGTAGCCGAGGTTCATTCCGTTACTGGACTCGACTCCTATGGCGAAGTAGTACCCACTCTTGGCGCTAGCGGGTGTGGTGGCTTGCGAAAGCGACCAATCGATCAAGCCCGCGTAGGCGGAAGACGAAGTCCTAACGCCCGGCCCGCTCGGACCCAGTGCGGGCAGTGTAGCGGCGTAGCCCACGGTTGGATAGGTGGACTGATAAGTAACTTGAGCGCTAGTGATGGTACGAACAGACACCACGGCAGACGACTCGTTGGCGGCAATCTTGGCCCGCAGAAGATTGGGAATTGCAATCGCAGCGATGATCAGAATGATCGCTACCACGATCAACAACTCAATTAATGAAAAGCCTTTGTCTTTGCGCATTGTACTCCCCTGGTTTTCTCGCAGCCTGTCGGATGCTCCAACGCCCTGGCTAGAGAACGCGAGCATCCAGTCAATTTGCAGTTTACTTCATGTGCAGCCGGAAAGCAGTGCCCAATGCGAGGTTGGAAGGCGAAGCTCCGTGGATGAAAGTCCCTAGGACAAGTTAGCGAGAAAATGGCCCATCGTGATCCTGCCTTCGGGCGGGGCTGGAGTTTACCTTTTTCTGCGGCGGAAGCGGATCTCGAAACTGACTACCCCGTTGTAATCCCGCAAACCCACAATCGAAACATTGCTTGTGATGTTGTACTCCCCCTGGATGATCTGCTGCGAGGTTTGCGCGAGGTTGGTGGTGTAGCTCAGGGTGATGTTCTCTTTCACGGGTTGCTCGATGGTGACGGCGGGCAAGGGCGATGTCTGGATGGGTGCGGTTACGGTATTCAGGCCTTGTGGATCAATTTTGATGTGGCTGATGCCAAACAACCGTTGCGAGCGATTGCTGAGGGCAGAATTCAAAGCTTCCCCCAGAACTGCGCTCGAAGCCTGCTGAACAAAAGGCGAGGGTCCGGTTTGCTGCTGAAGCTGACCGAACTGTTCCTGGGTTGATCCGACTGGCAACAGCAGACTGATGATAGCGGCCGTGGGCAGGGGCGGCTCGGAGTGATAACTCAGATTGAGCTTGTCGAACTCTCCGTTCAAATTGATGGTGACGTCGTAGTCGCGAAGGTGAGTCGAAGCCCGCAGGTCCAACACTGGCGTGGTAGTCACCGGATTGGTGAAGGTGATGCCGCCTCGTTCCAGGCGGTACTTTGTTCCGTTGAAGGCAACCCGGCCCTCCAGGATATCGATTCGCCCGAGCAAAACGGGCTTGGCCGCGGTCCCACGTAGGTGCAAATCGGCATTGCCGGAGAGGCTCAGCGCTGCGGTTTGCATCTGCAGTTGCGGCGTGGTGGTGATGCGCACATCGATGCGGATGGAGCTCAGCAGCGGATTGGTGGGGGGCAAAGCTGACGCCTGTGAGCTTTGCTGCAGATATGCACTGAAGTCAAAGCCCGGCGTAACCGCCAATTTTGTGATGGTGGCGTCGCCCGACAAAGTAGAACTGGCTGCTGTTCCTGCCCATCGCAGTTGCGCCGTGGTCATCGAACTGATGCCCTGTGGGTAGCGCAGGCGCACATCCTGTGCTTGCAGAGTAAGGTCGAAGTTGAGTTGCCGGTTGTACAGCGTGGCAAAGCCACCAAAACTCACCAGTCCGCCTCCGACATGTGCTGTCAGAGTCTCAACCTGCAGCCGATCCTGATTGAACACCAGGGAGCCGTTGACGCCACTCAATGCGCTTGGCAGGTCGCTGTACTGAATCAAGCCGTCCAAGATCTGTAGACGTCCCTGAATGATCGGGTGCGGCACTGTGCCGGTTGCCATCAAGTTGACGGCGATCATCCCGGAAGAATTGAAATCAGGATTAAAGCTGTGAATCAGCCTCAGGTCGGCATGACCTTCGGCATTCAGATTGAGTGCTTGTTCAGCAGCCAACTGCAAGCTGCCCCCAACCTCCAGATCTGTGCCTTCCCCGATCAGCCGGACGCGTTGGATGTTGAGCATCTGCCCGGAAGCTGCGAAGTGGATGTCGCCGTTATTACGCAGTTGGACATGCTCCACATCAGCGAAGAAGTCGGTGATGTTACCGTTGACCTGCAGTTCGCGCGGATTGCGCAGTGGCCCCTGTAAATGCAGATCGCCGGTTACCGCAGAATGCCCCGTCACGCGGCTTTTCAGATAAGCGCTCAGCAAGGGGTCCACGTCCAGACGGTTGAAGCGGAAGTCTACCTTTGCAGGCCAATCTCCCTGCACACGCACGTTGCCTTCGAGATTTAGTTCCTTATCCTTGAATTGCGAGTGTCCGCTGATGCGCAGCTCGGAACCTTGAGTGACCGCATCCAGGGTGTAGTCACCGGCGCGCTCGTTATCGAAAGTAAGATCGCGAAGATGAACTTGGGCATTCACGACTGGTTGCTCCGGCGTCCCAGAACCTTTAGCGACGAAATCCATTTGCCCTTTGACCGCAACACGGCTGGATTGGAGGGTGGCAAATTGGGTCAGGTCGAAATTATGTCCGTCAAGGTCGAAGCGAATAGCGCGCGTCACAAAATCATAGCTTCCATTGCCCGTAACCTGCCCGTCACCATAGGCAAGATGAACCTGATCCAGGGAGACTTGTTGCCGGTTGACTGCAAACCTGGAATCGAGTTGCAGTATGTGCGCTCCGCGGATCGTTGCATCTGAAAGAAGAAACGAGCCGTGTCCAGCAGGCGATGCCCGAGTTCCTGATGCCTGCAGTGACAAATTTAGCCTGCCTGTAACCGGATACTTGTAGCCTGCAATGGCCAGAATGTCGGCAGCATCGGCATCGTGCATCTGCACATTTGCCCGGAAGGGGCTGGTGTCCGTGAACTGTCGTTGGTCGAGGCGGGCATTAACGTCGAATTGCACGCGGGTAGCACCGTGATGCAGCATGCCGTTGTGCATCGCAAAAACGTGCGGGGAGAGTTGAATATCCGCGGTTAAGGAATCCCAGCGGATCTCCCGACGGGGTGCGTTCGCGCTGGCCGGGATCACGACCTGGAAGTCTTGTGATTGCAGCTTGCCTGCAAAGTCAATATCGGAGACCTTGCCAATTGCAGTGCCGCTAAAGGAGGCTCGGCCGCGCATGGTGAAGGGAAGTGGTTCCTGGTATCCGAGGGCCACGAGAACATCCTCCCACTCTCCGAAATTCGAAGTTGCGACCGAGACCTTTAGAGCCGCGCTTGTGGAAAGCGTCCCCGACGCCCGAACCTGGGTTGCGCGGGTGCTGGCGTTGAATTCCGAAAATTCCAGCTCGCCTTGGGCGGCACGGTAGGTGGCACGAGCATGGGCATTGAGCGGCAGTTGTCCCGGATGAACGCGATCCGGAGCTGCGACATCTAATGTGATTTCGCTTTCCGCGTTGCGTGGGGACCCCGTCCAGTGTGTCTCGATATTGCCGCTGGCAGTGCCCGCAAGATTCATCCGCTGCAGAGGACGAGCCGAGGAAGACAATGCCACTGCCACCTCTTCTGCAGAAAGGTCTTTAACCCGCAGGTGAATGATTCCTCTTTGGTTGTTCCGGTTCGTGGCCGCGGGCGAACTCCGCCAATTGAGCACGAGCGCGTCTCCGGTTACCTCCCCTCCCAGCAACTTCGCTGTGGTATCAGATAGCAGGAGACGCTGAGGATTGATCATGAACTGGCTGCTCAAACTGGAGGCATCTAGCCGGAGTGAGTGGTTGCGCCAATCCAGATCCTTAGCCTGCAAAGAGCCCGTGGTCGAAAAAACTATCCCGGACCAGGAGCCGCGGCCCGCGACTTGGAGAGTGCCGTGCCGCATTTCCGGACGGCGCGCAATTGCGCCAAGCTCCGCAACATCCAACGTGAGATCGTACTCGCCCACTACGCTTGGTTCCCTGAAATCCACCATGCGGCCGCTGGCCTGCAGATGGGAGCGTCCGAAGGCGGCCTTCAGTGAATTCACTACCAAGCTATCCTCGCCAAGTTCAAAGCGCGCTTCGCCAGTCCAAGCCACGGGCCGATAGCCATCGAACCTGGAATCGATTTTTCCAACCTGGAGGGTACCTTCGTACTTGCGGCGCAGGAGGGAGTAATTGATGATGGCCGAAACGTCGCTGGCCGTGAAATCGAGAGGAATCTTTTGTTCATTCCACAACAACTCGCCGTGTCGAACCTCCAGCTGGCTAATCGAAAAAGAGAACAACCGTTGCAGTTGAGCTCTGGCATCAACCGCCTCGCGTTTGGGTGCAGGTTGATTGGTGCTACCGTCGGGATAGGTGATGATGTGGAAGACTGGATGATCAAGCAGGAGGGTATGGAATCCAAATTCGGCTCCGAGCACGGAGATGAGCTTAACTCGGGCAACTAGACGGTCGACGTGGGCATACGGGATTTCGCTCGGCTCTTCGCGTCCGTGGATGGTCAGGTCGCGTACGTCCACGCGGAAGCGGAACGGAATAGTGTGAAAGCCGCCCAGTTCCACACGTCCACCGGTCACGCGCTCCAGTTCAGCCACGAGCCGATGACGCACCATCAGCTGGAAAGAATCGGTTGTGACGTACCAGGCAAGGACACCGAACAAAACCAGACCTGCAAAGGCCGTGAGGAGCAGATATTTCCACCACCGTCGCTGGCTCGGCTGGGCGCGGGAACTGCTCACCGCGAGCCGTCCCTGGAATCCACGGGCGGCGATTCCGTTTGGATTTCGCTCCCCGAGCGCAGGTTCTGTAACCACGCCACGAGCAACTGATTAACCTTCTGTTGGGTGAGCAGCTCCTTGATCTTGGGGCTCACGTCCGCCAGTGGGAGTTCTTTCGCCCCGGATTGCCGAAGTTGCGGCAGGAGTTCCTGGTTATAGTAGCTTTCGATGCTCTGGGCATCGATGTCGGCACCCGGCCGCAGGCGCACGTCTACCAGGCGGTTCAGGTCTATTTGCAATGTGACAAGCTGCTCCAGTTCTTGTTCCGTCAGTCCATACTGATCGAGCACGCTGCGCCAAACCTGTTCGTCTTGTGCCTCGGGATATTGCCTGCGGATTTCCTGAACCCGCTGGGCGACTTCGTCGCTGGTGGCATGCCTGACTTCGGAGGAGCGCATCTGCTCCCGAAGCAGTTCCTGATCAATCAAGCGATCCAGCGCGGCCTTGCGGTCTTCGGTCGAAACCGAATCCAGGCGACGGCCATCGACCAACGCGCTATAACGTAGTGCGGCCTGCCAGTCGCTCTGCAAAATGATGTGTCCGTTTACCGTGGCCACGATGCGGTCGAGCACATCGGCGGCCGGCAAGGGCTTGGTTCCCGCCAGCAGGGCGATCGCGCAAAGCAAAAGTGAAAACTTACGACTCATCAAAAACTCTGTCCGATGCTGAAGTAAACGTTAAAGTGCGACGCATGTTGCGGCACGAAGTACGGCAGCGTCGGCGGCTGACCTGGGCCAGGGGTGGTGTTGGCGGCGCAGTAAGCCGACGGGCTACCCGCACTCGAAGGCGCCTGACAACTTGGAAATGCCGGTGGATTCAGATTGTACCCGAAATCGAACCGTACGGGACCGATCGGCGTTTTGTAGCGTACGCCGATGCCCACAGCGTTAGACACATAACTAAAGTCACATTTCGCTGCAGCAGGACTGTTCTGCAGGCAAACGCCGGGATCTTTTTGTCGCCAACGCAGCAGGTCATCCAACATAGTGCGGCCATCCGTAAACACATTACCGGCGTCCCAGAACAACGCCAGGCTCAGGTTGTCCTGGACATAGGGCATTCTTAGCGGGGGAAGGCGCAGCTCAGCGCTGTTCAGAAACAAACCGCTTCCGCCCAGGGGAAATCCAGTCACCGGGTCGCGCGGCCCTGCCTGATTTAACCCAAAACCGCGGTGAGAGTTGCCACCGCCGGAGAGGAAGCGTTCGGCCAGGGGAATTACATTTCCGCAGGTTTGCGTGCCCGAGCATATGGCAGTATTGCCGAAGGCATTCTCCACACCGACGGTAGTTTTACGGGCAAACACGAATTTCCGTTCTTGCGGGCGGTTTCTCCCGAAGGCGTGATAGGTAGCGTTTTGGATGAGAACGTGACTGAAGTCGGCTTGAGAACCAAAGTAGCCGTCGGCTACGCCGGCGGTGCCGGCGATATACATGCCTTTCGTCGACTCCAGATCGTTGTCGCGGGTATTGCGAATATAACTCAGTCCTGGCTCGCCCACACGTACCGGCAATGACAGCGGAGGAATCTCCGCCGGGCTGATCTGAATGTTGCTGGCTTTCACCTGCCGGTAGGTGAAACTGTAGTCCATGGTGCTGGTCTTGTTGACGATCTGCTCCGCCTGTACAGAACCTTCCGTCCGCCGCGAGGTGAACGTGGTGACGTCCACGGAATTGTCGTAGAAGGCGAGGAAAGAGAGCTTCCAGTTGGGGCTGCCGAGCCAGCGTGGGGCGGTATAGTTGACCAAGGCACGTTGTTCCAAGCTGCCGACGTCTCCTTTGAAAGTAATGGTGTGGTCCCGGCCGCGAAAGTTCAGACGGGTCACACCAAACGAAGCCCGCGGACTCACTCCGGTTTGGCCGAGCGCCTGGTTGGTGCCAACCGCTGTCGGCTGCCCAGTCTGAAACTCCAGCCCGAAGCCATATTGGAACGTATAGCGTCTTGCCTCCTGAACATCCACCAGGACATTTTTCTGCGGTTCGTTTCCGCTGGGATTCTGCACGGCGGTATCGACCTGGCTGAAAATGCCTAGGTCGTACAGCCGCTGCTGCGTCTGCAGCATATCGATCTGGCTTAACGGGTCGCCCGGGTCCACCTGTAGTTCGCGGTTTACCACGTACGGCTTCGTGTAATCGAGTCCCGAGACATAAACGTGGTTGATGAAGACCCGCTCACCTTCCTTGAGGGTGAAGGTGACGTCCATGTGATTCGGTTGATCGGGGATTGGTTTGGCTGACGCTTCAAAAGTCGCTCGCGGGAAGCCATGGTTAAAGTAATAATTCAGAAGATTGTCGCGATCCTGAGCGATTCGGAATTCGGAAAAGGGCTGGCCCTCCGAGGTGTTGATCTCAGCAGCCAGCTGAGGCGCCGAGAAGGTCTTGTTTCCTACAATACGAAAAGTCCCCACCAGCATCTGGGGACCCTCGTCGATATCTATCTTGATGGCTACGTCATTTTCGCGGCCCTGGTAGTCATCGATGACTTCGGTGGTGATCTTCACGTCTGCGAAGCCGTTGGCCCGATAAATGTTTTCCATGCCGCGAACGTCCGCGGTGAGAAAGTTCTGGTTATATCTCCCGTACGCGAACACGCGGCCTGCTGGCTGCACCTGCATGCGTTGGCGCAGATCCTCAGTTCTGAAGTACCGGTTCCCCGCGATATCCAGTCTTACCAGTTTGTGCCGGGCGCCGGCATTGACGGCGTAAATGACTTGCAGTTCGTTTCCGCTTGTGCTCGGGGGCCCTTTGAGTTCGACCTTGGCATCGAAATAGCCGCGGCTTTGCAGATAGTTGAGCAAGTTGCTGCGCCCCTCATTCAACAGGTCTGGATCAATGGCGTTCTCTTCAAAGACCGGCACATTCCGCCGCAGCACGGGACGAGAGAGCTTGAACCCTTCTGCAAGAATCTCTACCTTGGGCCCGGGGTTGATCTCGAGCGTGTAATCGACGGTATTGGTCCCGGCCCGGTAAGTTTTATCCGCGATTCCTACCTGGGCCAGCAAGCGGTCCCGCTTCTGATATCGTTTGCGCAAGCGCTCCAACGCACTGCTGGCGGTTTGTACTGTGACTCGATCGCCGGGCCGCAGCTTTGCGATCGCCTGAATTTCTGCCGACGAGCACTCAGGGCTGCACTTTACGTCAACCTTTCCTACGCGAGCCTGGGGCCCAGAGTCCAAGTGAAACGTAATGGCCATTTGCTGAGTAGTAGTATCCGGGCGTTCCTCCGCCTTAACCGACGAACGGTAATAGCCGTTCGTTTCCATGAACTGCTTGATGTTCGTCAACGCCCGATCCATCCGGTCGCGGGTGAAGACTTCGCCTAAGGTTAGCTTCGAGGCGTTCACAATCTGACCGGCCGTAGGACGTTTCGGTGCGCCTTCAGCCCGGACCTCACCCACAAAGTAATTCGGAGAAGTGAAGACCGTAAGGCCGACTTTGTCGTCCGCGGTTCGCTCCGCCTCGACCCGGATGTCGGCAAAGCGGCCAGTGGCGAAGAGCTCATGAATGCTTTCGCGGATAAGTTCGCGGTCCAGAAGCTGCCCTTCTTTTTGTGCAATCAATTGCCGCAAGCGCTGTTGATCTACTTCTGCTGCCACATTCGGCCAGCGTATTTGCTTAACGATTAGGCCCCGGTACTTGGCCATGCTGTCTTGCGGCGGCGTCTCCTCGTTTGCGCTCTGGGCGGCTTCCTGAGCCAAGGAATCAGTGGCTGCCACGGCACACATCGCCGCGAGCGCCAGCACCCACACGCTTGTGGCCAGAGTTCCCCTTAAGCGCAATCCGACTCCCGCATCGAGGTTAAGTTCTTAAGTTCGATGAGACCGTTCAAGAACGATGTTGCATCCAGTGAGATCCGCTGATCGCCTCACCGGCACGGTGGTTTGCGAACTCGCACCTATAATAATGGGTTGTGCGTCAGTAAACGGTGATCTCTTTGGAACTGGATGAGAGATATTCGCGCCAGGTGCTGTTTCGCGGCATCGGGGCCGCAGGCCAGAAGAAGCTGGCAGCGGGTCGCGTTGCCATTGTGGGTTGCGGCGCGACCGGGTCCGCGATTGCCTCGCTGCTGACACGTTCGGGCGTGGGCACAATTCGCATTATCGATCGCGATTACATCGAGCGCAGCAATCTGCAGCGCCAATCTTTATTTGACGAGGCGGATGCGAATGAATCTCTGCCCAAGGCGATTGCCGCTGCGCGCAAAATCGCAGCTTTCAATTCACAGATCGTGATCGAACCGCACGTCGCGGACCTCACGCCCGCCAATATCGATTCCCTGCTCGCTGACATGCGGCTCATTCTCGATGGCACCGACAACTTCGAGACTCGATACCTGATCAACGATTTTGCGGTCAAGAATTCCCTGCCCTGGATCTACACGGGCGCGGTTGGCAGCTATGGCGTGACCATGAATATTCTGCCCGGGCGGACGGCGTGCTTAGCATGTATGTTCCCCGATCCTCCGCACGGAACGCTTGAGACCTGCGAAACAGCTGGAATCCTGAATTCGGTGGTGAATCTCGGCGCGTCCATCGCTGCGACTGAGGCGATCAAGTTTCTGGTCGGGGCGGAAGCAGAACTTCGGCGTACTCTGCTGTCATTCGATGTGTGGTGCAATGTGCGGGCTGAGGTTGCCGCCGACAAGCCGCGCCCCGGTTGCCGCGCCTGCGACCATCACGAATTCCCCCATCTTGCAGGGGAAGGACGACCGCACATTACGCTTTGCGGCCGCAACTCGGTGCAAATTCACGAGCGCCATCGCCCTATCGATTTGACCGAGATGAGCGAGCGTCTTAAGCCTCATGGCACCGTCCGGCATAACGAGTTCGTACTCAAGTTCTGGCACGATGCCTATGAGATGACCCTGTTTCCAGACGGCAGAGCTATCATCAAGGGCACGACTGATACCGCCGTCGCCCGGAGCCTGTACGCCCGCTATGTGGGAACCTGACAAAAGCCGCGCCCAGAGCGGCATTTCGGGTGTATGATTGGGCAGCCTGATTTCGAGGCCGCTCAATAGGAAAAGTTTTGCACCTTGAAGTAGTGGTTTAAGAAAAAGACATCCTGGGCAGCGGCTTCCTGAATCTGACTAATTGAGAGTCTGTGGAGGCTCCTATGCGTTTAGTTTCGCTGTGCTGCACGCTTCTAATGCTTTGTGGATTAGCCGCCGGTCAGGCGACTATCATCGGAGGAACCGCCAGCAACTGGGCACCTGCTTATGGAGTGTACCTTGCCCCTTTTGTGCCGCTGGTCACAACCCCGGAAGTAACCCTATCGACAGTCTCACCGTGGTCCGCCGGCGCCAGCAACTCGGCGTTTGGCCTGGTGGCCGGTGCTACTAATTCGACTTTGTCAAGCGAGTTCATCGGCGAGCCGCCGGCCGGTGTGTACACCGAGCCGGTCTGGTATGGCCAGACTCAGGCGG
>Ga0187771_10003887_pt1 | contig 10492 bp, 9 predicted proteins | sample 0116_SJ02_MP15_1_FD_133139 | JGI IMG/M metagenome (GOLD analysis project Ga0187771, IMG submission 133139) | Tropical peat soil microbial communities from peatlands in Department of Meta, Colombia - 0116_SJ02_MP15_10_MG | ecosystem: Environmental > Terrestrial > Soil > Wetlands > Peat | place... | reverse complement strand
GCCGTGTCTGTAGCCGTTCCGAATGAGCTGCACTGTGATACCGCAATCGACTGTCTGAGAGGAGGTGTCGACGTCCTGGTCGAGAAGCCTATCGCCCTCACGCTCGCTGAGGCGAGGAAAATGATCAGGGTGGCGAAGGAGAACAAGAGGATCCTTATGGTCGGTCACGTCGAGAGGTTCAACCCGGTAGTCCAGTTCGTCAGAAAGTACGTAGCAGACGGCAAGCTTGGTGAAATCTACTATCTCTCTTCAAGGCGAATCGGAGCCTACCCCGACAGGCTCGACGGTCCCGGAAACCTCGGGGTCTCTCTAGACCTCGCAATTCACGATGTGGACGTGATGAGGTTCATAATGAACCGCAGACCCAGAGTGATTCATAAGGTGAAGATGAAGAAGCGTTCCACGAAAGACGACTACGTTTCCTTTACCCTGGGCTTCGGGGGGACGGTGGGCATCCTAGAGGCGAGCTGGCTTTCTCCTTACAAGATCAGACAGCTGCTTGTGAACGGGCAGAGGGGGCTGGCCATGGTCGACTACCTGGCCCAGAGCGTGGAGATCGTCTCTCACTACACACAGAAGCCGGAGCTCTCGGCGTACCGGGACTTCCTGGACCTCGACTACGAGATCTCGAAACCAGCTATAAAGAAGGAAGAGCCCCTGAGACTTGAACTTAACCACTTCCTAGACTGCGTGATGAACCGCTCGACGCCGAGCTCAGATGGGTTGAATGGGCTAGAGAATCTGAAGGTCGTCGTCTGAACCGGCAAAAGGATGGTCCGACATCAGAGAGTGGATTGCTTCACGTCTGCTACGGCTTGCCGGCTATAGACTGTGACCACGACTCCAGCCAGCAGAGCAATTGACCCCATGATGAGAAGGACCAGTCCGAGGAAGTATTCTGTCACATCATATCCAACGCTGAGCGGACAGGAAATGGCAGAAACCTGACGGCAGGTCGCTATTGCCGAACCAAATTCAAACGCTCCTGCAAATATCAACGGCGCAGAGACGCAGAGCATTAACATTCCCGCCAGAGGAATCCTAATCACGGTCATTCACCCCTTCGAGTGCTTCAAAAACTCTCTTTTGTCCCTCCTGGGCGTAGTGCTCTACAGGTTCGGGGGCCTCCTATCCATGGAGAAGTATTGAACGCGTCGACCGACGCGGCCCGGTTCTCGTTGAGCGTCAAGGAGACCAACAATCTTTGCCAACTTCGGCGAAGGCCAGGATTGCAAGCGAGAACAGGGCGCCCCAGACGGTGGTGGCGAACCACGATGTTGTCAGACCCAGGACAAGACTGTCCACTGTTCCAGTGCCCAGTGACACCTTCAGGACCTCCTAACAGGATTCGTGCACGACCGCTCGCTCAGGATTCAGCCTCCAGGATTCTGTCGATGATACTGATGACTTCCTTGGCTCCTTCAATCACTTCACCAATGGCGAGGAGCACCTCATCAGGCGGGAGACTGGCTCGAGGGCTGTACACTATCGCACGGGCACGCTGCTGCTCGCGCCTCAACTGCTCGAAATCCATCCGTTTTACCTGCTCTTCGGCCAGTGCGATTCGCCGAGTACTTGCGTCTAGTGGCGTGTACATTCTGTTCAGCGCTCTCGTCAGGGCCTTCCGAAGCTCCGGGGGTTCATCCGCCACACCCCTACGGACTCGCCACTCGGCCAATATTGAATTTCCAGAAAGTGACCAAGATTTCTAGTGAGTCATTCCCAAATTGATGACAAGTGTTCTGACTAATCTCACTTGAAGGAGCAGCCGTTGAGCGAAGTGGTGCTGTCGCACTTACGTAAGGTCACGTGGGGGTTAAGAGGTCAGAGCCTAGGGCCCGCCTGACAGCGGTAACCGAGTCTTGGATTCGTCCGTTGGCTCACAGTGGAAGGGTTCGACACGTTCCTCGTACAGAACCATAAGGTCAACGAGCTACCGTTGAGGAATCCGCCCAAACCACCTAAGTAAGAACCCTAATTCGTTCGGGTCTCGTGGTCCCCCCTGATGTCATGAAAGAGCTCGCCTGGCCCACTCCCGGTATGCATGCCATGCTGCTGTACGACACAAGAGAGAGGAAGGAGGACGTCCTATTCTCACAGATGCAGCTCGCCGGCAGGTATGACGTAGGAGTCTACGTCTGCTCCGAAGAGTCGCCCAGCAGGGCGGAGGCATCGATGAAAAGGTTCGGGATAAATGTAGAGAAGCGCAAGAAGAACGAGACCCTAGTGATCAAGAATTACGACGAAGTTTACGTCGTGAACGAGAAGGTCGACTCCCCATCGATAATCAAAGGATTCTCCCACCTTGCCCACCAATACACGTCCATAGGGTACGGGGTGAGGATTGCTTCAGAGATGTCCTGTTTCTTCAGGACCAGGAAGGTGCCCGAGCTGGTGACCTACGAGAACGACCTCAATAGGAAACTCTCGTTCCCCGCCTTTGGGATCTGCGGGTACAACCTTTTCGACCTGTACAATTCGCATAGCATCGACGCTTTGTGGCCCCTCATGAGGGCGCACGGAACTGTGATTATGACTGGGCCAGGCGGAAGCCTTGTCTTGCCACCTGAAGAGGTCAGAGCGAAAGACGTCGAGAAAACAATGGCGACTCCCGGGAGTATCGAAGAACATGCGAGTGAGGTAATGCGAAGGAGTGTCCCTGCTCTCGTCAGATCCTCCAGCTTCGACCCGCAATTCCCACAGAAGCCCACCGACGGATTTTTCTCCGCTCCGCACTAAAAGCACTTCTTCATCCCGAGCGAGCGCAACACGGCTGTTGCAGAACTTCCGGCCCCCGTCGCCTTTCCGCGTGTGGGGCGGGCTTACCGCCGGACCGTAATGCGAGGAGCGGGTGCCGTAGCCTTCACCTACTGCTATGCATTATCGGGTCCTTAGGATTCGCTCCTGTCGTCGACTCTCGCACTTGGGGAGAACCCAAGATGGGTTCTTACCGTGCAACAGACGCAACGTCATCACGCGTGTAATAACCTGTGTAAGAACAAACGTCACCGGAATGGGAAGTTAGTCGCTGTTGGGAGCTTGGAGCCGATAGCGCGATTGAGGAAGCTCAGATCTGGTCTTGACCCTCGTTGGACAATGATTAGCCCCGAGCAGGTTTCCTCTAGACACGATCTATTGCTTTCAGAATCGCAAGGACCTTCGCCCTTGTGGCCCTCCTTTCAAGGTACTTTCTGTCAAGGTTCCCCTCCATTCGGACCAGTACGCTCTTGACGTCTTTCTCATCCTGGACCCCCCTGTCAGGCCGAGCCAACTTCGACACGATGAAATCCTCGGGAGAGACAACGCAGAGGTCGGATGATCCAATCCCAATCCGTTTCCTTCTATCCAGAGTCTCTTGATCCCATACGATGCCATCAGGTCGAAGCCAGAGTTCGATCTCCATCCCCGTCTTCTGGTCGGTAAGCACAGTCACGGGATTGGAGAAGGAGGCTACCGAGGGTCTGAACCCTGATTTCTCGGCCTCTACAAGGAAGCTCTGGAACTTCTGAGGGGTCCGTATCCAGGCAGCCAGGTCAAGGTCCGCGGTCGCCCTGATGGCGCCATATGACGGGAGTGCGAATCCGCCGATTATCATGTAGTCTATCCTGTTGCCCGCGAGAAACTCGCTGATTCTAGACAGGAGGTCTTCGAAGTGGGACGACAAGAGAGTTCAGTTCCAGGAAAACCAGGGGGGGTGAGAGTCCACGCTCTGCGAGCCTGCGGGCATATTTCGCATCGTCGGCGGCTCGGAGAAGGTCTGACGGCCGGCTCTTCAGAGTCTTCGAGTTCAGTGCATCATAGGCTTCTAGAAACTCCTCGCCAAGAAGCGTGGGGACTAATTTGACCAATGGCCTGCCAGCGGACTTTGCGTGGACAGTTTGAATCTCAGCCAGTCCTTCGTTGCGGAGATCTCTTGAAAGCTTGATGAGCCTCGCAGGTCCGATGTTAAGCTCCTTCGCCAGTTCGGATGTTCCGAAAGCACCGCTTGAGGCTTTCTTCAGAATCGCAGATACCGTCGCAAGATTATTTTCCATCTGGGAAATTAATCCAATACACGATATTTAAGGCTTCTTCATGCATCTTAGCACTTGTACTATCTTGTTATTCGAGGAATAATTGCCATCCGGGCGAGTCGGGGCTAGAACACCCTACTGACAGGTCGCTTTGACGAATGGCCTCATCTTGCTGCGAAGGGCATAGGCCCGTTTGGGGAACGAATCCATTGCCTTAGATCTTCCAGCTCTTGGCGTATTCCAGCTGTTCTTTGGTTGGGGAGCCTGTGCTTATACCCATCGACTTCAGGGCCGCCCTAGCCACTTCGTCGTTAATCTACCGCGTGACCACGTAATCATGCTCTGGGCCTGTACCGAAGGTCTGTAACCTTACAGCAGTCCGTGCTTCAAGCCCTGAATGAAGTCCTATTGCCAGGTCCCTGTCCATTCAACCGTCGCTCCGTCGCTCAGTTCGATCGACCCCGTGACCATTGTTCCTGCACCGTTTCCATGCCCGCTGGCTGCAGTGCATGTCACCTGGGCAGCCCCGCCCGCCGTCACCTGCACTGGGCTGGGGGAGAGGTTCCCCGAACCCCCTCCTCCCATGAAAATGCATCCCGTTGCGTCTGTGTTGGCGCTCCCGGTATTGATGAGCTGTATCGTACAGGCTCCGTCGCTGTCAATGCAGCCGATGACGCTTGCGCTGATCTGGGCGGAAGCGTAGAACTGGGTCGCCGGGATGCCCCCAGCGGAGTTGACCACGCTGGCGGCTTCGCTCGCCGCACTCTGAGTGCTTGGGGTCTGTCCCGTTAGGTAAACATAGAGAATTGCGCCAGCCACCAGAGTGACTACCAATAGCAAGAGAGTGGCAGTCAACTCCGATAGTCCCCTACGCAACGGCAAATACGACGCCACCCGCAGTGTTTGGGGTGACGCTGAAGGATAACGGTTTCGAACCCGAAATTAACATCCTGAATCTAGGCCTCATGAACCTGCAGGTCACCCCTCGCGGCGGCCACTGGTTGGTGTGAGAAGCATTATGCTGCTGGTCGCAGGAGCGTACGGAGGTAGGTCTTGGCTCGTTTGAGAGTTTGAAGGCCTCCATTTTTCGGAAAGAAAAGAAAGGCTGGAATGACCGCTATCACTTTCGTCACAGAATTGAAGAAGTAGCCAAGGGGTTCAACAGTGCTTCTCGGCAGCCAGCCCCAAAAGTAAGTCTCGTACGAGCACACACACCAGAACTGCGGGAAGCCCCATGCTTCCCAGAGCACAACGAGACCGGCTGAGACTACGATCAAGGTTACGAGAGGATAGTTGAGCCTCACGTATCGCCACGCAATCAGCGGGGAAAAGGTCAGGGCCAGAGCCAGGAGCAGGGGGAAGGTGGGTCCTGCTAGATCCACGTTGAGAGTAAGAAGATCGTTTTGAACTGCGCCTACGGAAATCCCCCACATGTAGTGGTAGACTATCTCGTAGAGATACACCCCACTGAACATTGTCAGAACTGAAATCAACAGAGCCTCGAAGAGATCGTTCTTTTGATAGAGAAGGAAACCCAGAGCGAGGATGAAACAGCTCGCGTACGCGATCTCGGATGCAGGCAGAATACCTACCATTCTGAAATCCCTCCCAAGCGATTTGCGATGGCGAGTACGGCTCCCGTACCAACTACCGCATCAAACGACTCTAGGCTAGTCCGACCGTCTGCTACTTCTCTGAGGGCGTCCAAATCCAAGCCCTAGCAAAGGAATCTTGGCGAGCTCGCAAATTAACGAATTATGGATTCTGAAACTAGTGCCAAGCTCTGTCGGGTTGGATTACTTCAAGTGCTCCCCGGGTTGAGCCAACCAATGGCCAAAGCATACGCGGCAAGTGCATTTCCGTGGCCGCCGTTGAACGGATAAGTAAGGAACTCTTGCGTGCGCGGGCGTGAAGCCTTCGGCCGACGCCGCCATTCTGTGCGGGGGGCGCGGCGAGCGGCTGAAGCCCCTGACAGACTACTACCAGAAGACGATGATCCCGGTCGGCCCCAAGAAGCTCCCTATCCTAGCCTACATCATGGCCCTGCTGAAGCATCACGGAATTACAAGAGTGGCACTCCTCACGGGCTACCGCTCGGATGAAGTGAGGGGATACTTCGGGAACGGCTCCGAGTGGGGCATGGAACTGAGCTACTCCGAGGACAGGGAGGACATGAAAGGGAGCCTCGGCGCGGTTGCCAACGCGCTTTCGAACGGCGCCATCCCGCGCTGCGAGGAGCTTCTGATCTACTACGGGGACATACTGACGGACCTCGACATCACCCACCTCCTGTCCATCCACAGGAAGGAGAAGGCAGACGCCACGCTCGTCCTCGGGAAGGGGTACTCCCTTCCCGTGGGGGTGGCAGAAGTGAAGGGAGGGAAGGTCGTCTCCTTACGAGAGAAGCCGAGGCTCGACCTGAGTGTCACGACCGGGATGATGGTCCTGGGGCCTGATGCCATGGCGCTCGTCAGGAAGGTGGCTGGACCTAAGAAGAATGACCTTATGGCTGACTTCATTCCTGCGCTTCTAAAGAGGGGAGGGAAAGTGGCCCCATTCTACACAAGCCAGGAGTGGCAAGACGTCGGAACTGTAAGCAGCTTTGAAAAGCTGAACGAAGAACTGGCCAGGCACCCATTGAACGAGTTGGTCTGAGGCCGATTAGTGCAAGACTAAGGACCATCCCCACGCAGGTCGCGCGATAGGAATAGCCTCTGCATTGTCTGTATTGCCTCGTTCTCACAACTAGAACTTTACACCCCACGAGACAACCATCTGAGGCATGAGAAAGAGAGGCATTGTCTACATCATCACGGGATTGGTCGCTCTCTCTATCGTCGTCGTTCTCTTCGTCCCACTAGTCGGCGTTGAAGCCACGCCCCCCAACTTCCAGCCGTATTCTACTATCACAACTGTCGAAGGGAACCAGACGAGGACATTTACACTGGTGGCGACTCCCCCGACCTACAACTCAATGGCGTCGATATCCTACTGTTTCTGGGGATACGGTGCTCTACTTCAGAACGGGAACTATTACCCTATCACTACTTCACATCTTCAAGTCGTGGGTGCCTTCTGTCCAACCCCTCAACCTTGAAGGGGAAGGGCATCTCGGTCAGTCAACTAAACCCGCTCAATCGCTGAGCCGTTCTCATGATTAGGCCTTTGCGTCCCTCCAGTCCATCCTGCGAGCATGAGGAACGGAACCATTGGCGAGCGATTCTCACTATTGAAAAACAGGGGCTCGCTCTAATACGAAAACAGTATGGCCGTGAGAAAGACCTCGGATGGTCACTTGTTTTGCGGGAGGGATAATCCTCAAGCTGACGCGGCGTACTGCTCCTACTGCGGCTCGAACCTAAGGCAGCCTTCCAACATTCCGACGTCTAGGCGATCTAGAACAAGGTAACAATACTAATCAGAAAACCATACCGCCGCTCTACAAGCCTTAGTTATCTCACCGCCCGAAGTCATACACCGCTTCCGAGTTGGAGAGGCAGGAACTTGTCAAGCTGGAAAGGAACTTCAAGTCATTCATCCAGCCGCACCTTTGCGACAAGGATTCGGAGGACTACGACCTCATCTGGCAATGGCAGAAGTTCATTTATGACAAGAGTCAACGGGTTCGACGATCCCATCGAACATAGGCCCGTCTAATCGGACCCTGAGGGGGTAGACTGGGAGAACCGGTTGGGTCCCCCTATGGCCTTCCTTGGGATTCGCCTAGAGAGGGTGCAAGAGCTCCGCGCTTCGTCGTGCTTCCTTCAGCTATTGCCTTTTACTTCCTTCAACATTGCCCTGACCCTGGGCTCTGCCCTAATCGGTGCGAACAGTGGGTCGATATCGATCTCCCCTATCCAGTCTGCGTGGGCTTCATAGTCGAGTTGCACCAGCTCGACGGCCCTCTCTGTTTCTCCCAGAGCGGCATGGTAGATTGATCTGTAATTCCGAAGGAGATTGTTCGGATTGGGCAGAGTCTCGGCGTCGGCCATTGCTTTTCTTGCTTCCGCTTCCTTTCCGGCAACGGCGTAGATTGCGGCAAGGAAGAGTTTGGCGTCCAATTCGTCCTTCGTTAGTTCGAGGGCCCTCATCGTTTCCTGCACGGCCTGTGTGTACTTCTTCTCTGTCAGGTACGTGTACCTCAGGTTCGTAATCGCTGGAACGAAGCCGGGCTGAAGTTCGAGTGCTCTTAGCTGCTGTTTCTCTGCAAGGTCGTAGTCGCCCAGCCACAGATGGCACAGCCCGACAAATGAAGCAATCTGCGGCGAGAGGGGGTCCAGCCTCTGGGCTCGGAGAGCGTTTTCGAGAGCCTCCTTCAGGCGCCCCTGGCGAGACAGGCTGATTCCGTACCAATGGTAAGTCGTCGCGTAGCTGGGGCTTACCGCTATCGACTTCTCAAACTCTCTTGCGGCTGCAACCACATCCCTGTCCTGGTAGAGGATTGCCTCGGCAAGCGAGGTGTGGGCCTCAGCTGAAGCAGGGTCTAATTCGACGGCCCTGCTAGCGTATTCTTTGGCCTTGGAGAATGCTTCAGCGTAGGGAATGTGTCTGTGATCTCCCAAGACAAGGTAGCAGTCTGAGATCCCCGAGTACGGCAGCGAAAAGTTCGGGTCGATTGTAATCGCCGCCTGGAAGAGCTCAATGGCGCTCAGGAGGCCTTCTCTGCTTCTCTGGTTCCAGAGGTACTTCCCCCTCAGGTAGTGCGAATGGGCTTCACTGTCCCCCGTGGGGATTCTGTCAATGCGGTTCTGCTCCTGTGGTAGGACCTTGACCCGGAGGGCGTCAGCCACGCGCCTTGCCACGTCGCTTTGCACGGAAAACACATCGCCAAGTTCTCGGTCGTAGGTCTCCGCCCAGAGATGCTCGTCGGTGCTCACATCGATCAACTGAGCTGTAATCCGTACCCTGTTCCCAGCCTTCCTGAAGCTCCCCTCCAGCACAGACCCGACTTCGAGTTCCTTGCCAATCTCCTTCAACAGCTTGGACGTGTCCCTGTATCGCATCGCAGACGTTCTGGAGATGACGCGGAGACCGCTGATTCCAGATACCGTAGAGATTATTTCATCGGTGACACCATCGGCGAAATAGGAGTCATTGGTGTCGGGGCTCATGTTGGCGAAGGGGAGGACAGCGATGCGCCTCCTGTCGAGCTTTGCCGTTGATTCGGACCTCTCCTCCCATGGCATCACCATTCTGAAGACTTCGACAGGATCGATGACGTTCTTCAGGTTCCTGGTGCCAAGACTTGAGAATCGGAAGTCAACCTTCCTCTGAACGTGGTCGTATGCCTGGCGGCTAAGGCAGACACCCCCATCCGCCGCCAGGGGTTCTATCCTCGAGGCCACATTCACAGCGTCTCCGGAGATGTCCCCGACGGATTCGACAACCTCCCCCACATGGATGCCTATACGAAGGTGGACCCTATTCTCAGGCGGTAGGGAAAGACTGAATTCTCTGATGCCTCTTTGAATGTCATAGGCGCACCTCACAGCGTCCACGGTACTGGGGAACTCCGCGAGGAATGCGTCCCCGATCGTCTTCACCTCCCTGCCGCCGTGCTTGGCAAGGACGGGCCTGATTATCTTCCTCTGTTCTTCTACAAGCGCTAGCGAGAGAGTTTCGTTTCTTTGCCCCAGGGTCGTATAGCCAACCATGTCGGTGAACATGATTGCGACAAGCCTCCTCTCCCTTCCGACCATTCGTCACCTCATCGACTGACTTTGAAATAAAGCCTCTTGCCTGACGGGTTCCTCTTGACCTGACCGCTTCGTTGGCATTTGACAGGCATAGGACTGTCGCCGTAGTCCAGGACATAGTATTCGGTTCTCAGCTTGCACCGCTCGCAGTCAGCTAACCTCGAAGTACGCGTAGACCGTCTGGTTCCACAGGTCCTCGGATACGAGTGTGTAGGGGCCTGAAGGGAAATAGTGGAAGTAAGGCGAGGTCAGCGACGCGTTCCCAAATCCCGAAGAAGAGAAGTTGAGGTAAGCCCCGCTTGGATATTCCCAATAGCCAAACAGACCAGGGTAAATCGAGCCACATTCGGTGCCCCCGCTTGGGGCTGCAGCGCATTCGTCGGTCGTTGCGTTCATCTCGAGGGGAGCGTGCCCATCAAGCCCTACCGGGGTGAGCAGCTGGCCTGACACGTTGTAGTAATAGACAGCGTCGTCACCGTGTGGAATCAGGACAACCTCCGCCGGGAGCATTTGGGCTGGGCACGGCAGCGCGAGAGGAGGTACCAGAGTTAGGGGATCGCCCGCCAACGAGAGGTTTGCCAGAGAGTAGTGTCCCAAGAAGAGCGCGAATCCCATCAGTCCATGAGCGCCAAGGCCACAAAGCAGACTGTATCCGTCCCACGTCGGGATATCGGTTTTGGAGGAAAGGTCGGGAGCAAGGGAGACATTTCTAGAGAGGACATTCTGGAGAGTTATCTGCACGTCTAGACTGCCGCGCTCCTGAATTCTGGTGGCGTTGAGCGT
>Ga0187771_10003885_pt1 | contig 10495 bp, 4 predicted proteins | sample 0116_SJ02_MP15_1_FD_133139 | JGI IMG/M metagenome (GOLD analysis project Ga0187771, IMG submission 133139) | Tropical peat soil microbial communities from peatlands in Department of Meta, Colombia - 0116_SJ02_MP15_10_MG | ecosystem: Environmental > Terrestrial > Soil > Wetlands > Peat | place... | reverse complement strand
TAGAACAATGGAGAACAACTGACGATAGGCGAAGCGCTGTAGCCAGACCTGGCTCAGCAGCCAGACGTCTTCCTTGTCGTCGGGACGGCGGCGTTCGAGCGCAAAGGCGATGGCCGAGGCGAAGAAGTCAATTACCAGAAAGGCGAAGAAAAACAGCACCAGGCTGTGGAAGCTGGCCGGGTCGGTGGAATCCGGATGGAAATGCTTCTGGATGAAATACCAGACCGTGCCCACGGCAAACATGATGTCGATGAAGGGCGAGACCAGCGGCAGCAGAATCTGGAAGATCACGATGTTCGGCAGCGCCACCCAGCCCAGCGCGCCCTTGCGGGCGAAAACCGCGCGATGTTTGTACACCGACTGCAGAATCCCGAACGACCAGCGAAACCGCTGGCGCATCAGGCCGTTGGCATTGGTCGGGGCTTCGGTGTAAGCCAGAGCCATGTCTTCGTATTCCACGCGATAGCCGAGACGAAGCAGAGCCATGGTGAGGTCGGCGTCTTCGGCGACCGTGTCGGTCTGAAAGCCTCCGGCCTCGCGCACGGCGGAGACGCGCCATGCGCCGATGGCTCCCGGCACCACGCTGACCGCGCCGAGAACGTCCAGAGCGCGGCGCTCGAAATTCTGGCTGGTGATGTATTCGAGCGCTTGCCAGCGGGTCCAGAGATTCACGCGGTTCCCGACCTTGGCATTGCCGGCGATGGCCGCCACTTTGGGGTTGAGGAAGTGCGGCACCAGGCGCGAGATCGCGTCGGGCGCGATGATGGTGTCGGCGTCAATGCCGACGAAAAGCTCCGCATCGCCGATGTGTTGGATGCCGTAGTTGAGAGCATCAGCTTTGCCGGAATTCGGCTTGGTCAGGATCAGGACTCTTCCGACGGCGGTTTCTGCTGCAAAGGCTCGGCGCGCGACTTCGAGGGTGCGGTCTTTCGAGCCGTCATCAATCACGATGACACGCAGATTCGGGTAGTGGGAATCCAGCGCAGCGCGAACGGTGCGTTCGATGACTTTTTCTTCGTTGTAGGCCGGGATCAGAACAACAACTTTCGGCTTGTAGGAGGCGACCTCGGCGGGCTTGCCGAAGATTTGCTCGCGCAGGCGGTCATAGACCGCAGCCGCTCCAATAAACAGCAGGCGCCCGGTCATGAGCAGGTCGCCGAGGATGAATATCCACGTGATTCCACTCAGCACGGCGTTGAACAGCCAAAAGCCAAATTCATCTAGGCTAGCGACCCAACGTTCGCCGCGAGGCAAAGGCGCCATCACGTCAGCTTTCTGTTTTCCGATGAGGTCGTAAACGGGCGCGATCTCCAGTCCGCGGGCACGGATTCCGTCAATGATCATGGGCAAGGCGCGCACCGTCTCGGAGCGGTCGCCGCCGCCATCGTGCAACAGCACAATGTTGCCGCAGCGCAGGTCTTCCACGCGGCACGGCGGCAGATGCGACAGCACGTAAGCAGTAATCTGCTCGGCTGAACGGCGCGGGTTCTCGCTCCAGTCGTTGGGATCGATACGGTTGCCGATGGTGATATAGCCCATTTCCTGCGGGATTTCGAGCGGGCGCACTTGGTCGGCGGTGTCGGGTTCCTCGTCCACGGCGTAAGGCGGACGGAAGAGCAACGTTCGGATGCCAAACTGGCTGGCAAAGAGCCGCTCCGTGAGATTCAATTCGAACTTCATGTAGCCGGTTGTGGCGTTGGTGATGTCGGGATGGAAAAAAGTGTGGTTCCCGACGGCATGGCCTTCCCGGTATATCCTTTTCGCGATGCCTGAGAACTCGTCCGCCTTGACGCCGATCAGGAAAAACGTTGCCGTCGCCTGCTTCTGCTTCAGCTCGTCGAGAATTTTGGGTGTCCACTCCGGATCAGGTCCGTCGTCGAATGTGATCGCGACTTTATTGGGGCTGTATCCGTAGCGGCCGACGCGGTAAGGCTCCGGTAGCGACTGGAAGACTTCGTCAGTGATCAGCCGAGTGTCGGGATCGATGGTGAGATCGCGACTACCATGAGCGGGCTTGTCTTCGATACGGAGGATTTCACCCTGGCCCTCCATGTCCACGTCCGCGCCGGGAGGAACATCCTTGAGCTTGTCGGCAGCGCCGCGCTCGCCGGGGACGTCCCAGACTCGCCAGAGGGAGCGGTCCTCGCCGCCGAGCCGCCACAGGGCAAAGGTCTGAATGCCGAGGGTCTGCGCCGCCCGCATGTGATTTAACGCGGTCACGGCGTCGAGGAACCAGACGTCGTGGCGCAAGCCATTCTCGTCGAGATAACTGAAATGGGGGTTTAAGGCGTCATCGTCGAAGGAGACGTCTTCGTCGGAATCGCGCGCGGCCAGCCACGCCTCCTGCACGCTGACGCTGCTGTCGTGCTCCCCGGCGGGCAGTTTTCCCTTTTTCGGCTTCAGCACCCAGTCGTAGCCATAGTTGGCGATGGCACAAATGATTTTCTCTTGCGGGATTACGCTTTTTGCGAACCTCAAATTCTCTGCGAACCAGTCTTGGGACGCGACAGGGCCGGACGCAGCGCCAGGATAATGTTCGTCGTAGTTCATGAGCACGACGCCGTCTGCGGCCGCCGCAATTGCAGGATAGTTGTATTCGCGGTTGTGCGGCGGCACTGCGACGTAGAGCTTCATACCGCGCGCATGGAGATCACCGGAAAATTCCTGGAGCAGCGCGACATAGCCGGCCTGGCCTGCAGCAGGGAACGCTTCGAAGTCGATCATCAAGCCGCGATAGCGCCCGGAAGCGAGAAACTGCAATGCCTGCTTTCGGAACAGTGCACGTGCGTCAGGATCATTCAGGAACTTCGCGACCTCGCCCACCCACTCCGCCCCGTCGAAATTGTTAACCATCGGGAAGACTTCCATGCCGGGGTCTTCCGTCTTGAGGAAGGGCATCACGCGGTCGTCAACCGAATGCACGGTGTTACCCTGCACCACCTCAAAGAACTTGTTCGTCTGCTCGTCTACGGCTTGCAGATGGCCGTCGGCGGTGAGTATGTGCAGCCAGTCGGGATACAGCATGTCAATCTGGCGCGCATAGTCGCGCAGCGACGAGAAACTGGCCGCGTCCCAGGGCACGTAGAAGGCGGCACGGATGCCTTCCTCCTCATTCAGTTTTACCTGCGAAGCCGCCAGCTTTGATTTGCGACGAGAACGCGCAGCGAGTTTCCTCTGATGTTCGCGGGCTTTTTCCTTTTCAGTTTCTTTCGGCGGCTTGAGCGCGCGCTTCTGCGGGGGGAACAACAGCTCCGGCAGAGGCTGATCACGCAGAGCCGTATAGACGAAGAAAATGATAAGGGCGGAAACGGTGACGGCGACAGCGTCGACCAGCAGCCGCAGGCGTTTCCAGCGGGCGCGCCGCGGATCATAGAATACCGGCTCAGCCATGGACGACGGAAATTTTACCGTATGCCGCGGGTGTTGCAGGGTCAATTCTTACGGGGGAGCCAGTCAACAGAACAGGGTGGAGTTCGCTCCGAGTCGTTCTTTGCAGATTCCCTCCGCCGGGATTGCCCCAAACGCGCTATATTTCCTGCGTGCGCGAACTGATGCGGCCGGGTTTGGTTGGCAAACAGACGAAGTTTCTTGCGTTGGCAAGTCTGGCTGCGGTGGGACTGCGGCTGGTGTTTGTGATTTGGTTTCCGGCGGTGGTGGACGATTCCCGTCTGTACGCCAACATCGCGGAGAATTGGCTGCAGCACGGCATTTATGGCATCACCAACTCTGGAGTGATCGTCCCGACGCTCTCCCGGTTGCCCGGGTACCCCGCTTTTCTGGCCGCGATTTTCGCACTTTTCGGAATCGAGAACTTCCGGGCGGTCTTGCTGGTGCAGGTGCTGTTTGATCTTGCGACGTGCTTCTTGATCTACGACTTGGCGCGGCGTGTCTTCGCTTCAGAACGCGCGGCACGAGCGGCCTTTCTGCTGGCGGCATTTTGTCCTTTTCTTGCCAACTATGCAGCAGCGGCCTTGACCGAAACCCTGGAGATTTTCTTCACAACCCTGGCACTGGACTTGGCGATCTGCGGTCTGGGCGTTGGAGAGGCTGGTCAGCGGGCGCGAAAGTCGTGGCTCCTCTGGCTCGGTTGCGGATTCTCCGTCGGAGCCGGAATCCTGCTGCGCCCCGATGGCGGAATATTGCTGGCAGCTATAGGCGGATGTTTGCTGTGGATGTTTGTTCGAAGTCTCCGGCCGGGACGCAATGTTGCGTTCCTCAGCGCTGGCTCAATCGTCTGGGCGGGAATCCTGGTTGCGAGCGGCGCGATCACGCCGCTCGTCCCCTGGACTCTGCGCAATCTGCACACGCTCCATCGCTTCGAGCCGCTCGCGCCGCGCTATGCCACTGATTCCGACGAACAAGTCATGCCCGGCTTCAACCGCTGGGTCAAGACTTGGATGGCGGACTACGTCTCAGTGCAGGAAATCTATTGGCCGGTGCCCGGAGCAGAGCTCGACATCACGCGTTTACCGAGCCGAGCCTTCGATTCCGCAGGGCAGAAGGAACTTACTGCTCGACTATTCGCCGATTACAACCGCGATCATGAAATGACTGAGGAACTCGATGCCAGCTTCGCCGCCCTGGCTGCGCAACGCATTCACGCTGCGCCGCTGCGCTATTACCTGTGGCTGCCGGCGGTCCGCATCGCAGACATGTGGCTGCGCCCGCGAACGGAATTGCTTCCCTCCGATCCGCGCTGGTGGGAATTCAACGACGACGGCCGCTGGCTTGCAGTCAGTCTTGTCTTCGGGTTGATCGGCCTGCTCTACGCCGCGATGGCGGTCGCCGGTTTGCCGCGTGCCCACGGATTCTCTGGCGTCGGGCTATTCGTTTTGTTTCTCGTGCTCCGCTCCGTCTTCCTGGGAACACTGGAGAATCCCGAGTCGCGCTACACGCTGGAGTGTTATCCCGTGATGATTTTGCTGGCTTCGGCGCGCTTTTCATCCGCGCCTCGGTAGGTGCCTTCCAGATTGCTAAAGCCTGTTTCAAGAATGTTCATTACGACGGCTGGAAAAGCATACCTCCGCGGCGAAAGCCATGAATCAATGGGACGCGGATCTGGCACGGCAGAAAGCCCTGCTCTTCCCAGAGCGACTCTTGAAACACACTATAATACATGTTGTGCTAGGCGAGGCCTGTTTTATATCGTTGTCGACCCTACGATATTGGAAAATTAAGCTTGAAAACACGCAACAAACAGTTTCACAATTGACGCAACAGGGACCTCAGGTCCCGCCTATGACAGCATGCCTAGTAACGTTGTGAGAGATGTCACGCCTTCTGGCGGAAGGAGTTCTCTATGCGTTCTGGTTGGCCTGTCATTGCACTATTCTCGGCATTCATTCTGGCTTTCGGTACCTTGGTCTGGGCTCAGACAGCAACCACTTCATTGCGTGGAACCGTAACCGATCCCAGCGGAGCTGCGATATCCAATGCGAAGGTTACATTGGTCAGTTCCGACCGGGGATTCGAACGCACTACCCGCACGGAAACTTCCGGCGAGTACGAGTTTCTCCAACTTCAGCCTGGCACATATCAACTCACGGTGGAGATGGCTGGTTTTCGCAAGTATGAGCAACACGGTATCGCGTTGCTTGTGGACACTCCAGTTACCGTTAACGCAAGGCTGATCGTGGGGGCGGCGACTGAAATTGTTGAGGTAACGGCGCAGGGAGTAGCCATCAATACCACCGATGGATCGATTGGCAACGCCTTCGATGAACGACAGGTGAAAGAGCTTCCCATGGAAGGCCGGAACGTTCCCGATCTGCTAACACTGCAAAACGGCGTAACCTACATCGGCAACCGCGAGACGCCTAACGAGCTCGATGTGGACACGCGCGGCGGGGCTGTCAACGGCGCGCACAGCGACCAGAGCAACATCACTCTTGATGGCGTCGACGTGAACGATCAGGTCAATGGCTATGCTTTTTCGGCCGTTCTTCCCGTCACGTTGGACTCAATGCAAGAGTTCCGCGTGACCACAACCAACTATGGTGCCGATGCCGGGCGTTCCTCTGGAGCGCAAGTGTCTCTTGTTACCAAGAGTGGCACCAACAAATTCCATGGGTCACTCTATGAATACCTTCGGAACACCTACACCAGCGCCAACGACTTCTTCGTAAAAGCTGCGCAGGTGCGAGACGGGGCGCCGAACGTACCACCAAAACTCATTCGCAACATTCCTGGCGGCTCTCTGGGCGGGCCATTGATAAAGAATCGGCTCTATTTCTTTGTGAACTTCGAAGCCGCTCGCCAGCGGGAGGAGGAGAGCGATGTGCGCATTGTACCGAGCGCTGCGCTACGGGACGGCGTCTTGCAATACGAGTGCGTGCTCAACCCCGACGGTTCTCTAAATACGACGCTGTGCCCCCAGAGTGTAGCGCAGGGCCAGAAGTTTTCCCATACAGTGCCTGGCGGGTATCAGGGTGTATCGTACGACAAGCTCATACAGATGGATCCAAACGGTATCGGTGCGGATCCGGTGATGCTGACTTACTTTCAGAGTTTTCCCGCCGCGAATGAGTTTTCCCAGGGGGATGGGTTCAATTTTCAGGGCTATCGTTTTCGCGGCGCCATTCCAACCAATCACAACTGGTACATTGCGCGACTGGATTACAAGCTCAATAGCAGTGGTACCCACAGCCTGTTCTGGCGTGGTGCGCTGCGAAACGACAGTCACTCCAACGCGCCCTATCTTCCCGGTACGCCTTCTCTGTCCAGCTTGCTGGATTTCAGCAAAGGGTACACTGTGGGTTACACGGCCACGCTAAAGCCTACACTGCTCAACAATTTCCACTACGGCTACACTCGTCAAAGCTGGGGCCTGCCGGGAAACAACGACAGTACGCCGGTGATCTACTTTCGCGGCCTCAACGATAACAGCACACCTAACAATTCCACCGAAGCCATTACTCGGGGTAACGACTTCCGGTCCATTGTGGACAACGTGGTGGACGACGTATCCTGGTCCAAGGGGAAGCACACCCTCCAGTTTGGCACGAACCTTCGATTCATTCGGAGCCCGCGGAATAACTACATCAACTCTTTCCCGTCGGGCACCACCAACGTTTCCGCGCTCGACACAGCGGGATTTGCCAACACGGCTAGCCCATTCGATCCATTCAACAACAACCTGCCTCAAGTCGCTCTCGGCTTCGACAACCAGTACGACTATCCGGCGATCGCTCTTTTGGGAATGGTCACGCAGTACAGCGCGAGCTTCAATTTCCAAAAGAACGGAACGCCTTTGCCGGTGGGCGCCCCGGTAGCCCGGCATTGGGGGGCAGACGAGTACGAGTTCTACATCCAGGATTCGTATCGAATGAAATCGAACCTGACCGTCAACTTGGGGCTACGCTATTCGCTATTCTCGCCGCCTTGGGAGACGACCGGTACCGAAGTAGCGCCTACGTTCAGCATGGGGAAATGGTTCAAGCAGCGGGAACAGGATATGCGCAATGGCATCGGCTCCAATCAGGATCCTACTGTGGTCTTCGATTTGGCGGGGGCAGCTAACGGCAAACCGGGATATTACCACTGGGATTACCACAACTTTGCGCCAAGGGTATCTTTCGCTTACACACCTCGACCCGAGGAGGGATGGCCGAGAAAACTAGTGGGCGGAGGGGACAAAACAGTGATTCGGGGCGGGTTTGGGATCGTATACGACCACATCGGCCCCGGCTTGCTAACCAGCTTTGACCAGAACGGTTCGTTCGGTCTCTCTTCGCAGCTAACGAACTCCGTGCTTACGACGGCATCCAATGCGCCGCGGTTGACCAGCCTGACTAGCGTGCCAACCACGTTGTTCGACGGGGTCACGCCCTTTGCTCCTTCCACACCAACCGGAGGTTTCCCTTATACGCCTCCGCCATCAGGGACGGGCTTAGGCATTTACTGGGGGTTGGATGACCAGATCAAAACCCCATATTCCTATGCTCTTGATCTTTCCGTGGCCCGCGAGTTAAGTCATGGTTTGAGCCTAGAGGTCTCGTACGTGGGGCACCTGTCGCACCGCCTGCTGGCTCAGGAAGACATGGCGATGCCGCTTGACCTAGTCGACAAGCAATCGGGAATTGGCTATTTTGCGGCGGCTCGCCGTCTTTCCGAGTTGGCGGCGCAGGGCACGCCCTACACCTCGATCACTCCTGCCTTGGTTGGGCCGACGGCAGCATACTGGCAGGACATGGTTGCCCCGCTGCAGCCGGGCGACCAATATAACCTCGCTACAGCAGGGAACGTTGACGCCCCATCAGGTCCGTATTTGTATACCACCGATCCTCTTGTGGCTGCCTATGACCTGTACAGGGGTTTCAATTTTAACGAGACCACTGCTCTTTCCGCCCTTGACTATGCTGGCTCCGACTTTAACCCTCTTGGCGTAGCGGGGCTCGCGGGCATGATCCCTGGATTGTCAGGATGCACGTACTCTGCCAACGGCAATCCATGCTCGCTCTATCACTACCCAACGGTTTTGGGACCAAACGCTTACTTCAACAATCAATTTCACTCCTTGTATGCTTGGCGATCAATTGCCAACGCGAACTACAACGCACTGCAAGTCAGTTTGCGGAAGAGCATGGGGCATGGAGTGCAGTTCGATGTCAACTACGCCTACTCTAAGTCGATTGATCTTTCCTCAAGCGCGGAAAGGGTGGGGCCATGGAACGGTCTGGCGGGCGGGAGCAACATTGTCAACTCATGGAGTCCCAACCAGTTGCGTGGTCTCTCCGATTTCGACACTACCCACCAGTTCAACACGAACTTTATTGCCGAATTGCCGTTTGGCAAGGACAAGCTGATCGGCGGTAATGCCGGGGGCCTTGCCAACTCGATCATTGGCGGCTGGCAGCTTTCGGGGCTGGCTCGCTGGACCAGCGGGCTCCCGGTCAGTGTCTCCAACGGCGCCACCTGGCCAACGAACTGGCAACTTGGGGGAGAGGCGACCCAAATTGGTCCAACGCATGCCAGAGTTACAGAGCAGAACCCAACCTACAGCAACCCTAGTATGTTCCCGAACGTCTTCCCTGATCCCCTAGGCGCGACCGGACTTGGCGCCTTCCGGCACGACTACCCTGGTGAAGCTGGAGGCCGCAACCAGGTTCGAGGCCCCGGTTTTGCAGGTCTGGATGCGGCGCTCGCCAAGAGTTGGAAAATGCCATACGCCGAGTCGCACGTGTTGAAGTTCCGATGGGAAGTGTTCAACGTGCTCAATCACACAGAATTCGACGTGGGCACTATCACAAACGGAATTGACCAATCAGGATCGTTCGGTGCATTCAGTGGTGTGCTCACCAACCCGCGCGTCATGCAGTTTGCGATGCGGTATGAGTTCTAAACTCTAAGCTGACCTTTGTTTCGATGCGGGGCAGAACTGGCTGCTCCGCATTTCTTAGCAGGATTGTCGGTCACTCATTACTGGTCTTGGCAGAGGACGGGCGCGGTTCCTACCCCAGCGGTGAATCGCTCATGCGGAAGCGGGTGCGGACGTGCTCGGAGATGAGCTCAATCGCGGGGCGGTTCTTCACCGGGTCGACCTGCGCAAGGTATTTCATGGCCTCGATCAGCAGACGCTGGCCTTCCACGTAGCGCGGATCGGAGGTGCGCTCTCTTCGTTTGTTTCCCAGCTTAGGTGGGACGGTAATCGTAAAGACCTTGGCCATGAAGGAACCCAACGACAGGTGAGGCCAGTATATCGTCCTCGGTGCGATTCCGATCACACCTTCTTAATCTTTAGATTCAACAGCTTAGATCGACTTAGGAAATAGTACGGCCGATACAGCCAGCGGGCTGAAGCCCGCCGAGATTCTAGTTTGTAGAGGTTCTGCGGCGCGGCTGAAGCCGCGCCCTTTCAAATCAGGTTCCGCCGCCTTGCGGCTACACCATTCGCTAAACTGAACTAGCCGCCAGAAGAAACAATCTTCGTTTTGCTCGTCGTCTTCAGCCGGAAAACGCTGTCGGCAATCCTGTCGTTGATGCGGATCGAGGAGTACTTGGTTAGGTGGTAGTCGTCCTGCAGATCAAAGAATTGCTGCTGCACGGCGATTCCCTTGTCGAGATCAATCCAGAGCAAGATGCGCTTGAAGTTGTTGCGTACTCTCTGCGATTTCGGCACCAGCTGGAGCTTTGCCGCAGTTACGCCACTGATCGTCTCTGTCCCGAGGTAGGTCACGTCGAAGGTCCTCAGCAGGTCTTGTCCGCTGCCGCCGAAGCCGAGAACCAGATAGCTTTCAAAGTCAGCCTTGTATTTACCGAGGTCGTGTTCCTCGGGGGCCTGGTCGATCCTGGGCCTGTAGAGGCGGATTTTGCCGCCGCTGAACAGCACATACTTCGGCTCAGGTTTCATCTCCGCCGCGCTCGGCCCCGCCTTCTTGACTTCCGCCATCATCTCGATGTCGCTGCCATTGCGCCGGTAATAGATCGTTCCCGTCTCAACATCGTCAACCTCGTCGATGACCCTTTGGTAAGAGTCCCACTCGAACTCGGCCTGGGT
>Ga0187771_10003884_pt1 | contig 10495 bp, 10 predicted proteins | sample 0116_SJ02_MP15_1_FD_133139 | JGI IMG/M metagenome (GOLD analysis project Ga0187771, IMG submission 133139) | Tropical peat soil microbial communities from peatlands in Department of Meta, Colombia - 0116_SJ02_MP15_10_MG | ecosystem: Environmental > Terrestrial > Soil > Wetlands > Peat | place... | reverse complement strand
GGCATCGATGTACCGAGCATACTTCTGTCTGTGATTCCAGAGATAAAGAGTGTCGATCACCATCAGCTCAGAGGTGTGATGAGGGTGGCAGGCGATGATGAGTGCGCCCTGTCTTTTGGCCTCGAGGAATATCTTCTCAAAATCCCATGTGGCAGAGACAAATGCCTGGATGTCTATCAAGAGCACATGAGCCGATTGGTCAGAGGAGAGCGAACTCTTCGTGATTTCGACCCCTGGAAGGATGAGCAATCCATATTTCTCCCATGCTCTCTTCGCTTCTTCACGGATGTGGGTGAGGTATGTATTGAAATTGTCTTCGTTCACGGAGAATTTGAAACGATTGACAATCTTCCCGTAAGGAGTTTCACCATTGACCACGTGGTCTGTGATGGCAATCGCGTCAAATCCTGCCTGGCCGAAGAGGTCGATCGTCTTCCTTAACGCAAGAGAACCATCGGAATAATTCGTGTGAATATGGAAATCGCATAAAAGCATTAAAGTAATGGTAAATGGTGATTGTTACAGGATTATGAAAGAAAGGTGAAATTTGAGTTAAAATTTCTTATTTTTCTTAATAAGATAGGAATAATACGTGGCAGCGGACGTTGGTTTTCGTTCAAAAGTGCTGAAATCTACTCTATAAAGCCCAAATCTCGCATCAAAACCTCTGAGCCATTCGTAATTATCGATCAATGACCAATAGAAATATCCTCTCACATCGATGCCGCTTTCAAGGCATCTCTTAAGAACATCCACATGTCTTTTGATAAATTTTATTTTCTTCTCGTCGTCACGGGTGGCAATACCATTTTCCGTAATGATAATGGGAATGTTCAACTTGGATGCGTACCTCACGACCTTTTCAAGGCCTCTTGGATGGACTTCCCATCCCGTATCCGTCAGTCCATGGCCTCCGGTGTCCTGATATCGCAACTCAACTCCCATCTTCTTGAATGGGTTGAATCGTAAGTGAACCCGGGTGTAATAGTTGACTCCCACGAAATCCACCTTACCCTTAATCGGAAGGCGCATCTCTATCTCCTTCTTAAAAGGAAATCGGATTCTCAAGGTCCCGCTGAGAAATGCGTCGATCAAGGAATGGTTGTAGAAAAACATGGCGATTTTTGAAAGAAGCCTGTCCAGGGGATGCCAGAAACGGCACGGAGCGATGGCAGCCATATTGTGGGCGATACCCACCTGGGCATCCTGGTCAGCGGAGTGGAGCATGTCATAGATCCGGCTGTGAGAAACAAGGATATTCCCAATGGCTTTCACAGCCGAAGGGACCTCTCGGAGGCCCGGCGGCATTGACCCATCCAGGTAACCACCAAGGAGAAGGATGTAAGGTTCATTGAACGTGATCCAATAGCGGACCCCTCGAAGGGTAGAGACCACCTTCTCGACGTACGCCAGGTATTTTTGAACAGACCGGTCATTATGCCACGGATATTTTTCAAGGAACCAACGAGGGTGGGTAAAATGGTGCAGGGTAACCATAGGCTCAATGTCTTCCCGGCGGAGGATATCGACAATGTCTTGATAATGTCGAATGGCCTCCATATCCCATCGGTCCTCCTCGGGTTGTATCCTGCTCCACTCTAAAGAAAAACGATAAGCATTAACGCCAAGCTCCTTGAGCAGATTTAAATCCTTTTTGTAAAGAAAGTAATGATTGGTTACGTTTGGATTTGACCGCAGCCTTTCATCCCATGCTGCCCAGTCTGCATAAGGAGAGCCCTCCAGTTGAAAAGCGGAGGTAGCCACTCCCCATAGGAATTTACTTTTCGTTGACACCGGCACGCTCCCCAAACAGTTCATCCATCAACGCCATTCCTTCAAAAACCAATATTCCTTATAATGAGTTCTTTTTTCAAGTGCTTTTTGGCGGAAGAAGTCCCCACTTTAGGAAACCAGACTCAGCCATCGAAATTTAACAGGTTCGTAACATCGCTGTAACGGACACATATTATCATTCCGGCTTAGAGCTGTCCAACCAAGAAGAAGGATGCTTTTTGGCAAAAGCGGCCGATGGGCTTGAATCCAATGGATGGGGAGGTGAGAAGAGAAGCTTAACCAAAACGTTAAAAAGTTGTAACACAAACGTAACAAACCACAATTAAGATGAAAAGGAGGTCTAAAATGGTAAAAGGTTTGAAGCTCATTACAATCGTTTCAATTTTATTTGTTTTTTGCGGAATGGGGCTTGCCAAAGACGTGGAGCTCACGGCGGCGGGGGCCACCTTCCCCTATCCTCTCTATTCAAAGATGTTCGACGTCTACAACAAGGAGAACGGGATCAAGGTCAACTACCAAGCCATCGGTTCAGGTGGAGGCATCAGGCAGCTCATCAACAAAACAGTCGATTTCGCGGGATCGGATGCAATCATGAGCGACAAGGAGCTGGCAGAGGCGCCGGCACCAATCCTTCACATCCCGACCTGCGCGGGCGCAGTCGTTATAACCTATAACCTTTCAGGAAACCCGCAATTGAAATTTACTCCGGATATCATTGCAGACATCTTTCTTGGAAAGATAAACAAATGGAATGATCGCCGTCTCGCCGAAATCAATCCGGGGGTAAAGCTTCCCGATATGGCGATGACGGTTGTACACCGATCGGACGGGAGCGGTACGACCTTTATCTTTAGCGGCTACCTGAGTAAGGTCAGCAGTGAATGGAAAGAGAAGGTTGGATCCGGTACGTCATTGAATTGGCCAACTGGGCTGGGCGGAAAGGGGAATCCTGGCGTCGCGGGTCTGGTCCAGCAAACACCCGGGAGTATCGGCTATGTCGAGCTTATCTATGCCCTTCAGAACAAGATGCCTTATGGGCCGGTGAAGAACAAGAAGGGTAATTTTGTAACTGCCACCCTTGCCTCTACAAGTAAAGCGGCAGATACGAACCTGCCCGATGATATGAAGGTGATGCTTACTGATACGGATGCTCCGGATGGGTACCCGATCAGCGGTTTCACCTGGGTCCTCGCTTACAAAGACCTGAATTACGGGGGCAGGACTGAAGAGAAGGCAAAGGACGTGGTTAAGCTGCTCTGGTGGATGACCCATGAAGGACAAAAATATGCGGAGCCTCTTGACTATGCGCCTCTTTCCAAAAAGGCCGTGGAAAAGGCTGAAAAATTGATCAAATCAATAACCTATAATGGAAGTGTAATTATGAAGTGATCCTGACGGTGCAGGTGAGGTCAGGATCTCACCTGTACCCTTTTCAGGGTTCGATGAACAGAAAATCAATATCCTGGAATCGTTTTCTGATATGATTAAAGAGAGAACAGATAGTATATCAGTAGAGCTACCGGAGCGTGTGGGCATCCTGATGGACCGCAGCGCGGAAGATTTTCTGGCTAAGATTCGTAAGAGAGCGATGGCCGGATGGAAATTTGGCCTGTCAGAATCTTCCTTCCGCAAGATACTCTCCGTTGCCGGAGCGTTTGTCCTGCTTCTCCTGTTGGCCATCTTCTTTTCGCTGCTCATTGCCTCCTTTCCTGCCATTCGCAATTTCGGAATCCAATTTCTTTTCAGTTCCACATGGGATCCGGTGAGGAATGAATTTGGGGCATTTCCCTTTATCGTCGGTACACTAGCCACTTCCTTTCTGGCCCTGATCATTTCAGTCGTCTTCTCGCTGCCCATCTCCATCTTTCTAGGAGAATACTCAGCCCAAGGGTCTATGGCTACGTTCATCAAAAGCATGATCGAGCTTCTGGCCGGGGTTCCTTCGGTGATTTATGGATTCTGCGGACTATTCCTCCTTGCCCCGGTGGTAAGAACTTTAGAGATGAAATTGGGTGTAGCCCCTTACGGAGTAGGGATACTCACCGCTTCGCTTGTTCTTTCAATCATGATCATCCCCTATTCGGCCTCTATCGGAAGAGAGGTGATCAGCCTCGTCCCCTCCGATCTCAAGGAAGCAGCCCTCTCGCTTGGGGGAACCCGCTTCGAGGTGATACGAAAGGTTATTCTCCCCTATGCAGGTTCCGGAATTGCAGCAGGAATTCTCCTCTCCCTCGGAAGAGCTTTGGGAGAGACCATGGCCGTGACCATGGTCATTGGAAACTCGAATTTCATTCCAAAAAGCATTTTCAGTCCGGCCAACACCCTGGCGAGTGTCATTGCCAACGAGTTTACGGAAGCAACAGGGAGCCTCTATCTCTCCAGTCTGATCGAGCTGGGACTGGTGCTCTTCGTTGTCACCACCGTCATCAATCTCATGGGTAAATGGATCGTCCGACGGATGGGTGTGGGAGAATAAAATGAAAGAACCTTCGATCAGAGGAAGAATTCTATGGGACAAGTTGTTTAAAGCCCTTATCGTTCTCCTCACCTTTTGTTCTATCCTTCCTATGTTCTTCATCCTCTTTTTCATTACCAGCAAGGGAGTCTCTGTGATTAACTGGAGATTTCTCACCCATCTTCCAAAGCCCGTAGGCGAGATCGGCGGTGGAATTTCAAACGCGATCATCGGAACCTTTATGCTGATCGGCATTGCGACAGTGTTTTCCGTTCCCGCTGGAACCTTGGCCGGGATTTTCCTTTCAGAAAACAGGAAGGGGAGGCTTGCATCCCTTATCAGATTGTGTGTCGAAACACTTCAGGGGATTCCTTCCATTGTGATAGGAATCATCGCCTATATCTGGCTCGTTGTTTCGATGGGATCATTCTCAGCACTCTCGGGTGGACTGGCTCTCGGTTTGATGATGCTGCCGGTCATCATTACCTCGACGGAGGAGACCTTGAAGCTTATTCCGGAGAGCTTAAGAGAAGCCTCGCTATCATTAGGAGTCTCTTACCCAAGAACGATTCTAAAAGTGATCCTGCCGGCAGGCATAAGCGGCATCATGACAGGGATACTGCTGAGCATCGCAAGGGTTGCCGGGGAGACAGCACCCCTTCTCTTTACCGCCTTCGGGAGTCCCTTTATGAACCTCAATATCCTGAAGCCCATCAACAGTCTCCCATTGATGATCTTCAACTACGCGACAAGCCCCTATCCCGAATGGCATACCCTCGCTTGGGGAGCCTCTTTTATATTAATCGTCGTTGTTCTCGGGTTAAATCTCTTCACGAAGGCTGCGACAAAAAAATGGAAAGTACAGTTTTAAGGATTGAAAACTTTAGCGCCTTTTTTGGCGAAAATCAGGTATTAAAAGAATTTAACCTCTCCATACCTCAAAATAGAGTGACGGCGATTATGGGTCCATCCGGTTGCGGGAAGACGACTCTCATTCGCTGCATCAACCGGATGCACGAGCTCATCCCGGATGCCAGGGTCTCGGGCAAGATGTTTCTGGATAGTGAAGACATCTACGCAACGGATCCCATCGTTGTGCGAAGGCAAATCGGGATGGTCTTCCAAAAGCCAAATCCATTTCCTATGATGAGTATCTACGACAACGTGATTGCCGGTTATAACCTGAACGGGGTCAAATTAACCAAAGAAGAGAAGGAAAAAATCGTTGAGGAGTCGCTGAAAAAAGCCGCTTTGTGGGATGAAGTCAAGGAGTCTCTTCACAGAAGGGGGACCTTTCTCTCCGGTGGCCAGCAGCAGAGACTCTGCATTGCGCGTGCTCTTGCCATGGGGCCGGCGGTCCTGCTCCTGGACGAGCCCACCTCTGCCCTGGACCCGAGAGCAACCTCGCACATCGAGGAGCTAATCGTGCAGTTGAAGGAAACCGTTTCAATCATCCTCGTCACTCACAACATGGCACAGGCGGCCAGGGTTTCGGACTTTGCTGCCTTCGTTTACCTGGGTGAGCTGGTCGAATTCGAACCGACCGAAAGAATGTTCACGGCCCCCAAGAATAAGATGACGGAAGAATATCTGACTGGAAAATTTGGCTAAAAAGCCGCCCGAAGAACCATGGAGACCCATCTTCAGATAGAACTGGAAGAATTGAAAGAGAATCTTCTCAAGATGGCAGCCATCGTCGAAGAGGCAATTCGCGACGCTGTACAGTCTCTTGTCAAGAGAGATTCCGATCTTGCCCGGAAGACATTCGAGTTTGAAGATCGAATTAACAAAATGGAAATTGCAATCGATGACGGTTGTTTGAAGCTCCTTGCCTTAAGACAGCCGATGGCCGCAGATCTTCGCTTTATCACCTCGGCGATGAAGATAACCACCGACCTCGAAAGAATGGGTGATCAGGCGGTGAACATTTCCGAGCGTGCCCTCTCATTAAACCAGGAACCTCAACTCAAACCATACATCGATCTCCCCCGAATGGCCGAAATTACGCAATCCATGGTCAAAGATGTGCTGGATGCGTTTGTGAATCGAGACTCCAAACTGGCTCGCTCCGTCTGTGAAAGGGATGACCTGGTCGACGGGTTGAACGATCAAGTGATGAGAGAACTCCTCACCTATATGATGTCAGATCCGAAGGCCATCCCGAGGGCAGTGCACCTGATGATTGTTGCCCGCTGCCTCGAAAGAATTGCCGACCACGCGACAAACATTGCGGAAGATGTGATCTTTATGGTCGATGCGCTGGTCATCAAACATCATGCGGACGTTAGAGAAGACGGGTAAAGGAATCGGCTGATGCCAAAAGACAAAGTCCTTTTCCTATGTATTGGCAATTCAGCCCGGAGCCAGATGGCCGAGGCTTTCCTGAAGAAGTATGGTGGAGATCAATTCGAGGTCTACAGCGCTGGGATGAAACCAATAGACATCCATCCATGCACTGCGCGCGTCATGGAAGAAGTCGGAATTAGCCTCAGGGGTCACTCCTCTAAACATGTCAAGGAATACATGGGCAGAGTGAATTTCGCCTATGTGATCATTCTGTGCGAAGAAGTTGAAAAAATGTGTCCCACTACATTCCCCGGGATCCTTCAAAGATTGCGTTGGTCTTTTGAAGATCCGGCGGCAATCATCGGATCGGATGATGAGAAATTGAGAAAGTTTCGTGAGGTGAGAGATAAGATAGAACAACGGATCAAATCTTGGCTCTCGGAAAAACCACCCAAATAATTCTCCTTTATTTTTTCTCCTTTTTCTTCAGAAAAAACCCCTCTCTTCACCCATCCCAGAAAAACCTTATAAATCCACTTGATCAGAAGATCAGAATTTGTTAATTTCAAGCGGACTCAAGAACCGCATTTCCCTTTAATCTATTCCTATGACAGACTCGAATCCCACCGTCAAGATGGAGGCCAGAGGGCTTAATTTCTACTACGGGGCTTTTCATGCCCTGATCAATATCAATATCGACATCAGAGCGAACCAGATCACTTCCCTGATCGGGCCCTCCGGGTGTGGGAAATCGACTTTTCTCCGGACTCTCAACCGTTTAAACGAGCTCATCCCCCAGACCCGGATCGAAGGAAATGTCACACTCGATGGTCTGGACATCTACCAGCCGGGCACAGATGTCGTTTCGCTCAGGCAAAGGGTCGGCATGGTTTTTCAGCGTCCAAACCCTTTTCCGAAGACCATTTTTGAAAACATAGCCTTCGGCCCCAGGGTATTAGGAGTCTTTTCAAGAAGAAAGATTGAAGACAAGGTCGAGCGAAGCCTCAAAGCGGCTGCTCTCTGGCCTGAAGTATCGGATCGCCTCGAAACGAATGCGTTGGCCCTCACGCTTGGGCAACAACAGCGCCTCTGCATCGCACGCGTCTTAGCCGTTGAACCAGAGGTGATTTTGATGGATGAGCCCTGCTCCGCACTGGATCCCCTGGCCACCCTTAAGATCGAAGAGTTGATGCAAGACCTGAAAAAGAATTATACGATTGTCATTGTCACCCACAACATGCAACAGGCGGCCCGTACCTCGGATTGGACGGGTTTTTTTCACCTGGGGGAACTCGTTGAATATGGTACGACCGAGGACATCTTTACACGCCCCAAAAACCAGAGAACTGAGAATTACGTGACGGGAAGATATGGTTAAAAAGATTGCGGATTGCTGAATGCGGAATGCGGAATGGAAACTACTATAAAAAAACTATGATAAGCACCAAATTTCAAATAGCAAATTACAAACAAATTCCAATGTCCAAGATTCCAAAACCAAAACAAAATAGTTTCGGTCATTGGATATTTGTGCTTGGAAATTATTTGGGATTTGGGATTTGGAACTTGGGATTTTTTTCTCTTCTTCTATTCATCTTATTCGGAGTGGGTTGTCAGAGGTCTAAGGCGGGGATCACGGTGGCGGGCTCCACTTCCGTGGAGCCTTTTGCTGAATTGCTGGCTGAAGAATATATGTCTCACCATCGTGAATCCCATATCTACGTGCAGGGGGGCGGGTCCACAGCCGGAGTAGAGGCTGCCATCACACGCGCTGCGAACATTGGGATGTCCTCACGCAGCCTGATAGGCGATGAAAAAAAGCTCTACGCAGTGACGATTGCAAGAGATGCAATCGCTGTCATTGTCTATCCGACGAATCCAATTGAGAATCTCTCATTAGATCAGATCAGGAACGTTTTCTCCGGAAAGATAGAAAATTGGAAAGAATTGGGAGGACCAAATCATCCCATCGATGTCATTACACGAGAGGAAGGCTCGGGCACAAGAGAATCTTTCCAAAAATTTGTAATGGGCAAAGAAGATATCAGCCTCGCGGCTTTAGTCCAGGATTCCAACGGAGCAGTGCGACAGGTCGTCGCCACTGACCCTAATGCCATCGGATATATCTCGTTAGGCCTAGTCAATGATGAGGTGAAGGCGGTGAGAATTTCAGGGGTCGAACCCAATTTGGCGAACGTCTACAATGGCAAATATACCTTGGTCCGACCTTTTCTGTTCGTATTCAACGGGGAACCGGTTGGAGAAGCGAAATCCTTTTTGGAATTTGTTTTAAGCAGACAGGCCCAGAAATTGCTCTTAAAGGAAGGGCTGGTGCCGATGCTTCAAAAACTTGACTGAGACCTTATCCATAAATAACTCCCCCATTTAGTAAAGGGGGTGAGGGGGGATTTAAAGTGACAACCTTGGCAAAATCCCCCTAAATCTCCGTTTTCCAAAGGGGGATATTACAAACAATCATTATTTACAGATAGAGATATCGATGAAAGAGAAGTTAATCGAAAAAATCCTCCTTCTAATCGCTTTCTCCTCTGTTTTCATTTTAGGCTTGATCACTTTCTTCATTTTTGAAGAAGGGTTTCCTTTGATCTTGAAGATCGGTCCCAAAGCTTTTCTGCTGGGAGAGAAATGGATTCCAAGCAAAAGTTTATTCGGCATCTTCCCGATGATTGTAAGCTCATTCTGGGTTACCCTGGGATCACTGCTGTTGGGTATTCCTCTCGGCGTGGCTTGCACCATCTTCTTATCAGAATTGATCCCTCCCTCCATCGGAACGCTATTTCGGCCTGCTATTCAGCTTCTGGCTGCCATTCCCTCTGTCATCTATGGCTTTTGGGGGCTGATCGTACTTGTCCCTTTAATTAGAGATCACCTGGGAGGACCCGGCATGAGCATTCTCGCGGGCTCCCTTGTCCTAAGCTTCATGATTCTGCCTACGATTATTACGATTTCAGAGGATTCTTTAAAAGCTCTCCCTGCTTCTTATAAAGCAGGAGCTCTTGCATTGGGAGCAACACACTGGCAGACGATTTGGAGAGTGTTGATTCCCGCTGCCAGGTCAGGGATTGTGGCAAGCATCATTTTAGGGATGGGCCGTGCCATAGGAGAGACAATGGCCATGATTATGATTTTGGGAAACGCCGTAAAGATGCCAAACTCCTTTCTGGATTCGGCAAGAACGCTTACCACCAATATCGGCATCGAAATGGGATACGCTGCCGGCGATCATCGGCAGGCCCTTTTTGCCACGGGAATTGTTCTCTTCTTCATCATCATGGCCCTGAATACCCTGGCCATCTTTCTATCGCGGAGGAGGATCAGTTGATTTTCAATCGGACTCGGTATCTCACACAGAGCATTGCTAAATTCCTCATCTGGATTGCCGCCCTCTCGACCATTGGGGTGATGATCTTAATTCTCTTCCAGATCCTCAAAGAAGGACTTCCTGCAATCAATCTCAGCTTTCTCCTTGATTCTCCAAGAAACATGGGCCGTGATGGCGGGATTTTTACGACGATCATTGGGACTGCGGCATTGACCGTTGTTGCGATCATCGTTGGTGCGCCCCTCGGAGTGGGCACAGCCGTTTTCCTGAGGGAATATACCAGGGAGAGCAAGACGAGCCGTGTGATTCGTTTTGGAACCGACTGCCTCGCCGGAGTTCCATCGATTATTTTCGGCCTATTCGGATTCGTCTTTTTTGTCATCCGTTTGAACATGGGATGGTCCATTCTTTCAGGCGGGCTGACGTTAGCCGCCATGATCTTGCCGACGGTCATCAGCACAGCCGAAGAATCAATCAAAGCAGTCCCTTACTCCTACCGTGAAGTGAGTTATTCCCTGGGCGGAACAAAATGGCATACGGTGACACACGTTGTACTTCCCAATGCGTTGCCCGGAATCTTCACGGGGATTCTACTGAGCGTCGGGAGAAGCATTGGG
>Ga0187771_10003883_pt1 | contig 10495 bp, 10 predicted proteins | sample 0116_SJ02_MP15_1_FD_133139 | JGI IMG/M metagenome (GOLD analysis project Ga0187771, IMG submission 133139) | Tropical peat soil microbial communities from peatlands in Department of Meta, Colombia - 0116_SJ02_MP15_10_MG | ecosystem: Environmental > Terrestrial > Soil > Wetlands > Peat | place... | reverse complement strand
CCGCTCCGGCTGAGATTGCTGCCGCTTTCAGAAACCGCCGCCGGGATTGGAGAAAGTCATGCACAATCTTCTACTCTAATCGTGCAGCAGGTATCTTATCGAGATGGGGTTTCTAAACACTGTCTCACTGCTTGGCCTGAGATAGCTTCGGCATTTCGGCAAAAGCGCGCATGTCGTGCGCGGGTACGATGATCAGCTCGGGCAGGCGCTGTTTGAGGGCGATCATGCGCAGCAGGTTTTCGCGGTTGCCCGCGGCGTCCACATCAGCGCCCATTCTGCGGACGAACCAGGAGCGCTCCTCGCGCAGCGTGATCCCTTCCAATTGATACACGAGATCACCAACAAACGCATAGCGCGTTCCGTTGGGCAGCGTCACGAAGATGATCACGCTGCCGGGGGTATGACCGGGTGCAGGCACAACTACGATCGAGCCATCGCCGTAGACGTCGTGGCTGGCGGGAAATCCGAGGTACGAGCCGCCTTCGAAGCCGTACTCTTCATAGCGTATATCGGAAAAGAGTTTGCAGAAATCCATGGGTCCGCTTTGCCGGATGAACTCGTGTTCCTGCGCTGTCACCCACACGGGTATGCCGGGAAAGTCGGGCAGGCCGCTGACGTGGTCCCAATGCGAATGGGTCAGAAGAATGGCATGCAGCGATTTCAGATCGTAGCCCGCGGCGGCTAACTGGTCAGCGGCGGGCTGCCACAGGCTATAAAACGTGATGGCACGGAACATCACAGGCAGGGTCCGAAACTGCTGGTCGAGGTTACGGCCAAACCCGGTATCGATGAGCAGATCGCCCTGCGGGTGCTTCACCAAAGTTCCGGCCATGGAAAAATCGCGCCTTTCAAAAAACGAGCCCCCGCGATAACCGAAGGCGGCAACGCGATGATTAACGCCAGTCACTACCGCGACGACCGCCATCTCCTTCGGTGGTGCGGCTGAAGGTATCGGCCCCTCGTAGGGTTTTGGGTTCGGCAAGGGTGAGGCGGAGAATGTGCGCAGGAATAGCGTGAAAGGTACCAGAACCACTGCTGCCACAGCCAAGAGATAAATTCCCTTGTGGTTCATCGTCGGTCTCGTTTTCGCTAGAAACGAAAACCGGTCATCGTAGATTTCCAGCGGACCCGTTCAGGTCGCAGCCTACTTTCGTTTCGTCTCTTTCAGGAATGTCCCCTCTTGCAGTTCGGTGAATGCCTTTCGTAGCTGTTCCTGGGTATTCATCACGATCGGGCCATACCAGGCGACCGGCTCCTCGAGAGGCTTTCCTGAGACGAGGAGAAACCGGATTCCATCATCCCCGGCCTGCACTGTGACCTCGTCGCCGCGGTCAAAGAGAATCAGGGAGCGATTGTCGGCTTCCACTGGAGGAGCAGTGTCGAGCCATTTGATTGCTTCGGTTGGCACTGCGAGCGGACCTGAGGCGTTACAGAATTTTCCGCTGCCGCCAAAAACATAAGCGAACGCATGGCGAGTTGTTTCGACCGGCAGAGATTTTCGCTTGCCCGGGGAGACTGACACATCGAGATAAATCGGATCGGCCGCGACACCGTCCACCGGGCCTTTCTTGCCCCAAAAATTTCCGCAGACCACTCGCACGTGAGTGCCGTCGTCGTCGATGATTTCGGGAATCTCGGCGGCCTTCACCTCTTGATATCGCGGCGAAGTCATCTTGAGCGATGCGGGAAGATTGCCCCATAGCTGAAATCCGTGCATCCGCCCTGCGGGATCACCCTTCGGCATTTCCTGATGAATAATGCCGCTGCCAGCAGTCATCCACTGCACATCACCCGCACCGATGACGCCGCTGTTGCCGATGCTGTCACCGTGCGCAACGGTTCCCGCCAGCACGTAGGTGATGGTCTCGATTCCACGATGCGGATGCCAGGGAAATCCCGCGAGATAATCCTCGGGAACATCATTGCGGAAATCGTCGAGCAGAAGAAAAGGATCGAAGTCCTTCGTATTGCCGAAGCCGAACGCGCGCCGAAGATGCACGCCTGCGCCTTCAAGAGTTGGTTTCGATTTGATCAGCCGCTTAACAGGTCGGATCGACATCGCGAACTCCAGTGGAAAAAGAAGCTAATTATTACGCCGGGACGAACGTATGTCCACGCAACTCTCCGGGGAAAACCTCATCCACATAGCACCAGACCCAGGCTTCGCCGGGTTCAACCGAACGCATAAGCGGGTGCTTTGTGTGATGGAAGTGTTTGGTGGCGTGCTTGTTCTTGGATGAGTCGCAACAGCCGACGTGGCCACATTCCAGGCACATACGCAGATGGACCCAGGTGTCACCGATTTTGACGCAGTCCTCACACACATGCTTATCGGTACTTGTAAGCGCAATCTGATTGAGATGGGTACAGTGCGTCATTATGCTCCTCCTTGTTGCAGCGCATGGAAACTGACGGTTACAGTTCTGCCAGAACGCGGTGAACGAGGTGTACTGAGATCGCCCCTTCGCCGACTGCAGAAGCCACCCGTTTCACGTTACCTGAACGAACATCACCCACTGCAAATACGCCAGGCAGGCTGGTCTCGAGCATCAAGGGTGCGCGGCTCAGCGGCCAGGAGATAGATCCATCTACTCCTACCGACGCGTCCAGGTCGCGACCTGTAAGGATGAAGCCCTTATCATCCAAAGCGAGGCAACCGCGCAACCACTCGGTTCGAGGCGAAGCGCCTGCCATGATGAACACGTGCCGGATGTCGTGAACGGACGTCTGTCCGGTTGTCTTGTCGACCCACCCCACACGCTCCAACTGGCCGTTGCCATCCAAGCTCGTTATTTCGGTGTTGAAGTGCAGTCCGATGGCGGGATTCTCGGAAATCCGTTGGATTAAGTAACGGGACATTGTCTCCGCCAGGCCTGGGGAGCGCACCAGCATGTGAACCCGGTGAGCGGTCTGAGATAAATAAACTGCGGCCTGACCAGCGGAGTTGCCGCCGCCTACGACGATGACGTCTTCCCCTCCGCACAACTGCGCTTCGATATAAGTCGCACCGTAGTAAACGCCCTGTCCTTCGAAGTTTTTCAGATTGGCAATCGAGGGCTTCTTGTATTGCGCCCCGGTCGCGATGATAATCGACCGCGCCGAGAGTGTGCCGCCGTCATCCAGTATCAGCGTATAAGGGCGGCGATCGCAGTTCAGTTTCACGATGCTGTGCGCCACCATCATCCGAGCACCGAACTTTTGAGCCTGGGTAAGGGCGCGGGTGGCCAGCTCTTGCCCAGAAACCCCGGTGGGAAATCCGAGGTAGTTTTCGATTTTGGAGCTGGAGCCGGCCTGCCCGCCCGGAGCTTCGGTCTCCACCAGAAGAGCATCCAGGCCCTCGGAAGCGGCGTACACCGCGGCCGCCAGGCCGGAAGGGCCGGCGCCGACAATGACTAAATCGCGAATGTGGGAATTGTCGATGCTGACGTTCAGTCCAAGGCCATCGGCGAGTTGCTGAGTAGAAGGATTGCGCAAGACCCTGCCAGAGTGGCAAATGATAACGGGGATTTCCTCCAGCTTGACGGAAAAACGGTCGAGAAGTTCCTGCGACGTTTTGTCAGTATCGAGGTCCACGTAGGTGTAAGGATGACCATTTCGTCCGAGAAACTCCCGCAGGCGCAGAGTGTCCGCCGAGTGCCGCGAACCCATGAGAATCACGTTGCCCAAGTGATTGGTGATGAGCGCGAGGCGGCGCAGAATGAAGGCCCGCATAATGATTTCGCTGAGCTCGGCATCCCGGGAAATGAGCGACCGTAAGCCTTCCGCGCTGGTCTCCAGAAACTCGCCGGCTTGAGTTACGCGGCCGAGCACCAGACACCGTTGCCCGGAGATCATGCTGAGTTCCCCGGTGAAGGCACCGGCATTGTGCGTGGTGATCAGTCGCTCACCGCCAAGGACCGGCTGGACAACTTCCATGCTTCCCGAAAGCAGGACGAAGAATGGAATACCGATATCGCCCGGGCTGAACAGAATCTCGCCGGGTTCGACTCTCCGCAGATTGCCGTGTGCTCGTATCCGCTCGATCTGGGCCGCGGTCAAGTTCGGGAAAATCTGCGTGCTGGCATCAAGGGCGCTGGGAACTGGCCAGGAGGACATAGTTCACGTCCTGAAAATGATCTGTGAGTAACAGATGATGGTGGGCATAGATTCTCTCCTTGCCTTGAATTTGCCGAAAAAGCAGCAGCCCGGCTCGCAGCGCGCGCGTCCGGACTGGTGAACTGCCTGGTTAAACCGTATGGGCCTAGGCGGCGTCGGCGCTGGCGGGCGGTTTGGCCTCGACCAGCGGCACGTCTACGAGATGCTCGCTCAAGAACCAGACTTGAAGTTCGTTGGTGCGCAGCACTTCGCTGACAACCAGGTCATTTGTGCCCTGATCACCAATTTTCGAAGAACGCTCGGCGAGCTCCCGGCTATCGCGAATAATGATTTGATGAGCGTCCAACAGGCGGGAGAGTTGGACGGGCACTTCCTCGCGGCCGCGCGGCGGACGTTCGATCTGTGTAGTCTCGGCCACGTCGGCTGCCATCGCCAGGCTGACGCCGCCGAGAAGCTGAATGCGTTCCGCGATCGAATCGACCAGTTCAACTTGCTCGTCGAAGTGCTTGTCGAATAAAAGATGAAGCTGATAGAAGGTTGGGCCCGCGACCTGCCAATGGGACTTCTTATAAAGGTCGCGCAACGTCATGGTGTCGGCAAGCAGTTGGTTCAACTTTTCGGTCATCTCCAGGCGCACAGGCTCTTCGAGTTCGAGAGGCAGGGCATGGTTTACAGTTCCGTAGGCTTGAATTTCAGGCGCACGCTGGTGAAGGCGTGGCTGCGAGCTTACGTGGCCGGAGGTTTTTGCAACATTCTGTTTTTGTGCCATGGGATGTCTCCTTCGTTGTCATAGAGTGTTTCTCGGTTACAGAGGTTTCAAAATTCCTTTTCTTCCAAAGGCCACGGTAGCGGAGGAACGAAGTTAACTTCGTGGACACCCCCAAAGTCACATCAGTCCTTCGCGAATGCGGCGAAGAAAATCCTGCCCCTCCATGCGCGCCTGTTCAAGAACCTTCGGTTCGTTGTGGTGTTCGAGCTCCACTTCCTGGAGGAGGATTTCTACCGCGTCTTTTGGCTTGAATCCCTGAGACACAAGTTTTCGTATTCGGTCGGTGAAGCTTGCCGGTTGTGCCGATTGCAGCCGTGAGAGGTAGCTTTCACAAGCGTGCTCGCGAAACTTTCCAGCAGCCAGGCGATCATAGGCACTCCTGGCCTGCGGGTCACTGAGAAGGGTGGGGAGCGGATAATTCCACTCACAGCAGGAGCAAATCCAGCCCTGAAAGTGAGCAGAGCTCATCCAGGTCATCGTTCTCGAGCTGTTGTCTTCCCCACTTTTGGCCATGAACGGCCCGCCCTGGGCGGTCGCTGCCCGCAAAATTATCTCGATTGGATAGTATCCTCGAAGCGGGTAGATTGGCGAACCTTGCCCTCATGCTAAGGAGGGTTCGAGCAGTAAGGCAGTCTGACCGTGGTCATAAAGGTTTCAGCGCGGGAAATGATAATGGACATCCTGCTTAGAGGGAATCGGAACCCCGTTGCGAGTGGCGGGAAGGAAGTGCCATTTTTCCAGCGCGGCTAAGACCTTTTGATCCACCGCTGAGTTAAAGCTCTGGAGCACTTTCATTTCCGTGATGTTTCCGACGGAATCGATGGTAATTTCGATGATTACATCGCCGGTGACTCCGTTCAGCAGATCGGGCTCAATGACGGGATCGGAAGAAACTACCGGCAGAGCGGGACGAACCTCGAAACCAGTGAGCGATCCATACGAGAGTGATCCATAGGATGATCCCGCGGCAAGTCCCTCAGGCGCCAACGAGGATGCGGTTGCGTTTCCCCTCTGCATTTTCGCGGACAGTGGCGGCAATGGATGCAGCGGACGGATACTGGGCTGATGCAGGAAGCGGGGTGGCGCCGGATGAGCTTGCGTGACTCCGGTTTGACCTCCGAAGTAAATGCGGGTCAAGAAACTGCCGCCCTCGCCCCTGGCGATCTCATGGGGAGCCACAAAGATTGGCGGAGGGCTGTGCAGAATCCAGCCGAGAAAGAGGAAGTGTGCGGCCAGGGAAGAACCGAGAAGCGCTGGCTGGCGCTTGGGAAGGCCGAACTTGAACTGCGCAAACATGCCGGGCAACTTTTGGTTAGACGCTGAACCACCCCACTGGTTACGAGCTCAGTATGCACCGGATTGCAGCCATGTACCAGAATATTGAGGACGGCTGCGGCTCCCCAGGCGCGGGCTTCAAAGGCATATACGGCGCAGCTACAATGGTTTGCATCTATGTGGCAGCAATTAGAATCAACATCTGGTTGTTAGGTGGGTCATGTTCCTCGCTTAGCACTATGGGAGAATCGAGCGCGAGCAAGCCATTGTGGGGGAAGAGGACATTTTTTAAGCGTACAGCGATTCTCTATTTGGTCGCTCATTTAACTGGCCTGGCAGGCTCCGCAGCAGGGCAAATGGCGAATGCGCCGCAGGAAGCACAACCCGGATCAGCATATTCCGGAGCAGTGAGCGCGGGGCAGTCGGCTACGCCGGCAGGAGTCTCCATCCAGAGTCCATATTCCGGCAGCGTGCCGGAGGGCAAGGCGACTTCGGAAGTGTTGCAACTGTCTTTCAAAGATGCTCTGGAGCGCGGGTTAAGAAACAACCTCGGCTTGCTGTTGCAGAGCGATAACAGACTGGCGGCGCGCGGCGCGAAGTGGAAGGAGCTGAGCGATTTGCTTCCTCACCTCAATGCGTCGGCTACGCAGAGTGCGGCGCAGATTGATTTTGCAGCCTTGGGATTCCGCTTTTCTATCCCCGGCGCGCATATACCCAACGTGGTGGGACCGATCGGAATTTTTCAAAGCGGTATAAATCTCAGTCAGACGGTCTTTGACTACAACGCGCTTCTGCGCACGCGTGGCGCCCGGGAAGATGAGAAGGCGGCCGAGCATTCGCTCAAGGATGCGCGCGAGGTGGTGGTGCTCGCGGTGGGAAATGCGTACTTGCTGACTTTGTCCGGAGCCGCGCGCGTGGAAACGGCTGAAGCCGAAGTGGGGACAGCGCAGGCTTTGTATGACAAGGCGGCGGACCAGCAGAAGGCGGGGGTGAGTCCGGCAATTGACGTGCTACGGGCGCGGGTGGAGTTGCAAAGCCGGCAGCAGGAGTTGATCGTGGCGCGAAATGATTATGCCAAGCAGAAATTGCAACTGGGGCGGGTGATCGGATTGCCTCCCGGGCAGGAGTTCGCGCTGACGACCCAGGCGCCGTATGAACCGCTGGCCACATCCGGGGTCGAGGAGGATTTGCGGAGAGCCTATCTCTCGCGTCCCGACTACTTGGCGGCGGTGCTGCAGGTGCGAGCAGCCGAGGCGCGACGCCGGGCGGCGACGGCTGAGCATTATCCTAGCGTAGACATTGCCGGAGATTATGGAGCCGCGGGCGTGAATGCCGGCATTTCGCACGGAGTGTTTCAGATCGGCGCCACTTTGAATATCCCGATTACGACAGGCGGAAAGACGCACGGGAACGTTCTGGAGGCGGAGGCGTCGTTGCGGGAAGCCCGTCAACAGTTGGAAAATTTAGGCGGACAGATTGATTATGAGGTCCGGGCGGCACTGTTGGATTTGAACGCAGCTGCCGACCAGGTCGAAGTGGCGCGCAGCTCGGTGGATCTCGCAAATCAAACGCTGGTGCAGGCGCGTGATCGATTTGCCGCCGGGGTGACGGATAACCTGGAAGTGGTGGAGGCGCAAGAGGCTTCAGCGGCTGCCAACGAGAACTACATCTCGAGCCTCTACGCGCACAATTTGGCTAAGATCGAACTGGCAAAGGCGGTGGGCTTCGCAGAAGAAGGTGTGAAGCAATATTTGCAAGGCAAGTAAACATGGCCCAAGACACAGACACGGCCGTACGCGAACCGCAACCGGAATCCCGGCCCGCAGATCGACCGCAGACCGCACCTTTGCCGGCGTCGGAGCGAGACTTGCGCTGGCGGCGATTCAAGGTGGGGAATCCCCGATTCCGCATGTTCCTGATCATCGGTGTGGTGGTGCTGCTGGTGGCCGTGTTTTTTCTGTGGCGTTACGTCACCAGCTATGAGGACACTGACGACGCCCAGATCGATGGGCACCTCAACTCCATCAGCGCGCGTATTTCCGGCCACGTGGCAAAGCTTCTGGTGCAGGACAACCAGTACGTGCAGGCAGGAACGCCGCTGGTGCAGATTGATCCCAAGGATTATCAGGTGGCCCTGGATCGGGCCAAAGCGGATTATGATGACGCGGTGGCGCTGGCCGCCGCGGCTAACGTGAATGTACCCATCACGTCGGTGAGCACAGGGAGCCAGGTTTCGTCGGCGCAGGCGGACCTGGAGAACGCGCAGGCCGGAATTGCGGCGGCACGTCAGCAGTACGAGGCAGCCAAGGCGCAGCTCGCGCAGGCGGAAGCCAACAACGTGAAAGCGCAGGACGACCTGGTGCGCTACCGGCAATTGGTGGAAAAACAGGAGGTTTCGCAGCAGCAATATGATCAGGCGCTGGCAGCGGCCAGGGCCGACGCAGCGGCCGTAACCGCGGCGCAAGCTTCAGCGTTAGCTGCGGAGCAACAGGTGCATCAGGCGCAAGCCAGGCGTTTGCAGGCCGAAGCCGAACTGCGGTCGGCTATGACGAGGCCGCAGCAGGTTGCGGTGACCAAGTCGCGGGCACAGTCCGCGTTGGCGGAAGTGGACCTCAAGAAAGCGGCACTGGATCAGGCACAACTGAATCTTTCCTACACGCTGGTGGTGGCGCCAGTGGATGGGGTGGTGACCGGCCGTACAGTGGAAGTTGGGCAAAATGTTTCCATCGGGCAGGAGATGATGCGAGTGATCAACCTGGATGACATCTGGGTGACGGCGAATTTCAAGGAGACTCAGCTTAAATACATGCGCGTGGCCCAGGCAGTTACAATTCATGTGGACACGAACGACAAAGATTACAAAGGGCACGTGCAGAGTCTGGCCGGGGCCAGCGGAGCGATTACCAGCCTCTTGCCTCCGGAGAATGCGACCGGAAACTATGTAAAAGTTGTTCAGCGCATTCCGGTGAAAATCACCTTCGATGCCGGAGAGACGAGAGAGCACGTGCTGCGTCCTGGAATGTCGGTTGAGCCGAAAGTGTGGCTGCGCTAGCCAGCATCTAACTAGTCAGGAGGAAATGGTTGTACAGAATCATTACTGTCGAGCGGGAGTATGGATGTGGCGCCGGCCAGATCGCCTGTCAACTGGCGGAGCGTTTAGGCTGGAAGCTTTGGGATCACGCGCTAACGGAAGAAATTGCCAAGCTGGCGAACGTGGAGTGTGCCGCAGTGGAGCGATGCGAAGAACGCGCCGATACCACTTTCCGGAGGCTGGTGAACACGTTTTTGCGGGGCAGCTACGAGAGCCACATGTCGGCTCCAGGGAGTGAACCGTTTAACACGGATCGCTTCGTCGCGGTGGGTCAACAGGTCATGGAGCACGTCGCCAAGGCTGGAAAGTGCGTGATCGTGGGACGAGGGGCGCCATACTTCCTGCGCGAGCGAGGCGACGCGTTTCACGTCTTCTTATATGCGTCGTTCCCAGAAAAAGTCCGGCGGTTGAAATTGTTGGGAAAAAGTCAGCACGAGGCAGAACGTTCACTCGAGAACGTCGACCGCGAGCGCATCGAGTTCGTAAAGCGCTATTTCAACGCCGACTGGCCGACGCGCTCGTTGTATCACATGATGATGAACACGGCGATTGGGAACGAAAACGTGATTTCGATCATTCTGAACAGCATGAACACGTTTGAACACGGCCTAGTCCACGTGCAGCCTCCGACACATTCCGGTGAACAGCTCTCTGCAAAATAAGATCGCGCTGGTTACGGGCGCGAACGGCGGGCTTGGCGCTTCTGTTACCCAGGCTCTTCTGGATGCGGGAGCCACTGTCGTCGGCGTGTCACGAAATATCAGGCAATCTGATTTCAAGCATCCTTCCTTCCGCGCTCTGGCGGTGGAACTCTCGAGCGGCGAATCAGCAAACAAATTGGTGGATCAGGTTGCGTCGAAGTTTGGCAGGATTGATGTGTTGGCGCATCTGATCGGCGGATTTGCGGGAGGTAAGACGATCGCGGAAACGGATGATGCGACGTTTGAAAACATGCTGGATCTTAACCTGAAGGCCGGATTCTACGTGCTCCGAGCAGTGATTCCGCGCATGCGTCAAGCCGGAAGCGGCAGAATTATCGCGATTGCCAGTCGCGCCGCGGAAGATCCCGGTCCGGGCGTGGGCGCCTACAGCGCCTCGAAAGCTGCGCTGGTTTCGCTGATTCGGACGGTTGCGCGGGAGAACAAGGATCGCGGCATTACGGCGAACACTATTCTGCCCGGAACCATCGATACGCCTGCCAACCGCAAGGCGATGCCGGGCGCCGATACCCGCGCCTGGGTGCAGCCATTGTCGATTGGGTCGTT
>Ga0187771_10003882_pt1 | contig 10495 bp, 9 predicted proteins | sample 0116_SJ02_MP15_1_FD_133139 | JGI IMG/M metagenome (GOLD analysis project Ga0187771, IMG submission 133139) | Tropical peat soil microbial communities from peatlands in Department of Meta, Colombia - 0116_SJ02_MP15_10_MG | ecosystem: Environmental > Terrestrial > Soil > Wetlands > Peat | place... | reverse complement strand
AGCCTCCGTAGGAGGCTCCTTGGGAATCGCCCAGCTCTTGAGAACGCCGTCCAGCTCCAACCTGAAGTCGTAATGCAGATGGGTGGCGCTGTGTCTCTGAATCACAAATCTGCCTGTCGTGGGTTCTGACATGATTAGCAGTTAGCGTTTAGCGGCGTTAAAAGCTTGGGTGTTCGACCGCGCTGTTCCGAATGATGGCAAATCTTATAAGTCACATGACCATCCGTTTAGGGCATCGTGCAAGAAGCGATTTTTGCATAGAGCACATAAAGGAGTGAACGTAAGCATGGCGGATAGAGAAATGCATAAGGCAGTTTGTGCTGAATGTGGAAAAGAATGCGAAGTCCCATTCAAGCCTGACCCAAGTAGGCCAGTCTACTGCCGAGAATGCTGGTCGAAGAAGAGAAACACGAGAAGAAGATTCTAGATTAACCAAACAACCTTATCTAGGATATTACTCATTCTATTTTTTCTTTTTTCACTGAAATAGATGTTGATCGTACTTTAGATCCTTTCAACCAATAGAGATCGCGCACCATGCTTTGGACCGTGTTCAGCCAATCCGAAATTGGTCTCCGTGCCACTTTTGAAGAATCTCAAGGTGGCGACAGAGTATAATATGGAAGGGCATTCAAGGTAAGCTGACTGAATAGATACAATCCATGCATGATCAATCAACGACAGAACGATGCTTGGCACTGATACTGGAAGAACCAAGGAACAGAACAAGACCGAAAGCTCTAAATTTCTTCCTTCAAGTTCAGAAGACGTAAGGGCCGGTAGTTCAGTTGGTATGAACGCCTGACTTGCACTCAGGAGGTCTGGGGTTCAAATCCCCACCGGTCCATCACCTTTTTTATTCAAGAGGGATTTGCTTTAAATAGGAGCAACGTACATTCAGCATGGGGAACAGAATGAGAACTGCTGGCTGGGCTAAGCTTCTTGAAGATGAGGAGGTCAGGCGGTGGCATGAGAACCTTGCGCGGGGGAGTTCGGCGACAGCGGTGGAGAGAGCTAGAGTGCTTTATAGGTTCCTACGTGCGCAGGGCTTGACACCGTCTGGACTGGTGAACTTAGCGAAGCAGGACAGACGTAGAGTTGAAGACTTGCTTTCAGATTTTGTCGGCAGCTTGCTCAATCAGGGGAAATCTCCAGGGTACGTAGAGAACTATTTGAAGGCCGTGAGAAGCTGGTTGGAGTACAACGAGATTAGACTAGTTAGAAAGATTAAGATTGGTAACCGTGCTGATACGCCGACGATAGATGACGAGAGGGTTCCTACTGCTGACGAATTGAGGACTCTGCTATGTTATGCAGGCGAAAGGGCGAAGTGCTCAGTGAGCTTCATAGCTTTCGCGGGTCTGAGGCCCGAGGTCCTCGGTAACGAGAGGGGCACCGATGGACTCAGAATCGAGGACTTGCCCGAGTTAAAGATAGAAAACGGTCAGGTCACTTTCGCCAAGAGCCCTCCGATGGTCGTTGTCAGGGCTAGCCTCAGCAAAATCAGAAAAAGATACTTCACGTTTCTGGCAAGTGAAGGATGTGATTATCTCAAAGCTTATCTTGAGAAAAGGCTAGCAACAGGTCAGGAGCTAAAAGCTGAATCACCAATAATAGCTGTGACGCCTGGTTATGAAGAAATGGGGAAAAGCCCGACAAACAGGGGTTCGTTTTTCATCGCAACGAGGAACGTCACAAGAGAGATCCGCGAAGCTATACGGCCAAGGTTCAAGTGGCGTCCCTACGTTCTGAGAGCATACTTCGACACGCAGCTTCTCGTCGCGGAGAACCATGGGAAGATAAGCCATGCCTACAGACAATTCTTTATGGGACACAAAGGGGACATAGAAGCGCGCTACACAACCAACAAAGGTAAGCTTCCAGACCAAGTAATCGAAGACATGCGTCAAGCCTACGCCAGAAGCCAAGAATACCTGCAAACCGCGAAGACTGCCGAGACAAGCGAAGAAAAGCTGGCTCAAGCCTTCAGAAAGCAGCTCCTTCTCGTCGCAGGCGTCAAACAGGAAGAAGTTGAAAAGATTGATCTGTCCGAGATAAGTGACGAAGAGCTTCAAGATATCGTTAGAAAGAGACTTCTTGGCACTTCGGCGAATGACTGCCCAAAACAAAAAGTCGTGGGCGTAGGCGAAGTTGAAAACTATCTGTCCAGAGGATGGGAATACGTAGCTAGCCTGCCAAAAGACAAGATCATCATTAAATTGAACGAGTGAAAAAGACTCAATGTGGTATTGAATTGCGTCTTTCTCCGTGTCATCTGTGATCCGCACTTACACGCCAAATCAACTTATCAAGGACGGTGTGCTAGAAGTGTGCCTGCCCAAGAAGACAGGTGACACGCCTAGAGGAGAACTCACGCATTACTTTTTTACGTATTGGAGTTTTGCACCGCGCGTGCTTGTTTCCAAATCAATAGGTGAGTCCCGTACTTTTTCATTGGGGTGAGCAATGAAGAGACACGGGGGCAAAAGACATCAAAAAGTAGCCCTAGTGATCTTACTCTATTGAGGAGTTCTATCGCACCTGATACGATCTTGCACTTCTCTGATCCTTCTCAAAACATCCAGTGTCGTCTTTTCCCTCTGAATCATTTGCTCTATCACATATTCCCTTAATCGAGGATTTTCAGACCAGATTCTAGCCCATTCAAAAGAGATTCTCCGGCATTGCTCTATTATCCTCCTCTGAAGTGGATGATCCGTTTCACTCCCCTGAAGTGAATATTCCGTTTCGAAACCCGAAAGAGTCAGCATAGGTAGACGGTGAAACAAAATGTATCGCGTTAGTACCGCACTGTTCAGTTTGGGTCGTGGAACTAGCCACTTCTGCGGCGGAGGCAACTTTTTCTTTTTATGTTGTTCTTTCTTCTTTTTATATCGTCTTTTCTTTGATCTAGAATAGTTTGGGACGGCAAACCTGCCTTCTAATACATAGGTAGAGTAGAAGTATCTCATGCCATAAACGATATTCGATGCAACTCTTTTCGTCTCAAAATAATTCCACTCTTTGAACAGCAGAGGAACTTTGTTCTTGTTCTTTTCGATGATTAAATGCGTGTCTTGTGTTGATGGACAGTAGGTTAGAAGTTTTAGTAGTCCAACTAGGGTCAAATAGTAGAAAGGGCCTTTCTTATGACCCCTTAATCCTGGGCCTTTGAGTGGTCTAATTGAGCCTTCCGAAGCCAAATCGTCTAGCCCGCGACCCACTTGACTGGACGAGACAGAAAGATGTTTTTCTTTATTGAGATAGTCAGTAATGTTATAAAGATATCCCCATTTGTTTTCGCCCAAATACAGCAAGATTTCTCTTTGCATTGTCCGATGAAGCGCACGCACGCGCGCTTTCCGTGACAACTCACTCAACGAATATCCCCCGTTTGGTGTTCATTTCTGGGTATACCCCACTTACGGCCGCGTTGCGTGCATAAATTACAATAAACATCACATCGATGAACTTTGCTGATTCAGAATAACGATTGAGGGGATTCGGCTTGGATTGTAATAGATCAAACAATGAAGCTGCTGGCGAAACCCAGTTGAACGATCGACATCTCAAAAGCGAAATTGACATAACCTCGTTGAAAAGACTAGTCGTTAAGTTTCCCGAAGGCTGGGCCTTGCGGAACGCGGTGCTGGCCGAGAAAAGCATTCTGAAGACCTACGAGTTTCTTTCGAAAATGGAAGTTTGGATCGTCTTGCTGAGGATGGTCTGAATGACCACTGCCTTTTTGGACTATCGGTCAAAACGAACAATCAGTCATGGTTACTGTTGTTCATTTGTTTCGAATACTAGGAAGTGAAAATCGTGCCGAACTGGTGTGAGAACGAATTAAGAGTAAAGGGTAACCGAGAAACGCTTCGATCCTTTCGCCTTTTTGGGGAAGGCGACAGCGGTTCTCGATACAGTTGCTTGTTGGATTTCAATAAATTTGTTCCATACCCTGAGAAGTTTTTCAAACTTGACTGGATCGCTAGAGATCTTGAAGAAAACGGACGTGCGCTCAAACAACTCCCAATGATTGAGAACAGGGATAACCTACCTATCCATGTGAAAGATGGCTACAACCAAGGGGGATTTGAATGGTGCGCAGCTAATTGGGGCACGACACGGAATGCCTGGCTCACTCATCTCGATGAGCGTGATAAGCAGCTTGTTTACCACTTCATTACAGCTTGGAGTCCGCCTGACCAAGTAGTTTTGGCGATGAGTCAACGCTATCCAACCCTGACCATTGACCTCAGGTATCAGGAGCGTGGCAATTGTTTCCAGGGCATTTTCAGAGTAAGAAACGGACAGATTCTCAGAGACGAATGCTGGGAATTTTGGGACTTCGATCGAATGATCAAGTGGTTTGGGGAAGAAGACGAAAATGTCATTGGTGCCTCAGATTAATCAATCAATCGCGCCTCTATTGGCCGTCAAACGTTTTCTAAACGAAACCATTAGACTGTCCAAGTCAACAGACATCGCGCACGCAGCGAAGGAAAACAGCAACGACTGACGTCTTTTGGCATTCACGAACTCGACAAAAGTGAAATCAAGATGCCTGCTTCCTCGGAAATCCCATGTCCTCATTGTGGATCAACAAAAAACATAAAGAAATATACAAGAAATAACACTTGCATTCCTCCTACGCGCGTCCGACAATGCAAATCATGCGGCAGACGGTTCAGCGAAACCAGAAGAAAAACAAGAGAATCACCCCTAGACACGGCGAGAAAGTACCTTTCAGAATTCAAGTCTTTAGATGCTGCAGCGAAAAACCTCGGTATTCCCAAGACAACTCTTCACAGAAGAATCATCGAGGAAGCAAATAAGACCCCCGATTGGTACGAATTGAATTTGTCAATCAAAGCAAAATATCCTTGGGGATCTGTTATGGGAATCGACACCTCAGGTCTAAAAATCAAACGCGGAAAATATGTATATCTCCATATTTCCGACATGTTGTCGCATGATCCAGTTGCATATCTTCCATGCGAAAAAGAAGACTGTGCTACAGTCGAGCCAGTTCTACGTCAGCTCAAGGCTCAAGGATTTGATCCACGAATAGTTGTTACCGACCTCGCGCCAGAGTTGCTCGAGGCTGTACGTAAAGTTCACCCTCATGCAATAATACAGGGATGCCTTTTTCACCTAATACAGTCGCTCGACAGAGCATTACCGACAAGATATTTTTGCAAACGAATCGATCGTTCGAAAATACCGTTTTATTCAGAAGTCAAGAAACTAATTTTTCATGCCGCTATATCAAAGAATAAAGATGTGCGACATCAGATCTTGGATGAACTGCAACAAAAGACCTTGAGTGATGACAAGGCAAGAGAGGTTTTCCTGCGATTCCTTGAGAACTTGAAGTATTACCATACAATGGACGAAGAAGAATTCAGAGGGCTCGGACCCAATATCCTGTACAACAACATGTGTGAACGGCACATAGGAATGATAAAGGACCTACTCCGTGATATGAAAGGTTTCAAAAACATGGAATCTGCCCGCAAATTCATCAAGCTCTACTGGTTTTACAAAAGAAAAGAACTAATATCGCATCCAAAAAATGAGAAAAATCTATCTTTAACGCAAAAACCAGAACGCAAAGAAGTTTCAACATGTCACGTCCCTTTAGAATGTTACTTCTTCGACATTGAAGATTTGTCGTCACTTTCGGCCGTAAGCGGTACCCCTAGGAGGATTCTTGAAAAAGCGGCTGCAGAAAATGGATGCATAGTAATCGGAAATTGTGCTTTTACACAAGTCAAACTGAACGAAGTACAAAGGCGCATTTCAATGATGGTAGGAAAACCAGTAGAAGAAGTCAGCAAAGAAATAAGCTGTGATAAGTTAACAACACAAGAGCTTGTGCTTAAATGTGGATTCAAGATTCAATGGAACTCATTCTTCACTTTAGGCACTGTCCAGTTAATTGATAAACACGATAATGAACAAACGCAATCGCAGGGAAAAATCGAAGTTGCGGAAGCTCAGAATCGAAAAAAGGTCGCAAAAAGGACACATAAAGCAAGGTTTGATAAGCGGCAAAGTAGTTTGAAAGCTTTCTGGCTCCGAACGCAATAAACACTTTTTCTTTGGCCAGCTAAGCGGAACTAGGGACATATCTCCTAATGTTTTCTGTCGCATGCTTTTGGAAAGCCAAGCACAGGAAACTGGGGAGCATCTGAAACTAGCACTCTAACCCAAATGTTTTGGCAACTAACAAATGGCAAGGCTAAGCCTCGAATGGAACGAAAGAAAATACAGGATTAATCTAGCTGGCACTCATAATTTTTAGGTCCCGAATGAAATAGTCTGGAAAAAGACTCGTTCTTGGAATAAAACCATTTAAGGCACTCTTCCAAAACCGAGTCTTTTTTGCTTGTGTTCCAAATCGAGTCCTCAACAAGTACGCTCTTCACTTTTCTGAAACCGTTCCACATCGAGACCTGAAGGCAACCACCTGTCGTCTTGTGTCAAACTTGAAATATTGCGTAGGAGAAGAAGCTGTATGAAACACTCGAATGGTTCATCGTAAATCCTTAACAAGAAGCCAGTAAAGATGACGTTCAAACTCGTCTTTCTGTTCTCACATGAGCTTCGAGAACAAGACCAAAATCTCTTATCTGCTAAGGTCTAGTATTAGTCATGCCGCAAGATGAGCCAACGGAACTAGAGGATTGCAGAAACCAACTTGACTCGTGGACAGACTCGTTGGAGGAGCTGTCAGAGATTCAGGAAGCCTTCATCACCAACGGAAAAATCGACCTGAACGGCAAAACGATCCTGGACATCGGAACAGACTGCGTGAAACCCATCTACATCGCCCTCAAGTTCAACCCCAGCAAGATAGTAGGGATAGACGAGTGCCTTCCCAAGGTGGCACCGAACATCACTCACAAGTCCAGATTGCTGACCGAGACGAAGCTTCGGTTCTACGATTGCAGTTTCCTCGACGACGCCACCCTCGACAAAGTCCTCAAAAAGGAAAAGACAGCCATGTTCGACATAGTTCTGGTAAGCAAGACCCTGCACCATCTCAGGACAGGGGAGTGCGTCAGAGCCGAACGGGGAGGAAAACACGACTGCAAAAAAGACAAGACCGAGAAGGACTGCGTGTACGGCTTCGAAGAAGAGGAGGTTTTCGACAAACTGGCGATGCTTGGAGATAGGGTCATCGTCTACGAGTATTTCTACCCCGACCAAGAAGACGACGACAAAGTCAGGGGCCGAGGAGGCTACCTGACAACTGACGAGTGGAAGAGAATCTTCGACTTTCTTTGCAGAGAATACCTTGTCGAGTTCGTCAGGCCGCAACGGTTCACTCTCGACAGCGATTCAATGCAAGTGCTTAATCAAATGCTCAGGAAGGTTGACCGAGTCTGTTTCACAGTTACGAGACGCCTCAAATGACGACTCTGAACACCGCCTCCTCATGAACGCCTCATGAACGACAAACTTCAACCTGCCGTCCGTAAGGCAAGGAAAAACGTTGGCGCGATTATTAGTCTATGAAAGACAGCCATCTTCCTCCTTCGTTCACGTTGACCGGTGGCTTGTCAGAAAGAGCCATGTGAGGTCTTATAAAGTTGTAATAATCGTGGTATCCATCAAGAAGCGTTTTGGACTGGCTTTTTAGCCCTCTTTTGGCCTTTGTCCAGTTTTTGATGGTCCCTTGGAGCCTTTCAAGTCGATTGTTGTTGCAGTCTCCCTGTTTTGCCAGCCCTACGTTGCTTATGTGCTCTATACAATTGTTTGGGAGTTCCTTCAATGCCCTTGAGTAAGATTCTAAACCATCGGTCACGAGCTTCTGAGGCTGTTTTCCGCCTTTTCTGATAGCCTTTTTTATGACGATTAATGCTTCTTTTGCTCCTCTTCCCTCGGTTAGCAGAGAAGCTACGTAACGTCTTGTTTCATAATCCATGATGCTCCAAAGATACTTTTCTTTCCCTTTCACCTTCACGACCGTCTCATCCCCTAACCACTTATCGCCAAGCTCCAGTGTGACACCGTCCACGGCTTTTCTCATTGTTTTCGTCAGCTTGACTATCCACCGATGCAAAGTGGACACTGGCTTATCGACGCCGTACACCTGCCAAAGGTGGTTCCTTATCTCCCTCAAGCTCAATCTTTTGTAGAAAAGGTCAATGGCTATGACCGCCAAGGCTGAACTCCTTCCTTTCCCGTTACGCATCAGATCGTCTTTGAACTTCCTGCCGCAGATCTTGCACATGCGAATTCTGACCGCCCCCGACTTGTTATACCTGAAGCCTTTCAGAATCGTCTTGTTAGATCCGCAGTAAGGACATTTCCTTTCAAGGGCCCTCGTGTTTGATAATACGATTTGAGGGAGCGCAAGCAGGAAATTCACTGCATAGATATGCTTGCAAGACTCACTTCGTTTAACGTAATCCTGGCATTCGCACGACCATTTTCCCCTGCTCCACTCAACTTTGTAGAAAGCATCCGTAGTTTGGGATTTGACGAGAAACATTTTGTCGCTTAGCCTTTGTATTTGCCCCCCAATGGCTACTATGCCAAGGCCGCGGAGTTCTCTTCTACCAAATGTCGTTGTTGCCACAGGGCGGACCTCAGGAACGTACAGAGGGTTCTAGTTTTTCGAACTGAGTGACCGCATCGTGTATCTTGGCCTGTAATTCCTGGAGGTTTTGTCTTATGTGTCCGTCTAACTGCTTTGCGTCCTCGGTAATTCCTTGGGCGGTCGTTTCAATTCGGCGCGCTTTGTACTTTATTTTCTTAATCCAGTCAGAATAGTTGTAGGCATCTCTGATCAATTGGCCAATTCTTTGGTCGGCGAATACCTTTTGAAAATCTATTTGCCTATGAGAAAAAGGATGTAAGGCAATCATCGTGGACTTGAGTGCGGAGTATGAGATTTTGAAGTTCTCTCGATCTGTAACCAGAATAACTCCTTCGGGGCAGTTCTCAACAAGAAAACCATTTGCCGTTTTGGGCATAACTTCGACGGCGAGGATTGCGAATCTTTCGCCTCTCAGTTGCATCTGATTCCTGACTTGATCTATGAATGATCTGTCCCAGCCGCTGTTGTTCTTCTTGGATTCTACAAGGATTTTGTAGCCCAAAGTTGATCCGTTAAACCTAGGCGCGACTAGGATGTCGATTTCTCCGGAATGGCCGAGGCGCCTACATTCGTCTTCAGGATAGAAGTCTTTTAGCTCTTGAACTAAGTCGAGTTCGCCTCGGTCTCCTTTTTCTTTTGGAACCTTTTGGAAGCGCAACAGTTCTTCGAGCAATGGTAGCGTTGATGGTATCAATTGAGCCAGTAGCTTCATCTGTTCGGGTTCAGGAAAACCCATTCTCTCAAGGGTCTCTTTGAATTTGCCGGAAAGGTCTTGTTTTATTTCTTCCATTTTTGTTTCTGTGACTTGGCTCAGCGAGTCAGAAATCGTTTGTATTGTATTGAGAGTATCCTTCAACGAGGGTGTTGCATCTCGAAGTGTCTTGAATTCGGTCTCTAGTCTTGTTCTTGTCTCTTGGAATTCTTTTTTCACGTCTTCTCTGAGATCCTGGGGTAGTTTTTCAATGAGTTTCGGAAAAGTATCTGTGAAGGCCCTGATTGGTTCAAGAACACCATTAATCTGTCTCTGGGTGTTCTCGATTAGAGCCTTTGAAAGCTCGTCAATGACTAACCTTGAATCGGCAGTAAGCCTCAATTGAGGCACGTTATCCCAAACGATTTTGGCCATAGAAATAACGGCGTTGATTCTTCCATCATTCGCCAAGTCTACTAGGAAACTAAGGTTTGGACCATCTATCAGAAAAGCATCTGACACGGTGCCGCATATCGGACATGTTCCCTGCTTGTAAGCCAACGAAACTCCATCCATGCGTTTATCACTATTCTATTAATCGCGTACTCTTCTACGCTAGGCGTAGACAAGTCTTAAATATAAACGTTTTCAACTACAGCTGACCGCTCTTGGGATTCAAAGGTCACGCTTTTTTTGAATATTTAGAAAGGCCGAGAGCTGTTCGAACTTTGCTGTGCTTGCTCAATGCCGAGAATAAGGGATTGGATGACCTTCTTAGAGAAATCGGTGGATCAAAGAGCACCGGAATGGCTAGAATTGACGATTTGGTTCAACTTGGTCTTGTTCTGAAAAAGGCCAGCCAAACTGAGAAACGCAAAATGCTTTACTGTTTGAATGAGAAAGGAAAAAGAACTGCAGAGCATGTTCAAAAGATAATAGAGTCCGTTAGTCAATAGAAAGTCCGACTAATGTTCTTTCTTTATTGGCAGGCCTAATTCTTGCTTAAAATGTGGCGTAAAGGGTGTTAACCTCTAAGTCTCTGAGACTCTCGCGTAGCGAAACTCGGGTTTTGACAAAAAATCCTTTAGCTTACGTGATATAGTCAATTTCCTGCCGACTTTGTTCTCAACGTATTCTCTGTTCTCCTCGATGCTCATCATTTCCTGAATTGTTTTGATAGCAAAATCCTTTGT
>Ga0187771_10003881_pt1 | contig 10495 bp, 8 predicted proteins | sample 0116_SJ02_MP15_1_FD_133139 | JGI IMG/M metagenome (GOLD analysis project Ga0187771, IMG submission 133139) | Tropical peat soil microbial communities from peatlands in Department of Meta, Colombia - 0116_SJ02_MP15_10_MG | ecosystem: Environmental > Terrestrial > Soil > Wetlands > Peat | place... | reverse complement strand
GGCCGCGGCCAGCGCTACGGCCTGTCGGCGCGCGGCCTCGGCATCGGCTCGGGCGCTCGCGCCAACGAGGAATTCCCATTCTTCCGCGAATTCTGGATCGACACGCCCGACCCGACGGCCGAACGCATCGTGGTTCACGCGCTGCTCGACAGCGAGTCGGCGACCGGCGCCTTCCGCTTCGAGATCGTTCCCTCGCTGGAGACCAGCGTCGACGTGACCGCAACGCTGTTCGCGCGCCGCTCGATCGCCTCGCTCAACATGGCGCCGCTCTCGTCGATGTTCCTGAGAGGCAAGAACGACCATCGCGTCGATGACGATTTCCGCACGGAATTGCATGATTCGGACGGCCTGCTCATGCACACGGGCGCCGGCGAGTGGATCTGGCGCCCGCTCAGCAACCCAGCCACGCCGGCGATCTCGACCTTCCTCGACAACAACGTGCGCGGATTCGGCTTCGTCCAACGCGACCGCTCCTTCGAGCACTACCAGGATCTCGACCTCGCCTATGAGCTCAGGCCCAGCTACTGGATCGAGCCGCACGAGGGTTGGGGCGAAGGCGGCGTCGAACTGGTGGAGTTGCCGACCGACAACGAAAGCAACGACAATGTCGTCGCCGCCTGGGCGCCCAAGGAGAATTTCGAAGCCGGCCGCTCGATGACTTACGGATACCGCGTCACGGCGCTGACCAATGATTCGCGCCTGACGCCGGGCGCGCGCGCGGTGAACACCTTCCGCGCCGCGCCGCGCGCTCTCGGCGCCGCCGAGGCGCCGCCGCCCGGCGCCACCCGCTTTCTCATCGATTTCTCCGGCGGCGATCTCGGCTATTATCTCAGCGATCCGACGCTGGTCGAGGTGGTCGCGACGACTTCGGCGGGCCGCGTGCTGCGCACGTTCCTCGCCCCCAACACGCATCTGCGCGGCTTCCGCGCCGGCGTCGACGTCGCGGTCGAGCTCGGCCAGAGCTGCGACGTGCGCGTGTTCCTGCGCGCCGCGAACAAGGCGCTGACGGAGACCTGGACGTTCCCCTGGCGGGCGTGAGGACGCCGCTTCGGCGCGCTCTCGCGAACGCCCCATCAATTGATGTGGAAACGAATTGTCGTGCTGGCGGAAAATTCGCCGCCCGGGGGCGGCGGCGCCGCGACCGAGCGAACGATTTGGCGGGCGGCGTTGTCGAGTTCGGCCGAGCCCGAGGATTGAATGACCGTCACGGCGCCCATGCCGCCGCCCGCCCCCACCGAGAACGAGACCACGACAGCGCCGGTGACGCCATGCTCGCGCGCCGCCTCGGGGTAGTATTTGCGCGCGCCGATTTGCGCCAGCAGCATCGCGGCATAGGTCGCCCGCGATAGGCCGACGTCCTGCGCCTGGCCCTCGCGCACGCCGACGCGATGCGCCTCCGAGGCCGGCTGGTCGTTCGGCGCCTTCTGCGCGTTGGCGAGGGGAGGACGCGGCTTCGGCTTGGGTTTCGGTTTGGGCGGCGGCGGGACCGGCGGCGTCTCGACCGGCTTCGCCGTTGGCGGCGGAGGCGGCGGAGGCGGCGCCGGCGGCGGCGGCAACGGCAGATCGATCGCGTCCGCCGCCTCTTTGAGGACCGGCGACGGCGGATCGGGCGGCGCCGGCGACGGATCGAAGTCCATCTTGTCGGGAGGCGGCGGCGTATCCGGCGGCAATGGGTCGAACGCCATCCTGTCCGGAGGCGGCGGCGGCTCCGGCGGCTCCGGCTCCGGGCGCTTCTCCTCGACGACAGGATCGGGCGTCGGATCGGGCGGCGGCGCCTGGTGCGCCTGAACGTCCTTCGTCGTCTCCGGCGCATCATCGCCTTCCGCGACCAGAGTAAGGTCGAGCGTCTCCAGGGCCGGCGGCGGCGGGACGCGATAGCACGCGAAGCCATAGAGCGCGACAGCGTGCAGCGCGACGATCACGAGGATCGTCGCCGGGCGCAGCCAGCGCGGCGAAGCCTCGAATTCGAGCGCCGGCGCCGGGGTCGACTCGAATGCCCAGTCGGCGCCGACCGCGCTCATGGCGCGGCTCCCGACGCGGGCGGCCCGGCCGCAGGCGTAGCGGGCGGGGACGGCGTGGGCGCGGCGCCCGCTCTATTGTCGGACATGATCGCGATCTTGGTCAGGCCGTTGCTCGCCAAGAGATCGAGCGCGCCGATGATTTGCCCATACGCGGCTTCCTTGTCGCCGCGAAGACGGATCGCCGTGTCTTCGTCGCCCGCCAGTTTGGCGCGCACGGTGTCGACGAGCAGCTCCTTGGCGACTTCGTCGGCGTTGACGAAAATCCGGCCATCCTTCGAGACGGTGATCGTCACCGGCTCGCGCGGCTTCATCGGCTGCGCCGATTTGGCCTGCGGCAAGTTGATCTTGACGCCGGCGGCCAACATCGGCGCGGTGATCATGAAGACGATCAGCAGAACCAACATCACGTCCACCATCGGCGTGACGTTGATTTCGGCGAGCGGCTGGTAAAGGCCCGCGCCGTTTTTCGGGGGCGCCCCGAGCGCCATTTTAGGCGGCCTCCTTCACCGGACGATCGCGGCGAGCGAGGGCCGCCGCGGCGCGCTCCTCGATCCAGTCGCCGAGTTCGGCGGCCCCAGCGCCCAGGGCTGCGCCGATGCGCGTATAGCCGACCGAGGCCGGAATCGCCGCCGCCAGTCCGAAAGCCGTCGTCGCCAGCGCCTCGGCGATGCCCGGCGCCACGACGGCCAGACTCGTGTCCTTGGCTTCCGCGATGGCTGCGAAGCTCGTCATGATTCCCCAGACGGTGCCGAAGAGCCCGATGAACGGCGCCACCGACGAAATGATCGCGAGGTTCGGCAGGCCGCCTTCGAGACGGCGCAACAGCGCGCGCCCCGCGCGGTTCATCGTCTGCTCAATGCGCGCGCGCGTCTCGCCGACGCTCTCGCCGGGAAGGTCCGTGCGTCCGGCCTGGAGCCCCGCCGTCAGGATCGGCTCGATGAGCTTGGACGGCCGCCCCGCCCGTTCGACGCGCACCGCCCGCCGCAAACGCGCGGCCGAAAATATCCCCTCGACGATCAGCAGCCAGCACCAGACCGACAGCGCCAGCAGCAGCGCCAACACGCCCTTGCCGACCGGCCCCGCCTGTAAAAACAGACCCCAGGGCGAAACGCTCAATCCATCCATCGCAACCGTTATCCCTCAAGATCATGAAGACCGCGCGACGCGCGATCACGCCGGCGCCGTCGCGCCGCCGCTGCAACGGCCAGCCTGCCAAAAGCGTCGACGGCGGGCGCGAGGCCCGCCGCCGCAGTCCCCTTCGCCTATCGATCAGAAGTCGACTTTCACCTGACCGTAGACGTAACGCCCAGACTGGAACGAATAGGTCAGCGCCGCGCCTGGCACGTTGGTCGGCCCGCCTGGCGTCACTTGTCCGAGGGTGGACGGCGTGCCGGCGATTTCGGTGATTCCGCGATTCTCGAAAATGTTGTTCACGCCGAGCCGGAACTCCGCCTTCTTGCCAAAGCCCAGTTTCGCGAGATAGTCGGTGCGATAGCCGGCGACGAAATCGGTCTCGTTGTAAGCCGCGATCTTGTTCAGCCCTGCGCCCACGCCGGTGGTCTGGCCGCCCGAGCCGTACATTTCGCCGTTAATCTTGTAGAGCAGCGAACCGAAGAAGGTCTGATCGTCATAGATCAGGCCGCCCGCGGCGGTGTAGCGCGGCGCGTCGCCGACCATGAGGCCCGAATTGACGCCGCTGATGAACTTGGCGTTCGATAAGGCGCCCGAGGCGTAGAGCGAGAGCCCCTTGACGACCGCGTAGGTGCCTTCCGCTTCGACGCCTTGATACCGCGCGGTGCCTCCGTCGAAGTAGATCGAGCTTCCGTCGGGCGCGGTGGTGGTGACGGCGAAATTCGTCGCGGTGATCTGGTAGACGTCGGCGTCCACCGCGAATGTGTTGTTCTTGTAGACCGCGCCCGCCTGGTAGTTCGTCGTGCGTTCGGGCGAAATGCCCGAGTTGGCGAAATTGGTGACGTAGTAGGCGCTGACCGTCGGCGCGAGGAAGCCTTCCGACGCCTGACCGTAAAACGTCAAGTCGGGCAGAACGCGATAGCGCACGTCGAGGAACGGCATGCCGGCCGTATAGGTGTGAGCGAAGTTCGCCGGCTCCAACGTCGTCTGGTTGACGAGCGCGTCGTGGTCGCGGGTGAACCACTCGTACTTGAAGCCCGGCGTGATCGTCAGCTGATCCGTCGGCTTCCACTGATATTCGATGTACGGCTGGAAATTGTCGACCTTCGAATTCAGATTGAGTTTGTAAAACGCCGCGTTGAGCACGGCCTGGTTGTTCGTGCCGGTGACCGTGGTGGGCAGGGCGCTATAGAGAACGCCTTGCGTGTAATCGTAATATTCCTGCAGGCGATCGTTGCTCGCATATTCCCACCAGAAGCCCGCATTCAGCCGGCCGGACGCCACGCCGGCGTTGACGTCGCGCGAAACGTTGAAAATATCGCCGTAGGCGCGATAGTCGTTGTCCTTTAGATAGCCGGTGACGTCGTTGGCGCCGACGGTTGGGAATTTGACCGTGGTCGATGTGGCGACGATGCCGTCGGTCAGGAACCAAGCGGGCATCTTGACCGAAGTGACCGTGCCAGGTCCTTCGACGGATAAATTGTTGCCGTTATTCTGCAACGTCGGATACGTATAAGCGTACGTGTAGACTTTTTCATCGATATGGAAACCAAGCATATCTCCACGCATGTCGAGATATTCCATATCGGTCTGCTTAACGGAATTGTTGTAGCCGACATATTGCTGGGTAGCCGGGTTGTTATTCAGCTCGCCATAGTTCTTGCCGAACATATTGAGCTGGAGCATCGTCGGCGCGCTGACATTGTTGTAATGCTCAAGTCCGAACGTCGACAGGCCAGTGAAGGTGAAATCGCCGAATTCGTGTTGCAGCTTGACCAAGGCGTAGTCGGACCGCACGTTGCCGAATTCGAGCTCGCCGTTGGACTGCTCGTGGTCGTATTCGACCAGCAGCTTGGTGCCGCTCTTGTCGAGCAGGCCGGACTGCAAGCTCGTCGCCGCGGTCCAAGTGCCCCAGGCGCCGAAGGACGTCGTCGCCGATCCGCCGAACTTGTCGGAGAGCGCGCAGGAATTGAGCGACATCGTTCCGCCGAAGGTCGCGTAGCCGACCTGGCTCGCCTGCCCGGGACCGCGATCGACGGTTTCGCTGCAGAGGAACGCGCCGGGAAAATAGGCGTCGGAATGGTGGGTCGGATCGTTAAAGTCGCCGAACGGAATGCCGTCGAAGGTGATGTTGTATTGCCCGTCGACGAAACCGCGCCAGCTGGCCTTGGTGTCGCCGAGCGCTCCGTTCGGGTTGGAGACCGTAAAGTTCGGCGTGAATTGCAGCGATTGGTTGTAGTCCGCGGTCGGCGGTGAAATGTCCTGGATGACCTTGTCGGAAACGGTCGAGCCCGGCTCAATGGCGTTGAGGCTGCCTTGCGAGGGGGCGAGCGCCGGCGCGGAACCGGGAGCGGCCTCGGCGCCGATGGCGTCGGGATTCGCCGGCGTCTGCGCCGCCTGGACGTCGACCGCGCCGATATTGGCGGGTTGGGCGTGCGCCGAAGACGCGAGAAACAGCGCGAGAACGATCGTCGACGCGCCCCCTGCGCGCCCAAAGCGGTCGCACTGCCTAAACGAATTCAACGCCATGATCCCCAGCCCCTGCTCTTTGCGTCGCGACCGCGACCGCGTGTTCCAGCGCCGGCCCACTCGGCGAATTACCGCTCTGGGTGCGACCGATTGCCCCGGGGGCAAAGATCATGGCGTCTTAAAGATTTGTTGACGAATTCGTGTCTGTTCAATTACGCGCGGGCTGTTTCGCGTGCGCCGCAGCAAAACACAGCGACGTTCATTCGCGCCCGCACAACGCCGATCGGCGACGCGTTTGACGTCGGAACGGGCCCGGGCGAGGGGACGATATGACGGCGAAGGCGCGGCGGGCGCTTCACTTCGCTTCGGGCAAGCCGAGAGCCGTGCGCATCTCAGCCGTGGCGGCGGCGAGTTCCTGCCGGTATTGCGGATTCTGCGTCATGATCGCGTGCACGGAGTAAGCGAGCAATTTGGCGGCCTGAACGTCGCTCGGGTAATGCACGCCGCAGATCAGCCGGCTGCGGCCATAGCCTTCCGCGCGCGTGAGAATTTCGTCGCGTTTTTCCGGCGCCATCTCGATCAAGGTCAGGCCGAGGAGAAAGCCGAGCGTCGTGTGGCCGCTGGGATAGGAATCGTCCCTGCCCTTGCTCTTGCAGACGGGGTTCAGCGTCGTGTCGTAGGTGTAGGGATGGACGCGGTGAAAGAAGGCCTTTGCGGGCCCGGCGTTGACGCTTTCGTCATTGGCGACGCGCTTGCCGAAAGCCGCCGTAAGCGGCAAGTTCCGCTCGGTGAATTTGTCGCCGAACACCGTCTTGTAGAGGAAGATGTGCTCGTTCTCGGCGTCCCATTGCGCCTGAGCGACTTCCGCCGCAGTGCGAGTCTTTTCGATCTCGTGCAATTTGGCCAATTCGGCCTTCTGCTCGTCGGAGCCGTCCGCGGGCGGGGACGGCAGAACCTGCGCGCCGTGAGACGGGTCGGCGGGCACGAAGGAAGGATCGCGCGCGAGCGCCGGCGCGGCGGCGAGCAAAGCGACGACGAAGATGGCTGCGAAACTCTTGGTCATCACGAATTCCCTTGCAAGAAGCCTTATTTCGTCTCGGAGACGACGAGGATTTCAAACGTGCCAGGCAGCGGCTTGGGGCGGGCGCCCTCGCTCTCCGCAGGCGCGAATTTCGCGGTCGGTAGATAAAGGCGGCCTGTTTCGGGATCGAGGGCGCCGGTTTTGGCGCCAGTCTGGGTCTGGACCGTCGCGGCCACCTTCACATCCTGAGGCGCCGAGAGCGCGAGAACCATCAGCGAGCCGTCGGCGCAGGGGATGAAGGCGCGCCGGCGTCGGGCGTCCAGCATCACGCCGTCCGGCTTCTTGCAGATCGCGAGCGTAGCCAGATCCTTGCCGCTCTTTTCGTCGATGACCTTCGCGACTTGATTGGCGCAGGCGGAAATCAGCACGCCGAGCGCGGCGTCGCGCGCGAGGCCCGTCGGGCCCTCGCAACCCGGCAATGGATAGGCGCCCGTCGTTTTGCGCGCGGCGACGTCGACGATCGCGATCTCGGCTTTATCCTCGAGATTGACGAAGACGCGGCCGCTTTCGTCCGCGGCGGCGGCCTCGGGCTTGCCGCCCAGGGCGACGACGCCAACGACCGCCCGGGCGGCGCGGTCGTATAAGGTCGCGTCCTTGCTCTTGGCGTTGAAGATCGCGAGAAGGCCAGACTTGGGCTCGACCAGCAGCGCGTCGGGCGAGGCGCCGGTGGGAATCGTCGCTTCGACCTTCCCGCTGACGCCGTCGAACAGAATGGCCTCGTTGGAGCGTCCGTTGGCGCTGGCGACGAGCGCCGAGCCGGGAATCGGCAGAACGCCGTGCACGCCCGCGCCCTCGACGAGCTTGTCCGTCACCTTTCCCGTGGCGAGGTCCACCGCCATGACGCCGTAGCCGCGGCCGACGTAAAGACGACGGGCGGCCGCGTCGACGGCCGCCAAATCCCAGGCGCCGTCGGGACCGGCGATGCGTTGAACGACGACGAAAGGATTCGCCGCAGGCTCAGCGGCGGCGCAAAGCGCCAAGACCGTCGCCGCGAAAACGACGCCGGCTTTGAGAAGATGATTCACGGCTTTGGCTCCCGCCCGATCGTCGACCGTCCCGACGCCGGATCAGCCGGCGCCCGCCGCGGCTTAAAGCCTGCCAACATGTCGCCGATATTACGAAGGGTTGGAGCGCCGCCGCGGCCGAGCTAGCGCGCTTTAGAGCAGCCGCTCCCGCAGCGCGATGATCGCGGCGTGATGCTTGTTGTAGGCGCCGAGTTTGCGGCTGGCGTTGCCCAGATGATAATTCACCGCCGATTCCGACAGCTTCACCCGCGCGGCGACGCGTTCGGTGGTCATGCCTTCGCTGGTCCATAACAGGCATTCGCGTTCGCGATTCGAGAGCGGATGCTCGCCGTTCCGCCCGCCGCCGAGCAGGCCTCGCATGACCTCGTCGAAGAGCTGAACGACGAACAGCTGGATCGCGGGGGCCGATTCTTCGACCACGTCCTCCAGTTCGGCGCGGCTCGCCGCGGCGACGCTGAAGAGGCCGATGTCGCCCGCAGGGCCGGCGACGGGAACGCAATAGCCCTCGGTGATGTCGAATTCGCGAGCCTCATGGAACACCAGCCGCTGTGCCTTGGTGTAACGGCTGAGAAAGCCGCCGTGGCCCCAACGGAACGGCACGCGCGAGGCCGCGCCCGACACGACGACGGGATCATAGAACCGATAGCCGCGTTCGAGATAGCGGCGAACCCAGGCGTCGGGGTAATTGCTGCGCAGCGTATCCTCGGGGGCGCAGGTGACGCCCTTGGGCAGCTTGACCGCCATATAGGCGTAATATTCGAGCCCGAGCGATCGCACGAAGGCCCCGACCTCTTGCGCAAAACGCCCTTCGCTTGCAACCACCTTCACGCCGGCCACTTCACCGCCCGCCAAGAAAGCAAAAAGCTAACGCGCCCCCTTGCCCCGCGCAAGGCGAATCGCGCTTGTCCCGCGCCGCCGGCCGCGCTCTTTTTGTAAGTCTTGCCAGTTGGACCGCTCGGGCCCCCTCGCTAGCCTGCCCAATCACGCAGGCCTTTCCAAACAGCGAAGCGGGCTACGGCCCAAGGGGGAAACGATGATGCGACGAACGAACATGCTTTCGGCGGCTTTCGGCGCTCTGGCTTTGAGCGTGGGGGCCGCGGCGGCGGACGAAATCAAGATCGGCGTTCTCGCGCCGCTGACCGGTCCCTCCGCATCGGACGGCGAGGAATATGTTCGCGGCGTGACCTGGGCGGTCGAGGAAGCCAACGCCAAGGGCGGCGTGGCGGGCCACACCTTCAAGGTCGAGGTGGCCGACGTCGGCGATCAATCGGCCGCCAACGTCACCAGCGCGACCGAGCGGCTGCTCGGCACGAAGGGCGTCGAGGCGATTCTCACGGGCTACGCCAGCCTTTCGATGTTCGAGGTCGACCTCATGGCCGAGGCGAACATGCCCTATCTCTCCGCCGGCCCGTCGCCGCTCTTCGCCGCCATCGTCGCCAAGAACCCGCAGCACTATTCCTGCTGCTGGTCCTACACGGCGGACTTCACCGGCTACGTCACCGACGTTCTGCCCACGGTGGAAGGCTTCGCCAAGGCGGGCGCGATCAGTCTGAAAAACAAGAAAGTGGCGATCATCTCGTCCGACAATCCCTATTCCAAAGGGATATCGGAAGGCATGAAGCCGCTCTTCAAGGCGGCGGGTTGGACGATCACGGTCGATGAACTCGTGCCGTTCGGCGAAGTGAGCGACTGGCGCGCCATTCTGGCCAAAGTCCGCCAGGATCCGCCGGATCTCGTGATCAACGCCGACTATCTCCCGGGAAATTCGGCGCTGTTCATCAAGCAGTTCCTGGAAAAGCCGACCAACAGCCTCGTCTTCCTGCAATATGCGCCCTCGGTGCCCGAATTCCTCAAGCTCACCGGGGCCCAGTCGACGGGCGTGCTCTACGATCTGATCGGCGGCGCCATCGACTCGCCGAAGTGGCCGCGCGGCCAAAGCGTGCTGAAGGCCTACAAGGACAAATACGGCGTCGAGTCGGGCCCCTACGGCGTCGGCCTCTATGAAATGACCCAGGTCTACTTCAAGGCGCTCGCCGAAGTGAAGAACCCGCAAGACCACGCCGCGATCGGCGCCGCTTTGGGCAAGCAGAAGGCGGATTCGGTCGCCGGGCCGATCGAGTTCGACCCGAAGACCCACGTCGCCTTGCAGGACGCCAACCACGTCCCCGTGACCTTCTTCGAGATCTGGGACGGCAAGCGGATCCTGGTCGCCCCCGACAAATACGCCAACGGCGAATTCAAGGCGCCGCCGTGGATGACGAAATAAGCGATGGCGTCGGGCGGGAAATGTGAAACTCGCATGCCCGATTGCGCAGCGCCCTCACCCCAACCCCTCTCCCGCAAAGGGCGTTCGGAAGAACGCCCGTCCTGCGAACGGGCTACGCGGGAGGGGGGCTTTTCCCTTCTCCCGCGCGCTGGCGTCAGGCGAACGTCTCGTTCGCAAAGACGTGGCGCGAAGCGCCGGATGAGGGGCGGCCGGTGAGCGCGGCTTCGAGCGTCCCAATCCTCGAAGCGATCGATTTGTGCAAGGCCTTCGGCGGCGCGCTCGCCGTGAACAACGTCGGCTTTCGCGTCGAGGAGGGCGAGATCCTCGGCATCGCCGGGCCGAACGGCAGCGGCAAGAGCACGCTGTTCAACATCGTCACCAACGTGCCGTTTCGCGCCGACAGCGGCCGTGTCCTTTTCCGCGGCGCCGAAATCCAGAATTGGCCAAGCCACAAGATTTGCGCACACGGACTCGCCCGCACCTTCCAGCGCGAGAGCGTGTT
>Ga0187771_10003879_pt1 | contig 10498 bp, 14 predicted proteins | sample 0116_SJ02_MP15_1_FD_133139 | JGI IMG/M metagenome (GOLD analysis project Ga0187771, IMG submission 133139) | Tropical peat soil microbial communities from peatlands in Department of Meta, Colombia - 0116_SJ02_MP15_10_MG | ecosystem: Environmental > Terrestrial > Soil > Wetlands > Peat | place... | reverse complement strand
TTTGGATAAATATGAACCCAGAGATTAATTGCCAACGGTACCATGGTGATAAAAATAGCTCCGACGACGAACAGCGCGTTTAAGTGTCTTCTTCCGCTCCAGATTACGTAATACATAACAGCGTCTGTCACAGCGACGATTATAGTTGTGAGGATAAGCGCTCTCACAAAGAGACTGTTTGAAACAATGAGCGCAAGCATAGTTTCACTCCTCCAACTTCAGCGTGTATCGATTCCCCGCAATATTTTAGTTGCCCAGCTTGGAATTTCGCTAGTACTTTATATACCTATGATAAACGTGGTCAGCACATAATTCGTGCACCCGACTTTAGACGCAAAATCGAGCTCGAACAAAAAGTCGTCAACACTTCGCAGGTTGTCTGATTATTTTACTTCAAAGGGGGAAGAATTGAGATGACAGACCAATTGGAACATATCGCTGATGTTAAAGTCGGCAAAGTAAAAGGTAAAAGCAGAATTTATCCGCAGCTATGCTTGCCGAGTCAGTACATAGAACTCGCTGGCAAAAAGGCGAGTATTTACGGTATAAACGAGCATCAAGGAGAAAACAACTTTTCTTATTCGCCATAAAGATGAGAACCGTGTAGCGGCCTATAATGAGCGAGCGGACCAAGCAGAAAGACTCAAAGAGCCCACCGAGCCCTGTCGAGGCTCAAGATTTTGTTCTAAGCAGACTTGTAGGAAGCTTAAACCTGCGGAGGTCTTTGTTCCAAGAGCTCTTGTATGCGATGCTCTGCGGGGATTGACTGCTGCCACAACAGTTCGAAGGTGGAGGCAAGGTACTGGGCATATGCTGGGTCATCAGTCCAAAGCACACTTACCGGTTCACTCAGCGAGACGCGCTTTAGGTCGGCGATATTAATCGCGTTCATACTAATTTTCCCATCAAAAACAAAGAACATTACCCCCGAGTACGTGTCAAAATGACGCACTTCCGCTCCAGCCTCTAAGTCCTCTCGGATTGACTCAATATGTGGATACGTGATATCAGTTACGTATCGTATCTTGCCTCCTCGGCCTGTAAACTCCTTAACGGCCTCGATAACAAACATAGCTGATATAACCGTTGCTATCGGGGGGACAACTGCGAGCCATTCCTTTTCAACCGAGGCCAAGGTAGATAACGCTATGGTCAGCACCTCTTTCAAACTTTTGAGAATCTTAAACGTGCTCACCTCATCGGACGGTCGGAACCACTGCTGGCGGGCGAGTTCCTCTAACTCGCGCTTGCGCTGTTCCATCTGCTGCAGCTCGGTCTCGTGTTTTTTGATGGCTGACTGAAGGGCGGTCTCGAGCTCCACCGCCGCGTACAGCGTCGGCGAGTCGAGGGACGGGCGGACCATGCCCTTGTCAATGAGAGCAGCGAGCGTGCGGTGCACATCTTCCCGGTAGGTCTTAAGGGACTTGGCAAGCGGTGAGGGGGTCTTGGGGCCGTACTTCAAAAGGGAGAGATAGCACTCGGCCTCTTTCCGGGTGAGACCGAAACCCATAAGGTGGGTGATGAACCCATCGTCCTCGGCCATGCTTCCCGCAATGTACGTGAACCGAGTTGTAGATAAAGATTGGCCCCCCAAGTTCGGGTAGATAAAAGGTGGAGTCAAGCGTTGAAAATGTGGTTAGCGAAATTGTTGCGCGTGTCCTTCACGTTAGCTTTTCATTGAGTTGTACAGAGGGAACCCTTATAGAACGCGCAACTTAAATCAATCACATACAATCGCCCTTCTAATTCGGTTATAATCGATTCGCGATTTGATTAGCATTAATATACGGCCGACCGTACACGAGAGGGCGGCTAAATGACAACGCTTAAGGATTCAAGCCGCTTTCCTACGTGTTTGATTTGTTTCTTGACGTGATTTATATGACATCTACGGATATAGAACTATATAGCCCTCGAAAGAGGCTGCTGACACTCGCTGGAGTGTGTGGCATAGCATCTGTCGTCGTGGCAGTGATAGCCATTATGGTGGCGGTGTCCTACTCACCGAGTTTTGACTTAACTCAAAACTGGACCTCTGACCTTACTGGCATAAGCCATGAAGGCTTTCTCAACGTTGCAAGACCAGTTGTCAATACCGCCACAACTGAAATCATCGTTCGAACTGGGTGGATTATCGCAGGACTTCTTGGCATCGTTTTTGCGATGGGCCTTTACCGTGATAACAGCACGCCGTCTTACCGATTGGGAGCAATATTCGCGGGGTTGGGGGCAGCGGCTTTCGTGGGGGCAGGTCTGTTTCCCGAACCGATTTACGTCCCACACGTTGTGGCGACGTACGCCGTTTTCCTGCTGGGTCCCATAGGGATGCTTCTTGTCGCTGGCGTGCTTATCAACGCACCCGACAAACGGTTAGGGGCAGTGATACTTGCTTTAGCACTCATCGCACTCATAGGTGCGGCGTTGCTCACTTACATGCGAGGCGTTGCACAGGGCATTGCCACACTGGGGATAGGGTTAGGAATTATATCATTAAGCACGAAAATGCTGCGTCATGCCTCAAAAGTAACACCAGAAGATATCCAACCGACCTCTTAGCCACAGGCCCCTGCTGTTGGTTGTGGACAAAGAAGAAGTAAAAGGATTCCTACAATCAATAAGGAGAACAAACCATGAAACAATCCATTGGAGCTCAACACACAGTCTTTCCTACTCCAGTCTTTGTGGTGGGAACGTATGATTCAGAGGGGAAACCCAATGTGATGACCGCGGCGTGGGGAGGAATTTGCTGTTCTGTGCCACCGTGCGTTGCCGTTTCTTTGCGAGAAGCAACATACACGTATAGAAACATTGTAGAGCGAAAAGCCTTCACCATAAGCATTCCCTCAGAAAGATACGTCAAAGAAGCTGATTTCTTTGGCATTGTATCGGGAAAAGATGTGGACAAGTTTTCTGCCGCCGGACTGAAACCCGCTAAAAGTGACGTGGTGGATGCACCGTATGTCAATGAGTTCCCCGTTGTTTTAGAGTGTCAACTACTTCGAAGCGTTGAGATGGGGCTACATACCCAGTTCATTGGTGAAATTAAAGACATAAAAGCGGATGAAGACCTAATTAAAGATGATGAGCCGCTCATTGAAAAAATAGCACCCCTTATATTTGCTCTGGATAACAGGTCCTACTATGGAGTTGGAAAATACGTGGCGAAAGCCTTCTCCATTGGACAGGAAATTGCGAAAGATGAGTGATCGTTGTTTGAAAGTCACATCTCCCCGGCACGTAACGTAGGTGTCACACACGTGCTCAGGTGGCGGATGTCGAAGATGCCGCTTAGATCAGCTATTCGAAGCTTCACCGTTCTTGCTGTTCTGCATCACCACAATAAATACGGGGTGCGTGGTGAGAGAACCGATAGGACAAGCTTTTTTTGTGTCAATCCAGTCAATGGATATCATGGACTTCGAGCAATACGTCAGATTTGCCAATGAACACCCCCTCTGCTCTGTAGCAACTACCACTGGGGATCAGCCCCACGTGCGGTCATTCGGTATGTGGTTTGCCGATACCAGCGGGTTCTACTTCTCTACCAGCAAGATGAAAGACGTGTACCGACAGCTCTCAACAAACCCAAAAGTTGTCGTTCTTCGCGCCCCCTGAAAATCCAGAGGCACAGGGCCCCATAATGGACATTGGGACAGAGATGCGCGTGACCGGTACCACTGAATTTGTTGATGACCCGGCTCTGAAGGACCGCCTCTTCAACGATAGACCGTTTCTACGTCCACTTGCTGACGTCGTGAAAATAATGCATGTCAAAGACGGTGAAGTGTGGTTTTGGAAGTGGGAAAACAACATGCGCGAATCAGAAATAACGCGGGTTCGCTTTTAACTGCTGTGATTATCTAAAGCTGAAATGTGTTGAATAGCGGGCACTTATTGCAGCGTGCGTTACCGAATAGTATCTTGAACGCCGTGCAAGCAATGCCAGAGGGCGAAGGGCTTGCCTTTGACGCCGAATGGCTCGAACCCGTAACGGATGAAGAATATAAAAACGGAAAGGACTGAAACACATGTACTCCCAAAAAGGGCAAAAAGCCTTGCGGCGTATTTTTCCCGCCGGGGCATGAACATTAAAAGCAGCGGCGACCTCATCGATCTGCCGGTGGGCAACACGGAAGTGGTTGCACAGATGATCCAAGAAGCAACGGGCAGCGACCGTTTCCGAATCAAAGCAGTGAACCCTTACCCTGAAGATTACCACACGACCACCGAGGTGGCGAAAGAGGAACAGCGCTCCAATGCTCGTCCTGCGCTTACTGCCCACGTGGAGAACATGAATGCCTACGACGTGATATTCGTGGGCTATCCAAACTGGTGGGGCGCGATCCCCTGCGATCGTACGAGTTCCGCATCCGCTCGCGAACGAAAACGTTATGAGCCGCGAGGAGTTCTGAGAAGTGTGCGAACACGATTTCACCCAATCGTGGGATAGATGTTCACACCATTATGTCCTTGAGTTTACATCCTCAGAATAACAATCATGTCGGCAGAAAAGAGCGTCACTCAGGTGAAATACCTTGATAGAACCGCAAATCCTTCCTATTTCGCACAGATCGCCTCCGGCATAACATTCGTTTTGATAAGTTTGAGTACCTTAGGTATATTTAGCCGCGGATCGGTAATCGCTCCGATAGGACTCGTCACGGGGATTCTCCAGATCGTAGCGGGGATCATGGAATGGTCGAAGGGCAGTACATTCGCGACGACCATATTTCTCTCTCTCGGATTCTTCTGGCTGACCTTTGCCTCCCTTCTGGTTTTCCCGAAGATAGGACTTGCAGATGCGCCAAGTACGAGCTTACTGACGGCATTTTTTGGACTATGGGGATTCTTTGCGCTAGGCATGTTCATCGGTGCACTTAAAGCATGGCGTGCACTGCAAATTATCTTTATATCGCTTGCCGTGCTCTTCTTCCTACTGGCAATCGGCACGATAACGGGGAATTCCACCGTCATCATTGTATCTGGCTATGAAGGGGCTCTCGCTGGTCTCTTTATTATGTACGCTGGTATCGGAGGAATGCTAAACACGGTATACGGGAAGACGATTGCTCCTCTTTGATTAAGAGGCTCCTTGATCCCCATTTGTTGAGCTCTAAGTATCTTCTGTGGATGCTTTTGTCTGTGCTCTCAATTCCCGCCACGGTATCGCGCTCCTCAAAGGTGCCCCCTTGTTAGCAACGTGCCGTCATGGAAAGAGGACGGTAAAGACAGTTCCAGACGTGGAAGGTTGAGCTTTGCATTTTTTAACGTGATATTTCGCTTAGTAAAGAAGTAGAAACCCCGAGGAGTGTTATTCCGCAATGTAGACTAAATGCTACGGCAACCAGATTGAAGCTCGTTTACCGTGACGCTTCCTCAATCGGCTGAGTGAAGTTTTTTGCCTCTCCATCAGGGTCACGTCTCTCCAATACCGCATATACACATCAAAGACGCACAAGGCGGTGGATGGGATAGGTCGCCTGAATATACTTTACGTTATTCTATCCATGTCGTTACTTCATCTACAGTCGGATGCGATGCCGGAGGGAGGGCGTCCCTTGGATACCCAATGGCACACCCGTTCGTTCCAAACTCTCCATGCGGTATGTCCAACAGCGAACAGAATTCTTCATCGTGTCCCAACTGAGCGGTCGCTGAGACGAGATGAAATCCCAGTCCGAGCGCTGTCGCTTTCAACCACATGTTCTCGAGACAGTGAGCAAGAGATTCCTGCTCGACCGGTGGAAATCCTCGCTGCTCGGCGACGACAATAAAGTAGGGCGCCGTTCCAATCCCCGGCACGCCGATTTGTGCCAATCGTTCGAGCCTTCTGACAAATCCCTGCCCTTGGTGCCGTAGTGCTGGATCAGCCGACAATTGCCTCTTCAGCTGTTCTGCCCTAGCCTTTACCTGCCGCTTTGCAATCTCTGCTACTTTGGCAAGTTGCAGTGAGCCCTTTTCAATCACCACAAATCGACGAAAATACACATCTCCCGCGACCCGCAGACCGGGATAGGGGGCGAGCAATCCAGCCCGAATAATCTCTGCAATCTCCTCTTTTGGCGGGGTATCTGGTGTGAAAGCCCTAATTGAACGCCTTGATTCGAGAATTCTATCAAGGGCAGCGTTCTCTTCTTGAGTGAACTGTGAAACGTGCTTCATAGGTTGTAGATCTCATTCACGAACATACATATAGTGTTCTTATCGATAATGCCGACAAGCAACCCCCTTGGAAAGTTGCACCTGACATCCCAACAAGCATATCTGTGCTCGCCCCCCACAAGCAGCATCCAGCGCCTGCCCCCGCCCATTGACGCCCGCGCCGCTACTTACAGCGAGCTCGGGACGCACGCCCAACCAGATCCTTATTCCCTCAGATAACGAGGATTACGAAGATGACAACCGTGATCGCGGTGACGATCTTTACCGCTCTGTCGCTCCTGCCCGTGTAGGCAAGTGGCATACGTGCCTACCATCGCGTCCACGAACGGTAAGCATCTCTATTATGTCACGGGTTCCTTCATGGTCTTTAAAGATATGCAACCAATCGCTGCATACTGATGAAGAATTGGCAAGCCTTTTAATAACGAAAACGGTACGTTTGTAAGAACGCTCAAGTGGTTTGGAAGCATCCAACAAAGAGGGAGACCGTGACATGGCACGTGAAAAGGAACATGCAACAGAGAAGGGCACGAATAAGCGTTGTATTAAGGTGTGCAAAGACGGTCCTTATGATGTTCTAGGGGCAATTCCTTTACTCGAACTCGTTGTTGTTGACGATGGTGATGATTGCCCCTACGGATACCGTGTAAGCAAGCGGTATCCATTAAGGGAAGCGTATTCGCTCTGTCGCTGTGGGCAATCCAAGGACAAACCGTTTTGTGACGGTACTCACACTGAAGTGCATTTCAACGGCACAGAGACCGCGACGAAGGCGCCGTATCTCACTCGCGCTGAAGAACTCGATGGACCAGCCCTCGTTTTAAAGGACGTTCGGGATCTGTGCTCGCACGTCGGTATGTGTCTTCGTGCGGGCGGCGTCCGTGAGCTCATGTTACACTCAAACGACCCCGAGGCGCGAAAAATCGCGATTGAAGAAGTAGCCAACTGCAACTCAGGTCGCCTCGTAGCGGTTGATAAAGAGACGGGAAAACCCATTGAACCAGAATTTGAGCCCTCCATTGCAGCGGTCGAAGAGCCGCTAAGAGGGTATCGCGGTCCTCTCTGGGTTCGTGGAGGTATTCCTGTGGTCGCAGCGAACGGTACGACGTACGAAATCCGCAATCGCGTCACCCTTTGCAGGTGCGGCAAATCTTCAAACCAACCATTTTGTGATGGCAGCCACAGGGAGACCAAGGAAGACGTTTCACGCTGAAAACTGCAGGCCCCCCCTTGAGCACGCGCCTTGCAATCAACTGGATCCATATTCCAGGTGGTAGTGCACAAAAAGAGAAAAAAGAAGGGAGGAGCACGAACGCTCCCTTCTGATTCACTTAGGCTGTCTAGTCGCTGTCACAGAGCTGAACGACAACGGTATGCTGTCATCACGGCAACGCATCGTAAAGGAAAAACAAGAGGAGAGTGGTGATTTTACAACCTATTTAAACGTGTACGCACCGCTAATCCCCCCATGAAACCATTTTGGATGCTTAATGTCCTTGTTATTGTCATCGTAGTACTCTCCGGCGCTGGGTGTATCGCGCCGACCACCCAGAACGCTTCGACCGACTAGACGATCGATGGGATTACGATTCCCACCACGACCGGTGCGCCGACACCGGCGGAGGCGCGGCAGATAGCGGCGGCGTACGTCTACGGCTACCCTGTCATCTAGGACGATGTCTCTACGGATCACCAAACGGCAGTGCCGGCGCCGAATCATGCGCTTGGGGTGGCACGCGTCAACCAGCTCGCGAGACCGTACCAGGCGCAGCTGACAGCGTCGCCAAACACACCACTGCCGTTTCCAACTTATGATTTTGGCTATGCGCAGGGATGGCTTAACCTCACGAAAGAACCGATGGTGCTGAGCGTTCCTGCCTCGAACGGTAGGTAATACGTGATCCAGCTGGTAGATGCGTTGCAGGAGGATCTCCCCTCACTGGGCCCGCGCCACCGGGAACGGGTCAGGCCTTCGTCCTCGCTGGTCCCAGATGGAACGGCACGCTCCCCCCAAACGTGACACGGATCTAGGCACCGACAAGCACCATGCTGCTTGTAGCGCGGGGACCGCAGAACGGTCCTGCCGACCTTCTCGCGACAGCAGCCTTTCTATACAATGTCCCCTTGACCCCCCTCAGCGCGCGGGCACAAGCTACACGCCGTCCACCAGCGCGACGGTGAACCCCAACGTGAATAGTGCATATGTTAGGGGTCCCGCTAGCTATGCTGAGGTCGCGAATATGACCCCCTCAGATTTCTATGGTCGCATGGCAACGGTTATGGACGGTAACCCCCCCACATAGTGCGGATAAGCCCGTCGTTGATCAGATCGCCCGGATCGGCATCGTCCCGGGCACGCCGTTTGACTGGAACGGCTTGAACGCAACGATGCAGAGCGCGATCACACAGGGTTATCAAGATGGGGTCGGCGAAGCTTACGCAGCGAGCGTCAGTTCTGAGGGCATTGTCCACTAGAATGGCTGGGATACCAGTTATATCGCTACCTACTGGACAAACTACACGCTTCGTAACGCCGGGGTACTGCGTGGAGCGTTCCTCAACCTCCCGCAGGACGGGCTGTACTTCCAGTCAAATACCACGGCGACCTACGTTCCGGACTCCGGCGCGCACAACTACGTGCTACACTTTGCGAACAATAGCACCCCGCCTGTTAACGCGTTCTGGTCGGTTACAATGTACGACAGCCAAGGCTACCCCATGCCCAACCCACTTAACCGATCGACGATTTCGCCGCACCTCGGCAATTTGACGTACAACCCGGACGGATCGCTCGACATCAACATTTAAAAAAGCGCGGTGCTAACAAAGAATCCAACTGGCTCCCCGCTCCGTTAGGCGCATTTTATCTTATGTTGCGTTTGTACTGGCCACAGGAGTCCTTGCTGAACGGTTCGTGGGTACCGCCGGCCGTGCAGACGGTGGGTCCAGTACAATGACAACAAATGCCACGACGTCGGCATCATGAGTAGACGCCGACCGTTCTAGGAACACAGCCGCGAAACTGAGCGTGCGTTTGAGTATTTAACGGTAGGCTGACGGCTACATTGACGCGAAACACGTTTTTTCAGGCTAGACCACCAATAGGCCCTGACGCACGCACCGCAATGTTTATACAACGTGACGGAAATATTAAATGGATTAAGCTAAAATAAGGTGAAATAAGGTGATAAATTACATTGAACAGCCAAGTTGCATAGAGGTGCACTATATGCGCGACAACAAGACGCAAACAGGGGCGGTATGCGTAGCACTGAGCAAGAACATTGGGAGAAAAGAGCGCAAGGTTGACCTAATCTTTATGCCGGAAGAGGAAGGCGCGTTTTCGGTGAGGAGTACCACTGAACTAATAAACATTCTCGCTCACTGGAAGGTGTCATTTGACGAGCGAAAGCGGGTCTTTGACTTCGTTGCTGGGCGGTTGCGCGTGCTCGCCGGTGAGGAGGCATAAGCATAGTCAAATCTTAGAGGAGCCACGATGCAACGCACTGAATCCACTGGCGACGTGCGTTCCACGCGCGCGAGAGGGTATAAAGGACTGTCAATGGAGGGAGTCATAGCTCGTTGGTATGACAAAAACGCCCGAAAGAGTACGCCGGAACAATACGCGAGGTGGGCAAACACGGTGGCAGAGAACGTCGCAGAGGGCGATCGTGTCCTCGAAGTTGCTCCCGGCCCCGATTATTGGCAATAGCGCTCGCAAGCGCGGACACTGCAACGTCGTCGGACTGCCATCAGTAGAACCTTTGTGGAGATACGAAGAAGAACGCAACAGCGGGAGTCGAAATAGCTGTCGAATTTCGACAGGGAGATGCCGCACACAAGCCGTTTGATGATGACTTGTTTGACTTCATCATCTGCGCAGGCCGTTATTTTTAGAAGCTTAGCCCATCAGCGCGTTTTTTCGACGCATCAAGTTTGCCAGCAAAAGACAACACTTCAGCTATCAAGAGCTGCTCGGATACGCAGTTTGTTAAATTCTCAAATTGAACTGAACGGAAGAAGGCGAAAGGAATGGTAAGAGGAACGATAAAAAAAGTAGCGATTGTTTGCATCGCGCTCTTTCTTGTGACTGTTCTGGCAGCAGGGCTTGCTGGCAGCATCCCAACTCAAACGGCAAGTACCCCGTCAACGGCCAGCGCGGCGACGGTCAAATCGACAACGGCAGCGCACCCGCTCTTTCTTTCATACGAGCAACCGACGATTCTTCAGCAGCAATCCCACACTGGCCCGTCCGTAGGCAGCATTAAGTCAAACGTCTATCACTATCCGTGGTGCTCCGAAGCCAAAAAGATCCTACAACAAAATCTCGTCCAAT
>Ga0187771_10003877_pt1 | contig 10503 bp, 9 predicted proteins | sample 0116_SJ02_MP15_1_FD_133139 | JGI IMG/M metagenome (GOLD analysis project Ga0187771, IMG submission 133139) | Tropical peat soil microbial communities from peatlands in Department of Meta, Colombia - 0116_SJ02_MP15_10_MG | ecosystem: Environmental > Terrestrial > Soil > Wetlands > Peat | place... | reverse complement strand
TGCCTTGCATCTGGCATTGTTGTCGATCGACCGGATATACTGCACGCCGCTTCGGATCATATCCCCTGTCCGGGTATAATGCATGGCATCGGCCCAGACAAGGGCATTGCCGTCATCCGCCGCAAGGTTGGGATAATCGGGACTGACCGAACCGAGCTCGCAGAAGGCGAAAAAATCCAGAATGGCGCTCATGGCTTCGCAGGTCGGCACATAGGCCGACTTCTTCAAAATGTTCTTTTTCAGCTCATTGACGAGGGTTATGTGGGCGTAAGGACCTGGCATTTCACCTTCTCCGTAAATTATGCAAACTCTTTTTCATTGGGGTGTTTACCCCCGATCACCATCGAAAAAAACAGGTACAGGGCCAGCGCCAACGGCGGAGCCGTCACTAGCCAGGCTGCGACAGCCTTGAGCGTGGCCCACGCAAACAGCTTGATCGAGCCGCCGCGGCCATGGAGCAGGTATGTCAGGATTTCGGCCGGAAAGGGCGGTCCCCAGGTAAACAGCCGTGCTCCCAGCCGGTAATAGGGAACAATCAGGACCAATTGCAGCGGGTAGATGAGATAGTTGACCGTTTGCAGCACAATCTGGTTGAGCCTGAAAACATAGGCCGCAAGGGCGCACAAGATTGTCGTGCCCCAGGCCAGCGGCAATAATCCCAACGCCCCGCCGACGCAGAGCGTAACAAGCAGTTTGCGTGGCGTGAGCCCGGCTGACAGGATAGCCTTCAGGCGCCGTGTAACAAATTGCATCAGGCGCACCGGACGGATGCCGGCACAGTGCCGAGCCGCAAGGGAGGATGGTTCATGGCGTGACCTTTATATGCGATCGGTATGGACATGGAATTCAAGGGTCGCGCCGGTAACCGTGCTGCGCCCGGTGTACAGGAAAATCACCAGCCAGATTCCCTGCAAAAAGAAAATCAGGGCTGGATTCCACAGGTTCGAAAGCCCGTTCAGCAGGTTCGGCAGGCTGGACGCTTCCCGGGTCAGCAATAACGCCACCCCGATGGAATAGAGGACGCCGGTCAGCCCCATGATCTGATAGGCGGACACCCTTCCCTCTCCCCGGTAATCAGCCCTCAGGGTTTCCGAGACAGCCCTCCAGCCCTGAGTTGCAATGGTCGCCGTCAAAAATGCCGCTGTCTGATGGTCCGCCAGGAACAGCCAGGTTGCGATAAACCCGAATGCGGTGTAGAGCACCGCCGTGATCGCCTGGATGGGCACAACCTCCGCCCCTTCCATGCCGCCGGCGTAGGCGATCTTCTTGGTGGCCCCGGCAAAGACGAAGCAACGTCCCGAGAAGATCCGTTTCAGGATGCCGGATGAGGCCGACAACGGCTTGCCGTAACAGCAGCCGAAGCTTATGCACGCCAGGCGTCCCAAACCCTCGCCGAAGGCATAGGCGATGGCAATGGCGGCGTACGCCGCCATGATGGGGATAGTAAAGGAAAATGCCACACCCGCAGTATGGTTGACAAGCGCAATCAACGGCGGCGTGACGAGAATGCCCACAAAGACGGCGCCGCCGACCGTAAAGGTGTGGGCCTTTTTTTCCACGATCCGGGCCACCACCCGTGAGGCCGGCACACAGAGGGCAAGGAGCGCCACCGCCAGCAGCGCCGTGCCCAGGGGCGGGATGCCGGCCGCCCCCATCAGGACGAGCAGGACGATGACGGCCACAAGATAGGCATTGGCGGTCAGGATTCCGTACCAGGTGAAGTTCACGCCGTGCCAGCCTCCCGGCTGCGCTTTTCCGGACGGCACCGTGGCAAAAATCTGCCATTTCTCCGCGGGCAGGCGGCTGAACCCCCACCAGAGGTAGAGCGACATGAACAGTGCAGCGGAAAACATGGTGATCGTCACAATCATATTGGTCTCCCTTGGCAGGTTGTTGAAAAACAGCCATCTCGCCACCGTCCTCGCAAACCCCTTCGTGCGGCGTAGCGCTGCTACGCCTCCTCGGGGCTTGCTGCGGGTGTGACGATCTGACTATTTTTGAACAACCTGAATTTTCAATAAACTGTTAGAGAATCCGCTGGGCGTTGAACAGCCGATGCGATCAGGGATCGCACCTTGACGTCGGTCTCAACCAGGGGCTGTTCGAAACCGTGCGTAAAACGGCTCGACACCCCCGGCTGGCGCATGTTGCTCAACAGGTCTTCGGCAAACCTGACCCGGCCTTGCTGGAAAATCAGGATATCCGTACTGCTTCCCGGCCGATAGAGGCTCTTCGGCTGCCCCTTCTCAAGGAACATCCCCGGCTCGACCCCCTGGGGTGCGTCATACCCCTGACGGCTGTAAGCCTGGACGATCTCCCCGATCATCAGCGCCACCACCTCGATCATCGCCACCAGGCCGACCCCCGTCCCCCCCGGCACATCGGTATCCATGACCGTAACCACGCGTTTGTTCTTGGAGTAGGGCGTGGCAACGCATACGACAGCCCCCGGATTGCAAGAATGGTAATCCCCGTCAATGGCATAAAAATCCACAACCCGCCCGGCCACCGGCGTATGGTTGTAGTGATATTTGTCGGGCGTAAGCCGGAACACCGCAAAGTCTCCTGCGGCAAACGCCGCCAGCCACTGCTGTTTGTTGCGGCCCAGCAACTCCTCGAACGAAAAGAATTTTTCCTTCAGGAAGAGCAGGGAGGTTTCATGAAAGGAACCTACCACGATCCTGGCATCGGCGGGAGAAACAACGGCGCCTTGCTCCTCCGCCATGGGGCGGCATTCCTGAAATCTGATTTTCCGTTCAAAGACCTTGCGCGGCGTATCCAGGTGCCCGGGCGGATCGAGACACTCGGCAAGATCAATGCCGCAGTCGGCCAGAAACCGGCGTTTCGCAAGTATGGGGCGGTCGAAATTGACCATGCCGAGAATGTGGGACGACCAACTGCTCGTCAAGAGCTTGAAGAGCCCTGTGCTGTTCTCCCGTACCCCATGGTACAGGAGCTTGACCATCCGGTCTCCGAACAGCCGCTCGGTGACAACCCTGCCGCTATGCCGTTCGATGTACTGGTGCTGCATCATCCCGGTCCCTCCCCCTAACATCGGTTTCCTGCGCAATCTGTTGTTCATTGTTGGCAACGGCCAGGAGGATGAGATTCATCAGCCGCTGCAAGCTTGCAATATCGGCATGTTCCAACAGGACGTCCTTTTTGACCGATGCCAGGAAACGGGCCGCGCCCTGGCCCTGCAGCGTAAACCGGAGCGCTTTGCGCACCTCGTCGTCCAATCCGGGCGCCTCCCGGTCAAGTCGGCAGCACTCGTCCTCAAGGAAGTTGAAAGCCTCCTCCATGTGGCGCTGTCGCAGGGTTCCCCGGTAATAACGCTCGGCTCCCATGTTGAATTCGCGGGACTTGACGTTCATGGGCGAACGTGCGCCCACTTCATTGAGGATGCCGGCCGTGAGCCGTCCGGCGGCAGTGCATCGCGCCGGTTCCGTCAGGCGCTGTTCAAGGTCGTTGAGCGTGGCATGCAGGTCAAGGAGTTCGATCAGGTCCGCAGCATCCTCCCTGATGACCTTGACGAGCGCCTTGCAGTATTCATGGTTCTGGACGCGCAGATAGCCGGGATACCGGTGGCTGGACCGGACTGCGTTGGTCTTTTTGAGAATCTTGTTCAAAAAGGCATTGGAAGAATTCCTGCTGACAAAAAAGGTGGGAATGCCGATCGCCGAGCCAAAGAATATCTGCCGCCGCTCGCTTTCCACGGAGGAGGTATCGGGGATATGGCCATGGCAGGTCCCCAGCGCGATATATTTGTAGGCAAGCGCCGTGATGAGCGTTTGCAGGTCCGTTGCCCGCCCCATGTCCTCTTCGAAGTTCCCGAACAGGCTGTAATGCCTGCCTTCGAACCCGGAAAAGCCCATCTTTGCATACTCACGCATCTTATAGAGCAGATAGACCGACATCTGCTCGTCAAAGACCCCCATGTCGGACAGGTCTTTCCGGAGACGGTCCGTATTGCCCACGACCCCGTCCAGCGCCGGACTGCGGTCGGTGGACAGCAGGCACACCAGGTAATCCACCAGGCGATAGTCGGGAACGAAATCTCCCTTGAGCCGGAAAACGCTACTGAACAGCTCATCCAGCGCCACCGGCCCGAAAGGGGTCAGGGGCTGGCCGCAGATGGAAAGGCTGGCCTTTTTCTTCCACCGCCGCCAGATCATCCTGAGATGGGTGTAGTCGAGTTCGTGGGGCAGAAAACCGAGCGCCTTCTCGGGATGAAAATCGGTGTAGGCGAGGCGATAGGGGGCGGCGGTATAGGTCCCCACAAAGAGCGGCAGAAAATGCTCCGTAATCTTGATGGCAAGGTCGCCGAGCAGTTTCTCGTGGACAGGGCCGAAACCGGAACCGGCATTGGCGAGGGCCTGGGAAATGCGTTTGCTGCCGATGCTGATGTGGGTGCCGTTGTTGGCAAGGCTCACATTGGAAAGATTGGGGAGCACCACCAGGTTGTTGAGGATGATGCGCGACTCCCGCAGCTTGGCGACGGCATTGAGCTGACTACGGGACAGCACCTGGTGGCACAACTGCATGTAGCGGTATTTTGCCTCCCCCTTGTCCCAGCCGGACAGGCACGGGCTCATGAACAACTCCCGGTAAAAGGTATCCGAGACATGGTCGTTCATTTCCTTTTGCCGCACCGGCGGATGGGGCGCAAAATAGATCATCGCTTTTTGCCCCCGTTCCTTCAGTCCGAACGCCTCATTGGCGTACATCACCAGCAGTTGGGTCATGAGGTAGCGGATGGCGCTTTCGCGGGCAATCGCCTTGCCCATGCCCCCCGCCGGGGTCAGGGACACGACGTTGAAGGAAAACGTCTCCGGCGAGGTATTGTCGTTCAGGTAATGCCCCATGAGCCGGACGCCGGTCTGCTTGATACGGGAGGGGAGTATGCGCTGGGAACCGATCAGGTCGGCCAGCGCCAGCTTGATCAGGTAACTGACCGGCAGGCGGAGCAACTCCTCGCCAGTGGCGTCGGTAAGGAAAAAACGCCCGCAATCCGCCCGCTTCCCCGCGGCAGGGTTCTGCTTGTCGGCCAGAAGATCGCCCTCCAGGACGTCATTGGCGTAGGATGAAAGATATTTGCGGGGAAAACGCACCCAGCTGTTTTCCCAGACCTTGGAAGAGTTGTCCGCAAGAAAGCGCTCCAGGTCGGCGATGACCTTGCGCGGCGTTTCGCCGGCAGCCGCCTGCTTCATTATGTTGGCAAAGTAATTGGATTGCTCAATGATGAGCGGCAGGTCAACCTGCCCCTGTTCCCCGGCAACCACAGCCTGCAGTTCGTTCTCCGAACCGGCGGTGATATCGTTCAGGGAAAAGGGCAGCGTTGCGGCCACTTTGTCCGGGGATTGGCAGGAAACACCGAGCATCGATAAGGATTCGCGCTCGCTTCCCGGCCGCATGGCTGTTTCGGATGTGCGTTCTCTCGCTATGGATGCCAAACGTCTCTGCTGCATGGTATGCATACTGATTCCCATTCCGGCTGTATTCCGCAACGCCTCAGCCGAGGCCTTGCAACAGCCTCGTGTTCCGTGCGGTGGTGGTCCTGCTCACGGGTCTCTGGTTCGGTGACAGATGGTTCGAAAGGTCTTTGGGGGCAAGACGCAGGGAAACTGCCGGGGGGCTGACATGCGGTTCGTAATTCATCACAGACGGTTATATGCGAATTTTATCGCTACTCTATGAACAGTGTGTGACTATTATGTAAATTTTATACCAGCGCACAGTAATTACCGGAAAAGATTTTTTTTGCTTGACAATCAAGTAAATTTATTATATCTACAGACTTAATAGATTTTATCCTGAAAAGGATCAACACGCCTTCAAGACACTTTCCGCCGGTTGGCCCGGCTCGCAAAGGATATTGGATTCCGATTCGGCCACAGCCGGGCACATTGCTGAACACAGTCATTTACGGATACGTTCCGAGTTTTTTTACCTTTTTTATCTAGTATTTCTATAGGTAAATATTTATACGCCAGAGAGGAGACCACCATGAGCACGAACATCTATGAAGACAATTCCCAATCCATCGGCAATACCCCCCTGATCAAACTGAACCATGTCGTTGACGGGGCCAAGGCCACGGTCCTGGTCAAGGTCGAAGGGCGCAACCCGGCCTATTCCGTCAAGTGCCGCATCGGCGCCAATCTGATCTGGGACGCCGAGAAACGCGGGGTGCTCAAGCCGGGCGTGGAGATCGTCGAGCCGACCAGCGGCAATACGGGCATTGCCCTGGCCTACGTGGCGGCGGCCCGCGGCTACAAGCTGACCCTGACCATGCCCGAGACCATGAGCATCGAGCGCAGGAGGGTGCTGGCCGCCCTGGGGGCCAACCTTATCCTGACGCCGGGGGCCGAAGGGATGAAGGGGGCCATTGCCAGGGCCGAGGAGATCGCCGCTTCCGACCCGTCGAAATACTTCATCCCCCAGCAATTCAAGAACCCGGCCAATCCCGAGATCCACGAGAAGACCACCGGCCCCGAGATATGGAGCGACACCGACGGCGGGATCGATGTCCTGGTATCCGGGGTCGGCACCGGCGGCACCATCACCGGAATCTCCCGGTATATCAAGAACACCAGGGGAAAGAAGATCACGTCCGTGGCGGTGGAACCGAAGGAAAGCCCGGTCATCAGCCAGAAGCTGGCCGGCCAGGAGTTGAAGCCTGCTCCCCACAAGATCCAGGGGATCGGCGCCGGCTTCATCCCCGACACCCTCGACCTGTCGGTGATTGACCGGGTCGAGCAGGTGGAAAGCAGCGAGGCCATCGAGTTCGCCAAGCGCCTTTCCCGTGAAGAAGGGCTTCTGGTGGGAATATCAAGCGGCGCTGCCGCTGCCGCTGCGGTCAGGCTGGCCAGGCTGGACGAGTTTGCCGGCAAGACTATTGTGGCCATCCTGCCGGACACGGCCGAGCGCTACCTTTCCACGGCGCTTTTCGAGGGGGCCTGATGAGCGCCCCGGCCCCCGAACCATGGACCCGTGACCTGGAACAGGTCGTGCGCGAGGCACTGCACTCGATCCGCTTCGGCACGGTGACCCTCGTGGTACAGGATGGCCGGGTGATCCAGGTGGACAAGAGCGAAAAGATCCGGCTCAACAAGATCGGACATATGGACGGCAGCGGCATTTAACCTTTGCACCAACATCGGCAATCGCACATCCGTGCCGACCGGAAAACCGGAGGCCGGGGCGCATGTCCGGAAACAATGGACATACCCCGGCCTTTTTGTTTTCTCCACTCAACCACGGAAGAAAGGCTGCGGTTCGCCGGCAAGGCAAGCCGCCCCCCCCCGCGCCACCCAGTAGATACTTCTAGAAGGGCATCATAATGACAGAACACATCGCATTATACGGCAAAGGAGGCGTGGGCAAATCCACGCTGGCCGTCAACCTCAGCGCGGCCCTGGCAGAGGCGGGTTTCAGCGTCATGCAGATAGGATGCGATCCCAAGGGCGATTCATGCGCACTCCTGAACAATGGCGCTCCCCTGCCGACGGTGTTTGACCTGCTTCGGGAACAGGGCGGCATCTCCGCGGATTCCGTTGTCCATGAAGGGTTCAAGGGGATCGCCTGCGTCGAGTTGGGCGACCCGTTCGATTCCGGCGCCTGCGGATCGGCCGAGATTGCCCGCGCCCTCGGACAGTTGCAGCGGATCAAACTGTTTGAGGCAGTCGCCCCTGACTTCGTGCTGTACGACATCTCCGGAGACAACGTCTGTTCCGGCTATTACGCCCCCATTCAGCAATTGGGGCTGAGCCGGGTATTCGTCGTGACAACCGCCGACTTCATGTCGCTGCACACAGCGAACGCCATCTTCAGGATGCTGGAGCGTTACGGCGGGTCGAACGTGCCGCCCCCGGTGGGCGGGCTGATCCCCAACAGCATCAGCAGTTCGTTCGAGGAATCATTCATCATGGACTTCGCCGCACAGACAAGTACGAGAACACTGGGGCGCATCCCCCGTTCCCTGATGGTCAGGCAGTGCGAGCTATATGGCAAAACCGTCATCGAGGCGGCGCCCCTCTCCAACCAGGCCTACTTCTACCGCAGGCTGGCGAACCAGATCGTCGATAATACGGATAACCAGGCGAACGTTTCTGTCCCGCTGCGGCCCGAGGAACTGAGAGCCTGGGCCAGGCAGTGGGGCGACCGGATCTACTCGCTGGAAAATGGTCTGGTTGCCGATGGCGCGGCAATCTGAGCAGGAAGCGGCAACAGCATGTTTCATTCCGCACATACCGGGGAGTCACTCCCGGATACAAAAAAGAAAAGGAGATTAACATGAAGAAAACACTATCTGTTGTGGCGGTTCTGGCGTTGTCGGCAGCATTATTTACCGGTTCGGCACTGGCCGACGTGCCGCTTGTCAATCTTGAGGGTGTGGGCGGGGTGGCATTCAACCCCTTGGCCTATCCGGCCGTAACGGCACCCAAGAAGGGGGAAGAGGGGCTGAAGCTGGGCCAGGTCGATATCGGCAAACCACGATTCGGCGCCTGGTACACCAATCTCAACGATGCCGATATTGACTGGCTTTCCGTTGGCATAGCCGATACATTTTTCAAGCGCCTTGAGCTTTCCTATGGCTATGAGTCCGTCAATCTCGGCTCCAAACTCAACGCGTTCAATACCAATCTTGCCAGCCTCAGCCAGAATGTCCATAAGAGCAATATCGGCGCAAAGCTGGTTCTACTGGAGGAAAACAGCTTTAACACCAGCTTCGTGCCGGCTGTTTCAGTCGGAACCATATACAAAATCACCGATTTCAGCGTTAACAAACTAGGCACTTCACCAAAGGTCGATAAAGATGGTTTCGACACTTACCTGGTTGCAACCAAAATGATTACCCAACTGCCAAAACCGGTCCTAATCTCGGGCGGACTGTTGGCATCGCGTGCACAGGTCAATGGCATTCTGGGGTTCAATGAGAATTATTCCGAGACATTCTTCGGCAATATTGACGTACTGCCGCTGGAAAATCTTGCCGTTGGCTTCGAGTATAAGCAGGGACCACATTTCAGCACGTTCAAGAACGATGACTACTGGAACATTCATGCCGGGTGGTTTGCAACCAGCAATTTGACACTCATTGCAGCCTATGCAGATGCAGGCAATCGTCATTCCGTAACACATGCCGGCTTTGGCGGCGGTCCCGTCCTGAGCGCCCAGTACTCATTCTGAACATTACCGCCGGTAAGAAGGACCATGCGCATCCGGCCCGGATCCTCACCGGAAAGGCCGGGGAATCTCTCCCGGCCTTTCCCATTGGGCGCACGGAAACCGAATCCCGATGCACGATTCGATCCCGGACCGGGTCAAAAATCCTGTTGAAGCGGCAAAGGGTTGCAGGTAGTATGCTGGGGAGCCGGAACCGGGCCAACTGAGGATTACGCCACGGAGAACAGACGTGACCACCACCGGCACATTCCTCCGCCCCATGACTGGAAACGCCAATTTATGCTGACTGACGAACAGATCGAACGCTATTCCCGACACATCATGCTGAAAGAGGTCGGCGGCAAGGGACAACAGCGGCTTTTCGATGGCCGCGTGCTGATCATCGGCGCCGGCGGCCTGGGGTCGCCCGTCGCCCTGTACCTGGCAGCCGCTGGAGTGGGCACCATCGGTCTTGTCGATGGGGATGACGTGGAGCTGTCCAACCTGCAGCGCCAGATAATCCATTACACGTCCGACGTGGGCAAGCCCAAGGTGGAGTCGGCCCGGGAGAAGATGGCGGCCGTCAACCCTGCCGCGCAGATCAGGACCTACCGGGAATGGGTCCGCGCCGCCAACATCATGGACATCATTCGCGACTACGACTTCGTCATCGACGCCACCGACAACTTCGCCGCCAAGTTCCTGATCAACGATGCCTGCGTACTGTCCGGCATCCCCTACTCCCACGGCGGCATCCTGCAGTTCGACGGCCAGACCATGACCGTCAGGCCGGGGGAATCGGCCTGCTACCGATGCATCTTTCCCGCCCCCCCTCCCGGGGATGCCCTCCTCCCCTGCTCCCGCGCCGGGGTTCTCGGCGTGCTGCCCGGTGTCCTGGGCACCATCCAGGCCACCGAGGCCATCAAGTTCCTCCTGGCCAAGGGGGATCTGCTGACCGACCGCCTTCTCACCTACAACGCCCTGCGCATGAAATTCCGGGAGGTTCCGCTCAGGCGCAACCAGGCCTGCCCGGTCTGCGGCGAATGCCCGGCCATCACCGGAGTAGAAGACGAGTTGGACGCCCTGGCCGTCTGCGACCGGACAGGTTGTTGAAAAACAGCTATCGGGCTAAGACTGTTGAGGGATGAGGTGTGAGGAAAACCGCTTTTCTCAACTCTCATCACTCAACTCTCATCTGCCTTACTCAACTCTCAACGTTCAACTCTCATCTGCTTCATTTTCCTGTCGATATCCGCCCGATTCCTGTATGATTCAGAGTATCGAACTCGCGTGAAAGGATGTGCATTGCATATGGACCAGGTACTGTTGAACAAG
>Ga0187771_10003876_pt1 | contig 10504 bp, 11 predicted proteins | sample 0116_SJ02_MP15_1_FD_133139 | JGI IMG/M metagenome (GOLD analysis project Ga0187771, IMG submission 133139) | Tropical peat soil microbial communities from peatlands in Department of Meta, Colombia - 0116_SJ02_MP15_10_MG | ecosystem: Environmental > Terrestrial > Soil > Wetlands > Peat | place... | reverse complement strand
CTCGCGCGCGCAGATCTTGTCGATTTCGTCGAGGAAGACGATGCCGTTCTGCTCCACCGCCTTGATCGCCTCCTGCACAAGCTGCTCGTTGTCGAGCAGCTTGTCGCTCTCCTCGTTGACCAGAATGGCGTGCGAATCGGCGATGGTGACGCGCCGCGTCTTGGTGCGGCCACCGCCGAGCTTGCCGAAAATGTCGCCGAGATTGATGGCGCCCATCTGCGCGCCCGGGACGCCGGGAATCTCGAACATCGGCACGCCGCCCGAGCCCGCCTGCACCTCGATCTCGATTTCCTTATCGTTCAGTTCGCCGGAGCGCAGCTTCTTGCGGAAGCTCTCGCGCGTCGACGGGCCCGAGCCGGGACCGACCAGGGCGTCGAGCACGCGCTCTTCCGCCGCGAGCTCGGCCTTGGCCTGCACGTCCCTGCGCTTCTTCTCGCGGGTGAGCGCGATGCCGATCTCGACCAGATCGCGCACGATCTGCTCGACGTCGCGGCCAACATAGCCGACCTCGGTGAACTTGGTGGCTTCCACCTTGAGGAAGGGCGCGCCGGCGAGCCGCGCGAGCCGGCGGGAAATTTCGGTCTTGCCGACGCCGGTCGGGCCGATCATCAGGATGTTCTTCGGCAGCACTTCCTCGCGCAGCTTCTCGTCGACTTGCAGCCGGCGCCAGCGGTTGCGCAGCGCGATGGCGACCGCGCGCTTGGCGTCGTTCTGACCGACGATGTAGCGGTCGAGTTCGGAAACGATTTCACGGGGGGAGAAGTCGGTCATTGGTGATTCCTGCGCCGTCGCCCTTCGAGGCTCGCCCTGCGGGCTCGCTCCTCAGGGCGACGGATTGGACTTTCGCCATCATCCTGAGGTGCTAGCGAAGCGAGCCTCGAAGGAGGACGGGCACAGTCATGCTTTCAACGACTCAATCGTCACGTTGCGGTTGGTGTAAACGCAGATGTCGGCGGCGATGTCGAGCGACTTCTTGACGATTGCCTCGGCGTCGAGCGGACCGTCGATCAGCGCGCGCGCGGCAGCGAGCGCGTAGTTGCCGCCGGAGCCGATGCCGGCGACGCCCGCCTCCGGCTCGAGAACGTCGCCGGTACCGGTCAGGACCAGCGACACCTGCTTGTCGGCGACGATCATCATGGCTTCCAGGCGGCGCAGATAGCGGTCGGTGCGCCAGTCCTTGGCGAGCTCGACCGCGGCGCGCAGCAATTGGTCAGGATACTGCTCGAGCTTGGCTTCCAGCCGCTCGAAGAGGGTGAATGCGTCGGCGGTGGCGCCGGCGAAGCCGCCGATCACGTCGCCCTTGCCGAGGCGGCGCACCTTCCTGGCGTTGGCCTTGACGATGGTCTGTCCGATAGAGACCTGGCCGTCGCCGCCGATGACCACGCTACCGCCCTTGCGGACCGTGAGAATGGTGGTGCCGTGCCAGGAGGGAATGTCGTTTCCCATGCGCGTTAACCTCAAATGCCGCTGACATGTAAGGGCGCCGAGCCGGGGATGCAAACGCATGCCAGCTCGCTCGCCCGCAAGTGGGCGAGAGGGCGCCGGAGCTGCAAGGTCGCACCATTGTGGCAAAGGCCGAAAAGCCCTGCTAAAAGGCGGCGCATTCAAAGGATTCCGCCATGCGCCCAGGCGCGGTCAAGCGCAAGACCAAGGAAACCGACGTCGAGGTCGAGATTGATCTCGACGGGCAGGGCCGCTCGTCGGTTGCAACCGGCATCGGCTTCCTCGACCACATGCTCGACCTCTTGGCACGGCATTCGCGCATCGACATCACGGTCAAGGCCAAGGGCGACCTGCACATCGACCATCACCACACCACCGAGGACGTCGGCATTGCGCTCGGCCAGGCGGTAAAGCAGGCGCTTGGCGACATGAAGGGGATCACCCGCTATGCCGACGTGCACGTGCCGATGGACGAGGCGCTCACGCGCGTGGCGATCGACATTTCCGGGCGGCCGTTCCTGGTGTTCAAAGCCGAGTTCGTGCGCGACAAGGTCGGCGCCTTCGACACCGAATTGGTGCAGGAGTGGTTCCAGGCTTTCGCCATGAATGCCGGCGTCACGCTGCACGCCGAGTGCTTATATGGAACCAACGATCACCATATCGCCGAGTCCTGCTTCAAGGGCCTGGCGCGGGCGCTGCGCGCCGCGGTGGCGATCGATCCGCGCGCCAAGGACGAGGTGCCGTCCACCAAGGGCTCGCTGGGCGGGTGAACATATGGCTGTCTCCCCGCACAGGGGAAACCCAGTAACCACAGAGTTTTCGGATTTATGTCGGAGACGAGGGGTTACTGGATGCCCGCCTTCGCGGGCATGACATTTCAAATTGGCTTCGGAAGTAGTCAGAAGACGTAGCGAAATGCCCACTTACACCGTGCACGCACCGCCGCCGCACAAAGGCGAAGCGACGAGCGCCCCCGAGCGCTTCGTGTTCGTGCGCGACGGATTCCATGTCTGGGCCTTTCTGCTGACGCCGTTCTGGCTGCTGCGCTACCGGCTGTGGCTTGCTTTCGGGCTCTACATCCTGGTCGGCGTCGCGCTTGGCTTCGCGCTACGCGCCGTCCGTGCCGACTCGACGGTGCAATTCCTCGTCGGCTTCTTCGTCTCGCTGCTGGTCGGCTTCGAGGCGGCGAGCATGCGGCGCTTCAAGCTGACGCGGCGCGGCTGGGGCATGCTTGGCTTCGTGGTCGGCGAAGACATCGAAATGGCGGAACGGCGCTTCTTCGCCGCTTGGACGGAGCGCGCCGGCCAAGCGCCGCCGCCTGCGTCGCCACGCCCGGCAGCCCCGATGCCGAGCGAGCCACCGCCCGACGTGATCGGCCTGTTCCCGCAAGCGGGGAGCCCACGATGAGCGTCGCCATCATCGACTACGGCTCGGGCAATCTGCACTCGGCGGCGAAGGCCTGCGAGCGCGCCGCGCGCGAGAGCGGGCATGCGCAGCCGATCGTGGTCACTGGCAAGCCGGAAGACGTCGCGCGCGCCGATCGCCTGGTGCTGCCCGGCGTCGGCGCCTTCGCCGATTGCCGGCGCGGGCTCGACGCCGTTCCCGGCATGATCGATGTACTGGAAGAGAGCGTGCGCAAACGCGGCAAGCCGTTTTTGGGTATTTGTGTCGGCATGCAACTGATGGCCGAGCGCGGGCGGGAGTATCAGGTGACGCCGGGTCTCGGCTGGATCGCCGGCGAGGTCGACCGCATCACGCCGAACGATCCGAGCCTGAAGATTCCGCACATGGGCTGGAACACGCTCAACATGCTGCAGGCGCACCCGCTCTTGGAAGACATTCCGCTTGGGCCCGACGGCCTGCACGCCTATTTCGTGCACTCATACGAGCTGAAACCGACGCAGCGCCGCGATCTCATCGCGCAGGCCGACTATGGCGGCCCGCTCACGGCGATCGTCGGACGCGACAACATGGTCGGTACGCAGTTTCACCCGGAAAAGAGCCAGCGGCTGGGCTTGAAACTGATTGCAAATTTTCTGAAGTGGACGCCGTGATCCTTTTTCCCGCCATCGACCTGAAGGAAGGCCTGGCCGTGCGTCTGCAGCAGGGCGACATGGCGCGCGCGACCGTGTTCCACCGCGATCCGGCGGCGCAGGCGCATCTGTTCGAGGAGCAGGGCTTCCGCCATCTGCACATCGTCGATCTCGACGGCGCCTTCGCCGGCAAGCCGATGAACGGCGACGCGGTCGACCGCATCCTGGAGACAGTCGGGCTGTGCGTACAGCTCGGCGGCGGCATCCGCGACATGGCGACGATCGAGGGCTGGCTCGGCAAGGGCGTCAACCGCGTGATCATCGGCACCGCGGCGGTGCGCAATCCGGCGCTGGTGAAGGAAGCGGCGAAGAAATTTCCCAAGCGCATCGCCGTCGGCCTCGATGCGCGCGACGGCAAAGTAGCGGTGCAGGGTTGGGCGGAGACCTCCGAGCTCTCTGCGCTGGAGATCGCACGCCGCTTCGAGGACGTCGGCGTCGCCGCCATCATCTACACCGACGTGACGCGCGATGGCATGCTGAAGGGCCTCAACCTCGACGCCACCATTGCGCTCGCCGATGCGATTTCGATTCCCGTCATCGCCTCGGGCGGCTTGGCTTCAATCGACGACATCAAGGCGCTGCTCGAGCCGCGCGCCAAAAAGCTGGAAGGTGCAATCGCCGGCCGCGCGCTCTATGACGGCCGGCTGGACGCGGCGGAGGCGCTCAAGCTCATCCGCGAAGCGCGCGCGGCGGCATAGGCCATGTTCAAGGTCCGCGTCATTCCCTGCCTCGACGTCAAAGGCGGCCGCGTGGTCAAGGGCGTCAATTTCGTCAACCTGCGCGACGCCGGCGATCCGGTGGAGGCGGCGATCGCCTATGACGCCGCCGGCGCCGACGAGCTCTGCTTCCTCGACATCACCGCCAGCCACGAAAACCGCGGCATCATTCTCGACGTGGTGCGGCGCACGGCGGAAGCCTGCTTCATGCCGCTCACCGTCGGCGGCGGCGTGCGTACAATCGAGGACATCCGCGCGCTGCTCACTTCGGGCGCCGACAAGGTGTCGATCAACACGGCGGCGGTGGCGCGGCGCGCCTTCGTCAAGGAAGCGGCGGAGAAGTTTGGCGACCAGTGCATCGTGGTGGCGATCGACGCCAAGCGGGTGTCGACACCGGACGAGCCGCCGCGCTGGGAAATCTTCACCCATGGCGGACGTAACCCAACCGGTCTCGACGCCGTCGACTATGCGCGCGAGGTGGTCTCGCTCGGCGCCGGCGAGATCCTGCTCACCTCGATGGACCGCGACGGCACCAAGATCGGCTACGACATCGCGCTCACCCGTGCGGTCGCCGACGCTATCCCGGCGCCGGTGATCGCCTCCGGCGGGGTCGGCACGCTCGAGCACCTGGTCGAGGGCATCCGCGACGGCCATGCCACCGCCGTGCTCGCCGCCTCGATCTTCCACTTTGGCGAGCACAGCGTGCGCGAAGCCAAGCTCTATATGGCGAAAGCCGGCCTGCCGATGCGGCTGGATGCCTAGGCGGCGTCATTTCGGGTTCGCGGCCCCGCGGTCGCGCGCCGGAATGACTCGCCAGGGCAGAGATGCTATGCACCCGCCACCATGAGCAAATTTACCCTCGCCGATCTGGAAAAGCGGGTGCGCGAGCGCGCCAAGGCGAGCGCGGCGGACTCCTATACCCGCTCGCTGCTCGACAAGGGCGTCGCCCATTGCGCCAAAAAGCTGGGCGAAGAGGCCATCGAAACTGCCATGGCTGCCGTGCAGGAAGACAAGGCGCGCGTAATCGCGGAAGCCGCCGACCTCATCTATCATCTCCTGGTCGTGCTCGAGGCGCGCGGCATTAGCCTGGCAGCGGTCGAGGCCGAGCTCGGCAAGCGCACCAAGCAGAGCGGGCATGAGGAAAAGGCCGCGCGCAAGCGCAGCTCGTAACGGCGATGGAACAGCGTACCGAAGAACTGCTCTCGCCCTACCGCATGTTCACGCGCGCGGAATGGGCGGTCTTGCGCGAGGACACGCCGATGACGCTGACCTCGGACGAGGTCACGCGCCTGCGCTCGCTGCACGACCGGCTCGACCTCAAGGAGGTCGAGGAGATTTATCTGCCGTTGTCGCGCCTGCTCTCGCTCTATGTGGCGGCGACGCAGCGTCTGTTCCGCGCGCAAGAGCGCTTCCTCGGCACCGAGGACGTGAAGATGCCGTACATCATCGGCGTCGCCGGCTCGGTGGCGGCTGGCAAGTCGACCACCGCGCGCGTGCTGCAAGCCCTGCTGGCGCGCTGGCCGAACGTGCCCAAGGTCGATCTCGTTACCACAGACGGCTTCCTCTATCCGAATTCGATCCTCGAGCGCGAAGGCCTGATGGAGAAGAAGGGCTTTCCCGAGAGCTACGACCTACCGGCGCTGTTACGTTTCCTGACCGACGTGAAGGGCGGCCGGCGGCCGGTGCGCGCGCCGATCTATTCGCATCTCATCTACGACGTGATGCCGAACCAGTGGGTGGAAGTCGACCGGCCCGACATCCTTATCGTCGAAGGTCTCAACGTGCTGCAGACCGGCCGCCTGCCGAGGGACGGCAAGGCGATTCCTTTCGTTTCCGATTTCTTCGATTTCTCGGTCTATATCGACGCCGACGAGGAGGTGCTCAAGGCGTGGTATGTCGACCGCTTCCTCACGTTGCGTGGCACCGCGTTCCGCGATCCGAAATCTTACTTCCACCGTTATTCGAACCTGTCCGACGCGGAGGCGATCGAGACCGCCTTGTCGATCTGGACGCGCATCAACATGGTCAATCTGCACGAGAACATCATCCCGACGCGGCAGCGCGCCGACCTCATCTTGCGGAAGGTCGCGAGCCATCAGGTCGAGGAAGTATGGCTGCGGCGGCTGTGAGCTGATCCGCTAAATCACGCCGCGCGGCGGTCGCCGGAGAAGTGCTCGAAATAGCGCTGCTTGATCGCCGCGACGCGCAGAATGATGAGCACGTCGGTGGTGCCGAATTCATGGTCGACCACCGCGCCGTCGCCAATCGAAGCGCCGAGCCGCAAATAGCCCTTGATCAGCGGCGGCAGCGCGTTGAGCGCGGCCTTCGGATCGATCGATTCCTTCGACAGTCGGTTCATCTCGACGTAGCGCTCGGGACGCGCCCGCGCGCGCCACTCATCCGGCGCCCGCGCATAGTGGTGCAGGAACGATAGCGGCAGCGCGAGCTGCTTGGGATCGGTGCCGTCGAGACTGGCGCAGCCGAACATGACGTCGGTGCGGTACTGCCGCAGATAGCCGGCGATGCCGTGCCACAGCAGCTCCATCGTGCGCTTGTTGCGGTAGGGTCCCAGCACGCAGGAGCGGCCGAGCTCGAGGAATTGCAGATTGGCGTGGCGCGCGATCAGCGTGCCGATGTCGAATTCGCCGGAGGTGTAGAAGCCGCCATATTCCTCCGCCACGGGCTGGCGCAGCAGGCGATAAGTGCCGACCACCGCTGGCCGGTTGGGGTTGGGACCGTCATGCGCGGCATGATCGAGCACCAACAGGTGGTCGCAGATCGCGTCATAGGCGTCGACGTCGCGGCGCGCGAACAGCCGGCCCGGGTTGGCGATGGCGGCGCCCTCCTGGTAAAATATTTGATAGCGCAATTTCTGCGCCTGGCGCACCTCGGCGGCGGTCTGCGCCAGCCGTACTTCCAGCGAGCCGATCCGGCCCAGGCTCTGCGACGGGCGTTGCGCTCGCGCCGCCCAGGTCTGCAGGCCGCCATAGGCTTGCAGGGCGGACAAAAAGCTGGGAACGCCGGGACCGGCGGGCGCTGGGCGGAAGCGTTCGAACAGGGTGCGCGGCGAAGCGAGGTTGTCGCGGCGTGCCATGGAAATTTGCCTCCTATTCGGGGCAAAAACGCGCGTTAAAACAGAAACTCGCGCAAGCCGAATCGGCACGAGTGTCGTCACCCTTCCCTACAGCATGGGCGGGACACGGAATTATGACAATGTGGCGAAGGCCCGCTTAGGCCGCAAGTCTACCCGCTGCCGCCTCCAAGGCCTCGAGCAGCCGCTCGCGATCGAGCGGCTTGACCAGAAGGCCGTCCATGCCGGCGGCAAGGCAAGCGGCGCGGTCGTCCGCCTGGGCGTTGGCGGTGAGCGCCAATAGACGGGTCGGCGGGACGCCGGCCGCGCCCTCGGCGGCGCGGATGCGGCGCGCGGCTTCGAGCCCGTCCACGCCCGGCATCTGCACGTCCATCAACACCAGGTCGAAAGGATGCCCGTCTGCGCGCGCCGCGCTCCAGGACGCCACCGCCGCTTCGCCGTTGTCGACGACGGTCGGGCGATGGCCGAGCCGCGTGAGCAGCGCGCGCGCAAGCAGCGCGTTTATCTCGTTGTCCTCGGCGACCAGAATCGACAGCGCCTTGTCGGCGGCCGCGGCCTTGCCGCCGGCGATCGCCGCCGGCCTGTCTTCGAACGCCGGCTGCGCGGTGAGTCGTGCGGCGAGCGAGGCCATGCGCACCGGCTTGATCAGATAGTCAGTGAAGCCGCGCTCCTTGAGCAGCGGCAGTTCATGCCGATCGCTCGGCCGGATCAGCACGATACGGCGCGTGCTGTCGAGATGCGCGAGATGCCCGAGCGCGATTAAGCGATGCGCCAGCGGATAGTCGACGAGGAGCGCATCCCCGCGCGGCCTCGACAGGAGCGCGGCGGCGCTCTCCATGTCGGCGGCGACCGTGGTCTCGGCACCCCAGGCGCCGAGTCGGCGCGCGAGCAGCGCCGCTTCGATTTCGGTCGACGCGACGATCAGCGCCGTCTTGCCGGAAAGATCGGGCGCAGTGAATTGCTTGGCGCCGTCATTGGCCGGCGGCAGGGGCACGCTGACGCTGAAGGTTGCGCCGGCACCGGCCTTGCTCTCGACCGCGATGCGGCCCCCCATGCGCTCGACGATGCCCTTGGAAATGGCGAGGCCGAGGCCGGTGCCGCCGAACTTGCGCGTCGAGGAGGCGTCGGTCTGCTCGAAGTCGCGGAAGATGCGCCCTTGATCGTCCGCCGACAGGCCGATGCCGGTGTCGCGTACGCGGAAGCGGACCTCGTGGTCGCTTTCGCCCGGCTCGACGATCACGGATACACCGCCCATCTCGGTAAACTTGATGGCGTTGCCGGCAAGATTGAGTAGCACCTGGCGCAACCGCGCGGCGTCTCCGACCAGCTTTTCCGGCAGTCGCTCGTCGACGAAGGAGGCGATCTCGATGTTCTTCGCCTGCGCGCGCGGCGCCAAGAGCTCGACCGCTTCCTCGACCAGCGGCACGAGCGCGAAGGGCTGCTCCTCCAGATCGAGCTTGCCTGCCTCAATCTTGGAGAAATCGAGAATCTCCTCGATCAGCGACAACAAAGTCTCGCCCGAGGCCTTCGCCGCCTTGGCATAGGTGAGCTGCTCCGGCGTGAGCTCGGTGTCGAGCAACAGATCGGCCATGCCGAGAATGCCGTTGAGCGGCGTGCGGATCTCGTGGCTGACGGTGGCGAGGAAGCGCGACTTGGCGCGGTTGGCGGCTTCCGCCTCGTCGCGCGCCTTGGCGAGCGCAGCGACTTCGACTTCGTGCAGCTCCCAATTGTCATCGGACAATTCCTCGATGCGCGTTTCCAGCGCGCGCACCTGCTCGTTGTGCCGGCGATCGCGCATCAGCATGAAGGCGATGATGGCGCAGGCGGCGGCGAACAGCGCGCCGACGCCGGTCGCGTAGGCGTAAGGATTGTAGTTCGATTTCTGCAACTCGATGCCGGTGAGGAAGCCGAGCCAACCAGAGATCACCGCCATGGTGGCGACGACGGAGCGGCCGAACAGCACAAGCGCCGCCTTGTTGCGTGCGCGCCGGCGCGCGCGCTGCATGATTGAATCGTGCGTCCCCGACCGCATGCTGTGGCGCCTGAAATCCCCGCCTTTCGAGCGGGAGTCTTGCATCGCGAGTCTTGCATTTCTATTCCCGGCGCGCGGCGGGCAAGGCCCGCGTTGCGAACGTGGTGAAGGGGACATTAAGCCGGTGGTAACTGTATAAATAGGGAACTTGCCGCGCCGGCACGCGGCGAGCCGCTCAGTCGCGCGCGGCGAGCTGGCGGGCGGTCTTGCCGGCGTTGCGCCAGAGCACGGCGAACAGCGCGGCAGCGTCTTGCTGCGAGAAACCAGCCGATCGCACGTAGATCTTGTAGGCGGCGGGCGCACGCGATAGCGCGACGGTGACGTCTGGCTTGCGCGCCGCGGGATCGATGCGAATGCTCTGTACGGTTCCTGGGCAGGCATTGCCCGCCTCGGCATCGTCGACCAGCACGAAATCGGCGGCCGCCGCATTGTCCGTGAGCTGCATGCGCAGGTCGGGATTGGCCGCCGCATTGTCGATGCGCACGGTGACATCGGCCGCACTGCTGTCGGAGATGCGGTAGGCGGTGTCGCCGGCGGCGAAGCAGGGCTTCTCCCTCGGCGCGAACAGCGAACCGGCGGTGGCGGCGGGAATGGCGACGAGGAGGGCCAGCAAAGCGGCGGCGTGGGCCCGTTTCATGGCGGTCTCGTGCTACGCGGGCCGTACGCCCACAAGCGTTAAGCATAACGCCGAGCATTTACTGCTTTATTAAATTGCCGACGATCGCGTTCAACGCCGCGCGGCGCACCTAGACCGACGCTTTCCGCTTCTGCTCGATCTTGTCCCAGATCAGCACTGCGGCGTCGGGGCCCCCGAGATTCTTCACCGCGCGAATGCCGGTCGGCGAAGTGACGTTGATCTCAGTGAGCCAATCGCCGATCACGTCGATGCCGGCGAACAGAAGCCCGCGCTCGCGCAGTGCCGGGCCGAGCCGCTTGCAGATCTCGCGCTCGCGTGGCGTGAGATCGGTCGCCTTCGGCGATCCGCCGCGCACCATGTTGGAGCGCAGATCGTCGGCGGCCGGCACGCGATTGACCGCGCCGGCGAACTCGCCGTCGACCAACAAGATGCGCTTGTCGCCCGCCTTCACCGCGGGAAGGAACTTCTGCACGACCCATTGCTCGCGGAATG
>Ga0187771_10003875_pt1 | contig 10505 bp, 11 predicted proteins | sample 0116_SJ02_MP15_1_FD_133139 | JGI IMG/M metagenome (GOLD analysis project Ga0187771, IMG submission 133139) | Tropical peat soil microbial communities from peatlands in Department of Meta, Colombia - 0116_SJ02_MP15_10_MG | ecosystem: Environmental > Terrestrial > Soil > Wetlands > Peat | place... | reverse complement strand
GCGACGCCTCCGCTGATCGCGCCGCATACGGAGCCTGCGCCGCCGATACCGCCGCCGAAGCCGCCCATCATCGCGAGCGCCTTCTCGTCGGGCGCGTCCATAAGATCCTGCACGACGTGCAAGACGGCCTGGCTTCAATGGAATCCTTTACTGAGGTAGTAAGCGGCCCGCTTCGGGACATCGAATTCGTTTAGCTTCACGGCTTCGCCCTCGTTGAGTTTGCGAGCGCTCAACGTCGAGCGCTCCAAGGCGCATTTAATTTGGAAGGAATAGTTAATGCCAATGCTCGCGCTGCGATTGGCGTGCAGGGAGGAAGAAGCCTACGGACGCGATTCCCTGGGTTCGTCGAATTTGACGAGGTCAACGTAGAGCCGATCGATTTCGCGGCCGAGGCGTTCGTAGCGGGAGATCAACTCGTCGGCGTCCTTGCGCGCGAGATAAAAATTCGGGTCGTTCATCTCAGTGGCGAGCGATGCGCGCTCGGCCTCTTTCGCTTCGATTTCAGATTCAGTCTGCTTGCGCTTGCGTTCGATTTTCTCGCGTTCGCGCTTCTGCTCGCGATTCTCGGCGACACGCGCCGCGCGATCCGCATCGCTCTTGGCGGCGCCGTTCGGAGAATGGTCGGGCGGCGCGAGCGTCGCTTTCGAGCCGCGCGTCTGCTGCGACGGCGCGGGCTGGGACTTCGCCGCTTTCGCGGCCTCTTCCTCAGCTTTCTTGCGCAGGTAGTCGTCGTAGTTGCCGAGATAACGAATCGCGCGGCCGCGTCCGACCTCGAAAACCTCGGTGACAAGCTCGTTCAGGATGAATCGGTCGTGGCTGACGATCACGATCGTCCCGGGAAATCGTCGCAGCGCCTCCAGCAGGGTATCCTTCGCGACGATATCGAGGTTGTTGGTCGGCTCGTCGAGCAACAAAACGTTGTTTCGATGAGCGAGCACCCTGGCGAGCGCGAGGCGCGCACGCTCGCCGCCGGACAGCACGCGAACGCGCTTTTCGACGTCGTCGCCCGAGAAAAGCATCGCGCCCAGCAACCCGCGCAGCTCCGGCGTCGTCATCCCCTCGGCAGACGAACTCAGCTCCGCCAGCACGGTTTTGTCGTAGTCGAGAGTGTCGGCGAGATTCTGCGCGAAGTATCCCGCGTTGACGTTCTGGCCGACGATTCGCTCGCCGCCGTCCATCGGCTCGATCCCGGCGAGCAGCTTCATCATCGTCGATTTGCCGGCGCCGTTCGGACCGACGAGCGCAATTCGCGCGCCGCGCTCGATCGCAAGGTCGACGCCGTCATACACTGTCAACCTACCGTATCGTTTGACCGCGCCGGTCAGCTCGAAAACGCGACGCCCGCTGCGTTCGCAGTTCGGGAAATTTATCGACGGCGGCTTCTGGCTGCCTTCGGGCGGTTCGAGGCGCTCGATTTTTTCGAGCTGCTTGATGCGCGACTGAACGAGCTTCGCTTTGCTCGCCTGATAGCGGAAGCGGCTGATGAAAGCCTCGGTTTTCTCGATTTCCTCGCGCTGCTTCTCGTACGCTTCGAGTTCCGCGTGAAAGCGCTCCTCGCGCTGGACGAGATACGAGGAATATCCGCCGCGATATTCCGTGAGCTTCGCGCGCGAGACTTCGACGGTGCGATCGGTCAGGCGATCGAGGAAGTAGCGATCGTGCGAGACTACTATAATCCCGCCCTCGTATGCGCCGAGATAATCCTCAAGCCAGTTGCGCGCCTCGATGTCGAGATGGTTGGTGGGCTCGTCGAGCATCATGAAGTCCGGCTCGTCGAGCAGCAGCTTCGCAAGTCCCACGCGCATCCGGATTCCGCCCGAGAACTCGCCGACGTCGCGCCTGAGATCTTCTTCGCGAAAGCCGAGTCCAAAGAGAATCGATTTCGCGCGACTGTCGGCACTGTAGAAGCCGTGGCGCTCGAGGTCCGTCAGCACGTCGCCCAACTCTGCGAGCGCATCATCGTGGCGCGGCCCCGACGTTTGGGTCGCGAGGATATGCTCGAGTTCGCCGCGCCGCGCATCGAGGGTCTGAAGCCGGGTGAGCGCCGACATCGTTTCGTCCAGCAGCGTGCGTCCGCTCATGTCGGGAACGTCCTGGCTGAGATATGAAACACGAGCGCGCTGCGGCAGCGTGATTCTGCCGCTGTCGGGTTCGATCATCCCGGCGATCATCTTGAGCAGCGTGGATTTCCCTGCGCCGTTGAGACCGACCAGACCCACACGCGCGTTGTCGTTCATCGACCAGCTTACGTTGGCAAGGATCGCACGCGCGCCGTAGTGCTTGGTTATGTTGTCGAGACTGAGCATGGATATCCGAACGATCGTAGCAGCCGAACGTATCGCATAATAGCAAGGCGGCGGCCCCGCGATGCGGATGCCGCCGCCTTTGCCAGTTTCGCGGCGAACGCGCGATGCGCCCGCCGGTCCGTTGTTAACGTCCCATACGTCGCAGCGCGCTCATCGAGCAGAACTCGTTGAAAATCGCCGGGTCGTTAATCCGGATCGTGTATCCGCCCGTGACCTCGGGCGTAAGCTGCAACTTGGCCAGGGTTTCATTCTGGACGTCATAGGCGTGGACGTGCGCCCACCACCAGAACTTGTCGGGGGCGCTACTGGGCCAATCGACGCCGCCGTCGGCCTTGTCGTACCATGCGAAGCCGCCTTCCCATTGCTGCCACAGCTTGCCCTGACGATCGTAGGTGTTGGTGACAAGCGGCTGCATCGTGCGTGCGTCGAACCACGTGCGCTTCTTGCTGATCGGGGCGCGCGGATATTTGACCGGTTCGTAGTCAACGATGATGGTCTCGGGAACCAGTTCCATCCAGGTGCGGAAATACTTGTTGCCGCTCTGACCACCGCAGTTTTTGAACAGCCAGCCACGATTCTTGTAGATCGGGCACTGGATTCCATTGAGGATGGGGCCGCGGCCGACGATCTTGAAGTTTCCCCACGTCAGCACAGGGTCGCCGACGTGCCACGCAAGCGTGGAGAAGTAATTCTCGCCGGGTAGCAGCGGTTCGAAGCGCTGATCGACCGGGAAGGTGCGCACGCGTTTGAGCAGCGGCGTATAGCCGTAGAATTCCGGGAACATCCGCTGATCGTAAGCCCAAATCTGCAGGAACGCAGTGCCTCGCTGATCCTCGGGCGCCGTAATGACGTCGGGGACCAGGCGGAGCTGATCGAGATGGCCGGGCAGATAGGGCTTCGGGTCCATCACCAGGCGCCCGACCGTTTGATATTCCAGAAAAGCCATTTCGTACGCATACTGCGTATTACCTGCGGCGTCGGTATCCCATTCTTTAATCGGATGCAGCACGGCGTCGTGCTTGCCCCAGCTCAGCGACATCGCAGTGACCACCTGGGTGCCGTCGGAAGGCTCGGGAAACGGATTGCCTCCGATCCAGGGCTTTCCGTCCTTGGTCCAGACGTTGCTGTTTTCGTCCAGCTTATGGACGCCGCGGTTGCGTTCGGTCGCCGCGATGAATTCGGACGGGTTGATGCGATTGATATCGGTCGTCGTCGCGACGAGATCGACGACTCGTTTGTCATTCTTGATTTGATGATACGCAATTGGATCGAGGAGGTCCTTGACGATATCAACGTTGTCAGCGCTCAGGACGTCTCCGGCTTTGAGCTTGCCCTTCGTATAGGCCTCGATCGACAGCAGCTCGGGCGGATACGCCGCTTCGCAGGTTCCCGTGCTGCCGATTACCTCCCATAGCGGGGCAATCACGCCGAGAGCAGACGCCCCCTGCGCCACCCTTTCAAGGAAAAGTCTCCTGGTCCATCCGTCTTGGTACTTGATTAATCTCATGGTCAAGCCGCCTCCGGGTCGGCATTACAACTAGGAGCCCCGGTCGCAGCAAATCGGCATTGAACCGGGCTATCGCGAGAGCTTTTCGCTCTGTGCGCGAGTGCAAAAGGAAACTTCCAGTAGTTCATCCATCTGTCTTCTTCACCAAACCTTATGTCAAGGATGAGCGGTGCTCTTGAGGCGAGGCAGGTGGCAGGATGCGTGCATTTGGCCGGAAACCTCAGGGCAATAGCGAGGCGCTTGCAGCGCACCCCGGCGGCGCGCGAACATCGGCGCGCAAAGCCATGCTGGGAGGCAACAGATGACTAACGCTGCGGAAAGCTGGAAACACGGATACGTGACCGCAAACGGTATCCGCTTTCACTATATCACCGAGGGCGCGGGACCGCTCCTGCTTTTGCTGCACGGATTCCCGGAAAATCATTTTTCGTGGCGATACCAGATGGGCCCGCTGGGAAAACGATTTTGCGTGGTAGCGCCCGACTTACGAGGTTATAACCTTACAGAGCGCAAAGGACCTTACGATATCAAAACGCTGTGCGACGATGTCCTCGGACTGATCCGTGCCTTCGGCGTGGAGCGCGCCGTGGTCGCGGGTCACGATTGGGGCGCTATCATCCTGTGGAACTTCGCTCTCGAATATCCTGAGGCTCTGACCAAGCTCATCGCGCTCAACGTTTCTTTCATGCCGCGCGGACCGAAACCACCGCTGGAGATGCTCACCGACGCCCGCTTCGACTACATCCGATTCTTCCAGAAGCCCGGGGAAGCGGAAGCAGCGATCGAACCCGACATCGACGGTTTTATCCGCACCGCTTTTCTCAACAACGCGGCGAACAAGAATTTCATCAGCGAGGCGGAACTCAAGGTGTTCGCCGACGGATTTCGTGGCCCCGGAGGGATCACACCGGCTATCGAGTACTACCGCAATTTCAATCGCAACTGGGAAATCACTGCGCATCACGCCGGCAAAAAGGTGATGACGCCCGCGCTAATGCTGCTCGCCGAGAAAGACCCGGTCGTGCGTCCCGAGATGGCGGACGGGATTGATCGTTACGTCCCCAACGTCAAAGTCGCGCGCATCGATTGCGGCCATTGGACCCAGCAGGAAGCGCCCGAAGCCACCAACCGGGCGATTCTCGAATTTCTTGCCGACGTGAAGTAGACACAAAATGACCGGGATCGATCGCGGGCCGAGCGTCGGGTAGAATCGATCGCACGGCGTTGTTCAGGCACTTGAGGAGGGGAATCGATGGCGGCAATCAATGAGGGCGATCGTCTCGTCGTCATCGATCGCAGGCATTTTCGCGAAGACAACATGCGGGTGTTTGTGGGGGTCGTCGAGGAATGCGACAACACCCTGGTCTGCGCGCGGGGTTACTCATTTCACATCAGTGCGTACGAGTTGACCGGAATGGAACGACGCGGCGACGAGCGTCTTCGAGTTATAGCCGTCGCCGGCGACGACATCATTTACAAGCTGCCTCGCGATCAGGACATAGCCAGGCTGCAGCTCAAGCGCTCGCCGAAATCGATGATGCTGACCGACGGCGCGTTCGCGATGGATCTGAGCGACTTTATCCTGCGTGGATGAGCGCGCGGCGCCGCGCAGTCACGGCGATCGCCGCTACCAAACCTGGGGAATCAACCGATACGGGACAGCGCGACGATAGTCTTCGTAGCCTGCAAGCTCCCCCGAGAGCACGTACTCTTCGTCGAGGATTCGCGCTACCAGCATGGGGGGTGCGATAGCGGCTACGAGCAGTCCCCACCAGGAGCCGAGCGCAACTGGTATTGCTAGGAGCAAGGGAAGGGCAAACGCGTACATCGGGTGGCGAACGTATGCGTACGGTCCGGTGGATATTACGTGCTGCTCGCGCTCGACCGTGATTGTCGATGCCGCGAAAGTATTTTCTCTGACAACGAGCAGGATGCCACCGAGCGCCGCCAGCATGCACAGATTCGCCACAACAACGAGCGTGGCCGGGACCTGAGACCATTGGAAACGATGGTCCAGCCCCGGCACGATAACGAGTCCGAGAAACATCGCGAGGTTTACGGCTTGGATTATCTTCTGGCTGGTGCGCGACTCAGCGCCCGGTCCCCCCGCCATACGACGCTCCACCAGCGCGGGGTCCTGCTTTAGAAGGTAAACGGTGATCGCGATCACTGACGCCGAGAACGACAGCCAGAATAACCAGCCCTGCCAGAAATGAATCGTGCCGGCGGAAACAAAAGTGAGCCCGCCAAGCAGGATCAGGAATCCCGTCAGACTCGTGGCCGCTCTCTGCGGCAATGAACTCATTGCGGTGTCTCGTTCCGTACTTACAACCGTGTTTTTCGGCTAAATCGATTCCACGAACGCGATGATCTCGGATGCGGTTGCGTCGGGGTTGTCGAGCGGTACGTGATGGAACGCGCGCGGTATCTCTCGATACACCGATCCCGCGATCTTGCGGTTCATCCATCGCGCACGCCGGTCGCTGACAAGCGCGCTCTCGGCGCCGCGCAGGATCAGCGTCGGCAGTGTTATCGACTTCAGATGCGGGCGCTGCATCCTGCCTTCTATTTTCCGCCACGCTCGCGTTTCGGGATCGAATCTGAATGCCCAATTCCCGTTTGCGAGCTGCTCCGAGCCCAACATTGCAAGGTCCCGCATCTGCTCGGGTGTCAGGTAGGACCCGGGCGGCGAGAGGCGAAATTTCCGCGCGACCGCATCCGCCGACGGCAATTCCGGCCGCGGTCCTCCTTGCGCCTTGCGCCGCCATCGCCATTGCAACCGACGCAGAAGCGGCGGCGGGCCGTTGGGCGCATCGACGATAACGAGAGCCTGCAGCTTCTCCGGAAACTTTATCGCGCACCACTGCGCGACCGATCCGCCCATCGAATGGCCGACCAGCACCACGCGTGTGCCGAGCGACTCAAGGATCGCGCGAACATCCTCGATATACGCGTGCGGACCGTAGTGCGGCGGCCGAGGCCATCCGCTCCTGCCATGCCCGCGGAAATCCAGCGCGAGGACGCGGCCATGCGCGATCAGCAGCGGAGCGACATAGGACCACCAGTGTGCGTGCGCTGCGCCGCCGTGAAGCATCAGAAAAGTGCGCCGTCTCGGATCGCCGCCCCAATCCAGATAATGGAGTTTCAGCCCGTCGAGATCGACAAATCTGCCTGCCGGCTCCGCTTCCGCCAGCCTCGCGCTCTCGTTTCGCATAACGAACGATATCCTAGATTACGATGTCCGCCGTGAACAGTCCGACCGGTGTATTCACGCTGGCGAAGCGCTCCGAGGCCATGCTAACTCAGAATCTCTCGCGCGCAGCCCGCGCGCGACTTCCATCAAGGAGATATGCGATGGCGCTACGATTGGAAAACAAGAATGCGCTGGTCACCGGAGCCGCGAGTGGAATCGGGCGGGCGACCGCGATTCGCTTCGCCGAGGAAGGCGCGAACGTGGCCTGCGCGGATCGCAATCTCGCGGCGGCAGAAAACACCGCGGCTGACGTTCGCAAGCTCGGGCGCAAGGCGCTTGCGATCCAGGTCGATACCAGCAACGAAAGCGCGGTCGAGGCGATGGTCTCTCGGACCGTCAGCGAACTCGGAGGCGTTGATATCCTGGTCGCCGCGGCGGGAATCTCCCACGCGCGCTATGGCGAGGAAGGCCCATCCAATCCGCAGCCGCTTGCCGAAAAGAAGCTCGCGGATTGGCGCAGAGTTCTGGAGGTCAACCTCGACGGCGTCTTCCTGTGCGATCGCGCGGTGGCGCGGGAGATGGTCAAGGCGGGACGCGGCGGCAGAATCATCAATATCGCCTCGGGGGCGGCGAAACTTCCCACGCCCGGAGCGGGCGAGTACGCGGTCAGCAAGGCGGGAGTGTGGATGCTCAGCAAGGTGCTCGCTGTCGAACTTGGACCTCATAAGATCACGGTGAACGCTATCGGTCCGGGTCTTATCAACACTCCGATGACCGCCGAAATCCAGAAGCAGGCTACCTTTAAGAATCTGCTTCTGGGCCGTGTGCCGCTGGGCACGGTGGGCGAGCCGATCGATGTGGCGAATACCGCTCTGTTCCTGGCCAGCGACGAGGGGCGTTACTACACGGGATCGATTCTGCATCCCGACGGCGGTATCGTGATGCAGTAGGAATCGGATGCGCAGGATTTCCGACCAGAAACGAATAAGCGTCTTCGCGGCGGCGATCGCAATCGTGCTTGGCGTTGGAATGCGCACGACGGCGATCGGCCAGGAGCCCGAGGCCGCGCAGACTCCGTCGCGACGAGTGGAAATTCGCGAACCGCTGATGATCAGGATCACTGCGGTGCCGCCCTACGGGGCGGCACCGTTGTTGGCAGGATTTTTCGTCAACTCCGTCGATCTGACCGAGCCGCTGGTGTCGTACGTCTGGAACTTCGGCGACGGCCATATTTCGACGCTTCCGCCGCCGATGGCTTACAACACCTATAGCAAGCCCGGCACCTACCTCGTCTCCGTGACGGTCGTCTCTGCGAGCGGACGTCAGGCGACCGGATTCGTGTCAGTGATCGTCAAGCCCGCGAGCACCGGCTAATCGGCTCTATTGCGCGGCACTGCCAAGGAAGACGACGCGCCCGGAATCCAGGTCGTATCTGCCTGCGACGATCTTCAGCTTGCCCGATTGAACGAATTTGTCGAACGGCGCGGTCTTTTCAAGGGTTTTCGCTTCGAGAATCGCGTGCTGATCGATTGAGCTTTCGACGAGAGCGTCCTTGTTTTCCGCCTTCGCGCCGAGGGTCCCTTTCGCTGCTTTCACGGCATCGTAGATCTTGGTCAAAAACAGCGGAGCCGGTTTCGGATAATGGTCGACCGCTCCTGTAACTGCGCCGCAGAATTGATGGCCCAGCACAACGACTATTTCGACCCCCAGCACCTCAACCGAATAGGCGAGGCTTTGCGTAACCAGCTCGTCGGTGCTGTTTCCGGCATTGCGCACGACGAATAGATCGCCGACACCCTGATCAAAAATCAGCTCAGACGGAACGCGCGAATCCGAACACGAGAGAATCGCCGCAAACGGCGTCTGCCCCTTTTCTGCCACGCACTTGCGATGCGCCTTGTCCTGGCGCTGATACTCCTGCGCGTCGTTGGCCCATCGCAGGTTCCCGTCAATCAGCGCCTTGAGAGCAGCGTCGGGCGTGCTTGGACGTTCGACATGACAAGCGACACCCGCGGCCGCATTGGCGGGAATAACTCCAGCCAACAGCATCGCCATCGTTACTGAGATCAAACCTGCAAGTCCGGCGGCTCTTGAAAGTAAGAAGCTCATGATGCTTTTGATACCCGACACGCAGGCCGCTTACCAGAGCACCAGCGCTCTCGTTGACATAGCGATGGCCTTGTCTGCTAATTCGATCTTATGATCGTTGCTCTTCTCCATCCCCGCCGTCGTTATAACTCGATTTGCATCGGCCTTTACCTTGCGATTGCCGCGATTTTGACGTCGTGTCAGGGCGCTGCGATCGAGGCGAATCAGCGTCAGGTGCAAGCTAATCAGGAGCAAATCGAACAGATGCAGCACGAGATCGCCAGGCTCAAGGCCGAGGGCGCGGTGCCGTCGCCGACGGCTCCTCCGATTCCGTCGTACGCCTCGGTTTCCGGCGCTCCGGCCAATTCCGGATGCGATCGCGCGGTGATGGAGAAGGCGAATCGCAAAGCCGGCGACGCGTTTGCTGCAGGCGATCTCAAGAAAGCTCTCGCCTATTACAACGATGCGCTGACCGCATGTCCGAGCGATCCACGGGCTGAGATAAATGTCGCGCGAACCAACGAAAGTCTGGGAAATCGGGACACGGCGATCGAGCACTACCGCGCGGTCGCCAAATCCTCGGATTCTGCCGTCGCCTCGGACGCGCGTACGGCGCTGTCGCGCATGGGCGTAGCGCCATGAATATAAATTCATTTTCGTTGGCGCTCCCGCATACTCTGTAATTTCCAACCTCGCTCCGCACAACTTTGAATGCGGGAACTCCCAGTCACGTCTGACTGTTAGTACATAAGGCTGAGCCCGTTTTCGAGATTTTGCCTGCTGCGCGAATCAGTGCTGCCGCGTGGCTGCGATGATCCGGGCCTCAAACGAACAGGAGCCTACATGGGCGGTTACGGCAGCGCGGATACGATAGCGGAACAGGTCGCAGGACTGCATCAAATTCTCCCGTCTCAGTACTTCGATGTTTCCGGCGGCCATCGCATGAGCGCCGAGCAGCGCCTGATGCTGGCGCTGCTGGCGGACGCAATAAATGTCTATCAACAGGGCGCGCGATCTCACGCCACGCGCAAACGCCTGCTTTTCATCGATGCCGAGCGTTGGATTATGTCGCATGCGCAGGCGACTCACGCCTTCAGCTTCGAAACGGTTTGCGACGCGCTGGGCATAAATCCATCCATGCTGCGACGGCGCCTGATCGAGTGGAAGCATTCAGTGAATCGTGAGCCGGCCGCGAACACCGGCCATCTGCGACTCAAGATTACGCCGCGCGCCCGCCATATGAGCCATCGCCGCAGCCGCAGCACGCGGGGCGCCAAAGTCGGCGGCTGATCGCTCCCGGCTACCCCCTTTTCCCGCCTTTTTCGGGCACTCGCGATTCGATTCGAATCGTGAGATATAGACATTCATCCGAACGGCCTTGCGGCAGACCGCTCTTCTTGAACAAGGGTTC
>Ga0187771_10003874_pt1 | contig 10505 bp, 8 predicted proteins | sample 0116_SJ02_MP15_1_FD_133139 | JGI IMG/M metagenome (GOLD analysis project Ga0187771, IMG submission 133139) | Tropical peat soil microbial communities from peatlands in Department of Meta, Colombia - 0116_SJ02_MP15_10_MG | ecosystem: Environmental > Terrestrial > Soil > Wetlands > Peat | place... | reverse complement strand
TCATCGCGTCCAGCGAATGTTCAGCTATCTCATCTATGGTGTTAGCTAAGGCGAGTTGAGAGGCATGCTGATGCAATGCACTCAACTTGTCTACGTATTGGACATCACGATCGTTCTTCTTGGGAGCGTTCGATGTTTCGTTCTGTCCCGGTTTTGGCGGTTCGATCTTCTTCAACGCTGACCTCTCATTTTCAATCTCTGTTCATATTGCGCTTCAGATGATGGGATCCTATAATTGATTTGGTGCATGATAATACGTTACGCTCACCTTGACTGGGAGATCCACTGACACACTACTCATGATCTGGGAGTGTTAGATTCATTCTCTGTCTGTTCCGATGACTCGACATTTGAGCATGTTACTCAGCTCCTTGCGCGTTACATGTCCTGCGAACGTGAGCAAGTGAAGTTCATAGGATTCCATGCCTTGAGCTCCCTCGGCATTACACGCCCAATCATCTGACCAGTTCTAAGTCTCAGTGCAGATGAACAATCTTGACAGTTCCCAAATGCTATCGCTGTCAGAAGGCAGTTACCGGGTCCACTGCCGGTCGCTTTAGGAGCTTCAATCGTGAACTTGTGTCTACACAGTAGTTTCACTTGTGAGCCCGTGTTAAATACAGGCTGACATAACTCTCTCCCAGCAACCGCACGATCTTCCATCCCACATAAGCAACGGGAGAGTGTTGACAGGCTTGACGCCTAGGCTTTCAGAAATGGAGACATCATATCTCAGCAATCAGCTGAAACGTGCAGGCCATTTTCTGAAAGCCGGCGCCTTAGACCGCATATCCGACTATAACCAGCGATTCTCCTCTGCAAGCGATGTCTACAACGCGCTCCTCTCCCACCTTATTATTCAAGAATTTAGCGCGGAGCGCGCTCATGAGACCGCTTTGAAGCTCTTCGGCTCCGACCGCGTGAAGTTCGCGGCTGTGGATGGAACCGAGTACGCACGCAACATGTTCGATCTAATCATCTTCTTCGGCGGCGCGTACGTCTCCTTCGGCTGGGTAACATTCCAGAAGGACGCTAAGCCGTCAGTGGAGAACGCCGGCAAGCTTCTCGAGCATGGGCGCGGCATCTCAAGCTGTGTTCCACTCTATGTGAACGAGGTGCCTGATGTCGATTCAATGATCGACTCGCTCGACGGCAAGAAGCCCCTCGACGATAAAGCGGTCTTCGACAATTCACGAATCGCCGACTGGATAATGTCGTTCTCTGAGTTTTACCTCGCTTACAGGCTGATCAGCGATGAGGATGTGCGCATCCTGCTGATGGACCGGACGCTCTCAGGTGAGCATTCCGCTTTGATCAGCGACACTGCGCACGGTCAGAGGCTCAGAGAGAAGTCAGGCCTCTGCGGCTCCGATCTCGACGAACACCCGGTACGCATGGAGGAGATGATCTACTGTCGCCACCGATTCCTCAACGAGGCCTTGGATCTCCCGCCGCCCAGAGGCGATTACCTGAGACCGCGGCTTCTCTATGAACTCGAAACCGTAAGCTCGATCTCGCTCGACGAACTCTGCGGGCGACTCCATCTCGAACACGCCGACTGCAAGCGTAGAGCCAAGAAGATCCTAGACGGACTCGAGAAAGCTCACTTCGTACAATCGACAGGCTCCACGTACGCCTTAGAAGAGGAATATCGAAACAGCTGGGAGCGCATGAAGAAACTCACGCGCACAATCGGCGACCGCCTATTCCTTGATCAGCCGCTCACCGAGCGCCCGAACCCCATGATGATCACGAAAGCCGGCAAACCAACCTGGCTCACGACGGTTGATATGGCGTTTCTGACCCTCTTCTGCCTCAACATGATCATCGAGGAATGCTGGAAGAGGCCCGTGCTACTCATCGGCCTGACAAAGGACACCGCCGCCCGAGACTTCCAGCGCCAAGTCGTCAGGATCTGTAGTCGTGAACACATGTGGAAGCTTGACCTCTCAAGCGAAGCTCTGGAGAACATCCCCCGAACTGACAGGATGTTCCTTCAGTCCGCGTCTGTTCACAACTGGGATAAGCTGTCGGTTCCATGGGCGCTCGTCGAGTACGACACGGCCTTCAAGACGATGGTCCCCGAACTACGAAGAGACAAGATGTCCGGTAGAGACGGATTCGTGAGCGGCGCCGTCCAGAACAGAGTCAACTCCGAGCGACTGTTCCTGAAGTCCTATGTCCAACTTGCGCAGGCTGAGCAGGACCCGAAGCTCCGTAGCAATGTGCTGCTTACTGATCGATTGGTCTATCCGGAATTCGATTTGAATCATGTGTGCGAGCTTTCTCATGAGTACGGTGGCGTGGAGGAGAAGGTGAAACCCATACTCTTCCCGAACAGGGAAGCGCGTAATGATATCCAGAACCTTACCATGGTTCTGCTGAGCGCCATGACGAGCACAAGCATTCCCGAGGCGTTCGGTCATAATGTGCCGCTCTTCATCGCGGACAACGTGGCGAAGTGGCATGCGCGTGAGTTCACAAGAATCGTCGAGACGACGAGGGATTGGATAATGACGAACCATGACCTACGCGAGTTCGTCTTCTACATGAGTACGTTTAGGGAAAGGAGAGCTGAATTTGAATCAACGAGAAGAGGACACTAAGCGGTACTTCACAGACTTCGACGGAAGATTCAAAGCGCGTGTGGCGATGGTTCGCCCACGTTATGGTCCGGCGCCTGAGTCCACACAGGTCAGCACTACCGCCCGGTACGAGTGCACGGTCAAGGCTGAGTATCAACGGGACATCATGCGGCTAGTTGAGGAGGGCATGATACTCGCCGTCAAGAATTTCCGTGCAACAAAGAACGAGGGCGAAAGGTTCACCCTCGCAGAGATCGCAAGCATCCGCCCAGAACATTTCGGCCTACGCGGCCTGTCAGATCAGAGCTACTATCCGATGCAGTTCGAGATCATCCAGCAGTCCGTTCGTGACTGGGACTCCAACGATAAATCTGCCATGATGATCCAAGTACAGGCAATACCAATCAACTACGACCTCGCCATCATGGACAAGGGCGAGCCTGAATACGCGAAAGGATTCTCCTATCCAATCGTTGGAGAAGAGGCGCACATCCTCAACCAAGACATGATTCACCAAATGTACAATCGCAAAATCCTCGAAGAGATGGGCCTCGACTGGAAGAAGCTGAAGACGACCGATGTGGCGCGTGAGGATCCGCGCCTCGGCGTCATTAAGATGTTCGAGTCCGAGAAGACACGTGTCCCGATCTACGTGAACTTCGAGAACCTACTCCGATACCACTTCGGCGTCTTCTCGTTCACGGGAGGCGGAAAATCCAACCTGCTATCGAATGTACTACGCCGCCTCATCTACCATACCAAGGATACGAAGGTGGTGATCTTCGACATCTCGATGGAATATCCGTTCCTACTCATGGACGTGTTCGCGGACAAGTCCATTCCATCCAAGATAGTTCTGGAAGATCCAGTCAAGGATGCAGCTCAGCTCTGCGACTCGCTCGTTAAGCCGAGGGAGTTTGAGAAGGACGAGCGACCAGTCAAAGCCTTCAGAGACATAATGGAGCTCGGCAGGGTTGAGCGATACGTCAAGCCAAGATTCGTGATCCCACGCTACACCGACATTCTAGACGCGATCGGATCGATGATGGGCGAAAGCTCAGGCAAGCGGAACTATCTCGAGGCGCTTGAAGCCATATCTTCAGCAGTCGTCGAATACATGACCAAAGAGAACAGGAACGAGCAGGACGAGATCAACGAGGAGTTTGTTGCATTCCTAGACTCAGAAGCTCAGGGAGCCGTGGAGCGGTACAAGGTCAGCGAGAAGAGCAACGTCTACGGCTGGGCAACATCGCGAAAGGAACTCTTAGACGCCATTCGCAGGGGCGCCGCCGAGAAAGGCAGACCGGGGCTGACGACTGAGAAGATTCATCGTCTCCTTGATGGACCAACTCGGCTCATTTCCCTCTCGATCTCCGACCCGGTGACAATCAAGCAGCTTGCAATTGACTTGACGAGAGTGACGCTTTGGAATCGTAAGCGGAAATTCAAGGTCAAACCATGGGTCCTCTTCGTGTTCGATGAAGCTCAGGAATTTGCTCCAGCGCCCTCTGAGGCTCGAGGAATCGAGCGTGAATGCACGGATGCTGTTGAGACGCTACTGAGGCAAGGCCGCAAGTACGGGCTTGGCGGATGCATCTCCACGCAACGAATCGCCTACCTCAACACTAACGCGCTCCAACAGTTACACACGTACTTCGTTGGCACACTGCCACGCCAATACGACCGAGGCTTGGTCAGTACAACATTCACAATCGATCCAAGTATACTCGAGAAGACTCTGGAGTTCTCACCAGGCCGGTGGTTATTGTCAAGCTACATAGCCACTGGAATGGAGAACGTACCTATTTTCATAACAGCCGACAACGCGGAGACAGAGATCCAAAGATACCTGGAAAGACTGTAGAGAGCAAGAAATTGCTCGGTCAGCCTTAATTTCTTGCCCATCAAGGCTTGCGCTAAGAGAGGTATGCCTGGGCTCTACATGCGTCCCTGTGCCTGAACAGAGACCCCCTCAGCTTCGGCTTGGAACTTGAGGCTCCACGGGCTTCTTGCTGAGTGTAACATTCGATCGAGCACATGATTATTCCTGTTCCCTAGAGACTAGAATGTACGGACCGTAGCTCGAACGGTCTACATTCCCAAGAAAAGGAGTAGTTGTGCGGGAGAATGAAGAGTCTAAGGACGAAACTACTCATATTCTGCCTAACCGTAGCTCTGACTCCGCTCGTGGTACTAACTGCCTACTTTACAGGCATAGCCGCCCAAACGGGTGGACTTGCCCCGACTCCGCTTGTAGCACTAGGCGGATACTTCGCAAGCGTGGCGGGCCCAACGGCTGCACAAGCCATCACCTTGTTCGGCATACTGGCCGTAGCGGCAGTTGCAGTCGGTCTAACTACGATGTGGTTCTCGCGAACCATCGTAAGACCGATCAGACAACTGCTGGACGTGATTGGCGCGGTCACGAAAGGCGACTTAACGGTCAAGCCTGACATCAAGAGTCGTGATGAGATCGGAATGCTCGCTGCCGGACTTGGAGAGATGATATCTCAGAACTCGAAATTGATAGACGCAATCAAGAGCGCCGTTAGACAGACAGGGAACATGGCTACGCAATACATGGAGAACTCTCGACAGACCGCTACGACAGCACAACAGCTGGCCAGCGGCGCCCAACAGATCGCGAAAGGAGCGACGGATCAAGCGAATGCGGCTCAGAGCACAACGAGCCTCATGGACCAAATGGTTGCTAAGGTAAGGCAGGCCGCCGAGGCGGCTGAGCAATCAGCGCTAGGAGCGCAGGAAGACTTGAAGAGCGCTGATGAAGGATTGGCTGCAGCTAAAGAAGCACAGGCGAGAATGAACGAGATCAACTCGAGTTCAGCTCATTCAGCTCAAGTTGTCAAAGGCCTGGCGGACAGATCGAAAGAAACTCGTCAGGCGGCGGCAGCGATAACCGGAATAGCCGATCAAACCAACCTGCTAGCCTTGAACGCCGCGATAGAGGCAGCTCGAGCTGGCGAACATGGCCGGGGTTTTGCAGTTGTCGCAGAGGAAGTGCGCAAACTGGCTGAGGAATCAAAAAAGGCTGCCGACCAAATTGCGAAACTGAACGATGAAATCCAAAACGATTCTAGTGCCGCCGTGAAAGCGATTGAAGAAAATGCCACAAAATCGCAAGCAGGCGTTGAGGTCATAAACACCAGAGTCCTGACTACGCTGGAAAGAGCCTACAAGACAGCGAAGGATGCAGAGACAGCGGCCGACAACACGAAGCTCCGCACGAAACAGCAGCTTGACCTTGCGAGCCAGGTTTGTAACGCAATGAGCTCAATCGCTGCGGCGAGTGAAGAGGCTAGCGCAACAACGGAGGAATTCTCCTCTTCAATAGAGGAGATCAACGCCAGCGTCCAAGAAACAACAACAAGAGCACAAGAACTCACGCATCTCGTACGTAAGCTAAACGAACTCATAGGGCAGCATAAGACGGAATCTCAAGAAGAAGTGGCAGTCGCAATTGATGTGACTCCAGCCAAGCCCGAGAGGGAGACGATTGCTGAACTGCCTAGGCAGCTAAGCTTGAAACGAGCATCGAACTGAACCTTTGCGAGTTTCTCCGGCGCGCGATTACTTCTACAATCGGCTAGCATGAGACCGAATTCACTTTCTGAGCGAGGATGAGACTTGTTCGTCTCATCTTACTCACAAATGAAGGCCTAAGAAGATCGTCATGTGAAGTTGTGGTGCTTTCCCGAGTTAGCGGGAATAGGCCCAAAAATTCCTTAAAGCAATAGGGCACAGACATCAGTCTGAGCCCTCTTAGGCTGGGGAAGGCTCGACATCTGAGAGGTTCCAAGAAGAGTAATAGCGAGCGGTTGCGAACAGCTCAGCGGATTCGGTTGGTTCGCGAATCGTCGCAGATGATGCTGGTGGTCACTGAGGTTTGGAGACGGAGGAGAGACAGCGGTACCGCAGAGAATTCCAGATAATAATGAAGATACTGGAGTGCATTATCGTGGAAAGTAGGCACGGAAAATGCTACCAGACGAGAATTGAGCAATTTGCGAACCTTCAGACCGAGATGAGAAGATTCTACCTGATGAAACTTGAGAATGCAGGCTACGTGAAGAGGGTTGAAGGAAAGTGGGGTAGGCGAGTGATAAACTACTACGTCATGACTGAGAAAGGGCTTGAGCGGTTCAGAACGTTGCGGATGTTAGAGAATGAGCTTCACCCAGCGGATGATGGTTCAAAGGAGAAGTGAGTATGGCAAAAAATGAGATTAGAGCGACAGACGCTGCGTATGAATTAATTGAACATATAGAAAAAGAGGCAACGGGTCTTGACGTCATTACAGGTCTGGCGCTGGTCACCTCGTTGATGGTGAGCGGGTTCCTTGTGTACTTCATCGTGAGCTACATCCAAGCTGGCGCCTATTCCACGGCGCTACCGTTTGTCTTGGGCCTGTTGGTGTCGCTATTGTGGTTGGGAGTCTCGATCCGAGAGCTTCTCTTCCTAGGAAGATGGAGAGCAAAACTGGACCTTCTTAGGAAACGTGAGAAGCAGATCGTCGACGAGGTACTCAAATAGAATAGATCTGAGCACGCCGTACTACGGTATCGAGGTCTGAGGGAAGAAAGTTAGGTCAGAATCTGACCTCACTCTGCGGTATTTGAATCCGCCATAATCGAAATACTTCCGTATGCATAACTGTTGATTGCGCGCAACCATGTTTCCCTTGCCTGGCCCCTGTCTCCGGGGGCCAGGATCCATACACGGATGGCTTGATCGGATGTGACTGGAATCTTAGTGTCTTGATAGACCGGCGTGGTCCTCTCAATCTGAAACCCATAAGTCGGCGCCTGGCTTGTCCGCTGGGTCAGCCCGGGTTCCTGAAGACACTCCGGCTGTCGCGGTAGAATGATCAATTCCATTTGTGCGCAATTAAACGGGAGTTGAATCGACTTGCTGTTCTAATCTTTGAACTTATTAGCCAACCACGCGAGACGGATGGCAGTGAATCTTGAATGCGCAAACGTTTGATTGCTGTCGGATTGGTAGCGATCGTGGTTGCGGCAGCCTTCCTATACTTCGTTGCCATACCACGAGTCCAGGTCTCGGGCACAGGCACCGTGACCGCGTATCCAGACGAAGCTCAGATATCCTTCAGTGTTCGGACGAGGGATACGTTAGCTGCCAATGCTGTTTCTAAGAATGCGGCCATAGTGAATAGTGTTCTCGCCGGCTTGGCAGCTGAGGGCGTAAGTAAAGATGCGATCAACACCGTAGGGTATTCGCTATCGCCTGTGTACAATCAGACGAGCGACTACTGCAATGGTGACGTATGCCCACCCCTTCCAACCCCTGTTGGAGTGACACTCGGAACGGTAATCGGGTACGAGGTCGTTCAGTCTCTCCAAGTCACAGTCACTGACCTAACTAGTGTGGGGTCCATTCTGGATAAGATAGTTCAAGCAGGCGTGAATCAGATCGATTGGATCTCCTTCACCTTCAAGGATGCAACCTACAACAGTTTACGCGCACAAGCATACCAGAAGGCAGTTCAAGATGCTAATGGGCAAGCACAAGCAATCGTCAGTGCCTTGAACGGCATCATCATAGGCGTTGCATCCGCATCCACGAACTACTTGAGTCCTGCCCCCTATGCGGAAAGGGTGTCAGTAGGATCCACAACCCCCAGCGTGCCGGTGGTTCCCTCAGGAACCATACAAGTTACCGCCACGGTCAACATCACATATCTCTACATCTGAGCGCAGTCTAAGAGGACTCGACAGATAGTCCAGTTTTCGAGGCCATCTCATCCGATGCCCAAAGTCGACTTCCGTCGCTTTAGGTTAGTCATCTGAGACGCGTGTCACACGCCACTATACGCCGAAAACCCGCCATCAATCGGCACCACGACGCCGGTAACAAAAGCTGAAGCTGGCGACAGCAGCCACAAGACAGCGCCTAACAGGTCCTCCGGCTTGCCAAAACGGCCCATAGGGGTGTGCTCGATGATCAACTGGCCGCGCGCCGTCAGCTTGCCCGTTTGCTCGTCCGTGAGCAGATATTCGTTCTGGGAGGTCAAGAAGAAGCCAGGCGCTATGGCGTTGACTCGAATCTGCGGCGAGTATTCCTGAGCCATATGTACAGCCAACCACTGAGTAAAATTGCTGACTCCCGCCTTTGCGGCGGAATAGGCGGGGACACGCGTGAGCGGGCGAAAGGCGTTCATTGAAGAGATATTGAGGATTACGCCCTCGCGTTGTTGAGCCATGAACTTGCCAAACACTTGGCAAGGCAAGATGGTTCCTAGGAGATTGAGGTCGAACACCCATCGCAGCGCATCCGACGGCAAATCGAAGAATGAAACATCAGGTCTAGTGGTAGCCTGAGGTTTGTTGCCTCCGGCAGCGTTGACTAGGCCATCAATCCGGCCAAACCGTTTCATGATGGCCTCGGCCACTTGGCGCAGGCTATCTAAGTCAAGGACGTCGCCTTGAAAGACGGCTGCCCGTCCAGCGCCCGCTCCCATGCGGTCAAGCAATGCCTGTGCAGGCGCAAGGTTCCGATCCACGATGGCAACGTTCGAACCCCGGTCCACTAGTGCGCAGGCGATCTCGCCACCCAGAATGCCAGCTCCGCCTGTGACCACAATCGTTCGGCCTGCAAATTTGTAGGTTGAGATCAATTCTTCTAACTGCACAATAACCCATCCAACGTAACAAGACTTTGAATCACACTGAAACGTTTTTTGTCGAATGAGCTACCCCCCGTGCTAATCGTGTTTTGCATGGAACTGTGTTCTCGTCCTCACTAGCCAACTGACACCCACAAGGTCAGCGCTCAAGTTCATTTGAGGAGAGGGCCTGAATAGAAACCGGAAGAAGGAAGAGAAGTTGGGTTATGAAAATGGAAGGTCTGCTGGTGCTCGCACAGAAGACGACTAGGGCTTCTCGGGCAACTTTCTTAAGCCATACCCTACCGTTCGGTCAACAGTGATATGGCCCAGCCAGCCTAACATAGGCCAACTGGGGACACCAACCACAATCCAAACCATCACGAACGCGAATCCCCAGGTAATCACATTGTGAACAGCATCGTACAGGTATGCACCCCAATCTGGCCATTCTCGCCGCTGCGAAGACAAGGCAATCGGTATGAAGGCTGCCAAGTCAGCAAAGAGAGCCCAAAAGATTGTCTGAAGCACATCGATCCCGCCAAAGAGCCCTTTCCAAATCAGGTATCCGACGATTGCAAGGGAAACCGCCCCATACTCCGCTCGATAAAGACGCGAGCCAGCCTCTTGAAAATCTGGACCGAAACCGATCTTCGCTGTCAAAGCGCATCAATTCCGAGAAGTGCAGGACATCGTTTCATCATCTCTCCTAGGCAGACCAAAAGGCAGCTCCCGCGAGTTTCGAACGTCTTGCCTTTCCCAGTTTCTCAAGACGTTCCAACTTCGCACTAGCTTTGTTCGATGGAAGATTGAACACGCGCTCGACCTCGACAAGAGGTGTTGGACCTTCCTCCTTCAAGTAAGCGAGGACATCAGTCGGCTTCGCCTTCCTGAGTCTTCCGTTAGCAAGATAGTCGATGGCGCTCTCCACGACTGACGGCTCGAACTTCTGGTCCAAATAGACTGTGCGGCCGTCTCCATCAGTCACCGCGACATTGTAGAATCCAACGTGGACAGGTGGTGCACCCTCCCCCTGCTTTTCAAGGTCGGCCTTCAGGCTTGCCTGGTCCGCCCAATCGCGTTTGAACTTGGCTTCATCTAGCCCAGCCTCTCTCACCGCCTCAATGACTCTCTCCTTGTCCGTAACATCTTGACCTTCGACTATGTTTCGTCGCAAAAGTGCGCGGTAGAGGCGGTGACCTTTCTCGGGACCCTGACGCGTGCCTGCCATCACAGCTAGTGTGGCCGGCAGGAGATTCCGGGGCATCCGGTCGAAC
>Ga0187771_10003873_pt1 | contig 10508 bp, 13 predicted proteins | sample 0116_SJ02_MP15_1_FD_133139 | JGI IMG/M metagenome (GOLD analysis project Ga0187771, IMG submission 133139) | Tropical peat soil microbial communities from peatlands in Department of Meta, Colombia - 0116_SJ02_MP15_10_MG | ecosystem: Environmental > Terrestrial > Soil > Wetlands > Peat | place... | reverse complement strand
TTCCTTCTTGTCCAGGTAGCCCTCACCCTTGCCGCCGAGATCGAGAAATATCCAGTCGCTCGATATCTTGACGATCTGCGCTTCGACCAGCTGGCCGGGTTCGAGCTTTCCTTGTTTTTTAAAGCTCTTCTCAAAGAGCTCGGCAAAACTCTCTTCCTTGTTTGACTCTTGTGCTGATTCATTATTGGTATTCATAACGTACCTTTCGAAATTTTTTATATGTATTTTTCCACAACGACACTACGTCGCGGAGCATATCGGAAAAATTCAGTTTGCCGCGGATAACCACAATGCACACGCTGAAAAATGGCAGTACCTAAAAAATGAAAGGCGGGTAATGGAGGTTCTATGCTCATGCACCTTTGGCAGCGATCCTTTTCGTCTTTACTTCATGTCCGCCGCGGTGAAGATGTTCCGCGGTTCCCATCAGATCATACTCCATTGCACCGGTGATTATGACGTCAACGAACTCACCAGGTTCCGCTTCAGTTTCGGACAAGTATACCATGCCGTCAATTTCCGGCGCCTGAGTCTGCAGTCTCCCGGTGAGCACCATGTCCTCCATACCATCAATGAGTACGCGTTGAGTCGAACCGATGAGGGTGCGGTTCTTCTTGAGCGATATCTTTGCCTGCGCTTTCATGATCCTGGTGTAGCGGTCCATCGCTGTCTCGTACGGCACGGTGGACGTTAGCTTGTAAGCAGGAGTTCCTTCTTCCGGAGAAAAGATGAAGACACCCAGATGTTCGAACTCCGCTTCTTTCACGAACGCGAGAAGCCGTTTGAATGCTGCTTCGGTCTCGCCTGGAAATCCAACAAGGAGCGAGGTGCGAAGCGCGATGCCGGGTATCTGTTCCCTCAGCAACGCAACGGTCTTCCGGATATCCTCCGACGTCCCGCGGCGGTTCATCGCCGTGAGTACTTTATCATCAAAATGCTGGATCGGGATATCGAGGTACTTGCAGACTTTCTCCTCACCAGCTATCACCATCATGAGTTCCTTGCTGATCTTGCGTGGATATGCATACATGAGCCGCACCCAGCCGACGCCCTTTATACGAGCCAGCGATGTGAGGAGCTTGGAGAGATCCGTTTCATTATCGTGGTATGCTGTCGAATCCTGGGCCAGGAGTATCAGCTCCTTCGCCCCTTCATCGACGAGCCGGCGCGCTTCGTCGATGATCGAGGCGCCGGGCCTGCTGGTGAAATCACCCCGGATGATCGGGATAGCGCAATAGGAGCAGCGGTTGCTGCATCCCTCGGCAATCTTGAGGTATCGATAATGCACAGGCGTGGTGCTTACTCTGGGCAGACCATAGACCATCTTGGGCGGAGACACCTCTATGAAGTGTTCTTTACCGCCGAGCGCCTGCTTGCAGATCTCACCAATGCGGCCAATCTCACCAGTCCCGATAATGGCATCGGCCTCGGGAAGCTCCCTCATAAGGTCTTCCTTGTACCGCTGAGCGAGGCAGCCGGCAACGATGACTCTGGAACAGTGTCCCTGCTGCTTCATGTTCCCCGCATCAAGAATCGCTTCAATGGACTCTTCCTTGGCCGATTCGATGAATCCGCAGGTGTTAACGACGATGACGTCTGCTTCGTGCTGGTCAGCGGTGATTTCAAAACCAGAGCCTGCGAGCACGCCCAGCATCTGCTCGGCATCCACCTGGTTCTTGGGACAGCCCAAGTTAATCATGCCTATTTTGTATCGCTTTTGGATCACTGGTTTTATGTTGGGAATATACGTCCGCGCAGAGAGCAATGAAAACGGCAGGCACATGCAGCGGCAGGAATACTATACCACGCGGAATGCCGAGAGACAACGGAAAACATCTAAAACCCGCCGGACATGGCAAGGAAACTCGCCATCTTCTCATTCGTCTCACGCAGGCGCTTCGAAAGCGTCTTCGTGAACGCCCAGAGAAGCTTATAGCCCAGCTCGCGGTCGCTGCTCAGGATATTATCCAGGTCGGTTTTGCTGATTGCAAGTAGTACAAGATCGGTGTTGGCGATTGCATGCGCCGAACGCGGAAAGTTATCGATCAATGCCATCTCGCCGAAGTAATCACCAGGCTTCAATACAGCGAGCGCCTCTTCTCCGATATTCGGTATGAACTTGCTGATCCGCACATCGCCGTTCGTGATAACAAAACAGCGGTCGCCCGGATCTCCTTCCTTGAAAATCACTGTATCTTTGGCAAAAGCCTCTATGCGGGAGATCTTTTCGATCTTCTCCAGCTCATTGACCGTGAGCATCTTAAACAAGTTTACCTTCTTCAAAAATTCAAGCATGCTGCCCCCTCACCCGTGTATATACGGCCCATCTCGAAGGTATGCTGGATGGGTTCCAGTTCTTTTTCTGTAGCAGCGATGTTCGCCATAACATCAAAACGGCCGGGCATTTGCCGGAGCTTTTTGTGCATCCTGTAGCCGAAAACTGTTTCATTCCTTCCCTGCAACTTCTTCGGCGTGACGGCCAAATCCAGCACACCCAGGCATTACTTGTCCTGATCTTGACCGTGGCGAACACGAACTCGCACCGGTACAGGGCCAGCAGATCGGTCTCGCCGCTGCGTGCGATTATTGATCTCCAGGATCTTGTATCCCGGCTGTGACAGAATGTACACGACCTGGTCTAGCTTTCCTTGCCGATGAGTTTTGGAAGAGGAGGCTCACCGCCGGACGTTCCCGAGCATCCAGGCAACAGGGTTGAATGTCTTCCGGTGCGCATCGCAGGGCCCGTACTTGTAGAGTGCTTCGAAGTGTTCCCGTGTACCATATCCTTTATGCTTCCGGAAATTATACTGAGGGTACTGGTCGTGCAGCTCAAGCATGATTCGGTCCCGGGTAACCTTGGCAAGGATCGAAGCCGCTGCGATACTATGGCTGCGGCAATCGCCCTTAATCAGGGGCTTCTGGGGAATCGTGATACGGGGAAGAGTTATAGCATCAAGGAGAAGGTAATCCGGCTGCGGATGGAGCGCTTTGAGCGATCGCTCCATTGCGATGATCGTGGCTTGGTAGATATTAACATCGTCGATAGTCCGTTCGTCAACAATTCCGATGCCATAACATATTGCCTGCTGACGAATAATATCGAATAGCTTGTCCCTTTTTTTTTCAGATACCTGCTTTGAGTCTGTAACCCCCGGGATCAGCAGTCCCTCGGGAAGCACCACCGCAGCAGCAACGACAGGGCCGGCCAGTGGTCCCCTTCCGGCCTCGTCAAGGCCTGCGATGCAAGTGTATCCTGCCTCGCGTGCGCTCCGCTCGAAGAGCCGCGGATCGCATGCAATCTCGCCGCCGAAGAAATCATCGTCCCGGTCAGGATGGACATCCCGGGTGCGGGGCCCGCCACGAGGCATAAAGACCTCTTTCAAAGGTACATTCGAATGTACCAAATACGAAATCCTAAACAGCGACGGTTCCGACCGCACACGTGTTTAGGATCTCGAGATTCGTGCATCACGCTTGAACGATTACTTCTGCTCTGTCACGTCAGGTTCTGTTGCTCCGGCCACTGACGCAAAAACGCGCTCCTTTTCCTTGATCCTGGCCGCCTTACCGCGCAGCTCGCGGAGGAAGTAAAGCTTGGCCCTTCGGACCTTGCCTTCCTTGGCGAGTTCGATCTTGTCGATCATGGGGGAGTGGACCGGGAAGAGACGCTCGACTCCTACGCCGTAGGACAGTTTCCGAACCCGGATAATCTCGCGTGCACCTGAACCCTGCCGACCGATGACTAACCCCTCAAATACCTGGATCCTTTCCTTGTCGCCTTCCACAACCTTCGCATGAACGCGGATGGTATCACCCACGCGGAAGTTCGGTATCCCTTCTTTTAATTGAGCCTTTTCCAAAGACTGAACGATATTCATTTCAAACCTCCCTTAAACTATCATTGCGGATTGCATATCTCGGATGTCTTTGTGAGCCGCATTCTACGATATTATTGTTATGTGTTCATCTCTTTTTTCAGTTCTGCTACTATTTTTTGATCTTCCCGTGTCAAATCTGCACCTTCCAGGAGATCAGGCCTCTTCAAGAGCGTAGCCCTGAGCGCTTCGCGCCGCCGCCATTTATCGATCTCCGCATGATTGCCAGAGAGCAAAACGTCAGGGACCTTCATCCCGCGAAACTCGGCGGGCCTTGTATAGTGCGGATGATCGAGAAGTCCGTCACCAAAGGAATCACGATATGACGATTCTTCATCGCCGAGCACTCCCGGCAAGAGCCTTGCCACTGCATCAATCACCACGAGAGCCGCCAATTCTCCGCCCGTCAGGACATAATCGCCTATCGACAGCTCTTCGTCGACCAGTGCATCAATGACTCGCTCGTCGACTGCCTCGTAGTGGCCGCAGAGCAAAACGATACGTCGTTTTTCTTCGGAAAACCGCTCTACCCTCTGCTGGTTCAGGACTCGGCCTTGAGGCGAAAGCAGGACCGTCAGAAATCGTTCTCCGGGATAGTCAGTCTTCATCGCCTCGAAAGCCTTGAAGATCGGCTCCGGTTTAAGTACCATTCCAGCACCACCGCCATAGGGGCTGTCATCGGCGGTTTTGTGCCTGTCTTCTGCAAAGTCCCGAATATCCCTGATCGTTACGTTCACGAGTCCTTTTTCCCGGCCCCGTTTGAGGATACTCGCATTCAGCGGTCCTTCTAGCATTCCCGGAAACAGTGTGAGCACCTCAAAATTCAAGCTGCGCATGGCCGGAATCGGTTCCTGCTTCATTCTATCAAGCCGTCCATCAGATGTATGACCATCCGCTTTGCTTTGCGGTCGACCTCCTTGACCACTTCACGCGTTGCAGGAACATAAATCTCTTTTTTGCCGTGTTTAACAACGTAGACGTCATTACTGCCGGTCTCAAAGATGTCCACAATCGAACCGAATCTCTCGCCGCTTTCGGACACCACTTCCATGCCAATGAGCTCGAACCAGTAGTACATTCCTTCAGGCAGGGGAACAGCCTCTTCTGCTGGAACCTTCACGAACCATCCATTGAGCGCTTTGGCCTTTTCCGGGGTATCGAAATCTTTGAACCGAATGTACGGAGAACCTCCTGCATAGCGAACGTTTTGTATCTCGCAAATGAGTTCCTTTCCGGTCTGAGATACAAGATGCACGCTCCGGAGCCCCTTAAACCGCCCGGGAAAGTCAGTCACGGGCTCGATTTTCACCTCACCAGCAACGCCGTAAGGCTTCACTATCCTGCCAACGGTGATGAGCATCAAGAATCCACTCTTTGCATCAATGGGCCGGTGATATACGGCTTTTTTGCGTTTCTATATACTGCACCCCGCATTCAGCCATCCGTATGCGAAATTACTTCGTCTCGGCGTACTGCTTCATGACGCCCACTTTGGAAAGCAGGGTCTTGACCGTATCGGAGGGGACTGCGCCTTTCTTGAGCCAGCCGAGGGCCTTGTCCTGGTCGACTTTGATCTCCGCGGGTTTCTTGAGCGGGTCGTAGGTTCCAACCATCTCGATAAAACGGCCGTCCCGCGGCGAGCGTGAATCTGCAACCACCAGCCGGTAGTACGGCTTCTTGTGGGTCCCCATCCTCTTGAGCCTAATTCTTACTGCCATGTCTTCACCTCTTTCTTAAAAAAACATAAAAATCGATTCTCGTAAATGCACCAGGGTCGCAGCGCCAAATACTATTATTTCTTTTCTCTGCGTTCTGTGCGTCCATGCGAGAATTGATTTAAATTAAAACGGCAACTTGCCGCCGAACATTTTTCCCATTTTGCCCATCTTGCCGCTCGTCATGGACTTCATCATCTTCCGCATCTCGGCAAACTGTTTGAGCAGCCGGTTCACATCCTGCACCTGCGTACCACTGCCTTTGGCGATGCGAGCTCTGCGACTTCCGTTGATAAGTGTGTAGTCCGAACGCTCCTTAGGAGTCATCGAGCTGATAATTGCGTCCACTTTTGTCAGCTCCTTCTCGTTCACCTGAGCATCGGGGACCTTCATCCTGCCCATCCCCGGGATCATTCCCATGATCTGTTCTATCCCCCCGAGTTTCTTCACCTGCTTCAGCTGATTTCGGAAATCATCCAGGTCAAAGGAATTCTTCTTGAGCTTCTTCGCGAGCTTAAGCGCTTCTTCGTGGTCTACCGCTTCCTGAGCCTTCTCGATGAGCGACAGAACATCACCCATGCCAAGGATGCGTGAGGCCATTCGATCCGGATGAAATGGTTCGAGGGCATCGAGCTTTTCGCCCATGCCCACGAACTTGAGCGGCTTGCCGGTCACGGCTCTGACCGAAAGCGCCGCGCCGCCGCGGGCATCGCCGTCAAGCTTGGTCAACACCACCCCGTCAACACCTAAGTCGGCATTGAACTTCGTGGCGATGTTGACGGCTTCCTGGCCGGTCATGGCATCTGCTACGAAGAGAATCTCATGTGGCCTCACGCCGGCCTTAATCTTCCGGAGCTCCTCCATGAGCGGTTCATCAATTTGGAGCCTGCCTGCGGTGTCGAGGACCACGACTTCGAACAACGAAGATGCTGCCTGTTTTACGGCCTCACGGCAAATGGTGACGGGGTCCTGTTCGTTCGTAGTGTAAGCATCAACACCTACCTGCTTTGCAAGCGTGATGAGTTGCTGGACTGCCGCCGGCCTGCGCGTGTCTGCCGGAACAAGAAGCACCCGACGTCCGTCTTTTTTAAAGTTCTTCGCAAGCTTGCCTGCCGTAGTTGTCTTCCCTGACCCCTGCAGTCCGACAAGCATGACTATTGTCGGCGGGTTTGGCGCGAGATAAAGCTTGGCCTGGGTGCCTCCCAAAAGACTCACAAGCTCGTCGTGGACAATCTTGATGACCTGCTGACCCGGCGTAAGGCTGGAAAGGATCTCATGACCTATTGCCCGTGTCTGGACGCGGTTGATGAAATCCTTGACAACTTTAAAGTTGACATCAGCCTCGAGGAGCGCAAGGCGTACCTCGCGGAGGGCGTCTTTAACATCTTCTTCCTTCAGGACCCCCCTACCACGAAGCTTCTTGAAAACAGACTCTAATTTACTGCTTAAGGAATCAAACATGAAAAACACCTGCTTGGCAAAGAATATAGAATATATAAGATAAGTCCCTTATTGTCAAGGATTTTTTCTCTTCATACCTTCCAAATATAGAACTCTTGGGTAGGCCGGGATCTAACATGATTTAAAAATCAGCCACGGCATTGCAAGCTTTTACAAATGCGCTGTCTGTACTATCGCAATCAACATACCATATAATTTCACTTTTTTATACTGTGTTCCTCCCTTGTACCTCTTTATCAGAGTGAAAAAATACTCATGCAAAGGCCTGAACGGTATGAATTGTGGAGAACATTCCTTATTTCGACTGCCCTGTCGATGTCTTTCCCCGAATGTTCCCCGCACTCCGACAGCGACAGCTTGCGAGGTCGTTACTGCGAATATTAGTGTCAAAACATACTTTTTTTGTTATAATGCTCCGAATGAAGGCATCCCTTTCGTAAGCCTATGACAGCTGAACGAGGAGGCATGAATGAAGCATATTCCGTGGATGGTGGTCTACTTGGTTTTGCTTCTTCTCGCAGGATTTCCACTGCCATGCGCCGCACTTGATAATCACCATGATCACGTTCAGGATTCCGCGCAAACGTCAGCAATAAATCCCCTTGTCGAGGAAATGAAAACACTGGACAACGCATTCCGTGATATCGTCTCGGCCGTGGCGTTGAGTGATACAGAAAAAGTGCACGCAGCGTTGCAGTCAATGCATGGCACCATGGAAAAGACCCATGAAGGCATGCGTACCGGAACAGTTATTCTCCCCAAAAATGCGTCTCGCAACAAGGAATTCATCGAGCGGGATAAAAAATTTCACGAAAAACTCAATGCTCTTGATCGTTCTGTAAGACGGAATAATCTTCGTGAAATGCTACGGATCACAAAACAGCTCCTTGACGGGTGTGTTCAGTGCCATCAGACATTTAGGAAGTAACGAGAAACTTCTCCACCTTCATTCTTTCGCGAACTCCTTCTGCTTACTGCTCGTGGCTGCCCTGCTGTTATCCTAGCTAGACAGGCTCGTTGGACGTTGTCGCCGGCAAAACGGGTTCCTCCGATCATCCTGACCTTCCGAAAGAGAATTTATGTTGTCAATAGCTCGCGTGATGGTTAAGCGCTAGGTGTTCCACACCTTTCCTCTGAACGCCGCCGCGCTTGGATATCATAGTTGGCAAATCAGTTTTCCGCCAGGAACTGGTCGGTTCGGCGGTCACATCTCCGTTCTTACGGAGTTCAAGCCGGGAAGAGGGAATATAGTTCGGGAACCTCACCTGATTTAGTTGCAGGACAGAGTCAATGATCATTTAGCTTCTGACACGAAAACAGCATTAATCCGGTTGCGAAGCAACTAACGCCTCATATCGCCGCACTAAAAAGACGGGGATGCACGACGTGGATGTTGACATCCTCCCTGGCATGAATGCCGAGGTTTTACGGCGCTATTTGATAAAGTTTTTGCTTTCACGCGCTTTTCGGTTATAATGGCTTCATGTCGATCCACAAAATTCTCAAGACCAACCCCCTTGTCCTGGCACCCATGGCCGGCATTACCGACTTTCCCTTCCGCATGATCTGTAAGGCATTCGGCGCGGGACTCGTGTTCTCAGAGATGGTGAGCGTCGAAGCCCTAATTCGCGAGCACAGGCGAACGCACGACATGTTGCGTACAGATCCATCCGAGCGGCCGGTCGTTTTCCAGATTTTCGGATCGAAGCCTGCATCGATGGCTGAGGCAGCGCATATTGTTTCACGCGGCGAAGTCGACTTCATCGACATCAATATGGGTTGTCCCGTGCCAAAGATATTAAAGTCGGGTGCCGGTGCGGCTTTACTCCGTGATATCGGACTCGCAAAAGAGATCATGTCGGCAGTTGTGAGCGCATCGAAGGTCCCGGTTACGATCAAGATCCGACTCGGCTGGGATTCTCGAAGCATTGTGGCCATTGACATGGCGCAGGCTGCTGAATCCATCGGTATTGCGGCCGTCACCGTGCACGGAAGGACGAAGGCACAGCGTTTTTCCGGCAGCGCCGACTGGAGCATGATCAAGCAGGTAAAAGAATCCGTCGGTATCCCCGTGATCGGAAATGGCGACGTCCACACGGCCCGCGATGCAAAACGACTGATGGAGGAGACCGGCTGCGACGGCATCATGATCGGCCGGGCGATCCAGGGATACCCGTGGATTTTTCGTGAAGTGGGAAAGTATCTTGAAACGGGCATCGTGCCGCCACCTCCCACGATCGAAGAGCGTAGAGCAGTCATGATGCGACACTTCGATGACATGGTCAACCTCGTCGGAGAAGACGTCGGTGTACGGGAAATACGAAAGCACCTCTGCTGGTATACAAAAGGGCTACCTAACGGCGCGGAATTCAGGACGAGAATCAACCATCTCAGGCAGGTTGAGGAAGTTAAGAGGGCGATACAAGAATCTTTCGTGGACGTGGAGAGCGGCGTCCCGGCGTCTCATCAGGCTTGATCTTATAGCTGCGATACACCAGGAGGATGCTATATTTGATTATTCAGCGGGCATCATGAATCATGCATCGCATGAACCGCATTGCTTCTTGTTCGTAAGGCAGGCAAGTCACATGTCGCTAAAAAAAATACGGCCGGAAGAGAGCATCATCGCCGAAGCCCGGCGCGTCAGAGAGCTCCGCGAAAGGAAATACCGGGAGCAAGCGCTCAAAATGTATCCACACATCTGCTCACGCTGCGGACGCGAATTTTCTGGTAGAAAACTTCGCGAACTAACGGTCCATCACAAGGATCATAATCACGACAACAATCCGGCTGACGGCAGTAACTGGGAATTGCTCTGTCTCTACTGTCACGACAACGAGCACCAGCAGTATCTCGATCAAGTATCCTTCAAGCAGGGTGCCACCGGCAGAGACCATCAGAAGCCCTCAACCTACAAGCCGTTCGCCGCACTAGCGGACTTGCTGAAGGACAAAGAGAAGTAAATCAGTTTGATGAGGTAGAATTCGATTGCTTGGGCTCGTGAACGGGATCGACGTTGCGACCTCTGAACATCACGGTAGGCTCTCGTTTCTTGCAGACACCGCACAAGAAGGGATGGTTCGCGGGGTATGATACCTGCGCCGGGTCAATGGGCCTTTCGCCATCATTGCGATGATAGCAGGATGGTCGTCTACTTGGGCAGAAGAGGATGAACAACGAAAAATCCTATCGGCACATTTCGAACGAGATGACCCCCGGGAAAATACACAATATGCTTCCCCATGAGTTCGAAATATCAAGGAGCCTCGATGAGAATGGCATGGTCGATCCCAGGAGGTTGTGGATTCCGACGGCGGTCCAGCATTGATCGTCAGTAATTTCTGTGTCGTCCCCTTGAATTCCCTTGTCACTCCTCAAGGGATGAAACTGGATCTATTCCTGATCATCGCAAACCAGCTCGCGAAAACCTTCGAGGAGCTGAACCAAAATTGTGTCG
>Ga0187771_10003872_pt1 | contig 10508 bp, 9 predicted proteins | sample 0116_SJ02_MP15_1_FD_133139 | JGI IMG/M metagenome (GOLD analysis project Ga0187771, IMG submission 133139) | Tropical peat soil microbial communities from peatlands in Department of Meta, Colombia - 0116_SJ02_MP15_10_MG | ecosystem: Environmental > Terrestrial > Soil > Wetlands > Peat | place... | reverse complement strand
TGTCGGCGGCCCAGTCGCTGAGTCTGTGTAGGAAACGGAGCACGAACCCGACACTAGGGAGCACTGGGCGTTCGACGAGGTGAACGACCCTCCTGTGCTGGTAGAAGCGAAGGTGACCGTCCCCGTGGGAGAGGATCCGGTGACCGTGGCAGTGCAGGTGGTAGATGAGCCAAGAGAGACTGAAGAAGGACTGCAGGTGATTGAGGTGGTGGTCGTGGTAGTGGTCGCAAACTCGTAGGCGTTGCCTGCATATGAGTATCCCCCTGAGGCCTCCCCCCTTGCGCCGACCACGACCGTGTTCCCGGAGATTGCGAGGGAGCCGCCGAAGGCGCCGTTGGTCTGCGCGTTAGGGCTGGTGAGCGTCTGGATCAGTGCGCCAGCCTGAGCATTGAAGACGTAGGCGTTGCCTGCAAATGAGTGTCCGCTAGAGTTCTCACCGTCTGCGCCGACCACGGCGGTGTTCCCGTCTATCGCGACGGACCGGCCCAAGAGGCCGTTGGTCTGCGCGTTAGGGCTGGTGAGCGTCTGGATCAGTGCGCCAGTCTGGGCGTTGAAGACGTAGGCGTTGCCTGCACCTCCGCCGGAGTAATCATTGTCTGCGCCGACCACGGCGGTGTTCCCGTCTATCGCGACAGACAGGCCGAAGTAACCAGGGGTCTGCGCGTCAGGGCTGGTGAGCGTCTGGATCAGTGCGCCAGTCTGGGCGTTGAAGACGTAGGAGTTGCCTGCATATGAGTGTCCGCCGGCGGATTCTTGATCTGCGCCCACCACGACCGTGTTCCCGGAGATTGCGACGGCGTAGCCAAATCTGCCATCTTTCTGCTCGGCTGGGCTGGTGAGCGTCTGAATCAGTGCGCCAGTCTGAGCGTTGAAGACGTAGGCATTGCCAGCTCCTGTGTATCCGCCGGAGGTCTCACCCCATGCGCCGACCACGACCGTGTTCCCCGAGATTGCGACGGCGAAGCCAAACTCGCCATCTTCCTGAGCGCTAGGGCTAGTGAGCGTCCGAATGAGTGCGCCCGTCTGGGCGTTGAAAACATAGGCGTTGCCTGCATATGAGTGTCCGCCAGAGGTCTCACAGCATGCGCCGACCACGACTGTACTCCCGGAGATTGCAACAGTGCCGAAATTGCCATTTTTCTGCGGGGCCAGGCTGGTCCACTCGACAAGCGGAGCGCTGGAAGCACTCGCGGGCATCGGTAGAATGGCGAGAGCGGACCCCGCGAGCACTAGCATCAACAGACAAACGAGAGCCCTTACCAAAAGAGCAGGATGCCATGCGCCGGTCTCTATACCAGTAACCCGGGACATCGAAGAAGTACTTGGCTGGGTCGTGTCTATTGAAGAATAACGCAATTCCTGTGTTTGAGAACAACGTCAGCCGATAGGTTCGGCGACCTAATCCATTAGGAGAAGCAAGGGGCTTGTCTGCTCGTCAGACTCGTGATCGGTCACAGTAACACCTAATTCACTCATGCAAGGAATCGACTTCATTACTGATTGGAACCCGCACACGGGGTCCTCCGGATTCAAATTCAAGAGTCGTCGTCCTAGTTGGTTCCAACCCCATCCTTGAGTCCCAATCCTACCCAAGTCCGAAACCATAGCGCCAAAAGCCCCTAGGTAGGACTAGCCCCTAGCCGGGCTGTCCACAATAGGTATCGAACCCATAAAGGTCCGCACCCCGTCGGGCCCGCAAAAAGTGATATTGGAATGAACTCCTTCTGACCAACAGAGCTTGGATCCGCCTTGCTACAACCTCAGGCGGGTTATGAAGGAATCAGCTTCTGCTTCCCGGCGCGGGCGGCTTATGGCGAGTCTCCTGACCTGATGAAATCGAATGTCTTGTAGAACCTCTTTCGCGTCTCGAGGTCCTCTGGCGGGGCAAGTAAGATTGCTCTTTCCCCCACGAAGAACGGGAGCCACGTGTCGAAGAATAGTTTTCCCCGGACCTTCGAGAACCTGTAATACCTAACGCCCTGGCCTTCATCCGACCGGAACTCCACAAGACCATCTGCAAGCTGTTCCATGCGTTTCTGAGTCTCGGGGGTAACCGCCCCTCCGTTCAATGTGAAGATTAGTGAACCTCCTGAGTTCTTCACCCTCGCGCTTGTCGAATATAGGAACTTCAGGATGGCTTCGGGTTCGCAGTGTGCAAACATTGCTGTAACAGAATCCAAGAATACCCTAACGGGAGACTTCGACCCGACTTCGGCTATCAGTTTTGTAAGGAGAAAACCAAGCCCGTTCAGATCGGAAGGGGAATCGAGATGGTACTTCTCCTGGCTCGCAAAACCTCCTAGGCAAGAATAGCAGTCGACGAATGTAAGACGCTGGTCCTTCTCGGCACGTTCCAAGCCTTCAACTAGGTTCCTCATGGCAGCCCGGAGTTGGTTCGGTGGTTCGTCCACAGCCACGAAGATACAGGGCCTCGAACTCCTTAGGTAGAGATCCATCAGCTTGTAGGAGAAGACCGACTTCCCAGATCCAGAATCACCCAAGAGCATGTACGTTCTTCCCTCAGGTACCATTGAAAGTACCAGGTCACAATGGACGCAATACAGCAGACCGCTGAGCTCATCCCTCTTGAAAGGCTCTCCACAGGCAATGCAGGTCGAGAGCCGAGACGGCTCGCCCGTTACCAACAGCACGGAAGTCGGGGAGAGGGCAAATTAAGAGTTAGGGAGATGCTCTCGCATTCGATGCGAAGCCTGAAAGTTTATCGGCCTACGCCGTCACCTGTCTTGGCAGTCAGGAATGAAGGACGGAAGCAAGATAGTCGTCAGCAAGAACGGACCCTACCTCGTCTCCGGGAACATACCTCTGTCGATTATGATGATACTAACCAATGATGAAGGAGTATCTTGGGAGTGGAAGGAGGGCAAGTCCTTCGTCACGCCTCCCGAGTACAAGCTCTGTCGCTGCGGCCAGTCGAAAGAGAAGCCCTTCTGCGATGACGGCTGCAAGACCTCCTCTTTTGACGGAACGGAGAAAGCAACCAGGGAATCATACGCGAGCCGGGCAGAGAAATACGAAGGCCCGAACTTCGTACTTCAGGATGTGGGAGACCTGTGTTCGCACGCAAGATACTGCATGGCCGCCGGCACGATTTGGCATGCTCTGAAATCGGACAGCAAGGAGGCCCGCGAGCTCGTCGTCCGGGAGGCCAACAATTGTCCTTCTGGACGCCTGGTGTTGCGGAAGGCCAAATCGGGGGAAGTGGTCGAGCACGAGATCAGTCGGTCGATCGGGATCGTCGAAGACACTGGCAAGCGATGCAGCGGTCCGCTTTGGGTTCGCGGTATGGTGAGAATCGAGTCGGGAGATGGAATTCCTTACGAAACGAGGAATCGCGTAACCCTCTGTCGTTGTGGTGCTTCGACCAATAAGCCCTTCTGTGACGGCAGTCACAGGAAAGTTGGGTTCATGGACGGGCTGGTCGAGTTCAAGTCAAGACGTGGGAATCCGAGAACCGCGTAAGAAGAGACACCGGTTCGAGTCAACACCTTCAGGGGATAGTTGTGCCGACTGCGGGGAGTAGGTAAGGCCAGCCTGCATTTGTCGGAGCCCGAGCACACGCCAGGGAGTCAGTAAGTTACGAAGGCAGCTGGTCTTGGCCGAGCGGCCTGCACCGGGTATCGAACCTGTATGGCAGCGATTCCCATTCGGCCCGCAGAGCTTCATTTAGGCTCTGTTTGACAAGGCGAGTTCAATTCCAGCTTCTCAGAGACATCGGTAGGGACGGTGATCGAGCCATCGACCATTTGAAAGGATGAGCGTGCTGTTGAATAACGAGCGATCACGGGGCGTGGTATGCCCTCAAGAAACACCGCCGCCAGCAAGAAGCCAACCGGGTTCACGGACGAGGAAAGAGCCGCTATGAAGGAGTACCTCCAGGAGCGACAGGGAGTACATCGAAAGGACGGCGCTGACGGGGAGAAGCTCGTGCTAGAGAAAATCGCGAAGATGTCGGAACCCGACCGCTCGATGGCAAAGCGGGTCCACGCGATTATCAGAGCCGCTGCGCCTTCTCTCTCTCCAAGAACTTGGTACGGGATGCCTGCATATGCCCTACCTGGCAAGGACGGCAAAGTCCTCTGCTACTTCCAAGATGCAGCGAAGTTCAAGGTCAGATACGCGACGCTGGGATTCAGCGACAGGGCAAAACTCGACGAAGGAAACTCGTGGCCGGTCGTCTATGCGTTGAAGGCGTTGACCCCTGCCGATGAGGCAAAGATTGCCGCGCTCGTGAAGAAAGCCGTGGGCTGAGAATGAAAACAACCGCGAACCGTCCTTCGAAGGTAGGGTCGCCGTCCCAACAGATAGATGCGATCATCAAGAAGTCTGGCGACTGGCGGGGGGAGAGATTATCACAGCTGCGGGTTCTAATTCAGAGAGCCGACCCCGCCGTGCTCGAAGAAGTCAAGTGGAAGAAGCCAAGCAACCCGATGGGGGTTCCTGTCTGGGCGCATGACGGAATAATTTGCATAGGCGAGACGCTCAAGAACGCTGTGAGACTCACATTCCCCCATGGTGCTCAGTTGAAGGATCCAAAGGGACTCTTCAACGCGCGTATGGACAGCAACACAGTGCGCGCCATCGACTTTCACCAAGGTGACACGACGGATGAGGCCGCCTTGAAGGCACTCATTCTCCAAACAGCACGGTCGAACACGTCGAGAGCTAAAGGGTAACTAGTCCGCAATTCCTCTTAAGCATCCCAACCAACATATGACCCATAACCGAGTCAGGGGCAGCCTAGAAACTCCCTGTATCCTATTCCGAAAAGAACACCAAGAACAGACTCTCTGATTGCGCAGTGGCAGCCAAGGGAGGCACATTCTCCAGTGGGACTTGCAGTGACGGGAACTCCAAAGAGAAAGTATTGTCCGCCTGTGTCCACATAGGCAATTGGGGCGAATAAGAAGAACACTAACGCGACTGCAAAGATTCCGTAGGCTAACCACCTCTTTCCAGCCTGCACGTCAGTCTAGGATTGGGTTTCTCCGATATATGCCTGCACGCCAGAATACCTCCCGTGATCGCCTTGGAACTAGGAAACGATGCTGACAAGTCCCCCTCGGATCTCCTCAATGCACATCTTCGTGATGGTTCCTGTCGGGCCCGCAGAGCTGAAACTGGGTTCTGTTTGCAAAATAGAGACTGTTTCTTGCCATTCTGAAGGAGTGGACGAACCCAGAATCGAACTCTCCAATGCTTAACTCGCGAGCGAGACAACGGTTGGGGTTTGGCGTCTAGCGGGGTTTCCGCTCTTGACAACTTGCTTGTCGATGGCTACCCTGACAAGTACGCTATCCTGGTAGTTGGTCCTCCTGGCATAGGCAAGGAAGCGTTAGGATACTGGTTCACACAGACGGGTCTCGCCCAGGGAGACTTCTGCCTATACGTGACAAGGCTGTCCGTTCGGGAGGTAATACAGGATGCCAGGGGATTCGATATCGACATGCAGAAAAAAATCCCTCTATGGATGGCCGGCGATGGTGGGCAGATCAAGTATAACGTCAACGATCTTGCGTCTCTCTCGTACAGCATCAAAGACGTCCTGAAGCAGAATGCCAGTCGACGCATCAGGGTCGTCATCGATGTTCTCTCATCGCTACTGATGTTGAACCAGCCGGAAACGATCTACAAGTTTCTCGACCAACTGCTGGCTGACGCCAAGCAGTACGATGCCGTTGTCCTGGCGACCCTCGAAGAAGGCATGCATAGGCCCGAGATTCTGGCAGCTATGCAACAATTATTCGATGGGGTTGTGGAACTCCGGCTTTACGAAGAAGGCCTCAGGGTTCTGCCGCTTCTTAGGATAAGAAAGATGAGGGGCGTCCCTCCGCAACCGGGCTACTATAACTTCTCTTTCACCAAAGCAGGAATGGAGTTGGCAACACACGTCAAGTAGCATCGACCTCGGATTCATAGTGGTAGCAGCCGAGTTTCTAGTGATCGCGTACTTTGCAGGGCGTGCCGGATATACGGCTCTAACTGTAAGAAATGCGCTGTTCGTCAGGTTGTATCGGAACCAAGGGCTGAGCATATCTATCGCCGCCCTCGCAACCTGCATCCTTACGCTCGTTGGTCTGGTCACCGCTCCTGCTTCGAACCAGAACAGTCCCACTTCCGGCCCTGGCCAAGTTCTTGGCCCGCTTGTGTTGTTCGGGCTGTACCTGGCATTATTCTATACCGTGGACACCTTCGCTCGTGTCGCAAGATATTCGGATCCTCTCCTTCGGGATCCTTTGCACTGGAGAAGGATACGGGGCGTGGTATGGGCACTCGATTTTCTTGCAATTGCCTATGTGGTGGCACTTGGAATTCTCACCGGTCAGGAAACTGAGGCGTTCGTCTTCCCGATAGCAATCCCGCTCGTTTCAGGCGTTCTGCTGATTTCAGCGAACGTGCGGCGAACTCGTGACCCGACCCTGCGTCGGCACCTTTTATGGCTAGGACCATTCTTCCTATTGTCATTCGTCGCTTTCTTCATTGCATTTGGAAGTGCCCAACTGTCGGGACTGGCCTGGATTGTGGCGGCGTTTTGTTTGTACAAGAGTGCGGGGTCGCTTGCCCCCCTAAACCGGATTGAATCGAGCCTGTCAGGTACTGGAGAATAGGTGCGCCGCCTGCGAAATGTGTCGCAGAGAACCTGTATGGCAACGATTCCCGTCGAGCCCTCAGAGCTTCAGTGAGCTCCTCACACTTGGAGCACAACGTGTAACTGCTAATTGCTGGCGAAGTAGGACGCAACGGCTCTGAACGATTCCTTGGGTTCCCAGGGTAAGTCAGGATAGGTCGTTCCCTTCCTTCCTCCTTCGTAGTACTTGACCAGGCTCGAACTCGCCATGTCCAGGTCGTACTTCGGCCGGTCGTTGTAGGGGGTAATCTCGGACAGGAACCCAGAGATGAAAGCCCCGTCAACCCCTGCGGCGTCGAGGATTCCCAGGGTTTCGACCAGCTTCTCTGCCTGCCAGGCCTCGTCCCTCACATGATCTCCGTTCAGGCGGGGCCTGACGAGTCGGCCGAGGACTGGGAGGCGATAGTGGAAGAACTGCGAGTAGAGGTTGATGATGCTCTTTTCGAGGCCTGCCGAGCTCAGAAGGAGCCCAGTGTCCCCGATCCCTCCGCGGGTGGTGGCATACCCGAACTCGGTCACCACGACTGGTTTCCCATGCTCGAACGACGGTCCGAGCATCGAGACGTACCTTTCCTCCAACTTCGTCGACCGGTAGTGGTCGACTCCGACAAAATCGAAGGGGCCCCAGTCCACCTTCTCCCAGACGAGGGAGGCGTACGTCACCTTCCCACGAAAGACCGACCTGATGGCCTGGTTGGCCTTTGCGAGGAATTCGTTCAGAGGCTTGTTGTGCTCCCCTGCCTTCACCTTTGCCATGAGGGTCGGGTTGGCCAGCCGCTCACTGAACTTTCTCCCCTCCAAGATGCCCTGCATGAAGAGGGTGAGCTCCCCTCCTGCGACGAAGACCATCTCCCCCCCTCCCTTCTGCCTTACTTCTTCGGCCGCGCTCGCAGCCTTGGTGAGGTACTGCAAGGTTTCGTCCGGGGGCCGGTCCCAGAGGGTAGGGTAGAACCAGACTTCGAGACCATCATCCATTGCGTGGCCTGCAGCCAGAGACAGCCTACCGAGGTCCTTTCCGGAGATCCTGACGGCATTACAGTGCAGGTCGTCCTTGATTATCTGAAGCTCCCGTCTGACCTGTTCGGGCCTGAAGTTGGGTCGCCAATTGAACCCCATCACACTCCCAACATCGTAGCTTACGCCCTTCCGATTCATGGTCTATGCCAGACCCGTGACGACGAGCTGGGTTCTAATTAGACTTCCCAAACACGTGATGAATGAATGGCTCGATTGGAGGCCATTCGCAGCTAAACCTCCGTGCCGATTCCCGTCAGGTCCGCCCCTTCAGATTCACCGCTACGTTTTTCGAACACCGGTGCGAGGGGGGGAGGGGCTGACATGGCCAAGTTCCCAAGCGAGGAGTGGGCCAGGGAATACATGGAGAAGCTGAACTCGAACGCGAGTTACGAGGACTCTGCGAAGAACTGGGAGGGTGCCTTCATCTTCGCGATCCAAAAGGACGCTTCGTTCGACAGGGATGCGTATCTCTACCTGGACCTGTACCATGGCAAGTGCAGGGACGCGAAGTTTTCGCTAAGCGAGTCTGATCTCCCTAGTGCTGAGTACAGGTACAGCGGTCCCTTTGGGAACTGGCGGAAGCTCCTCAACAAGGAGATTGATCCGATCCAAGGTCTGCTCACCGGGAAGTTCAAGCTCCACGGTTCAATGATGAAGGTCATGCGGTACACCAAGGCAGCGAAGGAACTGGTTAACACAACCGCAATGGTCCAGACCGAGTTCTGACTTGGAAGAATGTGGTTCTTCAGGTCTCCGCAGATAGTCTTCGGCGAAGATTCGCTCTCCTTCATCTCTTCCATGGACATCAAGAGGTCCGCGATCATAACCGACAGAAACCTCGTCAAGACCGAGATCCCCGACCTCGTGCGCAAAGCCCTCCCCCAGGGCGCCGAATCGATCACGCTGGGGGACGTCTCTGAAGAACCTCCACTCTCCGAGATGACGTCCCACCTCGCCAAGATCAAGGAGTTCGCTCCCGACTGGTTCCTGGCGGTTGGCGGAGGGTCTGCGATGGACACCGCAAAGATCCTGTTCTTCATGTATGAACGCCCCGACCTGTCCGTCTACGACATCACACCGCTGGTCAAGCTGAACCTGAGAAAGAAGAGCAGACTGCTGGCCATCCCCACGACCAGCGGGACCGGCTCCGAGTGTACCTGGGCCGCGGTGCTCTCCGTGGAAGGCGAGCACAGGAAACACGAACTCGCCTCACCGGAGATCCTCCCTGACTACGCCATCCTCGACCCCGCTGTCGTGTCGGCCCTCCCGCCTGAGCAGACGAAGAACACTGCAAGCGACGCCATCGCCCACGCCGTCGAGGCCTACGGAAGCACGTGGCACAACCCGTTCTCGGACGCCTTCGCCGAGAAGGCGCTGGAGCTGGTGTCAGGGAACATCATCGCGGTCATCAAGGACCCACACAACCCGGCCCTGAGGAACCAGGTCCACATGGGCGCCTCGATGGCGGGACTGGCATTCTCCAATTCTCAGATCGGTCTTGTGCACGCCCTGGGGCACGCCCTGGGTGCGCGCTTCAGGATACCTCACGGAAAGGCCGTCGCCTTCTTCCTTCCCCACGTCGTCGAATTCAACTACGCCGCCTGTCCTGAAAGATACGACAGGCTGAACACCATAATGCCCGCCCAGTACAGAGGAGCCAAACTCTCTGAATCCCTTGAAAACCTGCTGGGCGCGATGGGTCAGGCCCGGAACGGCAAGGAGGCAGGAATAGGCGAGAGCGACTTCTCCACCAGCTTGGACGAACTCGTCTCGCTCGCCTCCGAGTCGACCGGGATGGTCACGAATCCGAAGGATGCGGGTTCAGCGGATCTCAGGAATCTTTTCATCCGAGCTTACGAGGTTCGCTCGCCATGAAGGAAAGGTACGGGAACATCATCGGCGCTGTTGAGAGCTTCGAAGGAGAAGAAGTCGTCCTGCGAAGTCCGGCCGATGGATCCGCCGTGACCACAGTCGTGCACGCCGGCAGGGAGCAGGCACGGGAGGCCGTCGACGCAGCCGTCGATGCGTTCGAGAAATGGTCGGAGACCAGCATCCAAGAAAGGCAGGGTCTCCTCCTCAGGCTTGCAGAGAGGATTCAGTCGAAGGCCGACGAGTACTCCCTCCTCGAAACGAGCAACACCGGCAAGACCATCAGGCAGAGCACCATGATGGACATCCCACTTGGCATCGAGCACATACGCTACTTCGCCACGCTCTCCGATTTCCCCTCCACTAGGGTGATCGAACACCCCGAGTTCCCGGGAACCAAGGGGATCATACAGTACGTCCCCTTGGGGGTGGTGGGAGCCATTGCTCCCTGGAATCTCCCCTTTCTCATGGCTGTCTGGAAGATAGCCCCTGCGCTGGCGGCAGGCAATACGGTCGTTCTCAAGCCGTCCCACTACACCCCCCTTACGGCCCTCGAGCTCGCGAAGGACGGGAAGGAGGTTGGTTTCCCCGACGGCGTGCTTAACGCGCTGACGGGGACGGGAACAGCGGTTGGCCAAGAGCTCGTCTCCAGCCCGAAGGTCAACATGATCAGCTTCACCGGGTCGACGGCGACGGGAGTTCGACTGCTTTCCGGCTCGAACGGGGTCAAGAAGTTCACCCTGGAGCTAGGCGGCAAGTCCCCCAACATGGTGTTCGAGGACGCTGACCTGGAGAAGGCCGTCAAGGGGGTCCTCTTCGGCATCTACCTGAACTCGGGCCAGCTCTGCGAGTCTGGAAGCCGGCTCATCGTCCAGTCTTCGGTCAGGGCGAAGTTCCTGGAGAAGCTCAAGGGAGCGATGGAGAGGATGAGGGCGGGGAACCCCTTCGACATGGAGACGGATGTGAGTGCGATAAC
>Ga0187771_10003871_pt1 | contig 10508 bp, 10 predicted proteins | sample 0116_SJ02_MP15_1_FD_133139 | JGI IMG/M metagenome (GOLD analysis project Ga0187771, IMG submission 133139) | Tropical peat soil microbial communities from peatlands in Department of Meta, Colombia - 0116_SJ02_MP15_10_MG | ecosystem: Environmental > Terrestrial > Soil > Wetlands > Peat | place... | reverse complement strand
TCAGCCCCCTCAATGTCTTGATATTGGCAAGGGCTGTCTGAAGCTCGCAGATAAGTTTTTCTCGCTCCCGCTCGGCCCACTTTCGATCGCTGATGTCCTCGACCATGCATATGGCGTACAATATGCAGCCTTCCTGATCGCGTATCGCAGTGGCTGTCAGGTTGACCCAGAGCGTTTCCTGATTCCGTTTCACGTACCGTTGCTCCACCTGGAAGAAGGGGATTCCCCTATTAGAAACCTGCGATGAGATCCTTTCCATATCTTCCTTACAGGTAAACTCTTCGACGCGGTGCCCTTCAAGTCCCTGCTCCGTATACCCCAGCATTTCGCAGAATGCCTTGTTCACTTTCAGTATCTTAAAATCCGGGTCCGTGATAATCATACCAAGTGGGCCATCTTCAAAAATTCTCCTGAAACGTTCCTCACTCTCCCGAAGCTTCTCCTCAATCATCTTTCGCCCGGTGATATCTCTGACGGCTTCTACGCCTGCGATTATTCTAGCGCTCGCATCCCGCACAGGAGAAGCAGTTATCTCGACCTCCAGCGTTCTGGTAGGATTGCGCCTCTCCCTCCTGTGTACCCTTCCGTCTGCAAAGGACATGGCCAAAGGACAATCCTCACATACTTGTTCCCTATGCTCGTATACCCTATAACAGTATTCGCCTACACGATCCCCGAACATGTGTATTGCCGTTTCGTTCATGTAAAGGATCCTGAATTCGGTATCTTGAACACTTATTCCGTCTCCTATCGCCGCGATGATCGCTTCTGACTTTGCCTTTTCGTCTCCGGCTTGTTTTGTGGCTTCCCAAAGCAATGCCTCTGTCTTCCTGCGCTCTGTGACATCGCGGGAATTCACCACAATACCAGATATCAACGGGTTTTGGAGCTGATTGCTGCCAGTCGCCTCGATCATTCGCCAAGACCCGTCCTTATGTCTGAAACGAAATTCCGCAGAGAGCGCCAAAGTAGGGTTCCGAAGTATTTCCTTAAAGGCCTCCCAGGCTCGGCGCACATCGTCAGGATGAATCAGTTCGAATGCATTCACGCCGGTCAGTTCATCCGGATTATATCCGAGTATGCGCGAAATGGAAGGGCTTTCGTAGCGTATCGTCCCATCGGTTCCCATAATCGTGATAATGTCGGATGAGTTCTGGATCAGTGCATAGAAAAGACCGTTCCCGTTGTGCACAAGGCCATCTCCTGTTTCTGCTTTTATCGGTTCCTTTTCCATATCGTCATGTCAAAAAAAGAGTCGGTTGATCATGTATTTGATTCTCACCAGTACGGAGAGATTCCCGCCGGCTCCGGGAAGGAGATTTACTCCAACCACAAAACCAATCCTCCATCACTCCTCTGATGTTGAGGCTACTTTCCATCCCCCAGTGGCCTATTGAGGTCTAGCAAAGCATATGCCAAGTTTCGGGCCCTCGTTAAATTGCCTTTTCCCAATACCGTCAAGGCGTTTAGAACTTGCTCGCTGGCGCACAAAGGTCTATGTGCGACAAAATTGACGCTGGTCCCGTTGAATTTACCCACTCGTACTGCTCCGCAGAACAATTATAGTAAAAAGTGGACAGCCGCAAGATGCGGGCAACCTTAACACCTTCAGCGAGGTGTAACAAAAAAAAGTCTGAAAGGGATAAACACAGAAAGAAAGCTCCTCACTGCTTTTGCAGGGGAATCACAGGCAAAAAACCGTTATACCCGCTATGCGTCGCAGGCAAGAACGGAAGGCCGCGAACAGATAGCCGCACTGTTTCTTGAAACAGCCTATAATTAAAAGGAACTTGCAAAGCGCATTTTTAAGTTTCTCATGAGCGTTGAGAGGGAAATAACGGCGTCTTTTCCTTCAGATATTATAGGAACCACAAAAGAGAATCTTTCAGCGGCCGTCACAGGTAAGCGTCATGAGCATATCATCAATGGATCCCGACTTCATCCAAGTCGCGGGCAGGAAGGCTTCCAAGCGATCGCTAGCGTATTCGGGAGTGTTAGATGACCGGAGGAGCATTACAAGAAGCGTTACCTAGCAATTCTTAAGAACATTTCAGAAGACCGTGCATTCCATCGTCATTCCCCCCGCCGTGTGTAAGTGCCGTAACGGCGGCTACGTTCATAAGGACATGGACGCCAGACAAATGCCTCGCCTGCGACCAAGCCCTGGGCTCATATTGAGCATCTCGGGAAGAACTATTAAAAAGCATAATTGTCAGGTTCGGAAGAGTTTACCTATTAAACACATCTTGCCCTATCTCTACGAGGTTCTTATAGTTGTCAACCAGGACAAGTCAGGCTAAATCAATAGTATCTAATCTGGAAGCCCTTCAGATCTCCAAGATATTCTTCCCACCTCACGTTAACGTCATCCACCCTGGCGCCTGGGGGTCCCAAACGGAAGTGAGCTATCGCCATTTCTATACCGTCCTTTTGCCCTTCTAGAAGGGCCTCGACACTACCATCGGAAAGATTCCTCACCCAACCACTAAGGCCGATATGAGTCGCAATATCCCGGGTGAAGGCACGGTAAAAAACCCCTTGCACCCTCCCCTTGACTATAAGATGGGCCCTTCCCGATTGCATGAGGTGATTATATCAAAAAGCGCTGTCAAAGACTATTAAGACCCTTAACTTCTTTATTTTTCGAGGAGTTAAGAAGCGATTTTATTAAATTGTCCCCCCTATTAACCCTATTTGACGCTTCTTCCAAGCATTCTACGCTGGAGTTCGTTGCTGCATTGCATACCAAGGGGCCAAGAGAGGGCCTCAAAATCGTCATGGATCCGGAAATCTAGATCAAATGTGCACCAAAACTGGGTCCTGTGGAGGACCCTTAACCATCCGACTGCGTGTCACTGCCAAACATATATCCTAATTATTCTAAAATGTGGTCGATTCATTCACCAAGATACACCTTCTTCACATTTTCGTTCTTCAGAAGTCCTTCACCCGTGCCGTGGAGAGCAATCCTGCCGCCTTCGAGTACATAACCCCTGTGTGACAGACTGAGGGCTGCGTGGGCGTTCTGTTCCACTAGAAGGATGGTAACCCCCTCATCGTTTATCTCCCTGATGGTTTTGAATATTCTGCTCACCATTATAGGAGCAAGGCCAAGCGAAGGCTCATCCAGAAGCAGCATCTTTGGGTTAGCCATAAGAGCTCTGCCGATAGCCAGCATCTGCTGCTCTCCGCCGCTCAAGGTGCCTCCAAGCTGCCTCTGCCTTTCCCTAAGTACAGGGAAAAGGCTGAAAACCCGCTCGAACGCTGTTTTCTGTTTTTCTTTCTTCAATTTCCCTCTCCTAATACTCATCAGTCGTCTGCCGACTAACGGATAGGCGCCCATCTCCAGGTTCTCCATTACTGTTAGCCGTGGGAAGATTCTCCTACCTTCCGGAACCTGACTTATCCGCATCCCGACGATACGATGAGCGGGAAAACCGTCGACCCGTTCCCCTTCGAAAGAAACGCTCCCGGCCCGCGGCTTCAGGACCCCTGAAATCGTCATGAGCGTGGTGGATTTCCCGGCACCGTTACTGCCGATCAGGCAAACTATCTCTCCCCTGTTCACTTCTATCGATATCCCCTTTACAGCCTCGATCGGACCGTAAAATGTATGAACTTCCTCAAGTCTAAGCAACGCCGCTCCTGCCGAGGTATGCCTCTATCACGAGAGGGTCGTTCCTGATCATAGCTGGTGTTCCTTCTGCTATTTTCACTCCATGGTCCAAAACGATGATCATTTCGGATACACCCATCACAACCCTCATATCATGTTCAATCAGAATGACTGTCTTGCCGAGCTTCTGTAATCTCTTGATTATCTCCATTATCTCGTTTGTCTCCTGCGGATTCATGCCGGCAGTGGGCTCATCAAGAAGCAGTAAGGCTGGCTCCGTCGCAAGGGCTCGCGCGATCTCTAGCCTCCTCTGGTCGCCATATGGAAGGTTGAATGAAGTGACCTCGGCCTTTCTGTCCAGACCCACCAGCTCCAGGTATTCCAGCGCCCTATATTTTGCATCCTCCTCTTCTGCTAGAAAAGTCTGGTGTCCGAAGAGGACCTTGAAAAGACCCGACCTCATCCTCAGGTGTTGAGAGACAAGCACGTTTTCGAGAACACTCATATCTCTGAACAGTCGGATGTTCTGAAATGTCCTTGCAATACCGAGTGCCACCACACTATGGGGGGGGCAGCCCGTAATATCACTGCCTGAGAGAGAGATTTTGCCCTTTGTCGGTCTGGTCAGCCCTGTAAGACAATTAAACAGCGTTGTCTTTCCTGCGCCGTTCGGTCCTATAATGCTCACGATGGCGCCTTTCCTAGCCCTAAAGCTTACCTCTTCAAGGGCCCTGATCCCTCCAAAGTGCTTTGTCAATGCCCTGACTTCAAGAAAGTGCATTCTGCCCCATCATAACTCTAACGCGCATCTCTTCCCATCCCTCCGAATATTCCCTGCGGCCTAAATATCATCATGAGGATCAGTCCCATGCCGAGGGCGAGCATCCTGTATGACTGCACTTCCCTGAGGACTTCTGGAAGAATCACGAGGATGACTGAACCCAAGATTACTCCACCTATGCTTCCCAGACCGCCGAGTATTACCATGCAGAGAATAAGGACAGACTCCATGAAAGTAAAGCTCTCCGGGGACACAAACCTCATCTTTGCGGCAAAAAGAATACCCGCCAGACCAGCCCAAAATGAACCGAAGGCGAAAGAATAGAGCTTATACCTCATGGTGTTTATGCCCATTGAAGACGCTCCAATCTCGTCCTCCCTTATGGCGATCCATGCCCTTCCTATCCTGGATGACCTTACACGCCTCACCGCCACACATGTCAGCAATCCGGCAGCTACGACGATATAGTAATATTTGCTGAGCTGGCCCATGGACATCCCCAGGAGAGAAGGCGGTGCGACTCCGGACACTCCGTTAGGCCCCCCAGTAAGGGCGTCCCAATTGTTCAGTATGAGCCGGACAATCTCACCGAAGCCTAAGGTGACGATTGCGAGGTAATCGCCCCTCAGTCTGAGGGCCGGGATTGCGAGGACAAAACCAGATAAAGTGGTAAAGGTAAGGCAGAGAGGCAGCGCCTGCCAGAAGGTAAGACCGAGTTTTACATTAAGAAGAGCATACGAATATGCCCCCACTGCGTAGAACGCCACAAAACCCAGATTCAGAAGGCCAGCAAAGCCAACAACGATATTGAGCCCAAGAGCTAGGATAACGTAGATTCCGGCAAGGACTGCAACATCCAGAAGATAGTCCCTCGCAAACAGCGGAAAAAGCAAAAGAAAGAATATGATGAGATATCGAGCAGCGGAAAAACCCAGAGTAAAACGCCTCAAAGCACATACGTTTTGCACGGCAGAGCGGAACCGTTCCGTCGACATCTTTATGTAACCTTTTAGAAGTACCACAGAAAAAAGCACTAGGGAAAGTAAAACAAAAAAAATCAGTGAGGCGCGAAGTCCCATAAAGGGCAGGAAAAGGATTGCGAACCAAAAGGAAATCATTACACTTCTCAGTAACGATCTGCGTATAACAAGTGACAGCCTATCCATCAGCCACTGGTTCTCCCTTCCAATTAAACCTTTTCCTCATTCGTCCTTCCGAAGATACCCGACGGTTTTATCAGGAGAACAATTATTAGAACTGCAAAGGCGTACGCGTCCTTGTACTCACTTGATATATAGCTGGCCCCCATGCTTTCGACAAGTCCAAGGAATATCCCGCCGAACATCGCACCTGGAATGCTCCCGATTCCTCCAAGTACCGCAGCGGTGAATGCCTTTATGCCGGCAATATACCCAATAGAATAGTTTACCAGGCCGTAATACATCGCTACCATTATTCCGGCCACTGCCGCAAGGCCGGATCCGATAACAAAGGTGAGAGATATCACCAAATCGATATCAACGCCAAGAAGGGATGCCATAACTTTGTCCTGAGCCACAGCCCTCATGGCCCTTCCCATCCTTGTTCTTGTGACATAGAGATGCAGGGAGAGCATCAGGAAGAAAGAAACCAGGATAATACAGACCTGGAGATAGGTAATCCTAGCCCCAAAGAAAGTTAAGCCTCCAGTCCCTTGCAAATGCGGGAAAACCTTGTCCGTCGCACCTTGTGTAAGCATAACATAGTTCTGGAGGAATATTGATACGCCGATGGCGCTTATCAACGGACTGAGTCTGGGCGCGTTCCTCAAGGGCCTGTATGCTATCCTCTCCATGGTGAAACCGTACGCCGAACAAAAGAGAGCCGACAGGGCAACCGTCAGAACAAGGGACAGGGAAAGGCTGTAAGACGTCAGCCCCGCAGCAGAAAAAAAGGCGAAAAATATAACCCCGAGGTAAGCTCCAAGCATATAAATCTCTCCATGGGCGAAGTTGATTAGTTCGAGGATGCCGTATACCATGGTATACCCGAGGGCGATGAGGGCATAGACCCCCCCTACCGTCAGTCCGTTGATAAGCTGCTGGAAAAGCATTGGGAGGTCTCTTGCCCGGCCTTCGTCAGAATAACATCTTCGCTAAAGAGGTCACTCTAATGTCCCGGCCTCCAGTATTCGATAAACTTCCCTTCACGAGTAATCCAGACGACGTAGAGAGAAGCGGTGACGTCCCCTTTTTCATCGAACCTTATCTTTCCGAGGGCACCGGAGAATTCTGATGAATGCAGTTTTTCCGCGACCGCCCTGCCCTCAGCGGTTCCGGCTTCCTTAATAGCGGTAAAAAGGATGTTCGCAGCGTCGTAGGCGTATACGGAGTACGGTCCTATCTCGCCGAACCTCTTCTGATAATCATCTATGAATACCTTTGCGGTGGGAATGTTTCTAGGGTCAGGACTGAATGTGAGATATGTCCCATCCGCCGCCTTAGGCCCTGCGATCTCGATGAACTTGGGATCTATGCTGCCGTCACCACTCATAAATGGGGCTCCGATGCCCAGTTCTCTGGCCTGTTTCACAAGCAGACCCATCTCGGGATATATCCCGCCGTAATAAATGAGCTCCGGTCTCTTCTCCCTAATAGCTGTAAGGACCGTCTTGAAATCCTTGTCTCCCTGGATGATGCCGCCATAGTAAACCACCTCCACCTTACCGCTGATGAACCTCTTAAATTCATCTGCGAGACCCTGTCCGTAGGTCGTCTTATCGTGGATCACCGCAACACTCTTCAATCTCAGCTTGTCTGCGACAAACTCGGCACCCACCTTTCCCTGCTGGTCGTCCCTGCCGCAGACCCTGAATATCCCGCGGTAACCTTTCTCCGTCAACTGAGGATTCGTCGAACCGGGTGTAATCATCGGGATCCCTGCACGGTTATAGACGTCGGATGCCGGAATGGAACAGCTGGAATTGAAGTGTCCTATCAAACCGACCACCCCCTCGTTCACTGCCTTGTTCGCCACAGAAACTGCTTGCTTGGGGTCGTGCTGGTCGTCCGCCTCTAAAAGAGATATCTTCTTCCCCAGGAGCCCTCCCTTTGCATTCCATTCCTCTACCGCAAGGCTCACCCCGTTCTTGAAATCAGTTCCCATCTTTGCCTGGTCGCCGGTCATAGGTCCCGCCACTCCCACCTTTATTACTTCTTCTTTCTTCTGGCATCCCCCCGACACACACAGAAGCACAAGAAACAACGTAGCGACAACACTTGTCTTCATCATCTCCTCCTCAGCATGAATTTCCCATCCCTGACATTGTCGCTTTTGCTTTCTCGGAAAGCTTGAGAGGTGTTGTGATCATTTTGGGCAGATAAGCACGTGCGCCCAGCGCAAAGGCCTTTTGGATATCTGCTGAGACGCTTTGCATCGAAAGTACAATCACCGGGATGTCCTTGAAATTCGGATTCAACTGCATAAGCTGGAGTATCTTGAAACCATTGATACCTTCCGTCCAGAGGTCAAAGACCACCAAGGCCGGAATCGTCTCCCGCAACTGCTTCAGCGCCTCGACCCCGTTTGAGGTGTCAACGACAGAGAAATCCTGCAAGTTAAGCTTATTCATGCAAATAGTCCGCAAATGAACGATGTCATCCACGAGGAGAATCCCCTTACCTGCCCTTCCTGCCGCCGACGTGTCTTCCTGCTCAACGAACTTCTTAATGAAAGGCCGGCGTTCCGGTATCAGGTTCAGGAATTTCTCTCCGATACCTATGCTCCGATGACAGTGTTGGACAACAGCCTTCACATTAATCACAGTGTCGTTTACACTGAACTTGCTTTCCAGGGCTGCGCCTACGAGAAAATCACTCTGCGTGTTTATATACATCCCGTATTCCGAAATGTCCAAGGCATTTGCCCTATGATGTTGACAATCACATCCTGCTGGATCAGTACCCGCTTCTCTTTCCTGTTCTCGCTTCCTTCTTTCATTCACCTGGACCTTAAACCCATCACAAAAGATCGCGCATTCTCATAGAGGTTTCCCCTAAGGATCGCAGATGCTACCGCAACCGCGTCAGCTCCAGCTTCGAGAACAATGGGGAGGTTCTCCAAGGATATCCCCCCGATCGCGACTAGGGGTATCTTTACATGTCGCTTTATCTCCCGCACCATCTCCACGCCCCTGGGCTCCCCAGCGTTCTTGGTTATTGTAGGAAAGACTGGACCGAAGCCGATATAGTCGGCGCCCCCCGCTGCAGCGTCCAAGGCCTCAGATAGGGAATGGGTCGAAATCCCGATTATCCTCTCACCGAGTATTCTCCTCGCTTCTGCGAGCGGTAAGTCTTCTTGCCCGAGATGGACACCGTCGGCCTCCACCGCAAGGGCGATGTCAGCATGGTCATTCACTACGAAGGTGGCGTTGTGTTCGAGCGTCAATTCCCTAAGCCTCAGTGCCTCGCGATACATTTCCCTACGGCTTTTCTCTTTTTCCCGGTATTGGATCCAGACCACGCCCGCCCTGAGAGCAGCCATTGCCATCTCTTCCGTAGACAGATTGCTCGCTCGTCTGTCGGTAATGAGGCAGATTCGTGGAAGTGCAAGTCTTTTCTGGCATGAAGAGCGCACCACAGCTACAAAGCTATTCTCCCCGGTCAACGGACGGACCGTTTCTTAATACCCTCTCCGCAAAACCAGTGTTGAATTCGCCGTTTATGAAGTCCTGATGTGAGAAAACCTTCTTGTGAAAAGGGATTGAAGTCCTTATCCCCTCGATAATGAATTCGTCCAGCGCTCTTTTCATGGTCTTGACTGCTTCTGCCCTGTTCTTCCCGTGCACGATAAGCTTGGCAATTAGAGAATCATATTGAGAAGGCACAACCCAGCCACAGTATGCTGCGGTGTCAACTCTCACGTCTGGTCCGCCCGGCTGGTAGAAAAAAGTTATTTTCCCCGGACACGGTATGAATCTTTCGGGGTCCTCCGCGTTTATCCTGCATTCTATCGCATGCCCTGACGGTCTTATCGCGCTCTGTTTATACTCTAAGGGAAGACCAGCCGCAAGCTTTATCTGCTCCTTTATTATATCTATGCCGGTGACCGCCTCGGTTACCGGGTGTTCGACCTGCACCCTGGTATTCACTTCCATGAAATAGATGTCTCCTGCCGAATCCACTATGAACTCTATCGTTCCCACGTTCGTGTACTTCAGAGCTTTTGCGGCCCTGATCCCGTACTCGCCGATTTTTTTCCTGAATTTGTCTGTGGAAATGGGTGAAGGGGATTCTTCAATTAGCTTCTGGTGTCTCCTCTGTATCGAGCAGTCTCGCTCGCCGAGATGTATCACGTTACCCTTGCCATCCGCCAATATCTGCACCTCTACATGCCTCATGTCAGGGATAAATTTTTCGACATAAAGTTCACTGTTCCCAAATGCAGTAAGGGCCTCCCTCTGGGCCAGATAAAATGCCTGTTCCAAGTCCTTTTCCTCGTTCACCATCCTCATCCCCTTTCCTCCCCCCCCTGCCGAAGCCTTGAGGATTATGGGGAATCCAATCTTCCTCGCGACCTTAAGGACCATATCTTCGGATACCACTGGCCCGTCGCTGCCAGGCACCACCGGCACTCCCCTGCGTTTCATCACCTGTCTCGCCTTCGCCTTGCTTCCGCCCAGACGTATGTTCTCGGGCGAAGGTCCAACAAAGGTGATACCAGAGGTGTGACATGCCTCCGCGAAATGGGGATTTTCAGCGAGAAACCCATAGCCGGGATGTACCGCCTCGGAGTCAGTTATCTCTGCAGCGCTGAGAATACCGGGGATGTTGAGATAACTTTGGGATGACTGCGCAGGGCCAATACATACCGCCTCGTCTGCAAGCCTCACGTGCATCGAATCCTTTTCTATATCTGAATATACCGCAACTGTCTTTATCCCGAACTCTCTGCAGGCCCGTATGATTCTGACCGCGATCTCGCCCCTATTGGCGATAAGTATCTTCTTGAACAACCTCATGACATCGGCTCTATGAGGAAAAGGGGCTCACCGTATTCCACGGGCTGACCGTTCTCTACTAGGGCTCGCACTACAACTCCTTCCAGCTCACTCTCTATTTCGTTCATCAGTTT
>Ga0187771_10003870_pt1 | contig 10509 bp, 6 predicted proteins | sample 0116_SJ02_MP15_1_FD_133139 | JGI IMG/M metagenome (GOLD analysis project Ga0187771, IMG submission 133139) | Tropical peat soil microbial communities from peatlands in Department of Meta, Colombia - 0116_SJ02_MP15_10_MG | ecosystem: Environmental > Terrestrial > Soil > Wetlands > Peat | place... | reverse complement strand
TGCGTTTTATACCGTTTGACTTGACAAAACACAGTTCTTGCGGTATAGGAATACGCAACCTTGAGCACCTACCCAGAGTCCCGGCACACCGGGATTTTGTCGTTATGGCGTCAAGGAGCCTGTCGGACTTAGGGAATCGTTGCGAAAATCTGGCTGAGCGAGGCCGGATTTTGCCGATTTTGCCGGTTAATAGTTGCTCTATTGACCAAGAAATCGGTGAAATATGGACCGTTCAGACGGATTTGCAGCAGATTCTTCCTAAGTCCGGCAGGCTCCTGAAAAATCTATTTTGAAAGGAGCATCCGGCCGGAGCCCCCACTGTTACCCCCTGGCGTTCACGCCATTCCGGCAAAGCCGATACCACCGACCCACTCTTTCTTATGACAAAAATATTCCTCTGTATAACATGCCTGCTCCTGATGGCAGGCTGCGAATACCCTCCGGTCAAAAAAGCCGAGCTGCAGGCTACGGCAACCGTTGTTTTCGAATCCCCCCAAGACCGGGAGATATGGAGCCTCCTGAAAAAAAACGTCTCCATGAGTGCGCGAAAACTTCAGCAAAAGGCCATTGAGACCGCTTTCGCACGCTGCACGACCCTCGAACGGGCGCACAACCTGGCGGCCATCTGTTATACCAAGACTCTCGGTACCCCCTTCATGCCCTTTGATCTGGCCGAAATCGCCCTGGCCGAGACCGGCGGACACCATCTGGAAGCGGTCGCCACCTCCGTCAAAGGGGCTCTGGGCGTGTGGCAACTCATGCCCCAACGGGCCAGAAGCCATGGCTACACCCCCCAGGACATGAGAAATGATGAAAAATGCGCCGAAGCCGCCGTTCGCGAGCTGTTCACCAAGCTGCACACTGCCTCCGGCGACCTGGACCAGGCCAAAAGACTCTACTGCGGCAAGGGCCCCGAGGCCACGGCCTACATGAAAAGGGTGCGGCATGCCCGCCGGGATATGCTGGCCGAACTGGACCGCCGGACCGAACATATCGCCATGGGAGATCCGGGTATCAGAACCCCCTGACAGGGGCCATGCAGTACTTTCGCCTTTCTGCCCGCGGCCCGTGCCGCGGGCATTTTTGCTTGATATGAAAGCGGCAGCTCTGGTATAGTTGGGCCGCTTTTCCCGCAGGCGCCCCTGTCTCCCGACAATGCGCGCGATGCATCCGCCGGTGGAACGGCAATGGCCGCGCGCAGCACACTAGCGCCGGAAACTCGACTTCGCAGACCAAGGAGCCCGCATCACGTGCTGACAACGTCCGATTCGCTCAACGGCAAAGGTTTCAGCCTGCGCGCCAAGATGACGCTCCTCTCGGCAGCAGCCATCTCCGGCATCGCCCTGGTGGCCGTGCTCGGCATTCTGCTCCTCAACGATATCAGGATCGGGGGGAGTTCCTACAAGATCATTCAGGCCAACAATAACGCCCTCGAAAATATCGCGCTCCTCAAATCGGACCTCTACCAGATCAGCAACGAAATGCAGAATTTCATGCTGGAGACCGATCCGGCCGCAGTCGCCAAGATCGTTAGGACCATACAGCAGCTCACCCGCAGCATCGACAGCAAGTTCGACATCGTCCAGAAGTCCATGAGCTCGCGCAACGAGCAGGATACCATTAATAAAGCCCATTCCATCTGGTCCGATTACCGGAAGACACTGCTGGACGAGGTCTTGCCCGCCGCCGAAAAAGGGGACGTGCTCAAGGCCAGCTACCTCATGACCGGCATCCAGACACAGCGGTTCAACAGTTTCAGCACCACCATCGCCGCCATGGTGGAAACCTTTCATCGCGACGTGGGCGCCGTTGAAAGACAGGTATCCTCGACCATCGCCGCCAAGATCATAACGACCGGCATCATCTGCTTTCTGGCCATCTCCCTGATTGCGGTCCTCTCGTACCTGATCACCCTGTCCATCACCAGGCCGTTGCGCAAGTGCGTGGTTTTTGCCCGCACCGTGGCGGACGGCAAGCTGGACAGCCGCCTGGAGAGCATGGGAGGAGTCGAGACCAGCGCCCTGGCCGCGGCCATGAACACCATGGCCGGGAACCTGCAAAACATGGTGTCCCGGGTCAACGCCGCCTCCAGGGAATTCATTTCCATCGACGGCAATCTGGAAAAGGCGTCCCGCCAGGTGGTCAACTCGGCCAAACTCCAGAAGACAACGGTGGCAGAGACTTCCCAGGCAGTGGAACTCATCAACAAGTCTGTCCAGGATATCTCGAACGACATCGACAGGCTCTCCGTGTCGGCGTCGGACACGTCCTCCTCGATCCTGGAAATGGCGGCCAGCATTGAAGAGGTAGCCATAAACGCCGACAAACTGGGGGGTTCCGTCAACGAGGTCAGCTCTTCGATCATTGAAATGACCTCATCCATCAGGGAGATCGACGGGAGCATCGCCAATCTCCTGGATGCTTCCAGCACCACCGCCTCATCCATCGCGGAGATGGACGCCACCATCAAGCAGGTGGAAAAAAACGCCATGGACACCTCGGTCATCACCGAGGGCGTCAAAAACGACGCCGAAACCGGCAAGAAAGCCGTGGAAGAAACCATCACCGGCATGCAGGACATCCGCCGCTCATCCCACATAACCGCCGAGGTCATTGTCAATCTGTCGGTCAAGGCCAACGACATCGGCAATATCCTCTCGGTTATCGACGAAGTGGCCGAACAGACCAACCTGCTGGCCCTCAACGCCGCCATCATTGCTGCCCAGGCCGGGGAACACGGCAAGGGATTTGCGGTGGTGGCCGACGAGATCCGCGAACTCTCCGAACGGACCAGCAGTTCCACCCGCGAGATCGCTTCCGTCATCAAAGGGGTGCAGAACGAGACCGCGCGCGCCGTTGAAGCCATCAGCCTTGCGGAACAATATATCTCCGAAGGGGAAAAACTGTCCCAGCACTCCGGCGCAGCCCTGGAAAAGATCGTCAGTGGCATCCAGAAGGCCAGCATCCAGGTCAGGGAGATTGCCCGCGCTACCGTCGAACAGGCCCGCGGCAGCCAGAGCATCAAGGAAGCCATGTCCAGCGTGGAGGAGATGGTCGGCCATATTGCATCATCGTCGCGCGAGCACTCCCGCGGGACCGACCTGATTTCGTCGGCTGTGGAGAACATAAAGGATCTGACCATCCATGTCCGCACCTCCACGCGGGAACAGAGCCGCGCTAGCAGCCTTATCGCCCGCTCCACCGAAGACGTGACCTCCATGATCGGCCAGATCCGGGATGCGTGCCGCTCCCAGGGGGCCAACAGCGCCCAGATACTCAAGGCCGTGGGCAACATCCAGCTCACCTCCGCCGCCAACGCCGAGGCTGCCGAGCTTCTGGAAAAATCCGTCACCAGCCTCTCACACCAGATCGATCTTATGGAAAAGGAAATGGCCGGTTTCAAACTCTGACGGCGCGGGAGGCACGGTTTGCCTCCCCTCCCCGCCCGGGAGCGCCAGGCCCGTAAGCCTGAAACAGGCAATTAATTACCGCGAAGACGCAAAGAGCGCAAAGAAATTCAGATACTTATGAATATATCGATTTGAACCGAACAGATGAAAGACGTGGATCAAGATAACTGAATAATTTTCCATCGCGTTCTTTGCGTCTTTGCGGTTCGAATATTTTTTTAGGATAATAGGGCTATTGTCCGGAATGTAACTTACAGCCTCGTGGAGTGCTTATTAATATGGACCGACTTGCCCAACGACTTGCCACGCTTCACAGCCAGGACGAAAAGGCCCTGGTTACCTTCATAACCGCCGGCGACCCGGACCTGGGCACCACTGAAGAGGTGATCCGGCTGTTGGCGGATGCCGGCGCGGATATCATCGAACTGGGCGTCCCCTTTTCCGACCCCATGGCCGACGGGCCGACCATCCAACTGTCGTCCGAGCGGGCCCTGGCCGCCGGCACGACCCTGGCGGACATCCTCGCAACCGTGGCGCGGGTACGGACGACACAGGACATACCCATCATCCTCATGGGCTATCTCAACCCCATCCATGCCTACGGCTATGAGCGCTTTTGCCGCGATGCCGTCCAGGCGGGCGTGGACGGCGTCCTCCTGGTGGACATGCCGCCGGAGGAGTCCGCAGGGTTTCTCCGGTATGCCGACCTCAGCGGCTTGAACGTCATCTTCCTGCTGACGCCGACCTCGGACAAGTCGCGCATCGCCACGGTGGCCAGGCTGGGGCGCGGTTTCGTCTACTACGTGACCGTTACCGGCGTCACCGGCGTGCGCCAGGGGACCTCCGCGACCCTGGCGGCGGAACTGGCCGAGGTGCGCCGGGAGATCCACCTGCCCGTCATGGCCGGTTTCGGCATCTCCACCCCCCGGCAGGCGGCCGAGGTGGCGGCCATGGCCGATGGCGTCGTCGTCGGCAGCGCCATCGTCAAACTGTTCGAACAGCATTCCGGCGCCGGGCTGAAGAGCGAACTGAAACGGATGGTCGGCGACCTGAAACGGGCCATCGCCCCAGGAGGTTGTTGAAAAACAGCCATCTCGCCGCCGTCCTCGAAAGCCCCTTTGTGCGGCGTAGCGCTGCTACGCCTCCGCGGGGTTTTCTGCGGATGCGACGATCTGACTATTTTTGAACAACCTGGGTTTTTCAACAGCCTGCTACTACTTGACAGGCCGGCACTTTTTTGCTACCACCCCCTTTCACTTCTGATATCGTATTTCACTGATCGCGAGGTTTACTATGAGCTGGTTCAACCGTGATAAAGCAGGAATCGGACGCAACCTGGAAAAGAAGGTCAAGGTTCCCGAGGGGATGTGGGTCAAGTGCCAGGGGTGTTCAGAAACCATCCTCGGCACGGAGATCGAAGCCAATCTCAACATCTGTCCCAAATGCGGGCACCACTACCGCATCCCGGCCCGCAAGCGCCTGGAGATCCTGCTTGACAACGGGACCTGGCAGGAGTTCGACGACAGCGTCAAATCGGTGGACTTTCTCGACTTCAAGGATGCCAAGAGTTACCAGGATCGCATCGACGCCGCCGTGGCCAAAGGGGGGTCAAAGGACGCCGTCATCTGCGTCGAGGGGACCATCGACGGCATGGGCGTACAGGTTGCCTGCTTCGATTTTGCCTTCATGGGGGGCAGCATGGGCAGCGTGGTCGGCGAAAAGATCACCCGCTCCATCGAACGGGGCCTCCGGCAGCGCCAGCCCGTCATCATCATCTCCGCCTCGGGGGGCGCGCGCATGCAGGAAAGCATCCTGTCGCTGATGCAGATGGCCAAGACCTCGGCTGCCCTGGCCAAGCTGAAAAGCGCCGGCATCCCCTTCATATCCATCCTGACCGATCCCACCACCGGCGGCGTTACCGCCAGTTTTGCCATGCTGGGGGATATCAATATCTCCGAACCCAAGGCCTTGATCGGTTTTGCCGGGCCCCGGGTCATCGAACAGACCATCCGCCAGAAACTGCCGGAAGGTTTTCAGCGTGCCGAGTACCTGCTGGACCACGGCATGGTGGACCTGATCTGCCCCCGCACGGAGATGCGCGGCAAACTCGCTTCGATCCTGAAGATGCTTCATCGCCCCGCGGCCTGAGATGTCTCTGGCCGGCATGCTCGAAAAGCTCTACGCCCGCCGGCGTTTCGGCATTCGTCCGGGCGTGGAGCGGGTCCAAGTCATCCTGGAGCGCCTGGGACGCCCGGAACGCTCTTTCCGCAGCATCCATGTCGTCGGCACCAACGGCAAAGGCTCGACCTCGGCCTTCCTCGCCTCCATACTTGGAGCGGCGGGACTTCGTACCGCCCTGTTCACCTCTCCCCATCTGATCAACTTCAGCGAGCGTTTCCGCATCAACGGGCAGGAAGCGCCGCCGGAACGCCTAGAGGCGCTTCTCGGCGCCGTCATGGGGCAGGCCCCGGCCGATGCCACCTTCTTCGAGATAGTCACTGCCCTGGCCGTGCTCTATTTTGCCGAGGAACACGTGGAGGTGGCTGTCATTGAGGCCGGGATGGGGGGAAAATCGGACGCCACCGCCGTGATCCCGGCCCAGATGACGGCCATTACCCCCATCGCGCTGGACCACTGCGACTACCTGGGGGCGTCCCTCGCCCACATAGCAGCCGAAAAGGGGGACATTGCCGAACCGGGGACCACGGTGGTCTCCGCCCGCCAGGCGGTGGAGGCCATGAAGGTGATCCGGCAGATCTGCGGCAAGGGCGCCAACCGGCTCATCCAGGAGGGGTATGACTTTCACGCCGCGTGGGACGGCAACGGCCACCTCGACTACCACGGCCTGTGCACCGGATTGTCCCGCCTGGCCTCCGGCATCCCCGGCCGCTACCAGGCCCAGAACGCCGCCCTGGCCCTGGCCGCCGCAGAGGTATTTGCGGCCGACACCGGGCTCACCCTCCCGCCCGATGTCCTGGCGGCCGGCATCGGCGCCGCCACATGGCCCGGCCGCATGGAACTGGTTCCGGGCCCGTCCCCCCTGCTGCTGGACGGCGCCCACAACCCGGCCGGCGCCGCCGCCCTGGCAGAGGCCCTGGGCGATTACCGCTACCAGAGGCTCCTTCTGGTGGCAGGCGTCATGTCCGACAAGGAGGTCCCCGCGCTGCTCGCCCCCCTCGTGGGCAAGGTTCACTGCGCCTATGCCGTTGCCCCTGCCGTGGAGAGGGCCTTGGATGCCGACACCCTGGCCGGCATCCTGGCAGGGCTCGGCGTCCGGGCCATTGCCTGCGGGAGCGTCGGCGACGGCATTGAATCGGCCCGCCGCGAGGCCGTAAACGGCGACCTGATCCTGGTGTGCGGTTCCCTGTTTACGGTCGGCGAGGCCAAGGCATGGCTCGCAGGGCAACATTTCGAAGGGATCCGGGGGTAGTGACGCCGGTTCGCCTGTTCATACTGCTGGCCTGCCTTGTGTGGTTCCCAGCCTCCTTCTGCTACGGGGAGGCGCCCGCGCCGCCCCAGGGCAACATCTCGATCCAATCCGACGCCGTGACCCAGGACGAGGTCAACGAAATATTCGTCGCCACCGGCAATGTCAAGATCAGGTGGCAGGAGACGACCCTTACATCCAATAAGGCGACCTACTACCGCAAAACAAGGGTGCTCTACGCCACCGGCAATGTCGTCGTCACCAAGGGCAATGAAACCATGAAGGGGACGGCCATCACCCTGGACATGGACACCGGGCAGGGAGAACTGGAAAAGGGCTCTCTCACCTCCACCGCATCCAAAATCACCTTTACCGGAGACAACGTCACCAGGATCAACGACAACGAAACGGTGCTCCTCACCACCGAGTTCACCACCTGCGACTCTCCCGATCCAAGCTGGAAATTCAAGGCGGACCGGCTCGACGTCAACCTGATGGGGTATGCCATCGGCAGGGGCGTGACGTTTTACATCAGAGACGTGCCGGTCCTCTATCTTCCCTGGATGGCCTTTCCGGCCACCCAGGACCGCAAAACAGGGCTTCTCATCCCCAAGGCCGGTTACTCCGCCAACCACGGCGCCCAATTGGACCTCCCGCTCTACCTGGTCATCTCCCCCAGCCAGGACCTGTTGGTCGATCTGGATACGGAGACCAGGCGCGGCGTCGGCACCGGCCTGGAATACCGCTACATCCGCGCCCGCGGCAGCGAGGGGCACATCGGCGGGTTCCTGATCTACGACCAGCTCAAGGACAAGTGGCGCGGCCAGGCCGCCATCAACGTCAAAGAGACCATCTCCCCGGACATGAACCTGCGGGCGGACATCAACCGCACCAGCGACAGATACTTCATGGCGGACTACGGGGAAAAGAGCGGCGACTACAACCGCCAGTCCAACGACTCCACCTTCAATGCCCTGAAGACCTGGCAGCATTACGCCCTGACAGGATACGTGCGCGTGTCCGACAACCTGTACACCCCGGACAACAGCCAGACGGTCCAGACCCTGCCGGAGATAGCCCTGGCCGGGGTCCGCCAGAAGATCCCCATGACCCCGGTCTATTTCGATCTGGATTCCAGCTTCGACAACCTGTACCGGGAGGTCGCCCCCACCGGCCAACGGTTCAGCGCCTTTCCGCGCCTGTCGCTGGTGACCGGCCTGCCCGGCTACCTGAATACCACGGCCTATGCCGGCCTGCATCTGCGCGGCTACACCACCCAGGATACGGCCGGCACCGGGACGCGGTCGGAGGACGGCAGCCTGCTGCCCGAGTGGGGAGCCCGCGCCTCAACATCGTTCAGCCGCGTCTACGAGTTGGAGGGCGACTACCTCAAGAAGCTGCGCCACGAGCTTACCCCGGAGCTGTCCTACGCATATGCGCCATACCAGGACCAGACTCGGCTCCCCCTCTACGACTACAACGACCGCCTGATCAACCAGAACATCATTTATGCCTCCGTGACCAGCTTCCTGGGGGGAAAATTCCAGACCGGCGACGTGACCACCTACCGCGACCTCTCCCGCGTCAAGCTGACCCAGGGGTACAGCATCGATGGGACGCGGCGCGATCTGCTGACCCTGGTCGACATCAACCGCCCCTGGGCCGACCTGAAGCTGGAATCGGAGACCTGGCTGCATCCCCAGGCAAAGCTGACCTTCGACGCCACTTACAACCATTACGGCAACTATATCTCCAGCGCGACGCCGGGACTGGAGATGGACGACAAGACCGGCAACACCGCCATACTGAGCTACCGTTTTTCCCGCGACCAGGTGAACTACATGGAAGGGCGGGTCGCCACCAAGAACTTCATGCCGTGGGTTTTCAGCTCTGCCGCCCGCTTTTCCTTCGACCGCCGCGCTTTTCTCGAAACGATCTATGCGGTCGAATACCACCACAAGTGCTGGAGCGTTGTGGCATCCATCGACAACCGCCCCGGCGACCCGTTTGCCTTTCATGTGAACTTTGTTCTGGAGGGGTTGACAACGGCGCCGGGGCCGGGAGCCAGGGCCGGGGCGGGGTCGATCATAGGTACGGAGATGGACATGGCCACGGGAAAATGATCCGTGGCCGGCATATTTTATCTTGACAAATCTGGCGCAGATACACTATAAAGTAAGGCCTTACTTAACTACCAACGGCGGTGTAGCTCAGCTGGTTAGAGCATACGGCTCATATCCGTAGTGTCCGGGGTTCAAGTCCCTGCACCGCCACCATTTATTGAAAAAGCCCGGTCAGCTTTCAAAGCTGCCGGGCTTTTTCATTGCCCGCTCCATGGCAACGCGCTCAAGAAGATCGGCAATGCAAGACTAATTGGTATTATGTTCCCCCGACGCCCCTACCCTTGCGGTCCTAACCCCTTGATGACCCCCTATCGAAAAATACATTCCAGCGAAATGGCGGAATTAGGGGTTGCCGGCAGGGCAGTTTTGGCAGATTCCTGAACAAAAACAGAGAGATGCAAATGAATGGGCGAAGTGTTCATTTTCTTAACACTTTGAATTTGCGTTGAAAAGCCAATGTTTGTAATGTAAAAGAGGGATTGGCATGATTGGGTGATTGCCTTGTTGGCAGGAGACAGTAAAACGACTGGATAATTAAATAAGGTGTCCCCGGAACTCCCCGCAAGTCACGTCAAGTGGTGCACTTACGAATAGAATCTACCGTGCGACTGGTCGCTTTTAGATGGAGCAATACCTGATAGTGAACGCCAAACTTTCAAAAATTTGCGCTCAACTATGGCTGCGCTTTTATAAGGCACAATATCGGGTATCATGTTGGAAACCGTACCATTTAAGGCTTTCGGTCATCCTGATATTGATTATCTGCTTCATAGCGAGCTTTTGGGTTTCACCACTACTACAACGCGTTCTGTCACCATACCTTTCAGACGCGACACAAACCAACCTCTCCAATTTGCGTTCATTGTTTCTGAATGTCGGCAGCGCGATGATTGGTGCCTCCGCAATTGCTTTCTCGCTCGTAGTGTTTGCGATGCAGGTCAATGTTGAACGAATGCCACACGGGTTATTCAGGAGATTTAGTACTGATTTCCGCATCATTGCATCGTTTGCAGGAACTTTTGCCATAGCCATCGCCATAGCATGTGCCTCGTTAATCCCTGATGCATCGTGGGTTGGTGTCGCAGTTATCGGAGCCACTTGGGGGGTAGCCTCAGTTTTCTTGCTTTTTCTGAATGCCTATCGACGAGCGTTGGTTCTCATTAATCCGTTGCAGCAATTAAACCTTATTGTCATCGAAGCCAACAGAAGCCTACAATTGTGGGTAAAACGTACAAAACGAATAACCCCACTGCTGAAACTTGATGAATCACTTGAAGACGCATCGCGACACTCAACACATGACATGGCCCAAATCACCTATCTGAGTTTTAATCCGCATTGGACTGTTCAGGCTCAAAAGGCAATTTCACATGCAATGTCCTATGCACGAAGGTTTGCAGAACAAGGAGACCATGAAGTCTCATTCACTGCCCTGAAAGCGGTCGTAGCCATTAATCAATCGTATGTAAAGGCAAAGGGTAAAACCTTTTTTGCTCCTGTTCTCATGGTTGATAACCCATTAGTTAACGATGGATTTATCAACAATTCC
>Ga0187771_10003869_pt1 | contig 10512 bp, 15 predicted proteins | sample 0116_SJ02_MP15_1_FD_133139 | JGI IMG/M metagenome (GOLD analysis project Ga0187771, IMG submission 133139) | Tropical peat soil microbial communities from peatlands in Department of Meta, Colombia - 0116_SJ02_MP15_10_MG | ecosystem: Environmental > Terrestrial > Soil > Wetlands > Peat | place... | reverse complement strand
TGGATTGGAAAGAATGGGAGCAGGAAGCTTCGCTTTAGGCGAAATTTAACTAACCTAAGTAATTCCTGAGATCCCTGGAATAATTCATATGGCCAGAAGCCGATATGGGCAAGTTGAGACTGTAAAATAAAATAATAGTTAGTATAGGCGGGTCACAAAAGCTAAAAAGGGGTTATGGTCAAAAACCGCAACCCCTTGAATTTGCCTGGTAGGCGGTACTGGACTCCTATCCCGAGGTTCGGGTATGCCGGGGTGGTAATATCTAAGGGAGCTCCCGGCCGCGGTTAATTCTTGCAGGGTCGCAAGCGGAGGCGTTATTGGGGGAATAAAAAGGCAGGGCCACGGCTGACCCTGCCTTGGTTTATCGCTGAGAGTAACGGCTTGTTAACCTTTCCTAAACCTCCTCCATCCTACCAGGCCCAGGAGGCCGGAGCCCATCAGGAGAAGGGCGGGCGGAACCGGGACGGGGTCAACGGATACATCGGCCACTGCCATGCCATATACCTGTGTGGTACCCGTCACAGCATATGAGGCGAACCCGATGTAAGTGGATGAACCTGTCGCAGTCACGATGAATGTGTAATCAGTCCACTCCGGCTCTGGCGCGCCTGACGGTAAAGTGCCATTGACAGACCAGACGGGTGTACCCTCAATGCCGTAGCCAGACGCCGGGACGCCACCGAAATAAGCCGCGAAGGACCCTGGATTGACATAGTAACCAGGCGTTAGGTTGGGCGAGTACATCCAAAAACTAAAATAGTAAGAGGCCCCGGGGGTCGTCGGGATCGTCTGCCCGATGGCGTCGGGAACCGTGCCCACGCCGCAAAAAGCCACATAGCCTCCAGGGACTCCTGGGTACGCCGGCGCCGCGCCGCCGCCGGCTACCGTACCCATCTGATAGAACGAACTCGTGGTGGAGGGTATGACGTCCCATCCCGTCATCGACGGGTATGTCAAATATTCTGGCTGGCTGCTTGGCCAAAAGGGGTTGGGGACGGTGACCATGAAGTCACCATTTGCCACGAGGTTGGCGGTGGCGACTCCCGCCATGGCCAGGAACATAGTGAGGCAAACCAAAATCCACAAAAGGCGTTGCATCGGCTTTCTCCTCATCCTCAACTCTCTGGTTAGCAAAAAGAAGCTGCCCCTTCTGCGGGTACGCAGGGGAATCCAATAGCTTTCCTGCCCCGCCTCACGGCAGGTTTGCCTTTTCCTGGTAAGTTGATTTAACTTAATGGTTTCCCTGACTTTTTTCACAATCCCCAACAAAAAAGCCGCATCGCCTCTTCCCTGAGGGACGACCCGGCCTCATCCTTGAGTCCCGTAGCTTTTTACCACCACCCTTTTTTTTACAATACGCACAGAATTAAGGAGATATCAAGAAAAAAATTGCGGGATAATTAAATTTTTTAAAAACCTTTGTGAAAAAAATATGTATGTCTATAATTAATTATAGCGAAAATTATATACAGGCTCCATACCAGGGGGCCTGTTGCTCTACCTCCTCGATTACCGGCGTTAAGAGTGGCGGGGTTGCCGAGGGTCATGTTTCACGATTTGAGGCACACCTATGCCAGCCTCCGATTCGAGCAGGGGGAAAATATTAAGTATATTCAGAGCCAGTTAGGGCACTCCAGCCCAACCGTTACTCTGAATGTCTATGCCCACCTGATGAAGCCCACCAATCAAGAGGCCGCCTGGCGGTTGGAAAATGCAGTTTTTGGCGAAGGTGTACAGGGGGGTGAGATATTTAAGGGGTTAGAATTGCGATAATTAAGATAAAAAAAGTTGGGGAAAATTGGTAGTGAAGTTGAGGTAAAAAAAGAGTATGGAATTTTGGCGGGGGGGGGGGTGCTCTGCTAATGAAGGATTTTTGTAAAGATAAGGGCTGTCAAGTGAGAAGGTTAATTTGGGCGTTCCCCCCCACACTGATACCTAAAAATGATTAAGTATAAAAAATACTGAAACGGCGCGGGAAAAGCGCATATATTCCTCTATGGAGCTCAAACGTATTTATAGAAAGATTTCTTTCACAATGACCGCAGACGTCTGCGGTTCATTGTGGGATCAGGATCAGATCCGACCTTAACCTCACAGGCAGCAAAAACCCTGCGGCGGCCAGGCAGTCAGTCTGTGAAAGGAAAAGCGGGGCCAGAGATAAAGAGGCGAAAATGCGATAAGATCTCGGGGCCAGGGCAAGGGGCAAGGCCAGGGCAAGGGCCAAGGCAAGGGCAAGGGCCAAGGGAAGGACAAATTGTATAACCTGGGGGCATCTGGCGAGCTCGTTTTTCCGCCGCCAGCCTGGCGAAGATCCAGCATGCACCGGGAAGTCCCGTCAAGGAGGCCAGCTGCCCAGCAATCCAGCTCACCTGGCCGGTGAAGGTTAAGAGCTCGGGGCCAGGTCAGAGGCAAAGGCCAAGGCAAGGGCAAATCGTATAACATGGGGCATCTGGTGATCTCGTTTTTCCGCCGCCGGTCTGGCGAAGCTCCATGAGGCGCCGGCGAGCACCTGTAGGCCGCCCGGCAACCCGGCGATCAGGACGGCCCCCCCACCAAGGACGGCCCCCGCAGGCCCCGGCCGGCTCACATGGCCGGTGAAGGTTAGGAGCTCGGGGCCAGGGCAACGGTAAAGGCCAGGGCAAGGGCAAATCGCTTAACCAAGGATGTCTGGTGAGCTCGTTTTCCCCGGCGTCGGCCCGGTAGACCTCCAGGAGGACCCGGGGAGCTCCTGAAGGCCAGGTTGATTGTTAATCCTCCAAGAATTTAAAAAAGCTGGGCGGCAGCTCGGCCCCGGCCTAGTGGAGCTCCCGGCCCACCCCAGATTACCAGCTAAGCGCAGGACTTGCGACGGCTCCCGGTTCACAAGTGAATGGCCTTTATCAATTGGAAGGCTCATTACCTTTAGTGGGAAAGGGAAAAGGGCAGCGGGTGCATGTAGATTCGTTAGGAACGTTATGCGCGTTAAATAAATTGAACGGTAGTTAATTAGATGCTCAAGTATCAATTATTCAATTTTGTTAATAGATTTCAGGTATTCCTGCACATCCTCGGGACGGAACATCAAGCGCCGGAAGCTGAGTTTCACTCCCAGGAGTTTGCCCTCCCGCCACAGGCGGCGCACGTGCTGGGCAGTCACTCCCAGGCGCTGGGCCACCTGATCGGCGCGTAGCAAGGTCTCATCTGGGGGCGGGGCCATTCCCATTAAAAACGGCCACAAAAGAGCCATAGGTGGGTCGCCCCGCATGAGCCATTCTAATGTAACTCCGCCAAAATCCGCAATTTTCTTTAAAGTCTCTTCATCAGAAAGCCTGCCATGTTCCCACCTTGAAACCGTGCTATCCCTTACACCAAAAATTTTCGAAAATTCAATTTGAGTAAGGTTTCCGCGGATTTTTTTAATTCGGTCTCCTATACCGTAGAATTGTCCCAATTTGACCGGTTTTTTTCTTGACATTGCAAAGAATACCTTGGTAATATTTGCCTAAAAAGGGAATTGACTCTCAACTCATATATTCAACATCTTAATTAAAAGGGCAGGAAGAGGCAATATCAATTTATCGAACCCCCGGCAGGCATAAGAAGGCGACAAGCTCCCAGATTTTAATGATCAGCCTAGCGGCGAGGAAGGATAGATGAGAATAGACAAGAAAAAGCGGAGGGCTTGGATATACATGAAGCTGCACCTAAAGGGATTGACCGGCGCAGAAATTGGGCGACGGCTGGGCGTTTCCACCCCCCTGGTAAGCAGGACGATCCGGGGCGAATGGCTCAATTACAAGGTACGCCGGGCGGTGGCCGAGGCCCTGGAGCTCCCATATAAAAAGGTTTGGCGCGAGGAGGATATTGGTCAGTGAGCATTAATGGCACTGACCTGAGACCCGGCTCCCTTGGAGCTTGAGCCAGGGGATAGATTGGGATGGAGGAGGCCTTTATGAAAAAGTTCTTTAGCGGATTAGCCGTTAACTGCTAAGGGAGCAGAACAAGGAGGAACAATGGAGGCGCAATTATTGAATCAGCAGAGGACGCAAGCCCTACAAATACCCCTCAAAGAGGAATTTGAGGAGCGAGCCATGCTGGCTCAGGATTTGCGGACGTTCTTGGGGGGGTTGCCTTATGACCGGGCCCGGGTGATCGAGCGCACCCAAGAAGCCTTTAAAGGAATGGTCAGGAATGCCTATGAGGTGGGGAAAGGCCTGATCCTGATCCATGACAATGAGCCGGAGAGGTATGCTGCCATTGTTGAAGAGCATTTTCCGGGATTAGGTTTAAGCTCAGCAGAGAAATATATGCGGTTCGCCCGCGGCGCCTCGAAGTTTTCTATACTCAAGCAGTTTAATGATATCCGTGGAGGCTATTCAAAGGCGCTGACAGTATTGCACGCCTGCACTGAAGCCGAAATAATGGAGCTTGAGGAGACCGGGGGGCTGCGAGACTTCACCCTGGATGAAATTTCCCGGATGAGCGTACGTCAGCTTCAAAAAGCCCTGCGCATGGCAAAGCATAAGGCGGCAAAAGCCCAGGAAAATCTGGCGGCGGAGAATGCGGAGTTGAAAGGTGAGATCAAGGCTTTGAAGGCGGCAGATGAGGAGCTGGCTCAAGTGGAGGATATGCTTTCCCGGGCAGACAGAAAGATCGCTGAGGCCTGCCGAATCCTGCGAAAAATCTCCAACAACCTCCTGGCCCGGGACAGATATATCCGGAAGGCAGCGATCTCGCGATACAGCACGATGGAGTATTACATACAGACTTTAAGGGATCAAGTTATCGCCTTGGAGCGGAAAGAGCAGTTTGATGAAGACTAGGAGGACATTCAGAATGCGCCGGGGGCTGAATCAACCGAGGGCCTGAGATGCAGGGTGAGATAGACCCGGAAAAAGAAGGCGATGCCCTGCGGGCTTGGGGGGAACTTTCCCGTGGCGGCCGGGAGGAGTGGTTCAAAATCTTTCTGCCCTACTTGGGGATCAGCCGGGCCTCATGGTATCGGCGATTGCAATATTTAGAGCGCAGCCGGCCGCGTAAGGCCCGGGCCGACCAGGGGCAGCGGAAAATCCCCCAGGTCGAGGAATGGGTGCGCCGGATCGTGCGCCAAAAATATGCGCCCGAGGAAGGCTGGCGGGTGCTGACCACCGAAGACGCGGTCAAGCAATGTCTGCAAAACGGCATGATCCCCCCAGAAGCAGCGGCGTTGCCCCTGTGCACCATCAACCGCATCGCACGAGAGCTGGGGCTTTATCGCCAGCCGGAGCGGCAGAACCGATTCCAGGCGAGTTTCCCGGGGGAGCTTCATCAATTCGATGCCAGCGGCTCCGAGCATTTTTACCCGGTGCGCCAGGAGGGGGGCAGCTGGATCCTAAAATTGCGCCGCCGGCGGCAGAAGAACAGGGACAAGCTGGAAAGGCTGCGCGTCTGGATTTACGGTCTGGTGGACGACTATTCCCGGGTGCACCTGGCCCGATATGTGGTGGCGGCGGGGGAATCAGCGGCCGACGGCATAGATTTCCTGCGCTGGGCCTGGGGGAAAAACGAGGAGCATACCCCTATTTATGGAATTCCAGAAACCCTCTATCTGGACCAGGGGAGCATGGCCAAATCAAAGAGCTTTAAGGATTTTTGCGGGGCGATTCCGGTAAACCTGAAGGCGCATCTACCCTATAAAGCCAGGGCCACCGGCAAGGTGGAGGTGCGCTGGCGCCATTTGTGGCGGCGCTTTGAAACGATCTTCGGGGCCTCCCAGGATTGGCAGAAGAGGGAGATTTCTCTCGATGAGCTTAACCGGCAGCTTTACGCTTTCATCGCCCGGACCAATCAGGGGAAACACCCAAACCTGGACATGAGTAAGCTGGAGGCCTGGCTTACCGGCGTGAAGACCCAGGGCGGCGTGGTGGAAATCGAGCCCTCCGCCTTCATGGGGGCGGGAAAGCGATACCGGCGAGTGCTGGACGGGGCAGGCTGCTTCAATTTCAAGGGGGTGGCCTACCATGTGGAGGGGTTGCACTCCGCTCCGGTGTGGGTTTACCAGCTCCTTCTGGGGGGGGAGTTATTGGTAAAAGACCCGGAGAGCGGCAAGGTTCTGGAATACCACCTCTTCAGCCCGCGCCTCCTTGGAGAATACCAAGGGACGCAAAAGACCCCACTGGAGGAGATCTTGTCTGACGCGGCCTATGAGCTGCCCCAGGCGAGTCGCTTTGATTTTGGGGCTGAGTTGCCGGAAAATGTGGTTTATCTGACACCCCGGAATCGCGAATTGCGCGGCGGCCCCGAGCCAGAGGCCCAGCAGGGTGAGTCGGCGGTAGAGGCCCGAGAGGGCGAACCGGTACCGCGATTATTTGTAAGTACCCTGGACCGCTATGAGCACCTTCTGATGCAAATAGAGCAGGGCCGGGAGTTGAGCGAGGATGACCAGAATTTTATCGCCTGGTTTAGGTCAGAATACCAGGGAATGCTGGACCTGGTAGGCGAGGCTATCACCAGGCGGATAAAGATGCAATTAACCCTGATGAATAGGGAGTAGAGCGGCCTTGAAAAAAGGATTGGTCAAGACTGATAATGTAATTCGGGGTACCGCGGCGCTCCAGGATTTAGAGTTACATCACAAGCTCTCTCCAGGGAGAAGTTTCGTGCTGATAGAAGGGTTGACTGGCCGGGGAAAGACCCTCTTCTCCGAGTGGTATGCAGTGCAGAAGGACTGCGCCTACCTGGAGGCGGATCCCGACTGGACTCCGAGTTGGCTGATGCGGGCTATTGCCGGGGGCCTGGGATTGGCCCAAGCGCACAGCCTTGAAATCAATAAAAGGCAAATTGTTGAATTGCTGCGGAATAAGTCACGGACCCTGATCATTGATGAGGCAGACCGGGTGATCCGGCACAACAATCTCCTGGATACTATGCGGGGACTCCACGATCAGGCCCTTGTTCCCATTGTCCTGGTGGGAGAGGGAGGGGCCTGGGGACGCATCGCCCGAAAGAGTCCCAGGTTTGCCGACCGGGTGAGGCAGGTGGTGGAATTCCGGGATGCCAGCGCCGCGGATATCGAGGCCGCCGCGAAGGAATTGGCCGGCTTGGAGCTCGGCACAATGGCCGCCTATCTGGCCAAGGAGGTGCAGGGAAATTTCCGGCGGGCGGCCAAGGTCATCGAGGAGATGGAGCAGATATTTAAGGCAAATCCGGGGGCGCTGACCCGCGCCAAAATGGAACTTGCCTTGGGGAATTTGCGTCTCCAAGAGATGCGGGCGGCTTAAACGGGAGTGCTAGGGGAAGAAAAAGGATTAAAAGCGTGGGATTGACGCGACAGATCCGGGAGGTCTTAGGGCAGGGCGAAAGAACGAAGCGGCAGATCGATGAGCGCCTGGGAATCTGCGGACGGCGCGGGGCAGCCCGAATATGGTCCCGGCTGCGAGATTTGCAGCGCCGGGGCGAAGTCCAGCACCGGCCAGGACCTGAAGGATGGATCTATTGGGCAATCCCCACGGCTACGCCGGAGAATAGCCCAGTGCAAAATAGAATTGGCCGGGCGGTCCAATTACTTTCCGGGAAATATCGCAATTTTCATTGGCGGCAGGTAGTGGTGCTTAGCGAGGCGGACCAGGATTATCTACAGCGTTGCCTGCGGTTCTGGGAAGGGGCCGGGGTACTATTAAGAGTCGGGAAACGGGGCAATCTTCTGATATACAGCCTGGGGCCCGGCTGGCAGGGGAAGAGATTTCCGCATTTTAACCGGCGTGTATTTGAGGCAGAGGCCAAGGATAAGACCGGAGCAGAAAAATCAGGCATTCCAAAATCTTCGAATGAAGGAATCGCGGCACCATAATAAGTGGAGAGCTTACTTGATCAAGGATGAAACATGTTTCCGGCGGCTGCATAAAATTTACCAGAAAAATGGATTGAGCCTGGCATGACCGGAGCCCCTCTCACCAAGCGCCAGATCGCCCTGGTGCATGTAGCCAAGGCCCGGTTGGGCCTCAACGAGGAAGATTACCGGGAATTGCTGGCGCGCTTTGGTCAAGGGGCAAGATCCTCAAAGGAATTGACCCAAGGGCAATTGGAGGAGTTGCTGCAGCATTTTAAAAAATGTGGCTTCGAAGTCCCTTCCTTCAGGCCCTTGTCCAAAGGTGCCCCGAATATTCGGCGGCTGCCGGCAGCCAAGCACGCCGGCCTGGCGGCGGTGGATCGAGCCCTGGCCAATCTGAACCTGCCTTGGGTTTACGCCGAAGGCATTGCCCGGCAAATGTTCGGCATTAAAAAATTGCAATGGTTGGCCCCAGAGCAGCTCCAGAAGGTGCGCCTGGCCTTGGAATACCAATTGGGCAGGAAAAAATGAAGGCGACATATTTATCAGCATGGGGGGGATTGAATCGGTTGCGCCTGAGAGATTATGTTGGATTTCAGGTCATTATTAACTTTTTACGATGAAGCAATTTACCTTTAGAACGCCTGAGGATAGAGGGAATGCCGGACGAAAAACTGCTGCGGGCTGACCAAGTTGCCAAAATGCTGGGGGTCACGCCTAAACATGTCCATCGCCTATGGCGGCAGCGCAAACTCATAGGCGTGAAGCTCTCTTTCCGGCGGCTGCGATTCCGCCTCCAAGACGTGATGGAATATATGCGGTTAGTCAATGAAATAGAATAATTTTTTATCTATTAGGACACTTAAGGCACCGAAGGCGCTTCTAAGACTTTAGTTTGAAAGGAGAACATAGCAATGGCAAAATTGTTTCCTCCCCATCCTGGGGCAGTATTGCATGATCTTCATGGCAATCAGATTTTAGCTGGCGCGGACGGAACAATGGAAGTCCCTGAAACCCTTGTTAGCAGTCTGATTGATGCCGGCTATACACGGGCTCCGATGGTCCAGTCCCCTGCGGCTCCGATGCCGTTTATCGCCCCGGCGCAAAACCAAAAAGATATGCTGGAGAAGTTTAATGCGCTATTGGCACAGCTTCAGGCCCATGGGATTATGGCCAACCCTTAAAGGGAGGAGAAAGAAATTATGTCAACCGTAAGAATATTGCCCCCAGGGGTATTGCCTCCTGGTGGAACCAGTTTCACTGCGGTTTGTGGCGGCGGCACGGCTTATCCAGGGGGCGAACCCGGTGCGGCAGCCGTGCAGCTTTCGGGCCGAACTTACATAGCCGCGCCAGGATAGGTCCTTGATGCGGCGGATTTTGACGGTCAGCTTTTGCGGGCGCAGGGTTGGATTGTTGTCTGTTATGGATTACCTGCCAAGGTCCAGGGCGGCAGCGGCCCTACGACTCAGAGGCCCTTGTCACCCTTGGTAGAATGTCATTATTTCGATACCACCTTGGGGAAGCTCGTGGTCTGGGATGGCGGCGCCTGGCGCGACCCGGGCACCGGCAATTCGGTTTAATTATGCGGAGGATTGAATGATTTCGACTCAGGATGCCGAGAAAAAACTGGAGGCGCAGCGCCGGGAGCTGGCCGGCCTAGAGAAGGAAAAGGAATCGCTCTCGGAAAAGCTGCAAGCTCTGGAGGATAAGCGGGCTCGGGCAGTCCGTGACCTGGCCGCCGGCAGAGGAAAGGAGCGGACGGTGGAGGCTTTGGATGCCCAGATGCGCCCCTCCCGGCTTAAATTAGAAGGGATAGAAGGGCTGATTTCTGAGTGCCAAGAGGAGGTTACGGCGGCGGAGCAGACCCTAAATGAAGCCTGCGCCCGAGAGAAGGAGGAGGCGGCAGCAGAGGCCCGGCGGCAGGAGATCGAGGCGCTTCAAGCATTTGTGGCGGACCTGCCAGCCCGGGAAACCCGCATTATCAACCATTTTACCGCATTATGCAATGAGCTGGCTGAGGTCAGGTTGGCCGAAACCCGGGCTCGGGGCCTGGCAAATCCTCGGCCGTTTTTTGATTTTCTTTTCACCTTGCCGGTCAGGATCCACGATCGCTTGGCTCGGGAAGGTTGGAAGAAGATAATGGGCTTGGGTTTTGCCGGGCATACCTGGGAGATCTGGCCCATGATGCGGCCAGGTGCTTATCCCATGAGCGGCAGCATAATAGACCCTGAAATTTTTGTCAAATGGCAAAGGAATATCCAAGGGCGGCAAGCCATCACCGAGAGCTCACCCGGCGCCGGATCCCTACCCAAAAAGGAGGGCGCTGGCTCATAGAGCAGGGAATTATATGCTGAGATTAATTCGTCCCAGGGAAGCAAAGGATGCGCCGGCTTGTAAAATTGACCCGGCTATATAAAAAGGTTCTCTTTTGAAGGAGGATTATTAATGGCAAACCAGAATGGGTCTACGTGGCCACCGGATGTAAAACTGCCGGTCATGGGCGGCGGCCAGGCGGAAGCGATAAAGCCATTAGAAGTGACTGTTCAGAACGATAAAATGCAAGTGCAATTACCAGATGGCCGCATTTATGTTGATGGTGGAGAAAAGGGCGGATCGGCGTGAGGATCCCGATCAGCGTCAAAACCCGCTAACGTGGCAGAAAAAGGGACTGCACGGATCGGTGCCGGGCATCCTTGCAGAATACCCAGGACTTAACTTGTTTTCTC
>Ga0187771_10003867_pt1 | contig 10516 bp, 11 predicted proteins | sample 0116_SJ02_MP15_1_FD_133139 | JGI IMG/M metagenome (GOLD analysis project Ga0187771, IMG submission 133139) | Tropical peat soil microbial communities from peatlands in Department of Meta, Colombia - 0116_SJ02_MP15_10_MG | ecosystem: Environmental > Terrestrial > Soil > Wetlands > Peat | place... | reverse complement strand
TTAGGGCGCTTTTTCTCGAATATGCCAACTCCTTAGGGTTCGATCTTTCGTTCCAGGGCTTTCAGAGGGAACTCGACTCGCTTCCGGGCGACTACAGCCCGCCAGACGGACGGCTTCTCGTGGCGTGGTATGGTACTGAGATTGCTGGATGCGTGGCGTTAAGGAAGTTATCGAGCGCGAATTGTGAGATGAAGCGGCTCTACGTACGCCCCCGGTTCAGGGGCAAGGGAATAGGAAAGGCGTTGGCGAATGCGATTATAGAACAAGCTCGCATTCAGGGTTACCAAAGTATGCGCCTCGATACTGTGCCATCAATGAAAGAAGCGATCTCGCTTTACAGCATGCTCGGCTTCAGGGAGATAGGGCCGTATCGATACAATCCGATTCTGGGAGCCAAATTCTTGGAACTTGATTTAAAGCCAGTGAGTGGGTTGGCCCGGTCATAATTCCGTAGTCATCCTTACGAGGTCGATGTAGTTTCCATCCCTGCATATTCCCTTCGGGATGCGCCCCACTTCTCTAAACCCAACTTTCTCGTAGAGTCTAATTGCGGCTATGTTCGTCGCGAAAACGTCCAGAATCAAGATCTTTAACCCCGCTTTCTTTGAGAGTTCGATGAGTGCATGCATCAGCGCCTTGCCAAGCCCCAGGCCGCGCACGCCTTTCGATAAGCCGATGCCTAAGTACGCTGTGTGGCCTCGTTCACCAGCAAGTACACCGACCGTTGCATCGCCCGCAATCTTTCCGCCAACCTCGGCAACCAAATGGATCGCCTGCCCGCTCTCTATTTCTGAGAGGCGTTGTCCCAACCAGTCAGCCTCCGCTTCACGTGTCATCTTCTCAGACTTCACGATCTGCGCACGCTCCTCGACTAGCCCGTTAATGTATTCGAGCAAACCATCCAAGTCATTCCAGTTCGGCCCGCGTATTACAGCGGTTGTCCCATTCTTCAGCGTAAACCGTGAATAGATTTCGCCGGGTTTGATGATTGGCGCCATATTCGAAACCTTGTCCCAATGTGACCGAAATCGTTTGCTATATTCGGCTGACAGAGGTTTTGGGCATAAGCTGCCAGTCCGTCTGAATATTGTCGACGGTGTTGCTGACTCGTACTTCCCTCAGGATCCTTCCACCCTGCTCTCGTTCTCGGTTTTCGATGATTACGTCGGCGAACCGCTTCACGACGTTGACCGCTAGTTCCGGGTGAATGTCGGACTTTAGGATGAAAACACCTGTATGGTCGAGGAGTTTGATTCTTGAAGCCAGATCGGAGTAGTACTTGAAGAACGTGTCCTCTTTCATGAAGGGTATTATGCTATCGAGAAAATCGCCTATAACCACCGGTATGATACCGGCCGCCAGTCCTTTCAGGTTTTCTGAGAGGAAGATGTTCATGTCCGTCGGGTTGTTTGGAGAGAGTAAGGTGACTTTTTCCTTCTCAACGCCTGTCAGGCTTGTAACCCATCCGATCTTCGCGCGGGAAGGGTAAGATATTTCAGTGGGGGAAGTTGGGCCAAGCAAAATCACTGGCAGCCAATGTTCCTCGAACCTTTCCAGAAGTTCGTTTATGATGAGCTCTGTTCCGATATTGCCTTGAAGTGTGATGACGATCAGCCTGTATTTGTCGAGGGGTTTGCGAAGTCCGTACAGAAACAACGCGCGAGCGGCGAGGGTTAAGACTTCTTCAACGTGTGGGCGTCGACCGAGGCTTTGATGCATGTATACGAAACCGCTGAGCAAACCCCCTGCAACGACTAGGCAGCCTACCAACCCAACAAGGGCGTAGTTTCCGCCAACGATGTAGACGCCAAGGATTGAGAAGATGAATGCGATGCCAACGAAATGAGCGAGCGCGCTTCGCTTAAGGTACCCAAAACTCGCGAAAGCAGCGCCGCCCAACATGAGCCAAGTCACATCCATCAAGTGCTGCATAGAAAACGGTGTAAGAAACTGTAGAATCGTTCCGGCAATCATGTAAACTCCCAAGGGGCTTATTCCCCTGTCAGTCTTGAATCCGAGCAAAACGAGGCCCAACCCGATTACGATACCGAACGCAATTTGGCCAAGTAGGTTACTTGCCAGCGAGAAGTCAATCAGTAGAATAACAATCAAATCGCAGCCGACAGCCAATGCTCCATAGATGGTTTCCAGTCTATGCCCAAGAAGAAAGCCCGTTATTGAAACTGCCAAACCAATGATGATCCACCAGAAAGTGGGACCTGGAAATATCGCGCCTAACTCCGGCAATACGGATTCTGAGATTAACCCTGCCGCAAACAAAATGCCCCAAACGGCGAACACCTTCCTGTCAGGTGAGATCGCCATCGGTTCGCCACAACCGGTCCCTAGTAAACACTAGGGTTCTGTTAACTCTTCTTCTTCAAAGCGGCCTAGGAGGTGTTGGGCAGAGAACCTTCAATCCTCTTCAGAACTCTCAGAGCTCTTAACGTGATCATCTTGCTGGGTTCGCCGACGCGTTCCAATGCGAAAGGTGTCGAGGGTCGTCTCTTGTACCACTTCGCTACCGGACTTCCAGGTCTGGGTTGACGGCGTCTAGGTTTCATCTACAATCAGGCCTCCGCTTCTCTTGTAACAGATTAACAGCAGCCTGCTTGCTGAGAATATCGGACACCATCCAGTCTTCGTAATCGAATTCTTAGCCGATTCTACGTCGGAGGTCGTTCGTCGGTTTGTCAAGTAGCTGTGTAAGCGTGAGGTGGCGAATTGATGGTTGGTCTTCAAGCAGCCAAGGCAGTACGTCGTCCAACGTTCTTCTTCTACGGAGTCTTGTGGAAGTATTCCCGTAAGGGTTCCCAATATGCGGAGACCCAGCCCTCTCGGTACTTAGCGGTTTGTGTTGCAGGAACTTTAGAGTGGATCATGATTATTTGTGTCCCGCCTTTCTTGCTCCTGAACGTCAGATCAAGTACAGACCCCGGGTATTTCTCGGGAAACTCGGTCGTCCTCCATTCCTGAACAATCCTTTTTCCACTTACCAGCTTAAGGTTCTTCCCTGTTATGTAACCGTCCCAAGCAGTGAACGTTCCTCCGACTACACCTTTCCCAGTGGCCTTTGAACCCGTGAATTGGCTATGGATCTTTGCGTTCAAGAACGCGCGGTACACTTCCCTAGGCTCAGCGTTGGGAATGAATTGTCTCTGCTTGATTCTTCCAAACCGAAGGGCCATGCGGATTATCTCGATGCTTGTGCGGGAGAATACGAAAATAGTTTTAGAAAAAAGTTGGCGTAATGTTCGTGGCACTCGTGGTCGAGCTGTTTACGCGTTCTGCCAGAGTCCGGCTACGTTGCCTTCTGTGTCTTTGAAGTAGGCTGCGAAGCCCATGTCGCCGACTGGCATTTTCGGTCGGATGATCTTGCCGCCGTTCTTCTCGATGGTTGCCGTTGCCTCGTCCATGTTTTCGACGCTAATTGTTACGACTGGGGCTCTGACGGGGTCTTCCCGTTGAAGCATTCCTCCGTTTATGGCGCCGGGTGCCCTTGGCATTCCATTCTGGTCGGTATCTGTCGTTCGAACCATGGTGTACTCCATCTCTGGGAAGTCTTGTAATTCCCAACCGAAGACTGTGTTGTAGAATTTCTTAGCGCGTGCCAGGTTGTCGGCTGGTATTTCGAAGTGAACAACTTTACCCATATTCATCTCGGCCGGATACGCGTTCATCGCACTTAAGCCTTAGAGGTGCACGGGTTCGAAAGAAGGTTGAAATTACTGGTCGGCATGCGATTGGTTGTGATTCCATGTTCACTCACATCGATTACGTGATGGTCATGGTGTCCGACATGTCTCGGTCAGTGCAGTTTTACCGTGACAAGCTGGGTCTGAAGCTCCGTTTTGAATCGCCTGATTGGACGGAGTTCGAGACTGGGGCAACAGTACTAGCTCTTCATGGCGGGGGCAAGGGAAGGGTAGATACTCGTGAGCCCATGGCCGGCACCGCTTCGATAGGCTTCTACGTCGACAATCTGGATCAGGAGTACAATAAACTGAAAGCGAAGGGAGTCGCGTTCGTAATGGCGCCCACCGACCGCGAAGGGGAAGGGATTCGATTGTCAGTTTGCCTCGATCCCGACGGGCTGCCCATCTCAATAGCCGAACGCAAAGAGAAACAATGAGAGGTCATTTTAGTGGCCGCCAAGCGTTGCATCATCTGTGGCTGCAAGGACCACAGGCTCATCGGTTGTTCGACGCATCGGGCTAAGAAATGCAGTTGCTTCCAAAGCCCATAGCCATCGAAATGGGCTTTACGAGGTTCGTGTTTTCTTCTCGCCAACATACGTCTCTAAGAATTTGGCGGCACGCTTGATCGCGTCTATGTTGTTCTCTCTCCGGATAAACCCATGGCCCTCGTTTTCGTAGATCTTGGTCTCAACGATGCCGCCACGCTGACTTATGGCCTCGGCCATCTGCGCGGTTTCCTCTGCGGGACACATAATGTCATTCGCACCCGCCAGCAACAATACCGGGGCCTTGATCCTGTCCGCGAAGAAGTATGGTGAACGTTCTCGCCAAAGGTCGTGGTCTTTAATCGGGTCACCCATTAGCCATGAATCGTTGGCGCGTAAAACCTGGTCCTCGTTCTCATAAGAGGCGAACCAATTAGCCATGGGTACTATGGCCACTCCTGCAGCCCAAAGCTCGGGATAGCTCGTTAACGCCATCAGAGTCAGGTAACCTCCCCACGACCCGCCCATGAACGCGATTCGGTTAGGATCTACGAAGTTTGTTTTCTTTAGATAATGCGTCGCGGCCACGAGGTCGCGCAAGTCGCCTACACCACAGTCCTTTCTGAGAGATTCCATGAAGGTGCGGCCGAAACCGGTTGACCCACGGTAGTTCGGCGCGATTACTACGAAGCCGTCAGAGATGAAATATTGTAGTAGTGGGAACCAATCGTTCATGTGCTGCCACAACGGCCCGCCGTGGGGGTACACGATTGCTGGATGCGAGCTGTCAGGCTGGAGATTTGGCGGTAGATACAGGAAAGCGGCTATTGGGGTGCCATCGAAGGATGGGTACACAACAAGGTTGGGGCGCACGAAATCTTTCGGCTCATATCCGCCGACGAGGGATTGAGTAATTTGCTTTAGCGTTCTCTTGTCTATGTCGTAAACCCAAATCTCTGGTGGGCTGTCGGCGGAAGCGTGAAGCAACGCAATTCGTCGGCCGTCCGGGGAAAACTCTGCTATCCTGAGGACTCCGTTAGAAAGCGGAATCTCCGTTGAGTCCCCCTTCAAGGTTCCTAGAAAGATGCGGTGGTTGCCTGCTTCGTTAACGACGTAAACGTAGCGGTCTTCGATACGTGAACAGTCGGCGAGGGAGCTCTCCCAATCTCCCAAGGTCAACCATTGAAGACTCTTCTTCTCCATGTCAAGGAGTGCGACGGCTTCGGTTCCCTGGTCGTTCGCATTTGACGTTACGTAAACCCTTCTGCTGTCTGGAGTCCATCCCATAGTCAGAGTAGTGTATCGGTCGTCAATCGGAACGAGTACGTCTTCTCTTTGCGTCGTCAAATCAAGCACGCTCACTCCCGTGTGAAGGTAGTCTCTGGTTCTGTTGAACGCCAGTTTTCTGCCATCAGGGCTCCAGTGGAGGGAGAGGCATTCTCCTTCCTCATTCCCAGCGATCTTTGTCACCTCCAAGTCTTCGCGGTTCAAGCGAAATATCGAATACGCGCCCGGCTTCTCGCGTTCGCTAGCAAAAGCAATCGAACTTCCGTCAGGCGACCAGCGAATGTCTCTATATCCCACCTTTCTCGTGTTCGTGATGTTCCTGAGCGACCAGCCTTCTAGATCGATTAGGAAGAGGTTTGGTTTCTCGTTGCCCCCTTCGTCTTGGCTGTAGAGTAAGAATCGTCCGTCGGGGGATGGGTCCTCTAGCATTGTTCTCTCGTCTGAGACTGTGATCTGCACCGGCCATCCTCCGATGGAGGGTACGCGCCAGATGTTGAACCGGCCGGTAACGTTTGATACAAAGTAGATCTGAGATCCATCTCTAGACCATCTAAGAAACGGAATGGATCTCGTAAAGTAGAGCATGTCAATATTTAGTGGACGTGCCTTCGGGTTAGTGATCGTGGAGATCGGTTGTGGTTTCAGCTTCGTTGCAGGGGTAGGGATCAATGTTTCACCACAATTCAGGCGCCGTGAGAACTGTTCTCAAGGGAGTTAACAGTTCCCTTCTCAATGGGATGAGCCCCCCGCAAATGATCTTCGACGAAGATCAAGCGAACCTCGCAAGAAGCTAGCCGGTCGCGCCGTTTTTCTTCTCCTGGTTGGTTTTCCACCCGGTAGAGATACGTTTAATCGCCATCTCGACAGCGAAAAGTCGGGAGAACGCAGTGAGCCAGGCTAACTCACCTAATCAGCCGGGAAGAAGCGGCTTAAGGTCCATAGCGCTAGGTGGGCTTGTTCTAGTAGCCCTTCTGGGTTTAGGATTCGCAGGTTATACTGCGTTGAACCCGCACACGATAACGGTCACTCAGCAGCAGTTGTTAACCAACACTCAGAGCGTTTACGTCGTTCAGACGGAGACTGTAACGAGCGTTAGCACCGCAACCAGCGTCACAACCTTAGCGAACCCGGGTTATGGTAATGGGTACGGTGGCTACGTGGGCTGTGGCTATTATGGTTGCTACCAAGCCCCCGGCTACTACTACCCAGGCTATGGTTATTACTACCCCGGCTACTACGCCAATTACGCCACCTATCAACCCTGTCAACCTACGGGGTCGAACAATATGGTCACGTGCTCGGGTTACTTGTACCGGGCACAGAGCGGATGCGTAATCCTCGTAGTGTCCGCAACCAACAACCCCTACCCATCCTACGCAACTACAAACGTCAATGAGTATTATAGCCTGCAAAATCTTCCGTCAAACACTCCTGCGTTAGGCAGTTGGGTGACGGTGAACGGGCAGCTCTCCCAGGGCTACAATACTAGCCCTAACGGGTCCTCATGCCCTCTAAACTACATCAACGTAAGCTCAATATCGTAACTAAACTGCCCGTATTGCAACCATTGGCCGAGAAGCTCAAGCAATGCTGTCTCTAGTCTTCATCGTCCTCGTCTTCGTCATCCTCATCTTCTTCTTCCTCCCCCTCTTCCCTACCGACCGGTTCTTGGGCTGCAGTCTCGGCCGTTTCGAAGGTTTGCATGGCCTCCTTTAACTCGTCCTCCGTGATCTTCCCAGCAAGGAAGAGAAGGTCATTAATCCATTCTGACACTAGTACGTCGATGTTTGCGGCTGGAACTAACGGGTGCTTCTGCAGAACACCACGCAGGTCGGTGAAGAGACTATCCAATTGGACGCTGTCGACGCTTTGCTTCTTACCGTATGCGAACTTCATTCTTGTCACCGGTCGGCTTTCGTGAATACTATTTGGTGTCTTGAAGCTAGACGTGACAATCTTTAAGAGCCTTACCTAACGCCAGTCGCTCGCACTTGCGAACTCGTACGGGTCAAATTCAGGGCCTGGACGCGGGGGTAAGGTTAGGTAAAATCTCCCCAGAGCCAAGCCAGGTCAAAGAGGGCGCAACTCGCCCGTGGGAGCGCAGGACTGAACGCACACCCAAGCGTGTCCAAAGGCTCCTGTCCCGCAGGGGTTCAGGGGTTCGAATCCCCTCCCCCGCACCATACGTATTTTGTACGTAACACATGTCTGCCCAGGTAGCCCTGCGATGGCTGCTGCAGCAGAAAGATCTGATCGTTCTAATAGTTGGCGAAGCGAGTGCTTCTTAGATAGGCGATCTGGGATGTTTGAAGTTCCAGCTCACAGATGAGTACCTGAAACGCTTGGACGACATTGCAAAAGTTAACCTCGACTTTCCCTCGGATTCCTGCGGAGTGATGACCTGCGGCAACTGATTTTCGGCGGCGTCAGGCCATTCGTTCAATCGTAGGCGCTCTCTCCGCAAGCGCTAAAAAACCACAACTCCGATTGTAGCACCATGAGTAGTCTGGATGAAGCAAAGAGTATCGCTATCAGTTATGCGCAGAAAAAGAACCCGCACGCAAGAGTCGAAGTATCTTCCGCTGCAGAGAGTATGAGCGGCGATAAATGGATAGTCGAGGTCTCTTGGCTCCTAGACGAGAAGGCGATTTCAGGGAGAAAGTACGTAAGGATCACCGTAACTGAAAGCGGGGAGGTGGTTGGGTACACTCCACAACTACATGGAAGAGGCGTAGGTTAAGGAGAAGGTCACAAGAATCCTCGACGGAACGGAAAGGTCGAGTGTTCGTCCGTTAGTGAAGAGGAGACACCGCGGGCTTACGCAGCGCTACGAGAGTTGAATGCGGCTTCAGGCATGCCTATGCCACCCACAGGTACTACGGGGGTTCACATTCGGTCTCCTGCACATTTTACCAATAGCAGCGATGATAAGTTTCGTCTGTCCTCGCTTCCAGCCATTCCAACAGATCCAGATCGCTTAGAACGGTTGACAGGAAGTAGAATGCGGTGATGTTCTTTGGTCGGGTAATCTTTACCCATAGCTTGATAAGTCAACTTTTCAATGCAGAAACCTTGTGATTGAATTTGCTCTTTGGCAACCACCGGTTTGGCGGCGCCTTGGCATAATCCTCTTGTGGCTCGAATGAATCTTGAGAAATTGTACAAGCTGCGGAGCTGAACTGAGCAACGAAGCAGTGTTCTGCCATGTGTGCGGAGCATCGGATTCACCCCAGCCTGAAGCAAAACGACAGGACGCGGCTAATCAGCAATTGGTTATGCCGAAGACGGTTTTCTACGTCATCGTAATGATTCTAGCGCTTATGGGTCTTGCAGTGGTGGGGCTAGCTGTTCGAGGCCCGAATACTGTTACGCAAACCCAGACGAGTTACGTAACCCAAATGCAGGTGACAACTCTAAGTGTGAGCACTACAACGACCGAAGATTATACGATGACCGCGGCTTCCTTCACGACGCTATCAGCAGGGCCGCCACCTGTTTGGTTCAGCCAACAGTATTGCGGATACCCGTTCAACCCCTACGTTTGCAGTGAAGGGCCGCCAGTTACAGTCACCGGGTATTTGACGAATAGTTCAGGATGCGTTAACCTGTATGTTAGCACCAACCAGAATTATGTGGTCTGGAACCTGCCGAAGACTTACTCTGACGGCGCATACCAGGTCTACGGGTTTGTTTACCCTAACTGGCCGCCAACGCAACCATTCCCGCCTTATCCCTTTCAGACAACCCTCTGCGTTGGCATTCCGATGTGGTCAATACCACCTTACATCCAAACTGCATGAATCGTGTTTCAGAAATGAGGTAATTTTCCCCGTTTCGCGGCTTCTCAGCATTGTTCAATGAACCTCACAGAGTTCAAAATCCCTCGAGTTCTTGCACGATGAGGTTATGGTAGTCTTTTTACAATTCGCAAACCGTCAAACCTGTCTGGCGTTTGCAAGAGCAGGAATTGAGATCGAATTGGTCGAGGTGCGGAAGCAGAATGTACGAGCAGTGGTCTCGTTGCTAGTCGCAAACGCTGTTATGACCACTTCTCAAACCAACATCGCGTCCCTTTTTTATCCAATCTCTCTGGACTTCCATCTATCCGTAACAGACCTCGGCATCTTGACCTCGGTTTTCTTCATAGGGTATGCGACATTTGAGATCGTAAGTGGGCTCCTGGCGCCTAAGCTGGGCCCAAGAAAGCTCATAATGGTGGGTTCTGGTTTGGTCATTGTATCATCGTTCGCAAGTGTTGTGGCTCCAAGTTTCCAGATCCTAGTCGTAGCACGTGTTGTAGCTGGAATAGGATTCGGATTGTTCTTTCCTCCTACTTTGGCGCTGATCGTGAAATACTCGAAATCGGGCTCCGCTGGCTTCGCCCTCGCGCTGGCGACTGCGTCCTATTCCGTGGGCGCGGCAGTTGGTGTTTCCGCGTTTGCCACGTTAGGTTCGGTGATTGGTTGGAGAGGCAGTTTCCTAGTATGTGGGGTTCCAATCTTGTTGTTGACTATGAGTGTAAAAATGCTGGTTCCGCCTGACAGGTTCGCTGAGAAGAACGAAGTCTCCGCTACTCAGTTAAGGCTCATCTTCTCCAACCGGTCCTTACTCGCCGTCGCCCTTGCATTGGGGGGTGGAGCGGCTACCGCGGGGCTGACTGGAAATTTCCTCGTATACTACTTGGAGGAAATCCTGAACGTGAACTCGCTCGTCGCGGGCGTTATTGGGGGACTTACTTACGCTGCTCCCCTTTTCACAAGCGTGTTGTCCGGGCGGTTATTTGATAGGGGTGTTAGCCCGAAGATACTTCTAATGGTTTCAGCTATCGTCATGACGCTTGGGACTTCGATCTTGTTCATCCAATCTGTGACAGTTTCGATCATTGCAGCCATTCTCTCAGGATTCGCTGTGGGGGTCTATGGAACCATCGCATTTGCCTACGCTCGATCTTTATCTCCCGCTCCTGAATATGAGAGCCTTCACATCGGCATAGTCGATTCTTCCTCCCTCGTCGGTCTTTTCGTTTCACCATTGTACTTCTCCATC